>Ga0210009_1001457_pt1 | contig 20376 bp, 21 predicted proteins | sample CryGeyCG2114_065_FD_185457 | JGI IMG/M metagenome (GOLD analysis project Ga0210009, IMG submission 185457) | Groundwater microbial communities from aquifer - Crystal Geyser CG12_big_fil_rev_8/21/14_0.65 (SPAdes) (version 2) | ecosystem: Environmental > Aquatic > Deep subsurface > Groundwater ... | reverse complement strand
ACTTCGTGCCCGTCGCGGAAGAACTGCATTTGCCGCAGGCGGTACGCTTCATCTTTCCGCACGCACCGCAAATCCCGGTCACGGTCAATGGCGGTTACGTGATGCCGGCCTGGTACGACATCGGTAGTAGCGAGATCGATGCGGCACAGGATGCCGCAGGGATCGCCGCTTCCCGTCATGCAATCGAAAAACTGATCGCGCACGAAATTGCACGCGGTATCGCGCCGGAGCGGATCTTCGTGGCGGGATTTTCACAGGGAGGTGCTGTCGCGCTGCACACCGGCTTGCATGCAAAGGAAAGACTGGCTGGGGTGCTGGCGCTTTCGACTTACCTGGCACTGGCAGATACTATAGAAAAGGTAGCGACCGCAGAAGGGCTGAATACGCCGATATTCATGGCGCACGGCCTGCAAGATCCGGTTGTGCCCTACACCCTCGGCAAGCAGTCCGCCGCACACCTGCAGCAACTGGGTTGCACCGTAAGCTGGCATGAGTACGCGATGCCGCACAGCGTGTGCATGGAAGAAATCCGCGATATCGAGCGCTGGCTGACGCAGCAGATGGAGATTGTGGAAAACCTGGAAAAATCGTCGGGTTGAAACCCGACCCACAGAATCACTCCCGCTAATCTTCGCTGCCTGCTTCCTGTGCCATCATGCGATAGCGCGCCAGGTCATAGTCCTCGCCCTGCTCGACCAGCGCCAGTGGCAACAGCAGATACTCCTTGCCACCCAGCTCCATTTTCAGACTGCGAGTGATCACGAACGCATCATGCTTCATCAACAGCCACGCTTCACCGCTGCTGTCATTCGGACGGTTGAGATACATGCCGATCTGCACGGCAGCACCGTCGGGATTGGCATAATCACGCAATGGCACGCCGACGAAGTGCGGACTCAACAGCTCAATTCCGATATGCAGATTGCCTTCAAGATCGCGGCTCAAGCGCCGCACCACACCCGCCCCCCAATGTGAAACGCCTTCAGGTTGGCTGCCCAGCAGCAAACCGATGCGGATGGCGTTCGCGCGTGTAACCGGTATCACGCTGCGGAATCCCGTGGCGCTGATATCTTCGATCTCCCACACCTCGTTTTTTTCATCCCCGAAGCTCAAGCCGACATCGGAGTGTTCCAGCATTTTGCTGAAACCGTTGGCTATTTTCAGATTGACCTTGATCTTGCGCCGCGGATTGCGCCGGGTCGGCAGGGGCAGGGTGAGACTTTGCAACAGGCGCTGCGCGACGTCGCGCACCTGCTCAACCTCGTATTTCGCCCCATAAAAATTCAGCGCCCCGGGCAGAATGCCCTTATCCATGGTTCTCAACAGGTCAGCCAATTGCTGGGTGAGACCATCCGCCGCAACAAAACGCAAAGCGGGATGGATTGTCGCTCCGGCGGTGGCGCGCATCGGCGGCGTCGGCTGTGCCAGATCGAAGGCGAACAACCCCGCCCCATCATAGGTGCCGGAAACGGTGATGCCAGCGCCCAATGCGGAGAACAGGCGTTCCGAGATATGTTCCTGCAGTGGACTCAAACTGCCCGCGCTGCTGCCGTACCAGAGCACCAGCACGGCGAACGACTGCACCACGCTGGTGTTCGTGCCCACATACAGCGTGAGCGGTGTGTTCAGCCCGTCATTCTCTTCGGCCAGCAGGTAATAATCCGCCAGCCGCCGCCACAATGCCGGATCGACCATGGCGTAGCGGGCTGCCGCCAGTTTCAACTCGCCGGCGATTGCGTGGATGCCGCGCGCGCACAACAGCGGAATGTCCTCCTTGATCAACGCAGCCCCCTTCGCCCCGGCGCGATAACGCTTCAGCACATCAAAATGGCATAAGTCACTTCGCGTGTAGAACCCGTCCAGCAATGTCCACAGGCGATTTTCCTGGAATTGCGACGGCGGTTGCGGTGCAAAGTAGTCGTGCAACAACTTGCGCAGGTGGATCTGTGCTGCTTGATCGTACAGGCGCAACACCGCCCACTGATGATCAAGACGAAAGTCATCCGCTTGCTCGCGGATCACCTCTACCCAGTCGCTGATTTCCTGCAAAGCCTTGAAAGAATCGTTCTTCGGGATGTCATCCAGCAATGCCTGCGCGGACTTTATTTCCGCCAAGGGATGATCTGATTTCTTGCCAAACAAATTCAGCACCACAATTGTCTCCGCTTCACACTTTGTTCATGGACGTAATATAAACACAGTTCAGCTTTGCTGCCTATATGCCATTCATATCCTTTTTTAATCCACAGGGAGATAAGTAATTCGGATTGAACCCTGTCGCCATGCAACGTATCCTTGATCGCCATGCCCTTCCCGCCCGTCAAACAAGCGCTCACTCAACCCAATGGTCTGCTCGCCGTTGGTGGCGACCTGTCATCGGCACGCTTGTTGGCGGCCTACCAGCGCGGCATCTTTCCCTGGTACAGCCCCGGCGACCCCATCCTGTGGTGGAGCCCCGACCCGCGCATGGTGCTGTTCCCGGCAGAGTTCATCTGCTCACACTCATTGAAAAAAACCCTGCGCAAAGGCCACTACCAGCTCCGCACCGACAGTGCATTCGAACAAGTCATGCGCGCCTGTGCCGCGCCACGCCATGGACACGAGGGTACCTGGATCGTCGAGGATATGATCGCTGCATATGGGGATTTGCATCGTCAGGGCCATGCCCATTCGGTGGAAGTGTGGATGGATGACAAATTGGCGGGCGGACTGTACGGGGTCGCCCTCGGCGCGATGTTCTACGGCGAATCGATGTTCAGCCGCCGCACGGATGCCTCCAAGATCGCCCTTGCCCACTTGGCTGCGCAATGGCTGCGCTGGCACGGTGCGCACAGCCTGATCGACTGCCAGATGCACACCCCGCACCTGGCCTCACTCGGCGCGCGAAGTATTTCCCGCGGCGAGTTCGTCAAACGAATTGACATGCTGACCGGTCTGCCGGCCATCCCTGCTCCCTGGTGTTTCGGGGATATCTCTTGGTGAGGACACCACGCAGTTGCGCCCACCGCGTTTGGCTTGGTACATCGCCTCATCAGCATGCGAATAGATACTTTCTTGAGTGTCGCCTTCCCTGAAATAGGCGATTCCGATACTGACGGTGATCTTGCCAATTCTGTCGAAGCTGTGCGACGCCACAATTTGCCGCAGTTTTTCTGCAAGCAGCCACACATCGTCCTTCTCGGACACCATCGCCAGCAGGGTAAATTCCTCACCACCCACACGAAACAACATGTCCGCGTTGCGCACGGATGCGTGGATCAGTTTGCTGATGTCCCGCAGCACCTCATCCCCGGCCTGATGGCCGAAGGTATCGTTGATATGCTTGAAATGGTCAATATCAATCATCAGCAGCGCAAACTGGTGGAAATATCGCCCTGCATTGGAGATGGCCGTAGCGAGTGAATCGTGGAACTTGCGCCGATTGAAAATATTGGTGAGAGGATCAATCGCCACCTGCTGCTCCAGCAGTTCTTTCAACAAGACAAGCTGCCTATTGCTTTCGCGCAAATGGTTTTCCAGCCCCTCGGCACGATTCAGCAGGAACGCCGCATACAAGCCAAACCCAATAAAGAGGGCGGATATCAGCAGGCGCATGTACAACTCCATCGGTTCCAACCCGAACAGACTGTGATGGAACGACTCGCTCTCTTCGAACAGATACACGTCAATCACCGCGTCCAGCAGCCAGAATGCCGGCACCAGCAGCACTCCTGCCCAGGCCACCCTTCGGGAATCTCTGTTCAGATGAGGCATGCTGTCCGTTTGCAGGCGCGCAAAGTCAGAGCGCCTTTCTCTTTTACCATCGTGGATATTCCTTGCCTTTTTTGAACTGTAACCCATTTGTGTGTTTTTTTAACCTTAAAGTCAATATCACCGTAGATTTCATGGAAATTGATACACTATCCCTCGTCCCTTGCTTCATCAAAAATACGCATGAGTTTACTCAACGACATCCCGCTCTCCACGCTCCAGCTCTACCTGACGTCACCCTATCCGTGCAGTTACCTGCCGCAGATGGAAGCACGGTCGCAGGTCGCCACGCCCGCTTTCCTCATCACGCCCAAGGTCTATACCGAGCTGGTGCGGCGTGGTTTTCGCCGCAGTGGCAGCTTCACTTACCGCCCGCGTTGCGATGGCTGCCAGCAGTGCGTGCCGGTGCGCGTTGTGGTCGATGAATTCCACCCCACGCGCTCACAGCGCCGCAGCTGGCAACGGCATCACGACTTGCGCGTCGAGATTCTGCCATTGCAAGACAAGGCGGAATATTTTGCCCTGTATCGGCGCTATCAGCAGAACCGTCATGCCGATGGCAGCATGGCGGATGACACACAGGAGCAGTACCGCAATTTCCTGCTGCAAAGTCATGTGGACAGCATGCTGATCGAGTTTCGCGAGCCCTTCGACCCGGCTCAGGGCAGGCAAGGCGAACTACGCATGGTGAGCGTGATCGATGTGCTGGACGACGGCTTGTCCGCGGTCTATACCTTCTACGACCCGGACATTACGCAGGCCAGTTTCGGCACGTTCAATGTGTTGTGGCAGATCGAGTTGTGCCGCAAGTTGCAGCTGCCTTACCTGTACCTCGGCTACTGGATTCGCGCCTCGCGCAAAATGGCATACAAGGCGCACTTTCTTCCCCTGCAGGGTTTGCGCAACGGCGAGTGGGCAGCATTAAACTTGGCATCTTAATCAGCCACGGATTGACACAAATAAACACGGATAAAACAGCGCGCCAAACGAGGACGATATCTCGCCCCAGCGATCCTGTACTTTCCCGGCACAAGCCATTGGTCATCTGCGTGAATCTGTGGGCATCGGCGTTCATCCGTGGCTGATCTTTTTGGATTAGGCAAAGAGAAAATGAAATGTTGAAACGCTTGATGCTGTTCGTATGCAGTCTGCTCTTGTTGCCTTTGCTGGCACGGTGGTTGGCTGATGCGCTGCCGGAATGGACCGCATTTCCCCTCATGCCATTGGCACCGCTCACCCTGACACTGGGGACCGCGCTGGCTGTGCTGTGGCTGGCCGACGCATGGCAGGGACGGCACGGCGGGCACAGCCTGCTGCACGTGCAACGCCATTATTTTCTGGCTGTCGCGGTGGCGAGCGCATTGCTGGGCTGGCTGCTCGCCTGGCTCAATCTGTTTACCGAAAGCTGGCTGGTGCCCGCCTCGCACGATTTCACCAGTGGCCTGCTGCAAACCCTGTTGTTTGCGCTGCTCGCACCGCTGGTGCTGTTGCTGCGCACCGCCTTTGCGGCGCAGGCCGGTATGCTCAAATTTCTGGCCGGCATGCCCGCGATGCAATGGGTATCGCGCCACACCACCGCCCACACCCTGCTACTACTTGCACTGCTTGGCCTGACCGTGGGCAGCGTGTGGCCATCCTCCGCGTTCTGGCTGCTGTGGACAGCGCCGCTGGCCTTGCTCGTTGGGCTGCAATTGCTGGGGCACGAAAGCACGGTGTTCGACGGCGCCACTCACGGTGATTGGGGGCGCGTCATCGGGGGCGCCGTATCCGGGCTGATCGTCGGCAATCTGCTGATACTCGCATTCCGGCTCGGCGACGGCACGCTCATCGTGCAACTGCCCAATGCCGCCTTCACCCAGCTCGGTTATGCCCTGTTCGGCCTGCTCTGTCTGCAACTCTCCGATGTCATCGCCGAATTCTGGCGCGGCAAGACCCGCGCCGAGCTGTTCCCGAAAAAACCCTTTCCCGTTTCCGTCGTGGTCAAAAAATGAATCCCTACCATCTCCTGCGTCCCGCCCTGTTCACCCTCGATCCGGAAACCGCGCACGATGCCACCCTGACCACTCTGAACACTGCGTACTGCCTCGGCCTGTCGCGCCTGATTCCGCAGCCCGCGCCCGATCCGCGCACGGCGATGGGCATCACCTTTCCCAACCCGGTCGGACTCGCCGCCGGACTGGACAAGAACGGTGAATGCATCAACGGTTTGAGCGCGCTCGGCTTCGGCTTCATCGAGATCGGCACCGTCACCCCGCGCACACAACCGGGCAACCCGCGCCCGCGCCTGTTCCGCCTGCCCGATGCACAGGCCATCATCAACCGCATGGGTTTCAACAACGGTGGTGTGGATGCACTGATTGAAAACGTGAAATGCGCAAAATTCAAGGGCGTGCTCGGCATCAATATCGGCAAGAACGCAGACACCCCGATTGAAAAGGCGGCGGACGATTACCTCATCGGCCTGCGCAAAGTCTATCCATACGCCAGCTACGTCGCGATCAACATCTCTTCGCCCAACACCAAAAACCTGCGCCAGTTGCAGGGTGGCGACGAACTGGATGCATTGCTCGGCCAACTGAAAACGGAACAGGAAAAACTCGCGCAACAGCACGGCAAATACGTGCCGCTGGCGGTGAAGATCGCGCCAGACCTCGACACAGATCAAATCAAACAAATTGCCGCCCTGCTCATTCAGCATCGCATCGACGGCGTCATCGCCACCAACACCACCCTGTCGCGCGAAGGCGTGGAAAACCTGCCGCACGGCAACGAGACCGGCGGCTTGAGCGGTGCACCGGTGCGCGAGAAATCCACCCGCGTCATCCGCGCCCTCGCGGCAGAACTACAAGGGGCGGTACCCATCATCGGCGTGGGCGGTATTTTGTGCGGGGAAGATGCGCTGGAAAAAATGCAGGCGGGTGCAGCGCTGGTGCAGATATACAGCGGCCTGATCTATCGGGGATGGAAGCTGGTCGCGGAGTGTGCGGCGGCAGTTAAAACCAAATAGAGCGAGGAACGATTCAGACCGCTAGTGCAATGTATCTGTAATTGCCCCGTGGAATGCACGCTCGAAGCCTTGGTACTCATAAGTCTTATCGGTGAAGTAATTAGCACGTGCAATTTGTTTATGCCCAATGCTTTTAGCATTTTCCACCACTGCTAACACCTGCGTGTTATCGCCCATTCGGCGCAAGTGAGAAAAAGCCAACTCTGCTTCCAGCAATCGTTCGGTGCTATTGGCAATGATAATAGCCACAGGCTTGCTGCCCGAAAAACGACAATCCGCCACGAGCAGTTGGTTTTCATCCAATGGCACATCAAACTGCGCGGCGACCCCTGTCTCTTCTGATATCTGCTTAAGCAAGGCAATGATCTCGCCCTTGAATGGGGATTCGTGGCGGCTTGTACGCAATGCACTGAAAGCCTGAAGCTGGACAGCAGCCTGTGCCACCTTAAATGCCGCAAGCACAATGTCTACTTCCTCTACAGGATCAGACTCAATCTGATCAAGTGCCTCATTCCAATGAATTCGTGCAGATTGTTCCGACAACCAACATTGGATGCGTGCCGCATCAGGATCAACCCCATCAAACATAAGGCGAAGCGCAGCCTCGCCGTTATCGTGCACCTGCCACATGCCTCCTGTACGTTCGGCAAAAACGGTTATTTGATCTCCGTCGTCATAGCGCAAAGGCGTAACTAGTAGCAGCCCATTTGCGGTCTGTCGCAGGATGAAGTCTTTGCAAATATCGAGATTCATAATAATCCGGTGTCTTCGCCCAACTTGATATTCAATCGCTCACAAAAGATCGTTATAAAGCGAAAGCGATCTTGTTCATTATCAGGGTCAAGAGTCACTTCACGCAAGGCGAATTCCTTACACCCCGGCAAACCACGGTTAGTCAAATCCAGCTCCCTTTCGCAATTCAAAACCACATGCAAGTTCTTGTGACTTGGGTGGTAATCCATACGCGCCAACGGGAGCATGCCTTGCTCAACCTCTTGAAACAGCCAGCCATAAAGCTGTCGCTGTTCAACAATAGGTGCTGTCTTCCACACAAAAACAGCACTCAAACACCCCCCTAAGCTCATCAGTGAAGTCGCATGCAAGCGCGCACCGCCAAGTTTATCTAATGGTTTAGGCAGCTTGCCCTTCTTGGCCGCCTGAAAAGCCACATAATCCAATCGTTTAGCGGCGATCTTCTTTACTGATAAATCTTTGCGATTCATTGAAACCCCTAGCGAGATGTGCGAAGAATTTATACCACGTTTGCCGTTTTTCCAACCACCACCTTCTTTTTCGCCTGTTTATTCCCTGTCGGCAACAAGCTGGTGAGCTGCTGGTAGCGCTCGAACAGGAATTCAACCCGTTGAGCATCGTTGGAGAAAGCAGCTTTGCGATAGCAGGCGTCCACGGCACGGTCGAGGGCATGGTGGGCCTTGACCAGTGCGGGCGGCATGGTGAGCGGGTCGTAGAGATCGGCGAGGGAGCTTTGCGGGAATTGCGCGCGGGCATCCAGCACGGCTTGCGCGGCGGCCTCCACGGTGTTGGTAGGAGCGAGCCCTGCTCGCGAAAGCGTTTCGCGAGCAGGGCCCGCTCCTACAGCGTCAGGCCACGGGAAGTTGTTGTACACGATGCCCGCCGAATAGCGGTAATCGCTTTTCAAACGACCGCAGGTGTAGCGCACCCAGGCCATGTGCATCGTCGAGGTCAGGATGCCGAAGTGGTAGAGGGTGGCGTGAGGAATGATCTTTACCAGATTACTGCTCAATGTGTCCGGTTGCATGAAGCCGATGGGGATGAATCTGCGTCGTTCCGATGAAACTTCCGGGATCACCAGATAGGGCGCATCGGGAATATTTTCCACATGAAAACGCGTCGGTGTTGCGGCGAGTTTTTGTGTGGGTGGGCTCTTGCTGGCGAGACGCACCTCGCGCACCGCTTCGACGCGCTTCATCGCTTCCGGCATCCTGCGCAATTCGTCGGGCGGGCAGTCACCCAGCCACAGGCACCAGCGCTCGTAGTTGTTGATGAATTCATCCGCGCCTATCCAGCGGCGAAACCATTTCTCGGCCTTGGGTTCGCGCGCGAGGAACTCGGCTTTCTCTTCCGGCGTGAACAGGTAATGGCCGCCGTCTATCGGCTTGTTGCCGATGCCGATCTCCGGCACGGCGCAAATCGGGTGCTGGCGGTTGACCAGCACCACATCCGGCGCGTCCGCCAGATAGGGATTGATATTGCGCGCGGCGATGGCGTGCGCTTCGCCGCGGATGTCCTCGTATTCGTAGATGGTCTTCTTCTCCGCGTCGAACGCGCCGAAGCCGATGATGACGCAATGTACCGCCGCCATGCCTTTTGCCTCGTTGCTCCACTGGAAAGTACGGTGGGCGAAATGGATGTGTATCCCTTGCGCGAGCAGCCAGCCCCACAGCACGCCGGCCTGTTCGCCCTGGGTGATGCTGTTGGTGGAGACGAAGGCGGCAGATGTTTTTGTAGGAGCACGCCCTGCGTGCGATTCGCGGGCAGGGCCCGCTCCTACAGCGATGTTCATATACCGCGCCGCCTTCACATACCAGGCGGCGACGAAGTCGAGCAGGCCGCCGCTCTTGATGTCGGCGAACACCCGTTGCACGTCCTCGCGCTGGGCATCGTCCATGAATTTCGCGCCCACGAACGGAGGATTGCCCAGCACATAACTCGCGCGCTCCGCCGGCAGCACGTCGTTCCAGTCCAGCGTGAGCGCGTTGCCGTTGACGATGTGCGGCGAGGTCTTGAGCGGGATGCGCGCGAAGTACATGCCGAATTCTTCCGACACGCGCACGTTCATCTGGTGATCCATCAGCCACATTGCGACCTGCGCGATCTGCGCCGGGAATTCCTCGATCTCGATGCCGTAGAACTGGTCCACATTCACGCTGATTTCCTGGTGGATGTCGAGGAAGCGCGATCCGGTATCCTTGTGCACGACACGCAATACTTCCAGTTCCAGCTTGCGCAGTTCGCGGTAAGCGATCACCAGAAAGTTGCCGCAGCCGCAGGCCGGGTCGAAGAAAGTCAGTGTGCGCAGTTTTTTGTGGAACTCGAACAGCTTGTTCTTGTTGCCTTTGACGCGGTTGAATTCTTCCCAAAGGCTGTCCAGGAACAGCGGCCCGATCAGCTTGAGGATGTTCTCCTCAGAGGTGTAGTGCGCGCCGAGGTTGCGCCGCGCCTTGGCGTCCATGATGCTCTGGAACAGCGCGCCGAAAATGGCGGGCGAAATGGCGCTCCAGTCGAGCGCGCAACAGTCGAGCAGTGCCTCGCGCATGGTGAGATTGAACGAGGCGATGGGCAGCGCTTCCTCGAACAGTTTGCCGTTCACATAAGGGAAAGCGGCGATCTGTTCTTCCAGCGTCTTCGCGCGGCGGTCTTCGGGCGTGTTGAGTATCTGGAACAACAGCGCCAGTTGCGGCCCGAGATCGGAGCCGTCGGGCGCGGTGCGCTCCTCGACCCAGGCACGGAACGCGCTGGCGGGCTGGAAAATGCCGGTGTCCTCGGCAAACAGGCAGAACAGCAGGCGCACCAGCAGCACTTCGAGCGGATGCCCTTCGTAGCCCGCTGCCTTGAGCGCGTCGTGCAGCCTGCCCATGCGCTCGGCGGCCTTGATGTTGACCGGGTTCTGCGGCGCGATGGTTTGGGTTTTGTAGCCCGCGATGAAGGCGAAATGCTTGATGTGCTTGTGCAAGTCGGCGAGTTTGAATTCGATGTACCCCTCACCCTCCGCTGCGCTCCCCCCTCTCCCCGCAAGCGGGGAGAGGGGCTGGGGTGAGGGGAGCGCTTCGAGATCGTACAAACGAAAGCGCGCGAAGTCGGACACCAGCACGTATTTCGGCAGGTCGCGTTCCTTGATGCCGGGGAAGTAGTCGAGTGCCTGGGTGTAGGCTTTGTCCAGGTTTTTGCCGCGCGATTTGTGCTCGACCAGCAGCACGCCTTTCCAGAACAGATCGATGTAGCCCTGCTTGTCGCCAAGTTTCTTGACCGGGTCCTCGAAGCTGGCAACACGCTTGCGGTCGATGCCGAAAATGTTGAGGAACTCGATCCAGAACGGCTTGGCCTCGGCATCTTCCGATGTCTCGTTTTCCCAGCGCTTGGAGAACTCATGGGCGCGGTTGCGGATTTCGTTCCAGGAAAGTGCCATTCAAAACCTCGAGTATTTAAGATGCAGGTGCAGCGATTTTAGGCGATGCAATTCAAGGATACTGCTATAAATCAATTCCCGTCTCTAATCGATGCAAATGTCGGGTTGAAATCCGACCTACAGTTGGGTCGTGCAAACGCCGTCCGGTTATATGGATATAGCCCGCCCGTGGTTGAAGCGCCTCCTGAACGGGCGCATAATCCGCCCCTCTTTTTGTACCCTATCGGCACATTTTTGCCATGTCTGAATACTTTTTGATCGTGATCGGCACGGTGTTCGTCAACAACATCGTGATGGTCAAGATTCTCGGGCTGTGCCCGTTCATGGGCGTTTCCAGAAGACTGGAAACGTCGTTGAGCATGGGCGCGGCCACCACTTTCGTGCTCACCATCGCCTCCGGCTCCAGCTATCTGGTCAACCATTACCTGCTCGGCCCGGATCTCGCCTATCTCACCACCCTTTCATTCATCGTGGTAATTGCTGCCATCGTGCAATTCACCGAGATGGTAATCAAGAAAACCAGCCCCGTGCTGTATCAGGTGCTCGGCATCTACCTGCCGCTGATCACCACCAACTGTGCGGTGCTCGGCATCCCCCTGCTTAACGTGCAGGCCAAACATGATTTCATCGAGTCGCTGCTGTTCGGCTTCGGCGGCGCCATCGGCTTCACCCTGGTGATGGTGCTGTTCGCCGGTATGCGCGAGCGGCTGGAAGGGGCGGATGTGCCGGTGGTCTTTCGCGGCACGGCCATCGCCATGGTCACGGCGGGATTAATGAGTCTGGCGTTCATGGGTTTTTCGGGCTTGGTGAAATGATCACCGCGTTGTGGGTGATGGTCGCCATCGCGGTCGTGCTGGGTGTCGTGCTCGGCTATTCCGCGATCCGCTTCCGCGTCGAGGGCAATCCGCTGGTTGAGAAGATCGACGCGGTGTTGCCGCAAACGCAATGCGGCCAATGCGGCTATCCCGGCTGCAAACCCTATGCCGAAGCCATCGCCAAAGGCGAAGCAGACATTAATCTGTGTCCGCCGGGAGGCGAGGACGGCATCCACAAACTGGCTGACTTGCTCGGCGTCGAGTTCAAGCCGTTCGGTGAAAATACCAAGCCCAGAGCCAAAGCCGTCGCCTTCATCGATGAAAATGACTGTATCGGCTGCACGCTGTGCATCCAGGCGTGCCCGGTCGATGCGATTGCCGGCGCGGCCAAACAGATGCACACCATTATCGCCGCCGAATGCACCGGTTGCGAGTTGTGCGTCGCGCCCTGCCCGGTGGATTGCATCAGCATGCAGCCGATCCCTGAAAAACCAGGCAACTGGAAATGGAAGTATCCGGTCATTCCTTTGAGGCAACAGAAATGAGGCGGCTATTTACTTTTCATGGCGGCATCCACCCACCGACCAACAAAACACAATCGACGACGCAGCCGATTGCCCGCGTGCCGTTGCCGGCTGAATTGGTCATCTCCCTGCACCAGCACGCGGGCGAAGCGGCGAAACCGGTGGTGCAGGTGGGTGAGCGCGTATTGAAAGGGCAGTTGATCGGTGCGCCGGTCGGCGGATTTTCCGCTGCCGTCCACGCCCCGACTTCCGGCACGGTTAGCGCCATCGAGCTTGAGACCGTGGCGCATCCTTCCTCCCTGCCCGAGCTGTGCATTACCTTGCGCGTGGACGGCAAGGAAGAATGGGCAGCGCGCCATGCGGTGGATTACCGCACCCTGTGCAACGCCGAATTGCAGCAACATCTGCGTGCGCAGGGCGTGGTCGGCCTGGGCGGCGCCGCCTTCCCCTGCGACATGAAACTGCGCCACGCCATTCCGGTAGCGACGCTGATCCTGAACGGCGCGGAGTGCGAGCCCTACATCACCTGCGACGACATGCTGATGCGCGAACGGGCGGCGGAGATTGTGCGCGGCGCGGAAATCCTGCGCCACGCGCTGGACGCAAAAGAAGTGCTGTTCGGCATCGAAGACAACAAACCGGAAGCCATCGCCGCGATGCAGCGCGCGATAGACGACGGCGGTCTGCCATTCGAGGTGGTCGCGGTGCCGACCATCTATCCCGGCGGCAGCGCCAAGCATCTGATCAAGGTGCTGACCGGGCGTGAAGTGCCTTCCGGCAAATTGCCGACCGACATCGGGGTGCAATGTTTCAACGTCGGCACCACCTACGCGATCAAGCGCGCCTGCGACGACGGCGAGCCGCTGATCGCGCGCGTGGTCACCGTCACCGGCAATGTGGCGCAGCCGCGCAACTACGAGGCACTGATCGGCACCCATTTTGCAGAACTGATTACCGCCAGCGAGGAACTGCCGGGCACCAACCGTTACATTATGGGCGGGCCGATGATGGGCTTGGAATTGCCCACAGCGAACGTCCCCTTGGTCAAGGCCAGCAATTGTGTGATTGTCGCCTCCGACGCCCTGTTTCCGCCGCAACCCGCGCCGCTGCCCTGCATCCGTTGCACGCGCTGCGTGCAGGCCTGTCCGGCGGAATTGCAACCGCAGGACCTGTACTGGTTCGCCCAGTCGAACAATTTCGGCAAGGCGCAGGAATTCCATCTCTTCGATTGCATCGAGTGCGGCGCCTGCGCCTATGTCTGCCCCAGCAGCATTCCGCTGGTGCATTATTACCGCTACGCCAAGAGCGAGATTCGCGCGCGCGACCAGGAAAAGCGTGCAGCCGATCTGGCGCGCGAACGCCACGAATTCCGCCAGCTGCGCATCGAACGCGAGAAACAGGAAAAAGCCGAGCGGCTGGCACAGAAAGAGCGCGCCACAGCCAAAGCAGTTACCGAAACTGCCGCCGTACCGACTCCGACCGGCCCTGTTGCCGCGGGCGACGATACCCAGCAGCTGCACATCAATGCCGCACTGGAACGTGCCAAGGCGCAAGCCGCTGCCGCGCACCCGAAAAACATCGATCATCTGACCCCCGAACAGCAGGCCGAGATCGCTGTCATCGAAGCGCGCCGGGCAACGATCCACGACATCGCCGCCGATGCCGGGGCGGATGACGAGCCGCCGAAACAGAGTTGAGGAAAGCCAAAATCATGCTGTCATCCCCCTTCATCTCGCGCCCGCTTGCCGTCAACCAGATCATGCTGCGCGTGCTGCTGGCGCTGCTGCCCGGCATCGCCTTGTACGTCTGGTATTTCGGCCCGGCGATTCTGGTCTCGCTCACAGTAGCCTCGCTCACGGCGCTCGCCACCGAGGCGCTGATGCTCAAACTGCGTGGGCGCCCCCTCAAGCCTTTCCTGTCCGACAACAGTGCGCTGCTTACTGCCTGGCTGCTGGCACTGTCGGTGCCGCCGCTGGCACCGTGGTGGCTGGTGGTAATCGGGGTCGCATTTGCCATCGCCGTGGCCAAGCAGCTTTACGGTGGCTTGGGCAGCAATCCGTTCAATCCGGCCATGATCGGCTATGCCGTGCTCATCATTTCTTTTCCGCACGAGATGACGCATTGGCTTTCACCGCAGGCGCTGGGCAGCATTCACCTGTCGTTCGCCGACCAGATGAGTTACGTTTTCCGTCATACCCTCCCGCCCGGATTGACGCTGGACGCAATCACCATGTCCACCCCGCTCGACACGCTCAAAACACAATTGCATCTCGGTCATTCCGTCAGCGAGATCCGCGAGTTGCCGATCTATGGCCGCCTGGCCGGACAAGGCAGTGAAATGGTGGCGGTCGGTTTCGCCCTCGGCGGTCTCTACCTGTTGTTCACCCGGATCATTTCCTGGCACCTGCCGCTGGTCTACCTCGGCACGCTGTTCGCGCTGGCCGGCATTTTCCATCTGTTCGATCCCGCCCATTATGTAACCCCCTTGTTCCACTGGTTCTCCGGTGCGGCGATGATCGGCGCCTTCTTCATCCTGACCGACCCCATCAGCTCGCCGACCACAACCAAAGGCAAAGTCATCTTCGCCGCCGGCGCCGGCATCCTCACTTACCTGATTCGCGTATTCGGCGGTTTTCCGGACGGCATGGCATTCGCCACGATCCTGATGAACCTGTGCGTGCCGATTATCGACGCTTATACGCAACCTGCAATCTTCGGCCAGAAGGATGCGAACAAATGAAACGCATCGTCCGCTCCACCCTGGAAACCACGATCAATCTGGTGTTCTTCGCCGCCATCGGTACTGCCATCCTGGCCACCACTTATTATTTGACCCGCGACACCATTGCCGCAACGATCGAGGCAGCAAAGCTGAAACTGATCTCGCAACTGTTGCCGCCGGACAGCTACGACAACGACATCATGCGCGACACGCTCACCCTTGCTCCCGATGAACTATTGGGTACGGACGAGCTTTCGCTGGCGCATGTCGCGCGGCGCAACGGCGATCCGGTCGCGGTGGTGCTGGAAGTGGTGGCACGCGAAGGCTACAGCGGCAACATCCAGATGGTGTTGGCGATCCGCAGCGATGGGGCGCTGTCCGGTGTGCGCGTGATCAGCCATAAGGAAACACCGGGACTGGGTGACTACATCGACATCGCCAAAAGCGACTGGATCCGTGCATTCGAAGGCAAGGCACGCGGCAACGATGCCGACTGGAAAGTGAAGAAAGACGGCGGCCAGTTCGACACCATGACCGGTGCCACCATTACCCCGCGCGCGATAGTCAAGGCCAGCCATCTCGCCCTGCAATATTTCGACGCGCACCGCGACCAATTGCTGCCGCCCATCAAAGGAGGAAAACCATGAACTGGAGCGAATTCAAAGCCATCGCCTACAACGGCCTGTGGAAACAGAATCCGGGACTGGTGCAATTGCTCGGCCTGTGTCCGCTGCTGGCGGTGAGCAATTCGCTGGTGAATGCACTCAGTCTGGGACTCGCCACCACGCTGGTGGTTACCTTGAGCAACGCCACCATCGCGCCGGTGCGCAGCTATGTGCCGAACGAAATCCGCATCCCGGTATTCGTGCTCATCATCGCGGTGCTGGTGACGGTGGTGCAGTATCTGATGAACGCCTACCTGTACGATCTGTATCTCGTGCTCGGTATATTTGTGCCGCTGATCGTGACCAACTGCATTGTGCTGGCGCGTGCGGAATCGTTCGCCTCGAAAAATCCCGCGCTGCCCTCCGCCGTGGACGGCCTGATGATGGGGCTGGGATTGACCGCCGTGCTGGCGACGCTGGGCGGGATGCGCGAGATCATCGGCAAGGGCACCCTGCTCTCCGGCATCAATCTGGTCTTTGGCGAGAGCGCGAAAGCGTGGGTGATCCATGTCATCCCGGACTACCACGGCTTCCTGCTCGCCATCCTGCCGCCCGGCGCGTTCATCGGTCTCGGCCTCATCATCGCCAGCAAGAACTGGCTGAATCTGCGTGCCGAACGAAAAGCGCGCAACCAGCCGGCGCCCGCTGCATTGCCCGAGGCGGCGCGGGGATGAATGCGGCAAAACGGCGCGAGATCTTTCTGCGCCTGCAAGCGGCCAACCCGCACCCCACTACCGAGCTGGAGTATTCGACACCCTTCGAGTTGCTGGTCGCGGTGATCCTCTCGGCGCAGGCCACCGACAAGAGCGTCAACCTCGCCACGCGCGAATTGTTCCGCGTCGCCAATACGCCGCAGAAAATTCTTGATCTGGGCGAGGACAGCCTGCGCGAATACGTGCAGCGCATCGGCTTGTATCAGACCAAGAGCAAACACATCATGCAGATGTGCCGCCTATTACTCGAACGGCATCACGGCGAAGTGCCGCAAACGCGCGAAGAACTGGAAGCCCTGCCCGGCGTGGGGCGCAAGACCGCCAATGTGATTCTGAACACAGCCTTCGGCCAGCCCGCCATCGCCGTCGATACCCACATCTTCCGCGTCAGCAACCGCACCGGCCTCGCACCCGGCAAAGACGTGCTGGAGGTTGAAAAAAAACTATTGAAGTTCGTCCCCGACGAATTCAAACTCAATGCCCATCATTGGCTCATCCTGCACGGCCGTTATGTGTGTCAGGCGCGCAAGCCGAAATGCAGGGAGTGTGTCATCAACGATCTGTGTGAGTATAAGGACAAGGTGTTGTGATGTTCAAACCCAGCCGCGACGAAGCGCGAAATTTTCTGTTTGAATCCTGGCGCAAACGGTGTGCAGGTGAATTGCTGTCGCCGCTGGAAGACCTCACCGCGCAGTTGATCGACAAGCATCCGGAATATCACCCACTGTTCAATGATGCGCAAAACAACCAGGACAAGGACTACGCCCCGGACGGCACTTTGGTCAACCCCTTCCTGCACCTGATGATGCACCTGACCATCGAGGAACAGATTTCCATCGGGCAGCCGCACGGTATCCGTGAGCAGTTCACGCGCCTCACGCAGAAATACGAATCGGAACATGAGGCACAGCACGCCATGATGGATTGCCTTGGCGAAATGATCTGGCAGGCACAGCGCAACAAGACAGCGCCCGATGCTGCGATTTACCTTTCCTGTCTGGAGCAACAATGAGACTTTCCAAGATCACCACCCGCACCGGCGACGATGGCACGACCGGTCTGGCCGACGGCTCCCGCCTGCCCAAGAATCATCCGCGCATCGCCGCCATCGGCAGTGTGGACGAACTCAACAGCCAGCTTGGCGTGCTGCTCGCTGAAACGCTGCCCGAGGAAGTGCGGGGGGAACTGTTGCGCATCCAGAATGACCTGTTCGATCTTGGCGGGACGCTGGCCGTGCCCGGCGCGCCGTTTGCTGCGGCTAAACTCGCGCGTCTGGATGAAGCCATCGCGCACTACAACACTGGATTGCCGCCGCTGAAGGAGTTCATCCTGCCCGGCGGCACACGTGCTGCCGCGTTATGCCACGTCACCCGTAGTGTGGCGCGCCGTACCGAGCGCGATTATTTGCAACTGCTGCAGAACGAAACAATCCCGGCTGAAGGACTGCGCTATCTGAATCGGCTTTCCGATTTGTTGTTCGTGCTCTGCCGTGTGTTGAACCGTGCGGCAGATTGCCCGGAGGCACTCTGGTCGCGAGATTAGGGCTGTGGTGCCGCGTTTCCCACTGACGTAATCAGCCCTTGACGCTATAATCCAAACTGTTGCAATTACAACCATCTGTTTGAAGGAGAATTCCATGCCGCATCACCCGCCGCAGCCTTTTGTTCTGAAGACCGCAACGCATCTGCAAGAGATTCTGGAACCGAGCAACGACCCTTGGCAGGTAGATCTGAAAGATTCTGCAACGTCGATCATGACGGATTTCCGCGTTCGCGCGATGTTCAAGCTCACGCCAGAGGAGACCATAGACGAAGCCCTGCAAAAGATGAAGGTCGCAGGTCTGCGCATCGCCTTTGTCAAGGAAAAGGGATCGGAGAAGCTGCTTGGCCTGATCACCTCCTATGACATCCTGGGCGAAAAGCCGATGCGTTACCTGCAAAGCGTAGGCTTCGCCGATCGCGGTGTCACCCATAAGGACATCCGCGTCAGCGACATTATGGAATACCCCAAGGACTGGGTTGTTGCCGAATTGCACGAGGTGGAAAATGCAACGGTGAAGGATGTGCTCGATGCAATGCAAAAAGTCGGCAGGACGCACCTGCCTGTGATTGAGCGCAAGAATGGCGAGCCGCCCCGGCTGCGCGGCCTGTTTTCGTCAGCCAAAATCCTGCGCCTGACTGAAAGCAGCCGCCAGAAAGTGACTGCAAAATAAAACGGTGGAGACTAAAGCAAACGGTGACTAAAGCAAAAGGGCGCATCGTACGATGTGCCCTTTTGCTTGGTACTGGATCAGGCTTGCGGCGGCGGTGACCTTGGCTTGCGCAAATCGAGCAAGGTCATCACGTAGCCAGACAGGCAATAGCCGAAGAACAGCAGGAACAGGTGCAACGGCGGATCGACCGACACCAGGATAAAGAACAGTGCGAACAGGAAGATGACGATGAACGGCACGCTCTTGCGCATGTTGATCGCCTTGAAGCTGTAGTATTTGAGGCTGCTGACCATGCTCAACCCTGCGAACACGGTGAGCGCGGCGGCATACCAGCGCAGGTCGTTGCCGCTGAAACGGTTATCCGCCATGACCCACACGAATCCGGCCACCAGTGCCGCCGCTGCCGGGCTGGGCAGCCCCTGAAAATAGCGCTTGTCGATCACATCGATGTTGGTGTTGAAGCGCGCCAGCCGCAACGCGCCGCCCGCGCAATAGATGAAGGCGGCGAACCAGCCCCATTTACCCAAGTCACGGAACGCCCATTCGTACATCAGGATGGAAGGGGCAACGCCGAACGACACCATGTCGGACAGGCTGTCGTATTGCGCGCCAAACTCGCTTTGGGTGTGTGTCATGCGCGCCACGCGCCCGTCCAGCCCATCCAGCACCATGGCAATGAAGATCGCAATGGCAGCGATCTCATAGCGCCCGTTCATCGACTGCACGATGGCATAGAACCCGGCGAACAGGGCAGCCGTGGTGAGCAGGTTGGGCAGCAGGTAGATGCCGCGCCGCCGCAAATCCATTTTGCTGCGTTGATTCATCGGGTTCATGGGGTTCAGCCGAGTCGCGCCAGGATGGTTTCAGTGGCGGATACTTTATCACCGATACTGACCTTGACGGTAGCGTTCAATGGCAGATAGACATCCACCCGCGAGCCAAAGCGGATGAAACCGTAGCGTTGGCCGCGCGACAACACATCACCCGCCTTGATGTAACACAAGATGCGCCGCGCAATCAGTCCGGCCACTTGCACGAACGTCACTGTCTGGCCGTCGGAGGTGGTCAGCACCACCGCATTGCGCTCATTTTCGGCGGATGCCTTGTCCAGATCGGCATTGAAGAACTTGCCGGGGAAGTATTGCACCTTCTGCACCGTGCCATCGACCGGACTGCGGTTGGAATGGACGTTGAACACGTTCATGAACACACTGATCAGGATCGCTTCGCGCTGCGCGTAGGGCTCTTGCGTGCGTTCGACCTTGATTACTCGCCCATCGGCGGGTGACAGCACCGCGCCCGCCTCCTGCGGAATCTCGCGCGCCGGATCGCGGAAGAACTGCACCACAAACAGGAAGATGATCCATAGCGGAATCGACCAAGTCACACACCAAGCGGTGGCGGCAATAGCCAGAACCAGAGAAATAGCCAGAAATGGCCAGCCCTCGCGGGCGATGATGGGATGGGGATAGTTGCTCATAGGATCAAGAATCGTGGATTGAGGATTGAGTAAAAATCAGAAGCGGAGGATTAAGGCCGGGAGCAACGCCCCCTCGATCCTCAATCCTCGCTCCCCGATCCTAGTTCTTGCTTTGATCAACCAGCTTGTTCTTGCTGATCCAGGGCATCATGGAACGCAACTGACCACCGACCACTTCGATCGGATGCTCCGCATTCAAACGGCGGCGTGCGGTCATTTCCGGATAGTTGGTGCGACCTTCCAGGATGAACTGCTTGGCATAGGAACCGTTCTGAATGTTCTTCAGACATTCCTTCATCGCGGCACGTGATGGGTCGGCG
>Ga0210009_1001452_pt1 | contig 20450 bp, 33 predicted proteins | sample CryGeyCG2114_065_FD_185457 | JGI IMG/M metagenome (GOLD analysis project Ga0210009, IMG submission 185457) | Groundwater microbial communities from aquifer - Crystal Geyser CG12_big_fil_rev_8/21/14_0.65 (SPAdes) (version 2) | ecosystem: Environmental > Aquatic > Deep subsurface > Groundwater ... | reverse complement strand
ATGTTGTACTTGGTCTGGCCATGTCTGAGTCCGCCGACGATGGCCGCCAGGCCGAGGATGCCGTTGATGTCGAACATCACCGCCGCGAACACCGTGTCGCGCGCCAGCGTCGGATTCGGTGCGCCCTGCAACAACACCACCAGGATCACCACCTCCACCGATACTGCGGCCAAGGTCAGGATCAGCGTGCCGTAGGGCTCGCCGAAGCGCACCGCCAGCACCTCGGCATGGTGCGCGATGCGGAAGGCTACACCGATGATCGCGGCCAGGATGACCCCCAGCAATCCCCACAACATGGCTCCGCCGTGCTCGACTGCGCCCTGCTCCAGGGCAAGACCCAGCCCGAGCACGATGAGCGCGACGGCGATGGGGGATTCGGATTTGAGAAATCTCATGATGGTGTTTTCAATCGGTATCGATGGCGCAGTATTCCACCCTGACCACCACCAGCTCTTCCACCCCGTCGGGCAAGGGCAACATCACGACGTCATCCTCGCGTTTCTTGAGCAGCACGCGCGCCAGCGGCGATATCCAGCTGATATGCCCCTTGCCGGCATCTGCCTCATCAATACCGACGATGCTGTAGGTGTGCTCGCTGCCATCGCCATGGCAGACGGTGACGGTCGCGCCGAAAAATACCTGCTCGCACCCGGCGCGATGCACCGGTTCGATGACTTCTGAATTTTCCATACGCTTGGCCAGAAAACGCAGGCGGCGATCGATCTCGCGCAGGCGCTTCTTGCCGTAGATGTAATCGCCGTTCTCGGAGCGGTCGCCATTGGACGCCGCCCAATGCACGGTCTGCACCAGTGCCGGGCGCTCCACGTCCAGCAGGTACATGTATTCTTTTTTTAGACGGCGGTAACCCGCCGGAGTCATGTAGTTCTTGCTGCCTGCGGGGATCGCGGGCAACGACACCGATTCTTCATCGTCGGCGTCGTCGTTCTCGCGGGTGAATACTTTGCTCACGGGTGCTGCGCGACCTCAGAACGGAATGTCGTCGTCAAAGTTGTCGAAGTTGCTCTTGGCTGCTGGCGCGGCGGGCTTGGCAGCCGGGGCGCTGCGCTCCGGAGCCTGTGACTGGTTCTCCACGACTTCGAAGCTGCCGCCGCCGGACTTGCCGCCCAGCATCTTCATTTCGTTGGCCACGATCTTGGTGGTGTAGCGATCCTTGCCTTCTTTGTCGGTCCACTTTTCAGTGGTAATTCTGCCTTCGACGTAAATCAGCGAGCCTTTCTTCAGATACTCTCCGACAATCTCCGCCAGGCGCTTGAAGAAAACGATGTTGTGCCACTCGGTCTTTTCCTGCTTTACTCCGCTTTTATCTTTCCATGTTTCGGATGTGGCCAACGTTACATTGGCAACTGCCTCGCCGCTTGGCATATATCTCACTTCAGGATCTTTACCCAAATGCCCAATCAGAATCGCTTTATTCACCGACATGTCATGCCCCTTTCACTAGATTTTCCACTGCTTCCTCGTCGAACCCGCTCATCTCTACCTTGAGACAGGCGGCCTGTTCTCCCGCCACGACCAGCACTTCGTTCACGCCGCGCAATTGTGCCAGATCAGCCTGCAATGCGCTCGCCTTGGCAGCAGTCAGTCGCGGCAGATGATACATCCTGGTCCGCAGGGGCTGCGGAGCACGCATACCGGACGCGACCCCCAGCCACAGCAGCAGCATGAATATTGCAAATATCAGCACCGTATCACCCCCGTACAATTGCATCAGCAAACCGCCCATGGCCGAGCCGAAGAACGCACCGAGGAACTGCACACTGCTAAATACGCCCATTGCCGTACCCTTGGCGGCGAGTGGGGAGATTTTGCTGACGATGGAAGGCTGCATCGCTTCCAATACGTTGAACGCGGTAAAGAACGCGATCAACGAAAGCGCCATCCCCCACACGCTGTCATGCAGAAACAGGATGCCCAGTTGCCCCAGCGCAGCCAAGCCAATCGAGAATAGAAAAACCTGTTTCGTCATCGCTTTCTTCTCCGCGATGATGAACAACGGCGCCATCAACGCGAAGGCAAGCAGCATCACCGGCAGATACATCTGCCATTGGTGCTGCGCATCCAGCCCGGCAGCACGCAAAACAAAGGGTACTTGCATGAATACCGACATCAGGATTGCATGCAGGGTGAATACGCCAAAGTCCATGCGCAGCAGATCCTTGTTGCGCAATACCTCTTTGAGCTTGCTGGTGTTGGCTTCGGTATCGGAATGAAAGCGTGTGATTCCCGGTTTGGGGATGAACCAGATCACCACCGCGATGGACACGAAGGCCAGCACGCCAACCAGCGAGAAAATGCCGGACATGCCGATGAGCCGGTACAAAATCGGTGACAGCACCATCGAGATCGAGAACGTAATGCCGATGGAGATGCCGATCAGGGCCATCGCCTTGGTGCGATGCTCTTCACGCGTGAGGTCGGCGGTCAGCGCCATCACCGCCGCATTGATCGCGCCCGCACCCTGGATCACGCGCCCGGCAATGATCCAGTAAATGTCATCCGCCGACGCCGCGATGAAGCTGCCCGCCGCGAACAGCAACAGCCCGACGACGATGATCGGCTTGCGCCCGTAACGATCGGACAACCACCCCGCCGGAATCTGCAAAATTGCCTGCGTCAGGCCATACGCGCCCAGCGCGACCCCGATCAGAAAATGGCTCTCCCCGCCCGGCAGTTTCTCGGCATACAGCGCAAAGATCGGCAGGATGATGAACAAACCCAGCATGCGCAGGGCATAGATACCGGCCAAACCGATGCTGGCGCGGCGTTCGAGAGGGGTCATTGCGGAAGATGAAACAGACATGAATGCGCTTTGGAATCTTTTTCGAAGTCGCGTATATTAGCAGGTCGCCCAACCTGACGCATGATCCATGGAATACATCAAAATACGCGGTGCGCGCACCCACAACCTGAAGAACATCAGTCTCGACCTGCCGCGCAACCAGTTGGTGGTGATCACCGGCCTGTCCGGTTCCGGCAAGTCCTCACTCGCTTTCGATACCCTGTATGCCGAGGGGCAGCGGCGCTATGTGGAGTCGCTTTCGGCCTATGCCCGGCAGTTCCTGCAGTTGATGGAGAAGCCGGATGTCGATCTGATCGAGGGGCTCTCCCCCGCCATCGCCATCGAGCAGAAGGCGACTTCGCATAACCCGCGCTCAACGGTGGGAACGGTCACGGAGATTCACGATTACCTGCGGCTGCTGTTCGCCCGTGCCGGCGACCCGTATTGTCCGCAGCACGACATCGTGTTGCAGGCACAGTCAGTCGGGCAGATGGTGGATACGGTGCTGGCATTACCGGAAGGTACGAAGGTAATGATCCTGTCGCCCGTCGTGGTGGAACGCAAGGGCGAGCAACTGGAGCTGTTTGACGAGTTGCGCGCGCAGGGTTTCGTGCGCCTGCGCGTGAACGGCAAGGTGTGCGAGATGGACAACCTGCCCAGGCTGGCGAAGAACCAGAAGCACACGATCGAGATTGTCGTGGACCGTTTGAAGGCATCACCCGACATCAAACAGCGTCTGGCGGAGTCCTTCGAGACGGCATTGCGTCACGCCGATGGCCGCGCACTGGCGGTGGAGATGGAGTCGGGCAAGGAGCATCTGTTTTCGGCCAGGTTCGCCTGTCCGATCTGTAATTACTCGCTGCAGGAGCTGGAGCCGCGCCTGTTCTCATTCAACAGTCCGATGGGCGCGTGCCCGAAGTGCGATGGTCTGGGGGTGATCAGCTTCTTCGATCCCAGGCGGATTGTGGCTTTCCCGCAGCTTTCATTGAGCGGCGGTGCAATCAAGGGTTGGGACCGGCGCAACCAGTTCTATTTCCAGATGCTGGACAGTCTGGCGAAACATTACGATTTCGATCTGGAACGACCGTTCGAAAGTCTGCCGGAAAAGATCCAGCAGGTGGTGCTGTACGGCAGCGGGCGCGAGGAGATTCCTTTTCAATACCTGAACGAGCGCGGCAAGAAGATGCTGCGCGAGCATGCCTTCGAGGGCATCGTCAACAATCTGGAGCGGCGCTACAAGGAGACGGATTCACCCACAGTGCGCGACGAGCTGTCGAAATATCTGAACTCCTGCGCCTGCCCGGAGTGCAAGGGGACACGCTTGCGTGAAGAAGCACGCCATGTGCGCGTGGCCGAGCACACCATTTACGAATTGAATGCCTTGCCGCTGAAACAGGCTCTGGCTTTCTTCCAGAAAGTAACGCTACCCGGCAACAAGCAGGCGATCGCCGAGAAGATCGTGCAGGAAATCGCCAATCGCCTCACCTTCCTCAACAACGTCGGCCTGGAGTACCTGTCGCTGGAACGTTCGGCCGAGACTCTCTCCGGCGGAGAGTCACAGCGTATCCGTCTCGCTTCGCAGATCGGCTCCGGCCTGACGGGGGTGATGTATGTGCTGGATGAGCCTTCCATCGGCCTGCACCAGCGCGATAACGACCGCCTGCTCGATACACTGAAGCGCCTGCGCGACATGGGCAACAGTGTGATCGTGGTGGAGCATGACGAAGATGCGATACGCTCCGCCGATTTCGTGGTGGATATGGGACCGGGTGCGGGCGAGCATGGCGGCAGGGTGGTGGCACAAGGCACGCCGGAGGAAGTGTGCGCCAACCCGCAGTCCCTTACCGGCGACTATCTCTCCGGTCGGCGCAGCATCCCGCTGCCCAAGCAATATCGCAAACCCGATGCCGAGCGCCGCCTGAAGATCATCGGTGCCTGTGGCAACAATCTGAAAAACGTCACCCTTGACCTGCCCGTCGGTTTGCTCACGTGCATCGCTGGTGTATCCGGCTCGGGCAAGTCCACGCTGATCAACGACACCCTGTACAAGGCGGTCGCCCAGCATCTGTACGGCAGCAATGCCGAACCTGCTCCCTATGCGGAAATTGAAGGCCTGGAATTTTTCGACAAGGTGATCAACGTCGATCAATCCCCCATCGGGCGCACGCCGCGCTCCAATCCGGCAACCTACACCGGGTTGTTCACGCCGATACGCGATCTGTTCTCCAGCGTGCCGATGTCGCGCGAACGCGGCTATGGGCCGGGACGTTTCTCCTTCAATGTGAAGGGCGGGCGCTGCGAATCCTGTCAGGGCGACGGCGTGATCAAGGTGGAGATGCACTTTTTGCCGGATGTGTACGTACCCTGCGATGTATGCCACGGCCAGCGCTACAATCGCGAGACGCTGGAGGTGCAATACAAGGGTGCCAATATCCACAAGGTGCTGAACATGACAGTGGAACAGGCACATGAGTTCTTTAAACCCGTTCCCATCATCGCGCGCAAGCTGAAAACGCTGCTCGATGTCGGCTTGGGCTACATCACGCTGGGGCAGAGCGCCACCACGCTGTCGGGTGGCGAAGCGCAGCGCGTAAAGCTGTCACTGGAGCTTTCCAAACGCGACACCGGGCGCACGCTGTACATCCTCGACGAACCGACCACCGGCCTGCATTTCCACGATATCGACATGCTGCTCAAGGTGATCCACAAATTGCGCGACCAAGGCAACACGGTGGTGGTGATCGAACACAATCTGGATGTGATCAAGACCGCGGATTGGGTGATCGATCTGGGACCGGAGGGCGGCGACGGCGGTGGACGCGTCGTGGCGCAAGGTTCGCCCAAGCAGGTCGCAGAGAACAAGGACAGCGTAACGGGGCCGTACCTCAAAAAACTCTTAACGTAATGATGTAATTAGAAATTAGCAGCCTTCCGCCTTGGCGGGGAGGCCGTTAATCTTGACTTTGTTAGTTGGTTATTGTTAGATGGCGATGCGTTTCCTCTGGTAATTCATATAAGGAGAACGATCATGAAAACTTGGCTTTTGATTCCCCTCTTCCTGGCGCTTGTGTCCATCCAGACTCTGGCAGCAGACGGCAAGATCACCATCAACTCTCCCACCAACGGCGCCATGGTCAGCACCACCGTGACGGTTCCGGTCAACTATGAGGCCATGCTCGGCCCCAAGGGCGACCACTTGCACCTGTATGTCGATGACAAACGCATCGATGTCTTGCGCCAGCTCAAAGGTAGCGCCGAGCTGAAACCGCTGGCACCCGGCAAACACAAGATCTGCCTGACCGAGAATACCAAGTGGCATATGTCGACCGGGCTGGAGACTTGCGTCGAGGTGATGTCGCAATGATCTCCGCGCAAAACCTGATCTACGCCGTCATCCAGGTGGTACATAACTTCGGCGCGGTGGCGGTGGTTGGCGGTTCGCTGCTCGCGCTGGTGTTGCCCGAACGTGCTGCACGCAAGCGGCTGGCGGTTCTGACGCTGCTGGGCTGGCTGACACAGGCGGCGAGCGGCGCGACCTTCGGGATGACCACGTTCTATTACTACCATGAACTGCCGGGCATCTCGGGGATCGCGACCTACGCGCTGGGCATTAAGATGCTGTGCGCTTCGCTCGGCATCCTGATGCTGGCCGCCTACCTCTGGCAGGGCGAGCGCTGGAAGGAACAGCAAGTGCACGGGGTATGGTTATCTTCTTCCGTGCTGGCGGTTACCGCGCTCACGTCTGCGGCGTTCCTGCGCTGGTTTTCGTGAACGGCGGCACAAAAACAACAAGGCCGGGGTAACCCGGCCTTGTTATTGCTATCTGCAGAGTGCAGCTTACTCGCCAGCGACTTCTACCGGTTGTGCTTCAGCCGGACGGTCCATCAGCTCGATTAGCGCCATCGGGGCATTGTCGCCCTTGCGGAAGCCAAACTTGAGGATGCACGAGTAGCCCCCGTTGCGGGTTGCGTAGCGCGGGCCGAGTTCGTCAAACAGCTTGCTGACCATCTCGCGGTCACGCAGGCGGGCAAACGCCAGGCGGCGATTAGCCAGGCTGGGGTTCTTGCCCAGTGTCAGGATCGGCTCCGCGACACGGCGCAATTCCTTGGCTTTGGGCAGGGTGGTCTTGATGACTTCGTGACGCAGCAGCGAGACGGTCATATTGCGCAACATCGCCAGACGGTGGCTGCTGGTGCGATTAAGTTTTCTAAGTCCTAAACGGTGACGCATGATTTTCCTCTCTTGCTTTCTGGCTTGGCAAAGACCAAGCAGGCTTTATTTCTCGGCCACTGCCGCCCAGTTTTCCAATTTCATACCCAGCGACAAATCATGCTCGGCAAGAATCTGCTTGATCTCGTTGAGCGATTTGCGGCCAAGATTGGGCGTGCGCAACAGGTCGGCTTCAGTGTACTGGATCAGATCGCCGATGTAATGGATGCTCTGTGCCTTGAGGCAGTTGGATGAACGCGGGGTCAATTCCAGATCGTCCACCGGACGCAACAACATCGGATCAACCTTGGGCACTTGCGGCTTCTCGACCGGAGTCGGCGTACCTTCCAGCGCGGCGAACACCGAGAATTGTTCCACCAAAATGCGCGCCGCGTAGCGTATTGATTCTTCCGGATCAATCGCGCTGTTGGTTTCGATGTCGATGATCAGCTTGTCCAGATCGGTGCGCTGCTCGACGCGGGCACTTTCAACGGCATAGCTGACACGCAGAATCGGACTGAACGATGCATCCAGTGCGATATGCCCTACCGGCTTGGTCGCACCGGGCTGCTGGCGCGAAATGGCGGAAACGTAACCGCGGCCTTGCTCGATCTTGATTTCCATATCCAGTTTGCCACCCGCAGTTAAATGCGCAATGACATGTTCCGGATTGATCACTTCGGTGTCCGCATCGACCTCGATATCGGCTGCCGTAACAACACCGGCGCCCTCTTTTTTGAGGTGCAGGGTGGCTTCCGGCTTGCCATGCAATTTAAGCACAAGCCCTTTCAGGTTCAGCAGGATCTCGACCACATCTTCCTGTACGCCATCAATCGGCGAGTACTCGTGCAATACGCCAGCGATCTTGACTTCAGTTACCGCGTAGCCGGGCATGGAAGAGAGCAGGATACGACGCAGCGCATTACCCAGCGTATGGCCATAGCCGCGCTCGAATGGCTCCATCACCACCCTGGCTTGGGTAGCCGAGATGTTTTGCACATCGATAATGCGTGGCTTCAACAAATTTTTGGTTGGCATATTCGACTCCGCGTTGATTACTTGGAATACAACTCGACAACGAGGTGCTCATTGATGGTTGCCGGCAGTTCAGAACGTTGTGGCAAAGCCTTGAACGTGCCCTTGAATGCTTTGCTGTCCACTTCGATCCACTCCGGAAAACCGCGTTGCTCGGCTGCCTCCAGCGCGGACTTCAGGCGCAACTGATTCCTGGACTTGTCCGCGACCTCGACCACATCTCCCGGTTTAACCTGATAGGAAGGAATATTCACGCGCTTGCCATTGACCATGATGCTGTTATGACGCACGGTCTGGCGCGCCTCGGCACGGGAACCGCCAAAGCCCATACGGTAGGCAACATTGTCCAACCGGGCTTCCAGCATCTGCAACAGGCTTTCGCCGGTGATGCCGCGCGACTTTTCAGCGCGCTTGTAAGTCAGACGGAATTGTCCCTCCAGCACACCGTAAATGCGACGCAGCTTTTGCTTTTCGCGCAACTGGCCACCGTACTCGGACTGGCGCTGGTTGCGGCGCTGGCCATGCTGACCGGGCGGATAGGCACGGCGCTCAACCGCACACTTGTCGGTAAAGCATTTTTCAGCTTTGAGAAACAGCTTCTCGCCTTCGCGGCGGCACTGACGGCACTTTGCATCAAGATTTCTAGCCAAGATCCATACTCCTTAAATACGGCGCTTTTTCGGGGGACGGCAGCCGTTATGCGGCACCGGCGTAATATCCGAAATGCTGGTGATTTTGAAACCTGCGGCGTTCAAGGCACGCACAGCGGACTCGCGACCCGGGCCTGGGCCTTTGATACGCACTTCCAGATTCTTGACACCGCACTCGACAGCGGATTTACCCACTGTTTCGGCAGCGATCTGTGCCGCAAACGGCGTGCTCTTGCGCGAACCTTTGAAGCCCTGCGCGCCGCTGGTGGACCAGGCCAGAGTGTTTCCCTGACGGTCGGTAATGGTCACGATGGTGTTGTTGAAAGAAGCATGAACGTGCGCAATGCCTTCGGCGACGTTCTTCTTGACTTTTTTACGCACTTTCGTGCTGGTCTTTGCCATTTTTGCTGTCCTCTACTTGATTACTTCTTGGCGCCGGCGATGGATTTGCGCGGACCTTTACGGGTACGCGCATTGGTACGGGTTCGCTGCCCGCGACAGGGCAAGCCACGCCGGTGGCGCAAACCGCGATAGCAACCCATGTCCATCAGCCGTTTGATGTTCATGGTAACTTCACGGCGCAGATCGCCTTCAACCGTGAACTTGGCGACTTCGTCGCGCAGCTTTTCCATTTCGGAATCGCTGATGTCCTTGATTTTTGTCGAGACGATGACACCCGCCGCAGCACAAATCTGCTGCGCACGAGTTCGTCCGATGCCATAAATGGCCCTCAACGCGATTTCAGCGTGTTGATGGTTTGGAATGTTTACACCGGCAATACGAGCCATGCAGCTACCCTATCGTTCAAAAGTTGCGAATTCTAACATCCAGCGGCGATCTGACTCGATCAACCCTGGCGCTGTTTGTGACGGGGATCACTGCTACAGATCACACGAACCACACCTTTGCGCCGCACAATCTTGCAATTGCGGCACACTTTTTTAACGGATGCTTGGACTTTCATTTGTTTCTCCTTGCTTCACTATCAATTTTGGCTACTTGCGGGAGACGCGATTCCCACCCGTATATGCAATGACATCAAAATTTGTCATCCGCAGTTCAACTTGCTTTGAAATTGGCCTTTTTCAACAGGTTTTCATACTGGTGCGTCATCAGGTAAGACTGCACTTGAGACATGAAATCCATCGTTACCACAACCAGAATCAAAAGTGAAGTCCCGCCAAAGTAGAAGGGTACGTTCCACTTGACCACCAGGAATTCCGGCAACAAACAAACCAGCGTTATGTACACGGCACCGACCATGGTGAGGCGCAACATGATCTTCTCAATGTAGCGCGCAGTCTGCTCTCCTGGTCGAATCCCGGGCAGGAAGGCTCCGCTCTTCTTCAAATTGTCTGCCGTATCTTTTGGACTAAACACCAGCGCGGTGTAAAAGAAACAAAAGAATATGATCGCAGCAGCATAAAACATCACATAAATCGGTTGACCCGGTGCGAGCTTGTCGCTTACATCCTTTAGCCACAGCATGCTTTCGCTGGAACCGAACCAGCCCGCAATAGTGGCCGGAAACAAAATAATGCTGGATGCAAAGATCGGTGGAATCACGCCAGCCATGTTTAATTTCAATGGCAAGTGCGAGCTTTGTCCGCCATACACTTTGTTCCCAACTTGGCGCTTCGCATAATTAACCAGTATCTTGCGCTGTCCACGCTCGACAAAGACTACCAACGCGGTGACCAGAATGGCGCCGAAAAACAAAACCAGCACCAGCGGCACGGAAAACGCGCCGGTTCTGGCCATCTCCAATGTCTTGCCGATCGCGCTGGGCAGGCCTGCCGCAATCCCTGCAAAAATGATCAGCGATATCCCGTTACCCAAACCTCGTTCCGTAATCTGCTCGCCCAACCACATCAGGAACATGGTCCCGGTGACCAGGGTGATGACAGTGGTCATCTGAAACATTACACCAGGATGCAACACCAAATCCTTTTGCGACTGCAACATCACCGCGATGCCGAACGACTGAAACAATGCCAGCAGTAACGTGCCATAGCGCGTGTACTGTGTGATCTTGCGCCGTCCTGCCTCGCCTTCTTTTTTCAACTGCTCCAGATGCGGCACCGCAATCGCGGCCAGCTGCATGATGATAGAGGCCGAAATGTACGGCATGATTCCCAGCGCCAGAATGGTAAAACGCTCCAGGGCGCCACCCGAAAACATGTTGAACATGCCGAGGATGCCGCCTTGCTGCTGCTTGAACAGGTCTGCCAGTATATTGGGATCAATCCCGGGTACCGGGATATGCGCCCCAACACGATAGACTACCAGCGCTCCCAGCAAGAACCACAGCCGGGTTCCCAAGTCACCATATTTCGCTTTAACAACTGGCTTACTCACCACGGCATCCCTACTCCGCAATCGAGCCGCCAGCCGCTTCTACAGCCGCACGCGCACCCTTGGTCAACAGTAAACCCTGCAACTTGACCGCCCGGGTGATTTCTCCCGACAGTATCACCTTTGCCGTCAGCGCATTGGCTGAAACCACTCCGGCTTGCTTCAAAACCAACAGGTCAATCGTATCGACCGGCAATTTTTCCAGATCAGACAAGCGCACCTGCGCAGTATCGTTGCGAGTCAGCGAAACAAAACCGCGCTTGGGCAAACGGCGTTGCAAAGGCATCTGACCACCCTCGAAACCGACTTTATGAAAACCGCCTGCCCGGGATTTTTGCCCCTTGTGACCACGTCCGGCAGTCTTGCCGAGACCTGAACCGATGCCGCGTCCGACTCGACGTTTGGCGTGTGTGGAACCTTCTTCGGGTTTAATGTGATTGAGTTGCATTTATGCCTCGCACTTGACCAGGTAATACACCTTGTTAATCATGCCGCGTACTGCCGGAGTGTCTTCCAGCACCACAGAGTGGTTGATACGGCGCAGACCCAGACCACGTACTGTGTCACGATGTGACTGCTTGGTGCCGATGACGCTTTTGATCTGCGTAACTTTCAATGTTTTTGCTTGTGCCATGATTACCCCGCGATCTCTTCAACGCTTTTGCCACGTTTGGCTGCGATCTCGGCCGGAGAATTCAATGCCAGCAGACCATTCAAGGTAGCGCGAACGACGTTGTACGGATTATTGGAACCAATACACTTGGCCAGCACGTTGCGTACACCAACTGCCTCGAACACCGCGCGCATCGCACCACCGGCAATAATGCCGGTACCGTCAGACGCGGGAAGCATCACAACCTTGGCCGCTCCGTGACGTCCTATCACCGCATGATGCAGCGTGCCTTCTTTCAAGTTGACCTTGACCAGTTTACGCCGAGACTCTTCCATCGCCTTTTGTACCGCCACCGGGACTTCTTTGGATTTTCCTTTGCCCATGCCGACTCGACCATCGCCATCACCCACCACGGTCAGTGCGGCGAAGCCCATGATACGTCCGCCCTTCACCACCTTGGTGACGCGGTTAACGTGAATCATCTTTTCGATGAGGCCGTCACCTTTGTCTTCTTGTTGCTGATTCCTGCCTTGTTGCGCTTTAGCCATGATTCACCCCAGATTAGAACTGCAAGCCATGTTCGCGCGCGGCGTCCGCCAGCGCTTTGATGCGACCATGGTACTTGTTGCCGGAACGGTCGAACGCGACCGAGGTCACGCCTGCATTCTTGGCCTTTTCGGCGATGCGCTTACCCACGATTGCCGCCGCAGCAGTATTGCCGCCATGCGCAATGCTTTGACGCACTTCCGCTTCCATTGTGGACGCACTGGCCAGCACAGATCCGCCATCGGCAGAAATTACTTGCGCATAAATGTGCAGATTGGTGCGATGGATAGCCAGCCGTACAGTTTTTTTCTGGGCGATCCTTGCACGGGTTTTGCGGCCTCTGCGCTGACGCGCTTCGTTCTTGTTCAACATATCAACCTCGATTATTTCTTCTTGGTTTCTTTCAGGATCACAACCTCGTCAGCATAACGCACGCCCTTGCCTTTGTAGGGCTCCGGCGCGCGATACGCACGAATCTCAGCCGCGACTTGACCTACTTGCTGCTTATCAACACCAGTCAGAACGATTTCAGTCTGGCTAGGCGTCGCAACTTTCACCCCACTGGGCATTTTATGGACCACAGGATGCGAAAAGCCCAAGCTCAAGTTGAGAGAATCACCGGCGGCTTGAGCGCGGTAGCCCACACCAACCAGGGTCAGCTTGCGCTCGAAACCCTTGCTTACCCCCATGACCATGTTGGCCACCAAGGCGCGCAGCGTGCCGGACATTGCATTTGCCTGAGCCGACGCACTGCTGGCCTTGCACAACAACTGATCACCTTCGCGCTCAACTGTGACATCGCCCTGCAACGCTTGCGACAAAGTGCCCTGCGGGCCCTTTACAGAAATCAGGTGCGCAGCAAGCGTAACTTCTACACCAGAGGGGATCAGGACAGGATTTTTAGCAACTCTAGACATATCTCCCCCTTACGCCACGAGACAAAGAACTTCGCCACCCAAACCATCGGTGCGGGCCTTGCGGTCGGTCATCAAACCTTTTGAGGTCGAGACTATCGCAATTCCCAACCCGTTCATCACGCGCGGAATGTCTTCACTCCCCCTGTACACACGCAAACCGGGACGGCTTACACGCTGGATCTTTTCGATCACAGGACGATCGGCGTAATATTTCAGTCCGATCTCTAAAGTGGGCTTGGCACCGTTTTCGACGACCTTGAAGCCTTCCACGTAGCCCTCGTCCTGCAGCACTTTTGCGATGGCAACCTTGATCTTGGAAGAAGGCATAGACACCACTGTTTTTTCTGCCATTTGCGCGTTACGAATACGCGTCAACATATCGGCAATAGGATCGCTCATGCTCATAAATTCACCTTACCAACTTGCCTTGACAACACCAGGAACTGCGCCGCTCATTGCGTATTCACGCAATTTGGAACGCCCCAGACCGAATTTGCTAAACACACCACGCGGCCGACCGGTCAGTGCGCAGCGATTACGCAGGCGCACCGGACTGGAATCGCGCGGCAATGCCTGCAATTTTTGACGCGCCGCAAAGCGCACTTCATCACTGATCGAAATATTTGTTGCGATCGTCAACAACTCCGCGCGTTTGCCAGCGAATTTCTTCACTAATTTCCGGCGCTTCAGATCACGGTTAATCACAGCGGTTTTAGCCATATCACCCTCAGTTCTTCAATGGGAATTTGAAAGCCAACAAGAGTGCCCTGGCTTCCTCGTCATTTTTTGCCGTTGTCGTGATCGTGATATTCATGCCACGCAGCGCGTCGATCTTGTCGTACTCGATTTCAGGGAAAATGATCTGCTCTTTGATACCCATGTTGTAGTTGCCACGGCCATCAAAGGACTTGCCGGAAATGCCACGAAAGTCGCGAATGCGAGGAATCGCAACCGACACCAGGCGATCCATGAACTCAAACATGCGGTCCCGACGCAAAGTCACTTTGCATCCAACTGGATAGTTTTCGCGGATCTTGAAGCCGGCGATCGATTTTTTAGACTTGGTCACCACAGGCTTTTGCCCGGCGATTTTCTGCATGTCTGACACCGCGTGATCCATGACCTTCTTATCGGCAACCGCCTCACCCACCCCCATGTTAAGGGTGATCTTTTGGATGCGCGGCACTTCCATTACAGACTTGTAGCCAAACTGTTTCATCAGCGAAGGCGCAACCGTATTTTTGTAGTAGTCGTTTAAACGAGTCATTTGTTACCCCTTACGCAATCACTTCGTCGCTGGATTTGAACACGCGCACTTTGCGCCCGTCCTCCAGCAACTTCACGCCCACACGATCCGCCTTCTTGGTGGCCGCGTTATAGATGGCGATATTGGAAATATGAACAGGTTTCTCGATTTCAATGATTCCGCCAGTCGTCCCCTTCATCGGATTCGGCTTCTGGTGTTTCTTGACTTTGTTGATGCCGCTCACCAAGGCAAAGCTGTCGGTTACGTTCAGCACGCTACCGCGATTCCCTTTGTCTTTGCCGGTGATGACAATCACGTCATCGTTTTTTTTGATCTTGCGCATGATTTATCCTCGACTATCTCTTAAAGCACTTCCGGCGCCAAAGAGACGATCTTCATGAAGCGCTCAGTGCGCAACTCACGAGTAACCGGTCCAAAAATACGCGTCCCGATCGGCTCCAGCTTGTTGTTAAGCAACACTGCCGCATTGCCATCAAACTTGATCAGCGAGCCATCAGAACGACGCACCCCCTTTGCAGTGCGCACGACCACTGCGCTATACACTTCGCCTTTTTTAACGCGCGAACGCGGAGCGGCGTCCCTGATGCTGACTTTGATCACATCACCTACGCTCGCGTAGCGACGCCTGGAGCCGCCCAGCACTTTGATGCACATGACAGCGCGCGCACCGGTGTTATCGGCCACATTCAAAACAGTTTGCATTTGTATCATTTTTCAATCTCCAACTTTTTCCGCCTGCGGCGGCTAGTTTTGGAACCCGTTCGGGTTGGGCCGCCGCAAGCGACGGTGAAACGAAGCCGCGCATTCTAGTCAAACGTGCCCACTCGCGCAAGCTCTAATTTGAATATTTTGCCAACTATTCTTAAGCTGTCTTGGTCACGCGCCACGCCTTGGTTTTCGACAGGGGACGCGTCTCTTCAATCGTCACGACATCACCCTCGCTGCACTCATTGTTTTCGTCGTGCGCATGGTATCTCTTGGAGACACGTACCACCTTGCCCAACACCGGGTGTTTCACCTTGCGCTCAACCAGCACAGTGACCGTCTTGTCCATCTTGTCGCTAACGACTGTGCCCGTCAGCGCACGTTTCAGATTCGTTGCACTCATTGCTGCACACCTTTTTCTGTCAATATTGTTTTAATCCGGGCGATGTTGCGTCGCGCCTTCTTCAACTGGCTGGTATTGCTCAATTGCTGGGTCGCCAGTTGCATGCGCAGGCTGAATTGAGCCTTGCCCAGGGCTAGCAATTCCTGTTGCAAATCATCTACCGGCTTGTTTTTCAGTTCACTCGTCTTCATGATCACATCCCTACCTGTCTAACAACGAAAGTTGTTTCAATCGGCAGTTTGGCCGTAGCCAGCTTAAATGCCTCACGCGCCAACGACTCTGGAACACCATCCATCTCGTACAACATCTTACCGGGACGAATCTCGGCAGCGTAGAACTCCGGATTGCCCTTACCGTTACCCATACGGACTTCAGCCGGTTTTTTCGAGATCGGTTTGTCCGGGAAGATACGGATCCAGATCCGGCCGCCGCGCTTGATGTGGCGAGTCATGGCACGGCGTGCCGCTTCGATCTGACGCGCTGTCAGACGCCCGCGACCAACGGCCTTGAGGCCGAATTCACCAAAGCTAACCTGGTTGCCGCGCGTCGCAACACCGGTGTTACGACCCTTTTGCTCCTTACGGTATTTTCTTCTAGCTGGCTGTAGCATGTTTAGCTCCCGACTTTCTTACTTTTTTTTCCGGCTCCGCCGCAGCAGGGGCGACGCCTTCCTGTTGACCGGCGTGGTCACCTTTATAGACCCACACTTTCACGCCGATAATGCCGTAGGTGGTCTTTGCTTCTGCGAATCCATAGTCGATATCGGCACGCAAGGTGTGCAGAGGCACGCGCCCTTCGCGATACCATTCGGTGCGGGCAATCTCGATACCATTCAGACGGCCGGCGCTCATGATCTTGATCCCTAGCGCGCCGAGACGCATCGCGTTCTGCATCGCACGCTTCATGGCACGGCGAAACATGATGCGTTTTTCCAGTTGCTGTGTAATCGACTCAGCGATCAGCTGCGCATCGACTTCCGGCTTGCGCACTTCCTCGATATTCAGTCCCACATCAGGCAAACCCATACGAACACGCAACTCCGCGCGGAGCTTCTCGATATCCTCACCTTTTTTACCAATCACCACACCCGGACGCGCAGTGTAGATGGTGATTTTGGCATTCTTGGCGGGACGCTCGATGATGATTCTGGAAACACCGGCACCTGCCAGCTTTTTCTTCAGATAATCGCGAACTTCGATATCTTTAAGCAACAACTCCGCATAATTCTTGCTGTTCGAATACCACTTTGATGTCCAGTTCTTCTGAACACTCAAGCGGAATCCAATCGGATTAATTTTCTGACCCATGCTTTAGCTCCCGACGGTGATCGTAATGTGGCAGGTTTGCTTCTCGATGCCTGTCCCACGGCCTTTGGCGCGGGGGATCATGCGTTTCAGGGAGGCGCCCTTGTCAACATAGATGGTGGAGACTTTCAGTTCGTCAATATCGGCACCGTCGTTATGCTCGGCATTGGCGATAGCGGAATCAAGCGCCTTCTTGATGATGGCGCCACCCTTTTTCGGGCTGAAAGTCAGAATGTTCAATGCTTGCGCCACCGGCAGGCCGCGAATCTGGTCAGCGACCAGTCTGGCCTTCTGCGCCGACAGGCGAACACCACGTATGACTGCTGTTGTACTCATCATGTCTCCTTATTTCTTGGCGACTGCTTTTTTATCGGCAGCGTGACCTTTGAAGGTGCGGGTCAAAGAAAATTCGCCAAGTTTGTGCCCCACCATATTTTCGGAGACATACACCGGAACGTGTTGCTTGCCATTGTGAACTGCGATGGTCAAGCCAACGAATTCAGGCAACACCACCGAGCGGCGCGACCAGGTTTTGACCGGGCGCTTGTCACTGGTGGCGCGGACTGCCTCAACCTTCTTGAGCAGATGCAGATCGACGAACGGGCCTTTTTTAATAGAACGTGCCATTTTTGTTTACCCCTTAAGCCTTGAAGCGACGACGCACGATCATGCCCGTGGTCCGCTTGTTACTACGTGTGCGATAACCCTTGGCCGGCACTCCCCACGGGCTGACCGGATGACGACCCGCCGCAGTCTTGCCTTCACCCCCACCGTGCGGGTGATCGACCGGGTTCATCACCACCCCGCGCACCGTCGGACGGATACCGCGCCAACGGTTCGCACCCGCCTTGCCGATGGAACGCAGCGAGTGCTCGCCATTGCCGACTTCGCCCAGCGTCGCACGGCAATCGATATGCACCTTGCGGATCTCACCGGAGCGCAGACGCAGTTGCGCATAGCTGCCTTCGCGCGCCAACAGCTGTACCGATGCGCCCGCCGAACGCGCCAACTGCGCGCCCTTGCCCGGCAGCATCTCGATCGCATGAATCGTTGATCCAACCGGCATATTGCGCAACGGCAACGTATTGCCCGGCTTGATCGGCGCTTCCGAGCCGCTGATCAGTTCGGCGCCCGCGGCAATGCCCTTGGGTGCCAAGATGTAGCGGCGCTCACCGTCTGCATACAGCAGCAAAGCCAGATGCGCGCTGCGATTCGGATCGTATTCCAGATGTTCGACAGTTGCGGGAATCCCATCCTTGTTGCGCTTGAAATCGACCACGCGATAGTGTTTCTTGTGGCCGCCACCCATGTGGCGCACTGTGATATGGCCATTGTGATTACGACCGGCAGTACGCGTCTTCTTCTCCAGCAGCGCAGCAACTGGCTTGCCCTTGTGCAGTTCTTTGTTGACCACGCGCACGACGGCACGTGTGCCCGGCGAGGTTGGTTTGAGTTTGATCAGTGCCATGTTTTACCCCTGCTCACTTTCAGCAAAGTTGATTTCCTGGCCAGCAGCAAGGCTGACATAGGCCTTTTTCCAGTCCTTGCGACTACCCATGAAACGGCCGAAACGTTTCTGCTTGCCCTTGACATTGCAGACTTGAACCCCCTCAACCGTGACCTTGAACAGCTTTTCCACTGCCGCCTTGATTTCCGGCTTGGTGGCATCGCTTGCCACGTGAAAGATGATCTGCCCGTTCTTTTCCGCAACGAAGGTTGCTTTTTCGGAAATTTGCGGCGCACGCAACACGTTCAGCAAACGCTCTTCATTGAATTTGATCGTATTCATGCCAGCAGCTCCTCGATTTTCGCGATCGCATTGCGTGTAACCAACACGTTGGAAAAACGCACCAGACTGACCGGATCCGCCTGATGTGCCTCGACCACCAGCACATTCGGCAGATTGCGGGAAGACAAATACAGGTTCTCGTCGATGCTGTCCGTGATGATCAGCAGACGCACATCCTGCAGCCCCATGCCCTTGATTTTGTCCGCCAACAGCTTGGTTTTAGGCGCAGCAACCGACAGACCTTCGATCACGCTCAAGCGGCCATCGCTCACCAACTTCGAGAAGATAGATGCCAGACCGGCGCGATACATCTTGCGATTGATCTTTTGTGAGTAGTTCTGATCCGGGCTGTTCGGGAATATCTTGCCGCCCCCACGCCACAACGGGCTGGAAGCCATACCGGCGCGGGCGCGGCCAGTACCCTTTTGCGCGAAGGGTTTGCGTGTGGACTTGGCGATTTCGCTGCGTCCCTTTTGCTTGCTGTTGGCGGAACGCGCGTTGGCCTGATAAGCCGTCACCAGTTGGTGCACCAGCGCCTCATTGTATTCACGGCCGAACAGGTCGTCAGAAGCATTAATGCTCGCGCCCGGCTTGCCATTTTCGTTGATAAATTTCAGTTCCATCATGCCCCCGCTTTCACTGCCGGACGAACGATCACGTCGCCGCCGGGCGCACCCGGCACAGCACCGCGCACCAGCAACAACTGGCGCTCGGCATCGATCCGCACAATTTGCAGATTTTGCACGGTGCGCTGCACGTCACCGAGGTGACCGGTCATGCGCTTACCCGGGAACACGCGACCCGGATCCTGCGCCATACCGATAGAACCCGGCACATTATGCGACTTGGAGTTACCGTGCGAAGCGCGACCTGATTTGAAGTGGTGACGCTTGATGGTGCCGGCATAACCTTTACCGATTGTTACGCCCGTCACATCGACGATTTGGCCAACCTGAAACAGACCGACGCCCATCTTGCCGCCAAGGGCGAGATCGGCGAGCTGTTCCGGCGTCGCAGTAAATTCCTTTAGCACGCTACCCGCCTCGGCTCCCGCCTTGGCAAAATGCCCGGCGGCAGCCTTGGTTACACGACTGGCACGGCGCGTTCCATACGCGAGCTGCACAGCACTGTAACCATCCGTAGCGACAGTTTTAATTTGGGTGACACGATTGTTGGACACGTCCAGCACTGTCACCGGCAACGATGTTCCGTCGTCGGTAAAGATACGGGTCATGCCAATCTTGCGACCGACAAGTCCTAAGCTCATTTTTTTTCCTTTATTAAGGGGCCGACTTCAATTGGTCAGCCGATTCAGGTATTGCAACTACTGTTACTGCAACTTTATTTCCACATCAACCCCGGCAGGCAGGTCGAGCTTCATCAGCGCATCCACGGTCTTGTCTGTCGGATCAATAATGTCCATCAGGCGCAGGTGAGTGCGAATCTCGAATTGATCACGCGAAGTCTTGTTGACGTGCGGTGAACGCAACACATCGAAACGCTCGATCTTGGTCGGCAATGGAACCGGCCCTTTGACCACCGCACCGGTGCGCTTGGCAGTTTCTACAATCTGCAGCGCGGATTGGTCGATCAGACGATAGTCAAACGCCTTCAGGCGAATGCGAATTTTTTGACTTTGCATAATCTTCTCTTGCTTATTTGCGGCAAAACCGCAGGTTTAAAGAACAAAAACGCGTGGCCGCAGCCACGCGAGGGCGCGCATTGTATGCTTACTCGATCACCTTGGCAACCACTCCCGCGCCGACGGTACGACCGCCTTCGCGAATCGCGAAACGCAGGCCTTCTTCCATCGCGATCGGGTTGATCAGGCTCACCGTGATGCTGACGTTGTCGCCC
>Ga0210009_1001449_pt1 | contig 20493 bp, 23 predicted proteins | sample CryGeyCG2114_065_FD_185457 | JGI IMG/M metagenome (GOLD analysis project Ga0210009, IMG submission 185457) | Groundwater microbial communities from aquifer - Crystal Geyser CG12_big_fil_rev_8/21/14_0.65 (SPAdes) (version 2) | ecosystem: Environmental > Aquatic > Deep subsurface > Groundwater ... | reverse complement strand
TTAATAGCAAAAAGTGTGTGGCTGGAATGATAGGTTTTACCCGAGTAGGAGAGAAAGAATCAGTTTGATTTTTCTCTCCTTTTTTAATCATCTATGTATCCGTACTTTGGATTTCAGATGAGAAAAATATCATTCCAATCAATTGGTAGTATTTGGTATCTTGAGCTTTCATGGACGATTATACCAAACAAAGAGATATTGCAAGTTTCGTCTCAGTGAAAAGTATGCAGAGCGGGTCTTTTTATGAGTATAGCGAGTCTTTCCATCTGCTCAGGTACTCTTTTCTTTCAGGAAGTCCTTGTAGGTCTCTGCGTACAAATCCAGAGCATACTCAAAAGTTTCCTTATCGGTTCTGGTCAGGAGTTCTCCGAGAACTTTCAAATCCTTATTGGCTTGAATCTTTGGTTTTTTGGTAACATACCTCCGAATGATGGCCACCTGATGAAACTGGCACATCTGAGTGGGGATATCTCCGAATCATCCGAGTAGTCCTCTTTTTCCATCAGAGACGATACCTTCGATAACCCATCATTCATCTTGTAGTTCTTTCACTCAGAGTTTGTAATCAGAAGCACTTTCATTGGTCACGAGCCGGCAATGGATTATTCTCTTCCCGAGAGCATCTTTGAAAGCCATTACTCCAATGTTTCAGAAGTACGTCGTATCTACAAGGAGAATAATCGGTCTTGGTATCAGTACTTTCTTCGGAAGGACATAATCGTCGAGTTTCTTCTGCACGGTTCGCACGCTGATTCAATACTTGGCGGAAAGCTCAGCGTATGTCTGTTTTCAGATGGAGTAATCTTTCCAGATACCTGCATCATTGGAGTTTACAAGAGTGCGAGTCTTGTTCTGAAAGACATATCAACAATCCTTGCATTTGTATCTTTGCTTTCATCTCATGAATCCATCTTTCTTGATCTTGCAACCCGAGCATTTTTTGCATCTTTTCTGATAACTTTTATTCACTCTGGTAAAAGTAAAGGAGTATTTGGCTCTATTATGCCAAATACTCCTTATTTTAGCCACACACTATTTTCTATTATGCCAGGATTTGCGAGTTATGAAAGAACGATAGAATTTGTGTGAAAAATGAAAATCTCCTGAAAAATAATGAGATTCGTATGAAAACTGCGAACCGGAATGAGGCGTACGAAATAGTACGACGAATGAGGAAACGTAAAGTTTGAGTACGAAGGTCGTATTTTGCAGAGATTTTATTATGGTGCCTGGGCATTAGAAGCCTTGTAGATTACCTGTCCGATAGGATTCATAACACTTTTGAGTGTGGTTCTCAGATCTATGTAATCCTGAAGAATGAATTGAAGAATAATATGTGAAGCGTAGGTTTTCTCAAATTCCGAGAAAGCGACCATCGCCTGAGGGAAAACTTCTTTTGTGTGAATTATTTCGTTCTTAATTTTATTTACTCCTCGAGCAATTTGTTGAGTAACAGCAGCGGTATTTGTATCCTGTTTGGCGAAATTATCTTTTGCAATCGTACTGTCGCCGAAATATGTTTCAATGGAATCTTTTGAGACGTTATCGAGATAATTGAGATAGTATCGGTAATTACAATACTGGTACGTTGTATTATCCAGAAGAGTTTTTCTGAGAGAAAGTTCCGAGGTATCCGTAACTTGCAAACATCCTTTTTCCGATAGACTCTTCGCAGTACTATCGCGTTCCTTGGTTAAAACCTCTTTGAGATTGGATCGAGTGGTCGGAATCTTCAGGATCGTATTAATAGTTCGAACCCGTACATTCATAACTGCACAAGCGTAGAGGGCACTCATAGTTTCCTTATACATATAGGATGCCTTGTCGAGAAATACTGGTCCATTACCAAGTCAAAAAGAATCGATTTTGGAAGCATCCGCCTGAAGTTCCTTCAAATATTTTTTGTAGATTATATCCCCTCCTTTTTGGTTATTTATATCAGCATAATTCACTTGTACTATTTTTATGAGACTTCCTGTTTTCCAACCTGACCACTCGGATCCTGAGCTTGCACAAAGATTTTTTACATTATTGGTGTAATCGTTGTAGAGTGAATCCCTCTTGTTTTCCACAGCAAAAACACTTCCGAGAGACAGAAGGAAAATGAGGATGGAAAGGATGATTTTCATAGAAAAAATAATATTAAGCTCAAATTCTAAAAATGATTTCTTTTTCGATAAACTCCCGATCTCGTCCGTACTTGAGGCGGGAAAGTTCTTTGTAGGCACGGGCAAGTATCGGGTCACCTTTTTCGGTATACGGATTCACGGGCGTGAGACTGAATGCAGAGCTCGCCTGTCCATCGATACAGAGTCGCATAACCGCCTTGCGGTTGTCGATATTTACAAGGTCCTGGTTGGAGAATACTGGAGCGAAATCCTTGGAAATGAATTCTGCATCTTCCGGTCCGATTCGGTAACAGATCTTGTTCGCCACGTTACCGAAAATCGCATCTTTCAAATTCAGGCTCGATTTCGTAAGCGCGTCGGATTTCTGGAGCTGTCCCAAGTATTGATGTGCTATTACCAGTCCGAGACGATATTTTCGAGCTTCGGAAAGGATAGATTCGATGGAATCGGTGACATAGTTCTGAAACTCGTCGATATAGAGAAAGAAATCGCTTCGTTCCTCCTTCACGACATTCTGTCTTCGCATCGCCGCCATCTGAATTTTGGAAACCATAATAAGTCCCAAAAGTGTGGAATTGATATCTCCGAGTGTTCCCTTGGAGAGATTAATGAAGAGAAGTTTCTTTTGTTGCATAACATCGAATACATCAAAAGAACTCTTGGTCTGTCCGATGATATTTCTCATCATTGTATTGGTGATAAATCCTCCAAATTTAGCAGCAAAATACGGAATAATTTCACCCTTTTCACGTTCTCCCATCTTAGCGAAAGTGAAGTCCCACCAAGCCTTAACGACCGGGTTTTTAAGCGTACGACGACGTTCTTTTTGAAAATCATCATCGGTAAAGAGTCGCATAATATCGGTGAGAGCACATCCTCCTGGGTAATCCATAAGCGTCAGAACTCCATTTCGGAAATAATCCTGAATACGAGGTCCAAAAATTTCCGGACCAAAAAGTTTGATCATGATATTCATCGCGTCCTGTGCCACCATCTGTTTCTCATCATCAGTTGTAGCTTCGAGGATATTAACTCCCATCGGTCTAGACATATCTGCAGGATCGAAGTAGATAACATCATCAGCACGTTCGCGTGGAACGAAAGGAAGGAGATCAAGAGCGAGTTCTCCGTGCGGATCCATAATACACGCTCCGTTTCCAAGGCGGAAATCCTGTCGTGCCATCACCTGAAGTTCTGTCGATTTACCCGTACCCGTCTGTCCGATAATATAAAAATGACGGAAACGATCTTCATTTTGAACGCGAACTTCTTTCGTAACACCTTTATAGGTATTAAATCCAAGAAGGAGTCCCTCGCTTGGGAGATTGACTGGCGCTTTCACAATCTTGAAATTCTGCCAACGGATTTCGGGAGTTTTATTGTATTTGGAATGTGGAAGATGGAAAACAGAAGCTATTTCTTCGATATTAAGAACTGATTTTCGAGTAAAAGAAAATGGGAAATGCCGAAAAATATACTCTCGCATAAATCCGTCAAGATTCGTCTTTTTCTCGGATTTGAAACCATTTCCCATAGCTATGGAATACTGAGAAAAAGACGAAGTAATATTCTTCATCTCCGATTCCACCATATATGCATCGTCCCCGGTTGCGATAATACGAATCACGACTTCGTATCCGGTTTTTTTGCGTTTCTCTTTCATAACTCCGTCCTCATCCTCACTTTCGTGAGAATCCTCCTTCTTGCTTTCTTCCGGAGAAGAAAAAAGAACACTAAAAAGACTCATAATCCAAGAAAATGGATTGAGAGAAAGTTTTCATCCTTTGTGTTTCTCTGTTTTCTTCACCGATTTTTGCCAAGTATCGGATATCGGAGAAAGAAGAATCTGAATCGATGCCGCTTCGGTTTCTCCGAGTTTCCCGAGAGTCGAGAGAACTGTGTTTATAGGATCACTCTCAAGTTTCTGATAAGTTTTTATCGGATAATGAAAGGATTTTGAGAGAATAAGTTCCACTCCTTTTACTACTTTCTTATTCTGGAAAATATCAATCTCTTCTGTTTCATCAATAACCGCATCGCTATAGAATGCACTAATCTGTTTCTCGATGAGATTCTTTGCTTTTTTCGGAACGACGATATAGAAATATATTTCCTGTTTATGAGCCACATACTCAAGGGAAATATAATCCTGACCAAAAAGTTTTGATTTCCATCCGCCAGAATGAAGAGATTTGAGTGATGAAAGAAGTTGTTCCATAAGACTAATCTGTTCCTTGAAATCTCGGGTCGTTTCCTTTCGTTCATCCTGTTCGCTTTCCTTTTTCGGAATGAGGATACGAAGAAAAACCATATCGATAGAACGCCGAAAATCTATCCGTCTTTTGGTATAGAGAAATACTCAAAAAAGGATAGCAACAACAATGACGAGAATAATGATGAGTTCACTTGGGGTCATAGGCTTCATTAAAGATTTGCTTCATTGTATCAGAAAAGCCGAAAAATTCAAAAAGAAGCAGTTGATTTTTTGTGTTTTATCTTATACTAAAGAAAAAATTTTAAAAATAATCATGGAAAATGAATAAAAATCTTACGGAAATCTTCTCTCAGTTCACTCTTACTGATGCGGAAAATACCACGAAAAATATTCTCGAGAATTATAAAGAAAAAGTATATTGTATTGTACATTTTCTCTATTTTGCAAGCATTGTCCTCAATGAGCTCGATAGCGAGAAAAGCACACCAGAAAAAGAAAATTATAGGAAAGCTCTTTTAAGTGGGGATTTTCTTTTGCCAGACGGCATTGCTCTGAATCTTCTTTACAGAAAACATTTCGGAAAAGAACTTCCGAACTTGAATGGAACAGATTTTCTCCCTTGTTTTCTTTCAAATATTCCGAAAGATAAAAAAGTGGAGATTTTCCTTTACGGAGCGACCGAAGAAACAGTGCAAAAATCGGCAATATATATAACGTGAACTTTCGGATTTCCGGTCATTTCCGTTCAAAACGGATTTGAGGAATTCGACTGGAGCGAGATAAAACCGAAACAGGAAAGGGTTATCCGAACACTTCTAGTCGGACGAGGAAGTCCTCGTCAGGAAGTCTGGGTCGAAAACAACAGAGAGAAAATCGAAGAAATGGAATGTCTCGTCTTTACGGTCGGTGGACTCCTCGATTTCTGGTCCGGAACCGAAAAACGTGCTCCGGCTTGGATACGGAAGCTGAAAATAGAATGGCTCTATCGAGCTCTTTCCAATCCGAAAAAAAACCTCAGAAAAACACTCGTAAGTCTGAAACTCATAAAATTCTTGATCAAAAAATAATCCGCCGTGGCGGATTATTTTTTTGGATTTTCTTCGTTTCATCTTCGTTTCAAAGTTTTTGCTTCTATTTTTTTCTCCAGTTTCCGTTTCGCATTATTCACTTTGTGCATCACTTTTCTCTCGGCTTTTTCAGCGAGTTTTTTCTCGGTTTTTCTCCTGAGAGCAGCCTTTCGTTCAGATTTCTTGAGTGCTTTCTGTTTCCGGATTTCATCCTGAATTTCTCTTCTGGTTTTTTTTGGTTCAAGATTAAGAATAGGAGAATCCATATATTTGTAAGTTTAGAATAAATACTCTCTTACTTTTCATAATCTCAAAAATATATCTTATTTCCCTTCCTGTTCTTTGAGAGCAAGCTGTCCGCAGGCAGCATCGATATCATCTCCCATCGTATGGCGGATAGTAGAGGGAACTCCTGCCGCTTCCAGAGCATCTTGGAATTTCTTGATCATAACTTTGGAGGTTGGGAGCATCTTAGAATCGGAACTTCCTTCCCCAGGATTATACGGGATAAAATTCACATGAGCAAGTCTTCCACGAAGGAGATCTGCAAGCGCTTTCGCGTATTCTGGACGATCAGTGAGACCGTTAATCATTATGTATTCGTAAAAAATTCGTTTATTGGTTTTTGCCACATACGCATCGAGCGCTTCCATAAGCTTGTCGAGTGGATATGTCTGTTCTACGGGCATAATTCATTTACGAGCTTCATCAGTCGGAGCATGGAGAGAAATAGCGAGCGAAACCTGAGGAAAATCCTCGGCGATTTTATTGATTCCGGGAACGATTCCACATGTAGAAACCGTGATACGACGACTCGAAAGGTCAAGTTTTTTCTGTCCCGATGCTATTTCTATCGAACATTTCACATTCTCATAATTGAGAAATGGCTCTCCCATTCCCATATAGACGATATTCCGAAGCTTTTTATCTTCTTTCGCAAGGTGATGCACTGCAATCATAATCTGTTCCACAATCTCAGTGAAATCAAGATTACGCGTAAGTCCGAGTTTCCCGGTCGCACAGAAACTGCACGCCATTGGGCATCCAACCTGACAGGAAACACATAAAGTATTTCGCCCTGAGAGGTGTCGCATAATAACTGCTTCAAGGAATTTATTGTCGTGTGTTTCTATGAGAAATTTGGTTGTCTGTCCATCGTCCGAAGTTACAGCGGATTTCACTTTAAGCGAAGTGAAATAACAAGTAGTTTTCAAAAGATCACGAAGTTCTTTCGATATTGTCGTCATAGCGTCGAAATCCGTCACGAGATCCTTGTAAATTGCATGCTCGATTTGAGCGTACCGAAAGTTCTTGTGTCCATGTTCCAGAAGGAACGCCTTGAGTTTTACTTCGTCGTAAATGGAGAACATAGGAAGTTGATGATTGTTAGTTTTTGAAAAATGTTTATCTTAAAAAGAAAAGATATTTAAAAAGATGAAATTCGCATAAAAGTTGCGTACCGAAGTGAAACGTACTGAAACAGTACGGCGAACGAGGAACGTAAAACTTGAATGCGAAGTTCGCTTTTTAAATATCTTTTCTATATATTCATGAGTATGATTGCAACGATAATTCCTATCACACTTCCCGCAAAAGCTTCCTCTGGGAGATGCCCGATGGATTCATTGAAATTATAATCCCTTGCTTGTTCTTTATTGCATCGGAGTTGATTCAAGGCTTTCGCATGAAGACCTGCTTCAAATCGGACATTGATAGCATCGTAGATAATAATCATCGAAAATACGAGAGCGATGGCAAATATATCAGAAAATATTCCATATTTGATTCCGAGAGCCGTTGTAATACTCGTAACAAGAGCACTATGTACGCTTGGCATTCCTCCAGAACCGAGTGTCTGAGAGAGTGAGAAGTTCTTCATATGAAGCCCATAAAATCACTTGAGAACCACTGAAATAATCCAAGCAATTACCGGAACGAGTATGATATACTGAGCAAAGAAATTCATAGTTATAGTTAGGGTCTTGCCCAGTTAAGCGTTAAATTTTCTCTGGATTCAGAAATCTTCTGAGAAATGATGAAGTTTTCGTGAAAATCGCGTAAGTGCTCTCGCCCGTGGTGCCGAAGCGAGATGTACGAAGTAGTACAACGAGCGAGGAACGTAAGATTTGAACGTAAAGTTCACATTTTGCAAAGATTTCTATTTGATCTCTACAATTTTGTATTCGAAGGAACCATAACCAGCTTGTCCTTTTACAATATCACCTAAGTTTTTTCCAATAAGAGATTTTCCAATAGGAGATTCATTAGACAGTTTATTTTCAAAAATATCAGATTCAGTAGAACCAACGATACGAAAAGTTTCTTTCTTTCCATCATCAACGGAAGTGATAGTTACAAGACTTCCTACATTTACTCCAGTTTGTTTTTTATTCGTTTTTTTCGTATCAATAATTTCATGATTCTTCATGATTTCTTCAAGTTCCGCGATACGGATTTCTATTTGTGCCTGCTCACTACGAGCATCTTCATATTCAGAATTTTCCGAAAGATCTCCATAAGAGATAGCTTCTTTGAGTTTTGCCGCAACTTCTACACGACGAACCTCTTTTAAATTTTGAAGTTCTACCTGAAATTCATTAAGTCCTTCTTTTGTAAGGAGTGTTACTTTTGCCATAATAATAAAAAATGAAAAAATAGAGAAATTATTTACTTTTAAGGAGGAGAGTTTTCAATGTGGGATAATAGCTTTTTGGTACCTCAACACCAATGGCTCGACCTTCCAGAGCGGTTATAAACCGTACGGTCGTATCTTTCGGGTCTTTTTTTATTTGATTTAGGAAAAAGGTATATCAGAAAAATTGATCGGTTTCGTTAAGTGTATATACACTACTCGTAAGCTTCATATTCAGGAGAATCGTATCATATGTATCTGCGAAAGCATAAACTTTTATATTTCTCTTCTCATCGAAATACGTATTATAGAGTATTTTTCCCATAACCTGAATACCGAAGAATCAGGAGTTGTCTATCTTCTTCACCATCACTTCTGGCATAATCTTTGAGAGGAATATTCCGGAGAGCAGTATTTCTGGTTCTTTCGGAAGAGTATCTATAAGAGAAATAACAGTACCGGATGTGCTTTCTGTATTGATTGTTTCGATTTCTGTCTTTTTCGCCTCATTCAATGATTCGATATGCTTATCGATACGATCGAGCGACTCAACCAAACGAGCGCTTTCCGATATTTTCTCATCCACCATTGGAATATCTAGAGTTTTTTTCGTTACAGGGAATATGCTTGTTCGTGTATTTACTAAAGTATTTCTATATGACGGAAGCGAAAAAGAGAGAGCGATATTAAGTACAAAAATCGTAACGAGAGTGGCGAGAATATACGAAAATATACGCATGAAAAGAGAAACAGGTTACTAATCGGTTTTTGGAAAATTTTTATTTCTTTGATTTCACACTCATGAAATCGATTTCCACAGGAACATCACGACCCATAATATTGACTTCCACTTTCACAAGACCTTTTTCTTCGTTTATCTCGGTTATTTTCCCTTCACTTCCTTTAAATGCACCACTTTTGATAATCACCAAATCTCCGATTTGGAACTTGATAGTAAAGGCTGCGTTCTTTTCACTCAATGCTCCCTTGAGTTTATCAAGTTCCGCACCACTCACAGGAACCGGTATAGTACCAGCACCGAGAAACCCGGTAACATTCGGAGTATTTCGAACGATATACCAACTTTCGTTAGTAACTACCATTTTCACGAGGATATACCCCGGGAAAATATTTTTTTGTTTCGTTACTTTTTCTCCATTCGCACGAACCGAAATAGTATCGTGTGTCGGAACGAAGACTTCAAGGATATGATTCTCGAGATTGAATGCTTCTCGACGCTGCATAAGCGATGATCGAACATTTTCCTCTGTTCCAGAAATAACACGGATAACATACCATTCGCCCTTTGGGGCAGTGTTCATACTATCAAAAAGCATAGATGTAAAATACAAGAGAGAATAAAATTATTTTGCTGAAGTTTCAGTGGTAGTAGTTTTCACATCACCGAGTTTCAAATCACCAACTGGTGAAGTCGTAGTATTTATCGGTGCTGATTGAGCTGGTGCGAGTTTTTCTTTAGCAGTAAAAAGCCCGGTGGACAAAGCAGTTCCTACAATAAAAAGAAATACCGTTAGTATCGTAATCATGGAAACTACGGTAATAAAGTATTTTTTTGTTTCTTCTGAAGTTGGCCAAACAATGTGATCAAACTCCTTCATGGATTCTTTTATAAAAGACATAGAGACACATTACAATATAGGATACGACTCGCGTATGCGGGGGATTATATGAAAAAGTGGGCAATAGTCAAAAGAAAAAGGCTTACAATAAAAGAAGGGAAATATTTTATACAGAGAGAGTTTGTCTTCTTTTCTTTGTTCTTTTCCTAATTTCCACAAGTGGAACAGTTTAAATTCACTCCTGTCGATACTTCTATCGTAAAATCTGAACTCGCTCCGGTCTGGCTCGTGGAAGTGAAATTATTCGATCGTATCGGATACGGAACATTGGTTCCTCATTGTTCCAATATGAAAAAATCTGAAAAAACATCCACTTGATTCGTTGTTCCACTCAATGTTCCGATATTTACATCCGTTCTTGGTATTTTTTTCTTTCCATCCCCCATATCCATTATGAAAACGAGGTGCTTGATAAGCAGATCAGCCTTTCAGAGGTTATAATTTCCGATTATATATGCATATTCATTCTCTGTTGATGCCTGTGCGGTTTCTATAGAAATATAAGTGGTTTTTTTTATTTCTGCATTGTTTTCAAGTGTTGCAGCAACCTCATAATATTTCTGATCAAGTGTTGTTCCATATGCGTAATAATCACTCGTGATAGGATCACGAGGAATTTCATTAAAATCTAATTTCAGTCCGTTTTTTACGAAACCAAGATAAGAAAACGGTATTTGCAAACCAGTAGTTCCGGTATAGGAAACGATAATAGAATCACTTGGTTTCGGATAAATTCCACTGTTCTTTTTATAGAAAATCTCAAGGGATGCTGATATGCTTTCCAGATCTATAATCCTTTTGGAATCGCGAGAACTGGAAACATACGAATTGAAATTCAAAAATGAAATCGTTCCGAGAATAGAAAGAATTGTGATAGTGACAATAAGTTCTACCAGAGTGAAACCTTGTTTGCTCATAAAAAGAGATATTAAGAATATAAATTGTACATTATTTCAAATCTATCTTTTTTAACAGATATGTTGAACCGGAAAAATAATATTCATCAGTCTGTCCAATTTTTTCATAGTCCCCATCTATATCATTATCATAAGACATATCTATTCTGAGATATGCACCACTATTGACGAGTGAGTAACGAAATTCACGTATTTTCACGTTCATATTAATATAATCCTGCGAGGACGGTACGATTATTCCAGTGTTATTCGTCGTATAATCGAAAAGATTTTCGGTATTACTGAGGTATTTTATCGTGAAAAATCCCGATTCTGAAGATGGTGGAACAATCAATTTTCCTTCTGTCCCAGTTACAACTCATAGAACAAATATTCCTGTTTGAGTTGTAACAAATCCTCATGAAGATGTTTTATCTTCATATTCCAAGGCTATTGTGTCTATGATATTCATTTTTTGATTATTTACAACGGTATCTTTTATCGAGTATACTCCTGTCGAGGAAAGATCCTGAACTCTTAGAAGTTTTATATTATCATACTGAAAATTTTCGTTGATTTTAAGTTTAATAATATTCAGATTATTGAGCAAAACTGTTTCCTGTTTGTAAAGATTTACAAAAAGTATAGTATTTTTCAAAACATAGAAAAAAATAAGGAGCATCACTATGAATATCATTATAGAGATGACCAGTTCGATTAAGGTATAACCTTGTTTATTCATAAGGAATTGGTTCAGTAATTAAAAAATCCTTTTTTTTACAAGGATCTCCGGCGAAATCGCATCCAGGATACCAAACTCTCACGGTAATTTTTTTCATCTTCTGCGCTATAATTGGAGAAATTATATTTTCTATAAAAATAGTTCTCTTAAAAAGAGTCGTATCCATAGCGAGATTGTAGTCTGGCAAATTTTCTCATTTACCATTCAGGTATTCTCCTTCGGAGACTATATTAATATCAGTCGGAATCGTCCTCAGAGATAATTTGCCCATATCTTGGCTTGGATCCTTCTCGTAAAAAAGACTATATGTTCCTGTGGGGATATCCGCGTATGGGGAATTACTAAGGAAAACATAGGCTTCATCGAGAATATTTTCTGAATGCGCATCATCGATAAAGAATACGATATTTTTATTTTGCAGATTAAAGAAATGGAAAATACCAAGCATCACTAATGATATGAGCATTATCGATATAATCGCCTCCACGATGGAAGTTCATTTCGTATGGGTTTGATACTGTCGTATTATCATAATTATTTGGTTACCTGGAGAGTATTGCTTTTCAAGCTCAAATGTCCAATATTCTCAAGTCCATTTCAATATCATGGACTGTTCGACCCACATAAAGCGTAGTAAAATATACCTGGGTCATATTGAATACTTATCGAATTTTCCTTATATCCATCAGGGATTTTCTCGAGGAAATACTGTTCGTTACAATCGACAGAAGAATCGGATCATCGATAGAGATAATAGGCTCCTGTGTTTGTCGTGTCGTTTATATCCCATTCCAATTCCAACGTAGTCCCCGTTGAACTTTTTATATGAAGATACGTTGGAGAAATAGGCTTTTTCCCTTGTGGCAAGATATCATAAAACATAGCATCGAATACAATATAGTTCCCGTCCTTGTCTTTGAGAATAATATTCGTGTATATGTCCACATTTCTATCTTTGTTATTCGCTGGCATAAACTGTACAATATTCTTTCCTTGTAGATCCACTCATCCTATGGAATAGGATATCAGATCATCGGTATCGTTAGTGATAAATATCAAGATAATATCATTGGGGAGAATGTCCGAGGAAGAAATCGGAACGAAATTAACAGATGCCTGAAGAGTTTGAGTTTTCTTCGTTTTCAACTTAAAATTTCGCGTTTCTTCATAGATATTTCCATCATATATTTCGATGGTACAGTCAGTATTTTTGTCCGAAAATATATTGAATCCGGAAAGAGAACTTGCCATAAATCACGTGATATCCGTATATTTTTTATTCAAGAAAAAGATATTCTCTTTTTTATTAGGCATAACAAATCCAAATTTGTACATAAAAGCAGTACCATCATTATCAGGTTCTCCATCTGTATCATATTGTCCTCCATAAAAATCATCATCATCATGATTTTCATCTTCTTTCGCTGCTCCATTTGTCGTATAACCACCACCATCGGTATTAGTATTCAGAAGTTCATTCCGAAAAAAATCACGTTCGTTTTCAAGGAGATTTTGTGCCTCGGAATTGAGAGTAGAAAATTCTCCGTTTTTCGTAAAAATACCGAGCACATACCATGCACTAGATATAACAAACATTGATAAAGTCAGAAGTGTTATGACAATCACTACGATAAATCACTCTGTATTTTTGACAGGAAAACAACGACTATTTGTACCCATCTTTATTGTACAGTTACAGGGATAATTTTTGATAGGCTCTTCAGAGTTGCCGAATTCGTTACAGTAACGGTGAAGTCATAGATTCCTTTTTTCGTAGGTTCAAATTTCAGAGTATTAGATTTATAACTACTTATATATCCATAAACAGTGGATGTATTGGAATCGTAGAGACAATAGGAATATATACTGTACATAGCAGGAATAGCTTGGCTTCAGCACATTCCACCGTTTACAGCAATAATACTACCAACCCCTCCTGCTTGTGTTACTCCTGCCCATAGATAAGTAAAAGGTGATGAATCTCCTGATATAGTCTTGACACTTAGGTTTGCGATACTTCGAAGTGTTCCGAGATACTGGGAAAGATTCGGCAGAGAAGCTACTTCGAATGTTTTTATATCTGAGAAATCACCCCACATGGAATATTGATCCATATGACGAACTCTGACAAGATATGTTCCGACTGCTCCGAGGTCATTATAAGAAATAACTTTCGAGAGAACACAGACATCGTCACTACAATTTTCTCGAAGTTCTCGAAATTTCTTGGCAGTTCCAAAAGAAATCGAAGCAATCCGTGAATCGGTTACAACACCGTTTCCATCAGTGGAAAGTCCGAGTCCGGTAGATCCAGAGAACAAAAGTACTTGCCACTCGACCGTCTGAAGCTTATCGCCCGTACCAGTAAGAGTATCCGTATTACTGTCAACATAACTATCTGATACGAGATTTATGAGAGAGGTCGTTGTATTGTTTGTAAGACTGAAACCACTTGGGGCAGTCGGAGCATCATATGATTGAAGGGAATATCAGCCTCCACTTCCTCCAGCTCAACCGGAACCGCCATCCACCACTGTCCCATCTTTAGTCTTGAAACATGTTTCCGCACTATAAGCCGAGCTTGCACCGCCCTCATCGCGATAACTGACATGCCAACAATATGTACGATTCGCCATAAGAGTGTTTACTGGAAGAGTGACGCTCGTGAGCGGAGAATTGGTTACAAGTTGTTCAAAAACCGAAGTACTGTATGTTCCATCGAAACTGCGGACCTGCCATGAACTGGAATTCTGTGCAGTTGCTCCAGTAACACTCTCGTATGTTTCCCCATCCATATATGCAGAAGCAGAAAGCACGAGCGCAGCGCTCGGATCGAGATCGACGGTATTATTGACTGGCGATGTATTTGTAGGTTTTACTGGCGGAATATTATTCGAGGTAGTACCGCCGTCTGTAGTTTTGAACTGGAATTGATCGCTCCAATCGCTCCAATCTCATCGGGAGTCCTCGAATCGTACGCGCCAGTAGTATGTAGTATTGTACTTCATTCCATTCGGAGGAATCGTAACAGATGTCTTATTGATTGTATCCACACCCGATGTATAAATAGGATTCGCGAAAGTCTGGGAAGATTCCCGAACATCCCACCAAGAAGCTTGGTGCGTATCACCATCTGGATCTATATAATCCTGAGTAATAAGTGTCGGGCTCAGAGATTGTCACAACGCTCCATTCGCCGGAGTAAGCGGAAGTGGTTTATTGGGAGGACTTCCTGTTAGCATAGTGAAATCCGTAAGATTTGAATCTCCGTATCCGGAAGTCACCTTCATCTTACCGGTCGCTGCCTGTGCGGGAACAATAATATCAATTCTACCATCGGCCCATCCGATGATATTTGCAGCCACATATGATCCGCTTCCATTTGAGAAGTACACATAGGAACCGGTTCATTTCGTACCAAAGTATTTTCCATTGACTTGTACCGCCTGTCCTGCCTTGGCAGATGTAGGAACTATATAATTGACTGTCGGAGTATTGGTAACAGTAAAATTCACTCCGTTACTCATACCTCATATTGTTACTACACGTACTGGTCCGTTCGAAGCACCAACTGGAACTTTTACCACAATAGAAGTATCGGACCAAGAGACAAAATCGTCTGGAGTAGCGGGAACACCATTGAAGAGGACTCCATAATTCTGACTTGATCGGTTTGCATAACCTGGATCCGCACCGAAAGTAGTACCTGCAATCGTAACTTGATCCCCTGTTTTACCACTTGATGGAGTAAGTGACACAACTGCGGGAGGCGTAGCGGTATTGAGGAATATTTCTCGGAATTTACCGGCATCGTTTACGAAGAGCGAATTGAAACTCGGATCGAAAATAATCGTATTTACCGAAGAAAAGTAGGCATTATTTTGGTCTCCTTCCAAGTATCCATTCGCGCTCTTTCCTGAAATCTTTGTCACCGAAGCAGGATGGTTTTGAACGTTGGTTTTATAGATATTGTAACTAGAGAAATAATAAAGAGTTGATTCATCGGATGAAAGCGAGTCATTCATACATGGTAAACCTGAGACACTAGTAAATGAACGATCGGCAAGTGCGATAATTCCCGCATTAACAAAGAGTCGAGTCGTGTCATTGGTCTGTCGCATACAAGCTATACCAGAGATATCTTTCCATTTTTCGACATACCCGTTGTCTGCTCCGACCACTCATTTACAATTGAATCCTGGACCTGCGAGCGGAACAATACGAATATCCGCATTCCCAGATTCCGCAACGAGCATACATTTCTCGTCATAAGTAGTATCGAGGTTTCTAAGGAATACTACATCGGTAATTCCATTGAAATAAGAAGAAGTAGGAAGTCCGTCAAGATATGCAGAAGGTCCGTTTCCGGCAAGAAGCGTTACCGTTTTTGAATACATATCGTATTTAAATACCCGCGTTGCTGAATGATAATATATAAGAGTCTTGTTTCCATTGAATTTCAACGAACCATTGACCGAAGCAAAACTCGCATCGCAAGAAACCGTTTTTATAAAATTCGCATGGGCATTTCCTATCTGACGATAACTATTGTAATCAAAATATGCGAGACATCCTCCATTTATGAAATATATCTTGCTGATATTCCCGAAACTATCCTTATCTACGAGAGAGTAATTGAAAGCAGGAAGTTGGACAAGAGGAAAGAATCCAGTAGCCTCCGCAGCAGAAAGTGTTCCCATTATAAGATTCGTCTGTCCAATACCGGTAGGACCAGTTTGAAAATCGGGATCTGTTTCAACATTGGAGTTCGCATATGCCCAAGGTCATTGATTTCCATATATATCTACTACTCGCGCTCTCCAGTGGTAAGCGACGGAAGGATTCAGAATATCTTTGGTAATAAGGGCATTAACACTTACATCTGCTCCGACATAATACCTATATGCTCCAAGTACTGTTCCCGAAGGATTCGCGGATGTATCGAAATCAACCCCGATTGGTTTGATGTCGATTTCCGGTCGGATATGCGTGAACTTGTACGGGTGACGCATGGTTACTCAGAGATACATTGTCTGGCTGTTCGTAACACCACCGATAGCAACAGTAGTGGAATTGTTCGATTCTTTTTGAATAGCAGAAAGTGGTATGGTTGGTGTCGTGGAAGCATCGCTTGCATTCGGTACGATCATTGAACGTATACGGGTAGAAGTATCGATAAAAAAGAGTTTTCATGATACTTCCACCATACCTTGTATGGAACTCGCGAATTTACCGGCTCCACCGGCTCCGATTCCTTCAACATATGCGCCTCCGAGAATAGGATTTCCATCCCCGCCCTTAAATACCTCGTCGGTACTAATCTTTCGGAGTTGATTATCATAAACATAAAGATAATCCCCTGTTCTATCCTTGGTAATAGTATACACCTGAACATATCCGGTACGAAAGAATGTAGATTTATTCTGGGCTATTGTAACACGAAAAATATTTCCATTATTTCCGACAAAAAGTGTTTGTCCATCCTGTGAAACCTCAAGCGTATAAGGATTGAGGATTGATGCACCTTGATACGTTCCGGCAGTATTCGCACCGAGTCCGGATCCTACGAGGAGCGAAACAGAAAGATAATCCACGGCCGATGCATCGAGGTTGAGTTTACGAACTCGATGATTGGCATAATCGGCAATATACAGAGTCTTTCCATCTGGAGAAATAGCAATATCCGTGATATTATTGAACTTCACTTCCGATGGATATCCATCTCCGTATCCTACCGCATTTCCTCCTGTAATACGGATAAATCCTGTACTTGGAGTAGTAAGTGAAAGTTTATAGATATTATTTCCATCGCCCGCATAGAGGATATTATTGGGCTGATCTATGGACAGAGATGTCATACCAGGAAGTATACCGATACGGGTTATGGTATACGGATATACCGTAGACATTCGTTTGACAACCGTACCAACACTATCAGTTTCTATGTAATAGATATTTCCCGAAAGATCGCGATCCAAACGATTCGGACTACTTAACTTAAAATTCGATGTTTTTATCGGATATTTTGATTGTGCCGCAATACGTTCCTGTACATATGCACCATTTCCGGTGATATACGTCGTCTGAAAGAGGCTCGCATCGGAAGCTGGTACGATAAAATCAGCATCGGAATACGTAGCACCCGCTACACCGATATCGAGATTCCCACCATAATAAAACCAAGGAGAATTCACTCCGCCCTGATCACGGGAACGTATCCGGAGATGATAGGAAGCTCCGAGTTCGAGGTCGTCTCCGGAGATATTATAATACCCACTTGTATCCGATCATTTATTGGTAATAAGTGGTGAAGTTACATATGTACCACTTCCGTTAAAAGTATCGGTAATTTTCTTTATCTCTATTTCCGCTTCAACAAAATCGACACTGTCCAGATCACGGAGAGAAAAATCGAATCGAAGAGCACGACTCCGAAGAGTAGCTCCAAGAGTCAAGGCATCATTCTCGATGTTTTTCATCTGCATCGCTGAAACCGAAGGATTTTGGTAATTTTTCAGATTCAGTTCACGTATCCTATTATTACCATAGTCCGCAAAATACAGAATCTTATTCGTAGTATCAAGGAACATACCATTGACCCAACGTCCAATACGGGAAGCAGTAGCAACACCTTCGGTATAACCATAATAATTTGCATTCCATTGAGCTGGCTTCACCCCGGAAATTATGGTTGAGGCATTAGTAGCAAGATCGATTCGAGATATCCAAGAAGACCAATAAACGGTGTAATGATTGGTAGTATATGCTACATACATAACATTATTAGTCGGATCGATCTGAATGGAATAAGGATTTCCGTAACTAGTGATTCCATATGCACTATTATAATAAGATTCTCGATGAATAGTCGTAACCTGAGAATCGGAAAGGGTAACTTTACGGACAGAGGTATGACTCGTGCTGTATGAATCACTTTCTCCTTGAATAAAGTACAAAGAGTTGCTTGTAAAATCGAGAGCAAGTCCTTTTGGATAGTAAAGGGTAGCTGAAGTACCTATACCATTAATAGCACTTGCCGTTCCGTTTCCTACCAAAGTGGAAACAATATTGGTGGTGAGGTCGATTTCTCGAATTCGATGATTCGACATATCGGAAACATAGAGTGTTTGACTATCTGGAGTAAGAACGAGATTTCTCGGAGTATTAAAACTAGCATTTGCACCAGTTCCTTCCAGATATGCAGCTACTCCATCTCCTGCTACGAGGGAAGTAGTATTGGTCGCGAGGTCGATTTTACGGATTCGATTATTCGAATAGTCGGCAACATAGAGGAGATTATTGGTTTCATCGAGAGCGAGACCGGTTGGAGTATTGAATCGAGCGGAATTCCCCTGTCCTTCGGAGTAACCGGCGGTTCAGCAGAGTCCTGCGACGAGGGTACCAGAATAATCATTATTTATAAGTGCCATAGAAAAATATTTCGGGATTTTCCGAACACAATGATTCCCGAGCACATAGAGCGAATCTCCGGATGCAATAACATCCTGTTGTCCAATAAAATTATGAAAAGAGGTACTGTCTCCGTTTCCTACAAGCGAGGATGTTTTCGAATTCTCTTCCGGTCAAATTATAAGATCAGCTTCGGTTTCAAGATTTAAACCATATGAAACCCACCCAGTAGTTAAACCATCGAAATCAGTAATACGATACCTGATATGATAACTCTGTCCATAGTTCAGAAGTGGTTTTCCGACAATCCAATTCTTGGTGTAGAGTGTTCATTCCGCAGTTACGTATGAATGCGGAGAAATAAGATCTGTTCCATCGAAAGCAGTTTCGAGTGGTTTTACTTCCATATCGATTTTGATAAGATCAGCAGTATCAAGATCTCAAAATTGGTATTGAAAGAGAGTTTCACGAAAAGGATTCGTTCCACCAACTGGAATGGAAGCTCCAGAAGTATCCCGTTTATAGAGAGTAAGTGCTGTAAACTCCGGTATCTTATAGTTTCGAACTTCTACCGTTCGTATCCTATTATTACCATAGTCCGCAAAATACAGAATCTTATTCGTAGTATCAAGGAACATACCATTGACCCAACGTCCAATACGGGAAGCAGTAGCAACACCTTCGGTATAACCATAATAATTTGCATTCCATTGAGCTGGCTTCACCCCGGAAATTATGGTTGAGGCATTAGTAGCAAGATCGATTCGAGATATCCAAGAAGACCAATAAACGTTGTAATGATTGGTAGTATATGCTACATACATAGCATTATTAGTCGGATCGATCTGAATGGAATAAGGATTTCCGTAACTAGTGATTCCATATGCACTATTATGATAAGATTCTCGATGAATAGTCGTAACCTGAGAATCGGAAAGGGTAACTTTACGGACAGAGGTATGACTCGTGCTGTATGAATCACTTTCTCCTTGTACGAAATAGAGAATATTGTTCGTGATATCAAGAGTGATATCTTTCGGATAATAGAGTGTGGCACCTGTCCCGATGCCATTGATAGTACTCGCCGTTCCGTTTCCTATCAAAGTGGAAACAATATTGGTGGTGAGATCGATTTCTCGAATTCGATGATTTGACATATCGGAAACATAGAGTGTCTGTTTATCGTCAGAAAGAGCAAGATTTCTCGGATTATTGAATCGAGCGGAAATTCCATCCCCTTCTACAAAACCAGCCGTTCCATCTCCGGCTACAAGAGAAGTAGTATTGGTCGAGAGATCGATTTTACGAATACGATTGTTGGAGTATTCTGCAACGTAGAGAAGATTATTCGTTTCATCGAGAGCAAAGCCGGTTGGAGTATTGAATCGAGCGGAATTCCCCTGTCATTCGGAATAACCAGCAGTTCAGCAGAGTCCGGCAATAGTCGAAAGAATCCCCGAAGTACTTACTGTGCGGATACAATTATTTCCTGCATCTGCAATATAAAGAATCCCTCATGAACTTCTGATAACAGAAATAGGGTTATAGAACTGAGATGTCGCCGAAAGCTGATCTCCATCTCCGGCGTATCCAGCGGTTCCATTACCACCGAGAAGAGCTGATTGAGCAAAAGATCCCGCAGATGCAGAGGTCCATATCACTGTTATAAGAATACCGAAAATAAATCGGAAAACAGTTTGAAAAAAATGGTTTTTATTTTGGTTTTTCATATGGAATTTGGAGTTAAGAAATGATAATAATG
>Ga0210009_1001448_pt1 | contig 20496 bp, 15 predicted proteins | sample CryGeyCG2114_065_FD_185457 | JGI IMG/M metagenome (GOLD analysis project Ga0210009, IMG submission 185457) | Groundwater microbial communities from aquifer - Crystal Geyser CG12_big_fil_rev_8/21/14_0.65 (SPAdes) (version 2) | ecosystem: Environmental > Aquatic > Deep subsurface > Groundwater ... | reverse complement strand
GAATTCGCACATTGCGATTAGTGCTTATGAGGGCGGTTTCTCACTTTAAATAAAGAGATAGTCTGAAAAGACTTCTCAAAAAATTTAGAGATCCTGCCGACCCTTCCGATGATATTTTTTGTTTTAGATTTATTAAATTTATTAAATTTATATCTTTATTTGTATTTTAAATTTATTTATGAAAAATTTAATATAAAAGAGGCGGCTCATCAGTCTAAGTACAGAGGTAGCTTTTAAAAAAGCTCCATAAGATTTATATAGATGCAGCCACCACTTATACACAGATTATTACACAAGAATACGATCTACTTTGTAGGTAGGTTATTATAGCAGTCTAATTTGAAAACTAATTTTTAAACTTTAATTTTTAAACTTTAAAATGTCGGATTCAGATGCAGTGCTTGTTTTGGCAGATGGAACAGTAATAAATGGCAATGGCTTGGGATGCCATGGCAATAAAGAAGGAGAGGTTGTATTTAACACATCAATGACCGGGTATCAGGAGGCATTAACCGACCCTAGTTATAAGTATCAGATTTTGACCTTTACTTATCCATTGATAGGTAATTACGGAACAAACGAGACCGACTTTGAGTCAGATAATGTACATGTCAGTGGAGTTGTTGTTAAGGAATCGTGTTTATCTCCATCGCATCCATTTATGAAAAAATCAGTTAATAAATTTTTTGAAGAGCACAAGATTGTGGGAATTGAAGGAGTTGATACAAGGGCTTTGACGAGAAAGTTAAGAAATTTCGGGGTTATGAATGGAATTTTAAAATTTCCTTATGATGAAGGCGAGATTGATGAACTAAAAGAAAAGGCAAAAAGGGCTGCGGGTATTTCTGACTATGACCTTGTCACTATGGTAACGATAAAAGAGCCAAAAATTTATAATGTCCATGGAGCAAAGAAAACGGCTGTAATGATTGACTGCGGGGTAAAGGAAGGTATTGCCAAAAATATCACAGAGCGAAAGATAAATTTAATAAAGGTGCCTGCAAATTTCAGTGCGGATAAAATTCTTGAATACAATCCTAATGGAATTATTGTCTCAAACGGCCCTGGCGATCCAAAAAGGGCTGATTATATAATAAAAACGGTTCGGGAACTAACGAAAGAGAAAATACCTGTATTTGGTATTTGTTTAGGCCATCAGATTTTGGCATTATCATCCGGAGCAGATACCTATAAATTGAAATTCGGACATCGTGGAAGTAATCAGCCGGTGAAGGATCTAATAACAGGAAAATGTTATGTAACTTCACAAAATCACGGGTTTGCGGTGGATGCGAAAAGTGCAAAGAATGCAAATTTAGAAGTAACGCAGATAAATTTAAATGACGGTTCTGTTGAGGGCTTAAGGAGTAAGGACTTAAAGATGTTCAGCGTTCAGTATCATCCCGAAGTGCATCCGGGACCTTATCTTTTGGGGCATGTTTTTGACGAGTTTAGGGAAATGCTTTAAACGGCCATATAAATAGCCATATTAAAATTTCATCATTATGTTAAAATTTAATGAAATCATAATTATTAAACTTATAAATTTTATCTTTGAATGCTGAGGTGGCAGAGTGGTTATCGCGCAGGCCTGCTAAGTCTGTGCCCGCGAGGGCTCCAGGGTTCGAATCCCTGCCTCAGCGTTTAGAATATTTAATTTGTTAATCTGGGCTCGTAGCGTAGCAGTATCGTGCTTCCTTGGCGTGGAAGATACCTCGGGTGCGAATCCCGACGAGTCCATTAAACCAGCAAATTTTTGACATTATTAGTGGTTGAGTGCCAAATAAATGTAGGACACTAATTTAGTAAATAAAATTTACTTTTTCCTCGGTTTTAGGAAAAGTGTAATAAGTAAAATCAAGTGCCACCGATATTATTTCTCTGGCATTTAATAATGTGAAACACACTAAATTACCTACTTCTTATGTCTTCCATAAGTTATTTGATTTTGAAGTATATATTTTTAGAGGCATAAGAGAAAAGTGTCCTACTTTCATAAGTTACATAACCATAACCGTTAGTCAGCAAAATGAAGCAGAAAAACAAATCATGGAAACCTGCAGTTGTTGGATTTTTTATTATATCTGTAATCTGTTTTAGCGGGTGTATTGATACATCAAAATCATGTAATTATAAAGATATATGTAACAATGCTAATTTAAATGCTTCTTCATTGCCATCCAAATTTGACTGGCGAGACTGCGGAGGAAACTTTCTCACATCCGTAAAAGATCAGGGGACGTGTGGTTCCTGCTGGGCATTTTCTTCTGTTGGAGCAATGGAATCCAGATACAAAATTGAAAATAATAATTCCTCTTTAAATTTGGATCTTTCGGAACAATATCTCGTATCAGATTGTTTTAAAGAAGGAGATTGTGATGGTGGCTGGCCGGCGGATGCATTAGAGTATATAAAAAATAGCGGCATTTCAAATGAACATTGTTTTCCCTACAAGAAAAGCAATTGTGCCTGCAATGAGAGTTGTTCAGACTGGACAAATAACATGTGGAAAATATCTGATTATAAACGGTTTTATACTACTACTAACAACATAAAAAAAGAACTGGTTTGCAATGGTCCTCTTATTACATGCGGATATGTTGGAAGTGATCTTCATTGCGTTGTTCTGGTTGGATGGAATGATGATGAGAATATCTGGATAATCAAAAACAGCTGGGGAACCGGGATAGGATATAATGGATATAGCAAAATACCTTATAATCATTCATTAATCACTTATAATTATTTATTTGGCGTTGGCGGAATAAAAAAGGACCAAATTTAAATTTAAAAAAATAAAACTCAACGATTTTAAAATGACATTACTTCGTTTGGACATTTCAAACAGGTTTGAAACGGATAAAAATTTAAAAAATTTATGTATTTTTGCATTTACATTAATGTTTGCAGCATTGATTTTAAATTCATCTTTTGCAATGAAAAATCCCTCTGCTGTTTATTGTGAAGGTCTCAACTATACTTATGTGATAGAGGATACAAAAGAAGGGCAGCACGGAATATGTATATTAAATAACAAGACAAGGATAGACGCGTGGGAATTTTTTAAGGGAAAGGTTGTTAAAGAATATAGTTATTGCAGGCAAAAAGGATACGAAATAAAGACAATAAAAGACAGAGAAAAATGCGGAAAATTTTTGACTGATGAATGTGCGGTCTGCATATTAGAAAATGGAACAGAGGTAGAAGTAACGGACTTGATGAATCTGTCATTTAGAGAAACTGTTTGTGGAGATGGAACCTGCGGCATGCCTGAAAATTATGAAACCTGTCCTAAAGATTGTCCGTCCGGAAGTTACGATAACTTTTGTGACGGGATTAAAGACGGAAAATGTGACCCGGATTGTAAAGAAAAGTACGGTGAATCCGCTATAAAAATGGATCCGGATTGTGCTGAAATATTAAACGAAACAATATGCGGCAATCAGCGATGCGATTTTCCAAAAGAGAATTATGAAACCTGCCCTGAAGATTGTCCGTCCGGAAGTTACGATAACTTTTGTGACGGGATTAAAGACGGAAAATGTGACCCGGATTGTAAAGAAAAGTACGGTGAATCCGCTATAAAAATGGATCCGGATTGTGTTGAAATATTAAACGAAACAATATGCGGCAATCAGCGATGCGATTTTCCAAAAGAGAATTATGAAACCTGCCCTGAAGATTGTCCGTCCGGAGGTTACGATAACTTTTGTGACGGGATTATAGACGGAAAATGTGACCCTGATTGTAAAGAAAAGTACGGTGAATCCGCCATAAAAATGGATCCGGATTGTGTTGAAATATTAAACGAAACAATATGCGGCAATCGGCGATGCGATTTTCCAAAAGAGAATTATAGAACATGCCCTAAAGATTGTCCGTCCGGAGGTTACGATAACTTTTGTGACGGGATTATAGACGGAAAATGTGACCCGGATTGTAAAGAAAAAGAAGATGTTGATTGTGTTAACAACCAGACAGATATGCCAAAGGTATTCCATTTAACAAATACCGGAATTGACACGGGAGTTTTAACATTAGCGGTGGTGGTTGTTGTTTTAATTGCATCAGGTTATGGAATTAGAATATACATTAAAACAAGAAACTCGGTTCCCAAATAACGGGTAAATTTAAATAATTTTTCAGTTACACCTGCCTTTATTTTCACAAATTTCACATTTCCAATTACACGGCTCAATATGAAATATTACATTGATTTTTCTGATTTTTTTAATTATGTCTCTTTTAATATGTTCTGCAATATTGTGTGATTCTTCAATACTCATCTGCATAGGGAATACAATAAGGAAATCAATATACTTTTCCGCACCTGAACTTCGTGTTCTAAGTTTATGATAGTCAATAAATTTTTCCCTGTGGGAATCCAGTATTGCTATATAGTCATTTTACTGACTTTTTGCAGTAAAATGACTATACTCGTAAATTTGATAACGGTGCAAAAAGTTAGCAAATTTACTATAATCTTGTCCTCTTCGGTTTTTGGCAGTTTTATGTCCATTAAATTTTTCCCTGATTTCAGTATCATTTTAAGAGCCGCTCTGATGATAATTATTGCTACGGCAATTGCGATTATTGAATCAAGAATCAAGATTTCCGTAAATTTTACGATAATTAATCCGAGAAAGACACCCAATGCTGTATACACATCTGTCCTCAAATGTAATGCGTCTGCTTCAAGTGCCGGTGAATTCGTTTTCTTTGCTGTTGAATGAAGATACTGCGAAACAAAAAAATTTGTAACCGCGGAAATTAGCATAATTGCTATTCCCATATCAATTAACTCTATCTCAAATTTCCCGCTTATAATTCTTCTAATTGCTTCGTAAAGAATAAATATTACTGCAAAAAGTATGAGCATTCCTTCAATAAGTGCCGAAACATCCTCTATCTTTCCATGTCCGTAGCGATGTTTTTCATCAGGCGGTTTTGATGACTGGCCAAGTGAATATCTTGCAATCAGGGAAGCAATCAAATCATTTAATGAGTGCAACGCTTCTGAAATTATACTTACTGCTCCTGTGGCAAAACCAACAATAAATTTAAGCAAAACAAAAATTAAATTTGAGGCAATTGATATATTTGCAGCACGAAGTTTTTGCCTGTCAGATTTGTTGCTGCTGCTTTTGTCAGTGTTTTTTTTCCATATTAAATTTTAGGTAATCATCCCTTTAAATTAACCTCATTTGTGAGATATTTTTAAAAATCTGCTTAAAAATTAAAATTGGATATTATAAACAGGGATTCTGGATCCAAAATATTCTTTACAAATTGCATAGATAATTTCAATCTCAATTGTAGAAATTTCAGAATTTTTATACTTGTCCGGGTAATTACTTCATTAAATAAAATCTGTAATTTTTTGTTTCTATTTTTATAGAAATCTAAATTTTTAACAGATCAAAAAATTGGAACAACCCTACAGTTGGACAATCTCATATCATATTAACAATGCAAATAAATTTCACATTTTAAATAAAAATTTATCAAGTGCCAGATGAGAAAAGAATCCTGTAATAAATGAAATCGCTGTTATTACTGAAAAATTTTGATTTGAAAAAATATAATAAAAGAGCAGAAATAATAAAAACCCGGCAAGCATTCCAAATATTTTTTTGTGGGTTATGCCTCTGTGAGCGGGCTTAATAATTTTAAGCGTTATTACTGACAAAATTCCAGCAGTAACCGCGATTAGAACGGCTATGAAAAATTTTATTACCTCGCTGCTAACATTGACAGGAAAAATTGTGAAAAGATATTCTATTATTGCATTTAAAATTTCAATATGCTCAATCATAACGCCAAGACAACCAAAAAAGAAGAAAAGAAAAACCAGTATTTTCAGGGTTCTAAAAGGAATTGATGCGTGGTGGTCTATATCTGGAAGGACAGAGCCCAAAATTGCCGAAAGCAAAGGCAAGAAGATTAGCAGGGAAAAGCCCTCATAAAACAAAAGGACAACCGAAAATGCAATTCCTATACACGTGCCAAATAAAAAGTGTTCCCTGAAATTCATTGTGAATATTTAAATTTTTAAATTTATTTGTTTAAATTTATATATAAAACTTATAATAATTTACAATAATTTAATAACTTATAAAAAGGGCTATGGCAAAATTAAATTTTTACGGAATTTTCACGGTGTTTTTGGCGCGTATAATATTCATTCTATTACTATGCGAAGCATCAGCAGGCGAAATAAAAGGAAAAATCATAAACAATGACAGAGAAAATTTAAAAGGAGTAACTGTAAAGGTCTATCAGGAAGGCAATTTGATTTCGGAAGAAATAACTAACAAAAGCAGTTATAAAATAAATTTATATAAAGGAAATTATTATGTCGTGATAACGCTACCATGGACTTTATATTGCCCGTAGTAAAAAATCAGCAAAAAGAGGGCGACGATATAATTTCATTACTTTCAAAAATAGACGCAACAGATACGACTCCCTAATCAAAGATGCATCATTCAAAAGACGAATTAAATTTTTCAGTGATATTGCTGATAATTTTCATAATTTTAATAAGTGCATTTGTTTTATATCTTCGCAGGATAAGAAAAAATAAATTGTAAGTGTTCGGGAGGGGTATTTCAAAAACCTGAAATTTTTAAAATTTTTTAGAAATTTAAAATCTCCAAACAATAAATTTTAAAGAGAAAATAAATTTTAAAAATCAAGTGAAGTATCGTATTTCAGCTTTTCCTTCAGTTTTTCAAATTTTGTCTCATAACTGCTTTCTTTCATTGTAAAGGAAATTTCCTTCGCTGTAATGTCACTATTTTCAAATCCGTATCTCCTCCTGTCCTGAAGTTCTTTTAATTTCCCTTTATTCCATCCCTTTATATTCTGATAATATCCTGTAATCCTGCTCCACCAATCAACATTTTCGGAATTACAACTTGGACATTTGTTATGCAATCCCCCGGTTACAAAATTACAGTTGCTGCAGACAGTTAAATCCTTTGTAAAAGCCATATACTGGATCGCTGTTTTTGTGGCAATCTTTTTTGTCAGGGATAAAATTCCTTCTGGATTTGGATTTTGTTCACCGAGCCAGACATGACTGTTGTGATTTAAAATCCCTTCTTTTGTAAAGAAATTTCCTGTTTCGGTTTGTATGTCATAAACATATTTAGATTCCGATTTTATAATTTTTATATCTTTTATCGTATCAAATCCAAAGTTATTTAAGATGTTTTCAAAATTTTTTAATTTATTTTCATCCCGGTTTATTTTCTCTTTCACTATCTTACCATATTCATTTGCTTTTGTGATGACATTGTTAAATCGGGCTTCGGAAAAATAGTTGTTTTTTATATATTTTTTGTTTTTTCTAAACATCGCTATACTTCTCCAAATGACCTTATAGGGAATATCTGTATCAAAAGAAATTTTGTCTTTATAGTATAAATATCCGCAAATTGCATCGTCTAATGCATTTAAAGCCTTTAAAATTTTTATCCATCTATATGAGACATTTTTCGCTTTATTGCTGGTTATTTTGTTTTCGTGTAACAAATACGACATTTTACGCAGTTCGTTTTCATGAGTGCCAATGAATCTTCCGATCCTCTTTCTGCCATTTATATAAAATTCTGAAAGGTTTTTAAATGGAGCGGCGTTATAGTCCAATAAAAATCCGTTCATAATAGATTTTCTTTGAGGTATATCCTTTATTTTGATTTTAAACAATTTTGAATTATTTATAAAATTATTTCCCGAATCCCGCAAAATTGAAACACAATAAAATTCTCTTTTATCTTTTCTTTTTACATGTTCTTTTGAATTTTCATAACCACAAAGTGAAGCAACAAAAGAAACATCATCGGCTAAATTGTTAGATGTTGTTGCATAAATTTCAACATTTTTATTTTCTCTTCTATCAATACTTCCATCTCCGGTAAAAAGCGAATCCATTATACCTTCTAACGCTGATTTATTAGAAAATGTAATTTTGTCAGGCATACTTCTGTTTTTACAATCTATACCTATGTTAAGTATACGCGAAAAAAAATAATGCAAATTTTTATCGTTTTTAGAAATTCCTATACAATGTCCTGATCTATTCTTACATTTTCCAAAACTTTTTCCGAAAATATTTTCAACCAGATTTTTGAAGTAATTTGCGTAATAATCTTCATGAAAACCAAAAGTTGCACTTACATTATAAGCACTGTTTTTTATTGCGTACTCGCTTTTAATTACAGAGCCCTCAGAAAGCATAAATCCCATCATTTCGCCAAATTTTCTATCTGCCTCAAATTTGGCTGGATAATAATAATTTGTTCCTTTTAACTTCCACATAGATTTATTCCCATTAAACATTATATTTGTATCTTTAGATAATTCCGGGGCAATATCAAGAGCATTAGTACTATTTGCATCCATGTCTTTAAACATTAAAACAGTGTCGTTTTCTTTTATATCCCGGACAAAGACCTCTTTTATTTCTCCGTCCTCTAACTTAAATATTTTGTGCCTGCCAACAGCTTTTAGACCTTTGTTGTTTTTTGTTTTTATTTCAAACATATTGTTATTTTCAAGAACAGGTATTTTCATTATCTTTTCTACTTTTATTTTTCTAATATTGTTATCTTTATCAGCGCCGAATGTTTCAAAATCTATTATATTATCAGATATACTGCCATCTGAAAGATATTTTTTGTTCTTCAGGTTTTGTTCTACAAAATCCCCTATTTTTACAATATTGAAAATGTTATTCCTGCCAACTGTAATTTTTTCGTTGTAGTCCAAGCACATAGCCCCCCCATCAGTCAATGGATGGAATGCACCCTCAACCGTCAGTCGTTTCCATAAAGGTACATTTGCCGATGGCCTGATATGAAAAGAATTCGTGTAATATGCATCCTTTTCTTCTCCATTCGCAATAAATTTATCAGGAAATCTTCTGCTGTCTATCTGTGCCAGGCGATATGAACAACTTTCAGCAGGTGTTCTTGCCAGAGAGAAATTTAGACCAGTTTCTTTCCTGATATCGGCAACAATGCCCTTCATTGCATTCATAACCTTCAGTCCGAACTTCCATCCTACATCTTCATGCAATTCATAATCGGTCATAAATTTAACACATTCATTCATTCCAACCAATCCTACAATAAAGCTTTGTCTGTCAACCTCTAAATATTTATCTCCTTTCTCATTAACAATCTGGGACATAAAAGGGAGCATCTCCAAATTCTGGTTTTTCTTTATAATTTCCCGCTTTAGAAGATGCACATTTTTTGTTTTTTCCATTCTGTCTTTTAAAATTTCATTAAATTTTTCTTCGCTGCGGTTGCTTTCATAAGCAATTTGCGGGAGATTTATCGTTACTACCTGCAATCCGCCTCCCCTGAGTGTTCCGTCCCGGACATCATCTTCCGTATTTGCATCCGTTAAGGGCATAAGAAAAGAGCAGCACTGATAACAAGCATACAGCGGCATATATGGTTGATTGATAATGTAATAAGGCGTTCCAAATTTTGCTGCTAATTGCGAAACCTTTAAAAGCATATCTACATTTTTGTCTATTTTCTTTGGATAAATTTGAACCTCAAATTTTGGAAAATTGAATGCCTTGCCTGTGAAATCACCTTGCAGATAAACATCAATCAGCGCATTAAACAACATCTTAACTTCATCTTCAAAATCAGAATATGTTGTACTATCTTTAACTATTCCACCAGGTAAAACAGCAGGGGTGTCTTTAAACTGTTCTGGAACTTCCATGTCACAATCAATACTTGAAAACACCGTTTGTCCTCCCCTTGCTACATACATCATTGACATTTCATAAATAAACATTTGCGCTAACTGTTTAACCTTTTCATAAGGTAATCCAGCAACATACGGTGCTAGAAATGTGTTAAAATAACTGAAACCTTGGCCCCCGGCGCAATTAACCTGTGCAGAAGCTAAAACCTTTGCAGCGTGCAAAAATGCAACATCCGGCTTTCTTGCCGGTCCAGCAACAGCAGTATGATTTCCTACGCCATCTACCTTTAGTCCATGCTTTAAGAAAAATCTTATATCATGACTGAAACAAAACGGACGCGTAGAATTATGCACATAAACAGGAGATGTACCAACTAAATACCTTCTTGCATCGGGACATGATAAATCATACACATATTCGGGTTTATCAGATATTGTCTTTTCTTTTACACAAATGAAATTTGCCTCTTTAAAAGAAACATATTTATTCCCGGATTCTTTTATAATAATTATATTTTGTCGTTTCTGAGTTAAACATCCCTTTCCAAGACGTCTCAAAAGCCATTTTATCTGACTCGCGAGATCTTCTGAAGAAGTATAATATTCATCTATACCATTTCCATCACATTTTTTAAAGAAATCAAGTAAGGACTTAATATTATCTTTATTAAGCATTATTGCAAAATCAGGGAGCTTTTTATTTTGAGCATATTCGCCAGTTGAAAAAACGTATTTAAATAAAAGGTACGTTATCTTTGACCCAAAAGTAACTGTAGTAACTCCATTTTCTCTTAAATAATTTTTCGGATGTTTTCCAAAGATGCTTTCTGCTGCATGACTAAATTTTTTAATAATATTTTTATCCTTATTTGAAAAAGATACGCTATAAACGGGCTTTCTGTTTTTTAAGTGCGTTTTGCCTAACCATCCTTCGGTAACAACCCCTGCAATAATAGTTACGAGACCTTCATCAATTTTTAAAACTACCGGAATAGAATAATTGATTTTTGGGTTATAGTTATAGGCAACAACGATCTCCATTTCCTGCCCATTTATTTTATCAAGACCTTCAAGAGACCTGATAGTTCCACCCTTATATTTTACCCATAAGTTTTTTATAAGAAATGCATCTTCTTCAAGGATTTTACTTTTGTTTTTTATTAGGTATTCTAGAATATTGATTTCCTTTATTTCCTCCTTCTCATCAATCACTATTTCTCCTGGAACCTCCACAAGCATACTCTTTTCTAAATTATCAGCAGTGATTTCTTCAACATCCATATAATTGCACAACTTCATTAAAATTTCATACCATATCTTTGAATTAATAACTATATTTTTTGTTTTAGTCCTTTTTGAAGTATATTTCTTTGTGAATGGAATTCCCAAATTTTTTAAGGCATCTTCAACAACATCATTAAAGACAGTTCTAAAGATTATTCTTTTTTCTTTGTCATCATTTCTTCCATATAAAATTTGATTAAGAATTATGTCCAAAAATTTAGATGATTTTATTTTTTCCGGTACTTTAAATTTACTTCTCTCCTGGTTGTAAAAGCCATCCTTCACGTGTAAATTGCTTAATTTATCAATAAAGGGATATATCAAAAAATCCTTATTTTTTAGGACTAAACCAAAGAACCTGTGCTGATTTGTGACTTTTATGTCATCTCCATTATCCAGAGAAATTTTACAAAGGTTCTCATCATTTTTTCTTTTAAATAATTCTGAAGCGTAAGCCGGCTTTGCAATGCCTTTTGCACCGGAAAATATCTTAAAATGGGCATTGTTATTGTTGTTATTATTGTTGTTATTATTGTTGTTATTATTGTTATTGTTATTGTTGTTATTATTGTTATTGTTATTGTTGTTATTATTGTTATTGTTATTGTTGTTATTATTGTTGTTATTATTGTTGTTATTATTATTGTTATTGTTATTGTTGTTATTATTGTTGTTATTATTATTGTTATTATTATTGTTATTGTTATTTGCATCATCGTTATTAATCCTGTTATCTATCCATTCTCCGATAGTCGTAAATTTAGGGGCAGGGTTTACCGTCCAGATTTTTTCGTTTTTATCTAAACAAAAATAATCCAAATCGTGTATGTGTATTTCCCCCCTCATGTGCGCATCCGCCAAATCCAAAGGCAAAACCTTAATCAAAGAATATTCCTTGCTTATCTGGTCAGCCATTAATTTATGGATAGTCTCCGGGTTGAATTGCAAATTAGCATTTTCCTTACTTCCACGATCTATTAAAAATGTAACATCATAAACAGGCATTCCAAGCCGCGTGTATAATTTTCTTTCCTTTTCAAGTCCTTTTTTAAGCAGTTCAACACAAACTATCTCTCTTATTAAAGGAGCGGTAACAAATTCAATGTTTAATTTTCTCATTTGTTTTTCAACACTTTTTGCTATCTTCCTCGCTGTTTTCTCATCAATTTCTGTTTCCTCAATAAGCGACTTCGTGATTTTATTGACATCAAAATCCTCAAAGGTTGATAAAGAAGTTCTAACCTTCATTATATTTCCGTTATAATATTTGTCGGCAAGCATGACATCTACGGCTTTTAATTTTTCACACACCTTTGATTTGATTTCCCTGCTTGAAATTTCTGTTTCAGAGTCGCCGGAGACCTTTTTTATATCCTCAAAAATTTCATTTGTTATTTTTACTGCCAGCGACGCCTGCAATCCGACATTCAAAAGTGAATTGATGATCTTGTTCTCGTCAAATTTCTCTGTTTTGTCGCTTTTCCTGACTAAAATTGGTTGCATCATTCTGACCAGATTTATAAAAAATTAAATTAAAAATTAAATTAAAAATTAAATTAAAAATTTTAGAAAATGATTATAAAAAATTAGAAATAAAAGAAAATAAAAGAAAAATAAAAGAAAAATAACAAAAAATAAAACAGAAAAATTTAAATTTCGGCAACAACATTAGTTCCTTCGGTCCTCTTTATCCTGCTATCAGGTACTTTGTTTTTTGCATTTTCCAGAATTTCTTCAATTATGCCAGAATTCAGATAAATTTCATCACCTATTTTTGAGTAAATCAATACCTCATCATTAAGTTCTTCAGACCTTTTTCTTTGCTGTCCGGCGATAAATTCCAGTTTTTTTAAGTCCTTCTCTATTTTCTCCATTTCATAGTCCCTCTTTAAGTTGTATGCAATCAGATTTTTAAATATCCCTGAAATTTCGCCTTCTTTATCGCCCAAAAAATTAATTCCGCTTTCATACGGATTGCCCTGTGCCGCATTTATATTCTCTTTTACTTCATTAAAGTACGCTCCAAAAAACAGCATCACTGCTTTTTCACTGAGCGTATTTTCGGGAAATTTATAAATTTCTCCATGCTTTACTGCCCTGCCTTTCCATTCTCTCTTAATCAGTGCGTCTATTATTTTATTCTCATTATCGCATAATACAACATTCCCTTTGCCAAAAAATTCAAGATAAAGTATGTGATTGGCGGTTTTTACTGATAAAATTTTATCGTTGTTGCATTGCAGGACATCTGTTATAAATTTATCCTCAAGGTGCTTTCTCAAAACCATCGTAAATGTTGATGGAACATGAGGATTTTCAACGATGTCGTTTTCATAACATGCAATGGCATTATCTGTGATTATCAGAAATTTCTTCTGATTTTTATAAACCATAAATTTAACAACATAGCCATCTTCTCTTTTAATAAAATAAATTTTCTCAATTCTGCCATTCAAAATTTCTTTTTTAATTTTCCTGCCCACAATGTAAAAGTCAAATCCGCAGGTTTTTCTGAAAGGTTCCATTTTTCATCATTTATAAAGTATGATTATAGTTAAAAAGTTATCTTTTTACACCCATAATTATTAATACTTTTTATAATTTATAATTAAAAATGGCCAATAATAAAGAGATAAACGTAAATAAACATGTTAGTTATGAAGAATTAATCAAAAAATATCACGCAGAAAAGAATCCGAGAGTGAAAGAAAGATTGCTTGTAATGATCTATTTGTATGAAGGAAAATGTCTTGATGATATCGTAAAATTAAGCAAACGGTGTGAGCGGACAATATGGTTATGGATCAAAAGATGGAATGATTACGGATATGACGGGTTAATTCCAAAATTTAGAGAGCAAAAATCAAAGATAACTGATGAGCAATGGAATGAAATAGTTAATGATATCTCTGGGAAAGGGATGACAATAAAAGAAGTTGTAGATCATCTAAAAAAGAAATACAACATTGTTTTTAGCTATGGTTGGGTATGGGAAGTATTGAGAAAGAAAAAGAAAGTTCTGTATGGAAAACCATTTGTCCAAAATGAAAAACAACCAGCAGATGCGGAGGATATTTTAAAAAAAATTTTTCTCTCGTGCTTCTATTGCTATGTAATCCTATTATTGCATTTCTTGATGAAACAGCAATTCAACTTAATCCAAATAAAATAAGGTTGTTAAATACACCAAAGATAAAGTATATGCTTGGGAAGATAAGGTCAAAAACTTTATTTGGTTTTATGGCGTTGAATGGAAATAGTGTTGCTATGTTGGTGGATAGGGGAATAAAAGAAAACATGGCTGCGTTTTTGCAAAACATACGGAAGAGTAATCCATTTGGACCAATAGTAATAGAAGTAGATAATGCAAAAATACACCATGCAAAAATGGTGACTGCTTTAGCGGAAATGTTAGATATTCATTTTGTATTCCTTCCACCATATTCTCCCAAGTTGAACCCTATAGAATATGCTAATAAAGATTTAAAAAGAGAATTAGCAAAAAAATTAAACTTTGAGGAAATGGTTGATGCATGTGAAAGTACAGCTTCGGAATTGTTTAATGATAGGAAAATGTCTTATAGTGGGAGTTGGCGAGCAAAATTTTTAGACGAAAAATACAACTTTGAAGGTGGTAAAAAGTTAGCAAAATGACTATAAACACCTTACGAAAATCGGTGTTTAAGTATTTAATTTTATACAAATTTAATTTATATACACTCAAACTAATTAATAAAACAAGTAATTAATAAAAGAAGAGCAATTAATAAAGGGAAATAATTAATATACTATAAAATATATTACTATAAAATATATTACTATAAAATTAAAAAACATAGATTGTATAAAAACAAAAAGTAAAAATGGCACAACAAATGCAGGTTTTGGTATTACCTGAGGGGTATGAACGGCTTTTGGGAGGGAATGCAATGAAGGCAAATATATCTGCAGCAAAGGCAGTAAGTGATGCGGTTAGGACAACCCTGGGACCTAAAGGAATGGATAAAATGCTCGTAGATGATATGGGAGACATAACCATAACAAATGACGGTGTGACAATTGTAAATAAATTAAAGGTTGAACATCCGGCGGCAAAACTGATGGTTGAAATAGCAAAAACACAGGATAAAGAAGTTGGGGACGGAACAACAACTGCTTTGATATATGCGGGTAAATTATTAGAAGGAGCAATGGACTTATTTGAAAAAACAATACATCCCTCGGTTGTAATATCCGGATACATGGCAGCACAGGAACATATACAGACCTATATGGAAAACAATGCGAGGACCATTGACTTAAATGATAATGATACGCTGATTAAAATTGCATCTGTTTCTGTAGCCGGAAAAACACTTGATGTGGACCCGGAACATATAGGAAAACTGTGTGTGGAAGCAGTTAAAACAGTAGCAGAAACAGTTGATGGAAAATTAAAGATTGACCAGGACGATGTGCAGATAATAAAGAAAAAGGGCGGAGCAGTAAGCGATTCAGAGATTGTTAAAGGCATGGTCATTGAAAAGGAAGTCGTGCATTCGCAAATGCCAAAAAAAGTAAAGGATGCAAAAATATTACTTCTTAACGTAGCAATTGAAGTAAAAAAGACCGAAACAAAGGGAGAGATACAAATTGAAACACCCGAACAAATGCAGGCATTTTTGGATGAAGAAGAAAAAATACTGAAGGATATGGTTGAAACATTAAAGAAAACCGGTGCGAATGTTGTGTTTTGCCAGAAAGGGATTGATGATGTTGCACAATATTATTTAGCAAAAAGCGGAATTGCGGCTGCAAGAAGGGTTAAAGAAAGCGATATGAAAAAACTTTCAAAGGCAACAAATGCAAAGGTCTTAAATTCTATGAGAAATTTAAGTTCCGAATCACTTGGAAATGCTGGTGTTGTTGAGCAAATAAAGATGGCTGGAGATGATTTTATCTCTGTAAAGGAATGTGTAAATCCAAAGGTAGCGACAATTATATTAAGGGGCGGAACAGAGCATGTCATTGATGAGCTGGAAAGGGCCATAAAGGATGGTTTGGGTTCTCTTTCAAGTGCATTGGAGATGAAAAAGATAGTAACAGGAGGCGGCGCTGTTGAGATTGAAGCAGCAGAAGAATTAAGAAAATTTGCAGTAATGCAGGGGGGAAAGGAACAAATGGCAATAAAAAAATTTGCCGATGCAATGGAAGATATTCCGAAAACACTTGCAGAGAGTGCGGGAATGGATATAATTGATACTCTGGTAAATTTAAGAAAATATGTCAGCGAAGGAAAGAAAGATTACGGCGTAAGTGTTGTAGAAGGAAAGATTGATAACATGTATGAAAAGAATGTTGTAGAGCCGTTAAAGGTAAAAATTCAGGCGTTGAAATCAGCAACAGAAGCAGTTGATATGATTTTAAGAATTGATGATGTAATTGCATCAACAAAAAGAGGTAGAAGCTGAGGAGGAGGCACGCCTGGAATGTAATGTGAATAGGAGGTAAAGCGCGAAGGTAATAAGAAATTTCTTCTTTGTTTTTTTTTCTGTTTCTTAATTTTTTTCGGTTTTTATAATATCCTAAGTGGGGCATTTTAGATAAATTTTTCAGTCTGAAAGATAAAGAGGAAAATGTTGAAAAGTGTGTTTATGTTAAATTTTCACCTAATAGAGAGTTGCAGGTATCAATTTAAGAAACAATCTTTAAAAAATCAACAGGATTTTTAAATACTGAAAATCTTTGAGATTTTTTAAATGAGAGCGAAGCGAATTTATTTCAAAATTTATTTTAAATACTGAAACATTTGGTTTCAATCTTTAAAAAATCTTGGGATTTTTTAAACACTGAAATCTGCAAGTTTTCAATCTTACAAAAATGAGTTGCATTTTTGTAAATACATGAATGAAGTGAGCGTAAAATTTTAAAAAATTTAAAAAAGTCAAAAATTTACCCTTAATTTTTGGTGCTGGCCTACTAAAATTGGGATAATTATATATTTGTTTTTTTACTATTACATGACTATCGGCTAAATGAGAAAATTGACCGAATTAAATGTCACCAACCAATTGAAACGAGAATTTTTTCCCATTAATATAATTGAAACTGTTGAAAAACCTCGTTTTTTGAGAAATCGGAATTTAAAACCGATATGCTCAAACAACCCAAAAATTTGGAATTTACCTAATTTGGGACTTTTTCAACGCTCTCTATGCTTGCATTCATATAAATAACATAGGAAAGAAAGTAAATAAATTAATGACATTTAATTCGGTCAATAGCCGATAGTCATGTATTATTTTTATAAACATTTTTGAAAACAATGGAAAACCAAAATAAAAAAACGATGTTAGAAGCGAACAGATTACTCTCAAATTAATTAACCCAATTTAAAGGGATGAGCACCTAATTTTTTGGGGCTGAATATTTACTGTTCTTTTTTAGTTTTTTCTATAACCCGGATGTCATTTATTTTGGTTGTTCTGTATTGTCCTTTCTCGTCCTTTTCAATATATTTCACCATATCCCATATTGTCAGCAAAGCAATACATACTCCTGTCAATGCTTCCATTTCAACACCTGTCTTTGCAATTGCCTTAACCTTAACCCATGCGGTTATTGAATTTTCTTTTTCATCAATTTCAAAATGAACATCAACATTTGTTATCGGAATCTGGTGGCACATCAAAATTAAATCAGGGGTCTTTTTTACTGCATTTATTGCTGAAATTTCTGCTGTTGTTAACACATCGCCTTTTTTTATTTGTTTTTTTAAAATTTTTTCTATTGTCTTTTTATTTAAATAAATTTTTCCCTCTGCTACTGCAATTCTTTCAACAACATCTTTTTCCGAAATATCAACCATATTGACCCTCATTTTTCTTATGAATTCCCTGTTTTCTTATTTCTTATTTTTTTATTCTCATTTTTTAATCTTTATCTCTATTTCTTTCGCTTCCTCTCCACCTTTCAACGAGTTAATCATTGCGATAACAATTTCTTTTATTATCTTTTTCGGAAAATTTCCAACCGGTAATTTTTTTCCATTCACAACAAGAGTTACATCTTCTTTTTTACAGTTGACTTCGTCTTTTTTACAGTTGACTTCGTCTTTTTTACAGTTGACTTCGTCTTTTTTACACATGTTATCTTTTTTACACTCGTCTCCTTTTTTATATTTCTTCTCTTTTTTCCATTCCTTCCCAGTATTATCTACGCCAAAATTTTCTTCTTTTTTTTCCATTCTGCCCTTTCCTTTTTTAACCCTTTCTTTATCCATTTTATAACATCTTCCGGATTATCTTTATAATCCATTATTGTATTACCTTCCTTTTCACAATCTCCAACCCTGATTTTCGGAATATTTTCTTTTTTCAGCCCCTCAATCAGAATTACATCATAATGATTCATAAATCCAAGTTTGGAAACTACATCACTGAAGCTCATTTTTTTACATATAAAAGCGGTTTCGTTTGGAGAAAATGCAACAACATCTACGCCCATATCCTTAAATTTTCCGGTATCTTTTGCATTGTTGTCTATTGAAAAATTTTTGTGCGGGATATGCTTAATAACAACGATTTCTAAATTTTCCTTTTTTAAGTAGGTAATTATGCCTTCTATCAATGTCGTTTTTCCGGAATTTGAATTTCCGTAAAATCCCAAAATCATTTTAAATTTTTTAGACCTTTCAAATTTTTTAATTTTTCAAACCTTTTTACAGCATCACAATTGCGACAAAAACAAAAAATGCCATAATAAAAATTAAAAACGGGAGTAAAAATTTCAGCATCACGGTCATAAAATTTGCCGCCTGTAACATTTCATATTCTTTTCCCATAACCTTTACATTTCTCTCAATTTTTCCAAATTTAACGCACACATCACTTGTATCATTCATCGCCTTTTCAATTAAATTTGAAATGCTATTAACATCATCTTCAGCAATTTCAATCATAAATTTTCCGTTATCCCTCTGATGGTCATCTGTCGTGCAGGCAAAGATAGTAAATTTAAATTTTTGCCTTAATATATCCAAAATTTCCCTGTTTTGCATATTGTTTGAATCAAACAATAATAACGCATACGGTTCATTTAAATCAAAAAATGCAACCTGGACATCACAATCCTGAACAGTGCCTTCTGCAATTCCTAATTGTATTTTCCTGCTTTCAATCTCTTTTAAATCTGCTCTTAAATTTCTTGCTTTGTTTATGATTTCCATACCTCTTTTTGTGGAAGCAGTGATTGTCTCATCGTCATTTCCTGAACTGTGCAGGTCTATAAACACATCGCTGCATGCCAGTCCGATTCCTACATCAATATCCCCGTCTCCGTCACAAAAAACAACCCTCTTTAAATCAGTTGAATCCACCTGCAATACAGAAATTTTCCCGTCAGAAATAAATTTTCCGTATTTGGTTGAGACATTTTCATCGTTCCCGCTGATGTTTTGAATTTCTTTTTTTATGTCATCCATCAGGGAATAAACATCGCTGTTTTTTATTAAATTTAATTCGTGTGTGCATGAGCCATGAAATGTCAATGAGCGTTCTATACCTTCGTGAAAAATTTTAGGCATGTTTGCACTTCCGACATTTCCAAAAGGTCCTGGATGAACATAAGGAATGATAAAATTTGCCTTTAAATTTCCGTCTTTGCCGGTAAAATTTATTATGTTTATGACTGCTTTTCCTTCTTCGCTTTCTTTTATAAGAGATGTTTCAATCGTATTAGTGCCGTGAATCCAGTCATTCGCAAATGCAAATACAATATCAAAAGGATTTATACCAATTGTTTTCTCAAACGGCTTTGATAAAAGGTAAACAAATACTACCATAATTAAGGTAAACATTGAAACAATAAGCACAAGCCGTTCACCCATAAATTTTATATCCCCTAAATTTAAGAACGAAAAAAAGAAGAATGCAATTAACAATCTTATACTGCTTCTGACAACTGCCTTTTGAAGCGACATTTTTAGTACTCTGTATATGAGAATTCTTGCCGCAAATGTGAATGAAATCGCTATTGCAAGCGACATATAAAGGATATTGGATATTTCATACTCTCTGGATATTAAAATTCCGGTCGCAAATATGATGCATTCAAGAATTGTTGAGATAAAATTTATTATCTCTGCCCGCCTGTACTTTATTCCCCCGGGCATAAATGTCGCTATAATGGATGGAATCCCAAACAACAGGAGAAACACGAAATTTGAAAATCCGACTGAAAATGCCAGTGGAATTAATAGGTCCATCGCTATCAGTATAGTCAGGCGCGGAAATTTTATATTTTTTATATATTTGGTTGCCTTTTTTGCATCATCTGTCATTCTGATTATTTATTGTTTATTTATTGGTTTATACATGACTATCGGCTAAATGAGAAAATTGACCGAATTAAATGTCACCAACCAATTGAAACGAGAATTTTTTCCCATTAATATAATTGAAACTGTTGAAAAACCTCGTTTTTTGAGAAATCGGAATT
>Ga0210009_1001445_pt1 | contig 20580 bp, 15 predicted proteins | sample CryGeyCG2114_065_FD_185457 | JGI IMG/M metagenome (GOLD analysis project Ga0210009, IMG submission 185457) | Groundwater microbial communities from aquifer - Crystal Geyser CG12_big_fil_rev_8/21/14_0.65 (SPAdes) (version 2) | ecosystem: Environmental > Aquatic > Deep subsurface > Groundwater ... | reverse complement strand
CGCTCCGCCGGCACCGTCACGCCGTCGAGGATGACGGAGACTTCGCCAGCGCGCCTCGCCGTTACCGTAAACACCTGCTCGAAATCACTGTCTCCGCCAAAAGTAGCCAGGCCAAGGCGGCGAAATGCCAGGGCCGCAACAGTCGCCCGTCCGGCACCAGCGCGGAGCTCTTCGACCTGGGCCGCCACTCCCTCTGCTGTAATGGTGTACTCCGGAGGCCTACAGGCCACCAGACCGGATAACAGCATGGCCGCAGCAACCCAACGCCGCGCTTTCATTCCATCTGGATTTCCTGGGCGGCGCGCACAAAAAGCACGCACGGAAGCGCCGGGTGATTCAGGAAAAGGTCCTCACGACGCTCGGCCAGGCCTTCGCCATCGAAGCCGATGATGGTCAGATCGGCATCGGCCGAACGCTCGGTCACGAGGTCCAGGAATTCATGACGGTCATCGGTGGCCAGGTACGTGATGTTTTTCTCCGAAATCGGCAACCGCCCCTCGTCTATCAGCTTCTCGATCTCCAGTCGCTGTTCCACGATCTGGTCCTTCGGGAGCGCGGCGAAGACGCTGATCTCGGCATCGTCCCAGTCCCTGTGACCCAGCAGGATATAACCCAGCAGGATCATCACGTTGGCGTTCGTGTCATCGTTCCACGTCAGCCAGATGTGGATCCGCTTCTGGTCGCCGAAAAAATGGTCTCCGTGTCGAAGCACGAACTGGGACATATTGGTCGATGCGGAGAACTCCGCACTGTCCACGATTTCCGACACCACCTCGCGCGGATCGTGGATGGAGAATTCGAACATGATGGAGTTGTTGGCAATGCCCGACACACCCGGCAATTGAAGACTCTGCGCCAGCGCCGACGTCATGGACGGGCTCACAATGGTGTCCAGATATACGGCATTGTCCTGCCCCTCAACAAGTTCCAACAGCCTATCCCGCTGCCGGACACTTTCCTGGTAGGTTTCACGGTTGAGCACACCCGGAATGAAATGCAGGTATGTTCCAAATCCGTAGCGGTGGGAAATCCAGCGGAGCAGCTGCAGCGGCGCGCGGCGGTCGAACGTCCGCTCGTTGACCATGATCATACTTGGACGCCATTCGCGGTCCACCTCGTGTCCACTGCGCACCTGCAGCTTGACATGCAGATAGCGCGTAAGCTGTGACATGGCGCCTTCAAACATATCGGCCAGGTCGTGTCCCGATCCCGCTGTGGAGCGCGCAATCACCTGGTAGAGGCCGACCATGACGGCGAGGGCCAACAGGGCAAAGAGCGGATCCATCTGGAACATCATGAACAGGCAGATCAGCGCGCCAAAGAGTGAGATATACCACCTCGAGCGGAAGCTCGGGCGATAGCTCGGGCGGGACGCGAAATTTTCCAGGAAGCTGATGGCGCAGAGCGAGCCGTAGGTGACCATGAAGAACATGGATATCAGCCGCGCAACAAAGTCCACATCTCCCAGAAGGACTACAAAAAGGGCTATACTGCCCGTGGCGATCGTGGCGCGGCGGGGCTCATTGACGTCCCCTTCTCCGCGGGCCAGCCACCGGTTCAGTCGGCCCACGGGGAGCGATGCGTCGACGGCAAGCGCCTGGATGGTGCGGGGGGCTACGAGTATGGATCCAATGGCCGAGCTGATGGTGGCCGCACCGAGCCCAATCAGGATAATGGGACCCCAGGCCGATATCCGCATCATGATGAGTTGGTCGGTGGCCAGGTCCTCCGCGCTGGCTGAGAACGCCAACTTGGTCACGATGGCGACATATACGACCATACCCACGAGCGTCGCGGCGATGGTGCCCCGTGGAATGGCCTTCCGCGGATTGGCCAGATCTCCCGACAGGCCGACGCCCGCCGTCATGCCCGTGAAAGCCGGAAAGACGATGGCAAACACGAGCACCAGCGGATCGGCATTCGCAATGGTCCCCGAAATACTGGCTGTGCCCGGATCGAACCCGTCGACGGGCGATCCCAGAAAGAACATCACAAGCGCTGCACCGAGCGTTGCCGCCACCACGTAGAGCATACGCACACCCATCGATGCGCCCTTGAAGATCATGATCGCGACCAGAGCCAGCGTCGCCGGAAACGAGATGAACCGCGGATCCATGGCATAGCCCGTGTAGGCCTCGAATGCCGACGCAAAGGGCTGGAATGCCTCGGCAAAGGCAATCATATAGAACGCTACGGAAATGGCCTGCGACAGGTATAGAGAAATTCCGATCACGCTTCCAATCGACGTCCCGAACGAGCGTGAAATAATGAAATACTCGCCCCCACCCTCCACTTTCCGGTTCGTCGCGATTTCGGCCAGGGCGAGCGCCGTGGGAATCGTCACCATGTGGCCAAGCAGAATGATAACCATGGCCCCGAGCCATCCGACATGCCCTACGGCATAGCCGAACCGCAGGAACATGATCGCACCCAGGATGGTGCTGATTCCCGCCAGAAAGACCGGCAATACACCGAATCCGTGGCCGCGCCGGCCGTCCGTTGCGGCTCCCGCCTGCTCCGAAGTCGTGGTTACCATGCGTTTTCAGTAGCTGGGATCATATTGCATGTCGCGCAGGACACGCCTCAGGTCGTCCGGCCGCTCCGCCCGGGCGAGCCCCTCCGTGAAGGCCACCTCAGCCACGGCGTGGGCCACCTCAAGGCTGACTTGCCGGCTGTTTTTCATGGGGGGATACAGCGCACCGCGTTCCAGTTGCTCGTCTGAGACGAGACTCGCCAGCCGCTTTGCCGCCGCCATGAACATGGTGTCCGTTACGCGCTCGGCCCGGCAGGCGATGACCCCGAGCCCCACACCGGGAAAAATGTAGGCATTGTTTCCCTGGGCCGGGTGATACGTTCTGCCTTCATACTCCACCGGAGCAAACGGACTGCCCGATGCGAAAAGGGCCCGGCCACCCGACCACGCGTACGCCTCCTCGGCCGTGCACTCGGCCTGGGACGTTGGGTTGGAGAGCGCAAAAACAGCTGGCCGTTCGTTGACGTCGGCCATTTTTCGCACCACCGACTCGGTAAATGTGCCTGGCGCTCCTGTCGCGCCAATAAGCACGTTGGGGCGGATATCTTCAATCGCCTCCTCAAGTTGCATGGGAGCATGATCGTGGGCGAAGGACTGCTTGTGTGGTGCCAGATCGTCGCCCCGATCCTTCACAATGAGGCCCTTTGAATCCACGAACCACAGACGCCTCTTGGCCTGAGCAGCGGACAACCCGTGTTCAACGAAAGCCGACGCCATGAGATGCCCTATACCAGTCGCTGCCGATCCTGCTCCAACAAACAGGATGCGCAGATCTTCGAACGGGGTGCCTGCCACACGGGTGGCGGCCAGTACACCCGAGAGCGTAACAGCCGCTGTCCCCTGGATGTCATCGTTGAAGCAAAGCGTCCTGTCGCGCCACACGTCAAGCAGTCGGAGCGCATTCGTCGTCTCAAAATCCTCGAACTGCACCAGAACGTGGGGCCAGCGGTCGGTGACCGCGGCAATAAACTCTTCCATGAGCGCATCGTACGCATCTCCTCGAACGCGCTCGTGGGGCCAGCCCATGTACAGCGGATCCTTGAGGAGTTCGCTGTTTCCCGTGCCCACATCCAGCATGACGGGTAAACACCAGGACGGATGGATGCCGGCGAGCGAAACATAGAGTGCCAGCTTTCCGATCGGGATACCCATACCGTTGGAGCCCAGGTCACCGAGTCCCAGTATGCGTTCCCCGTCGGTTACCACAATGACGCGGACATCGTCTTCCGGCCAGTTGTCGAGCATACGGCGGACATGACCCCGGTCATCGGGCGAAATGTAGAATCCCTTGGGGCGACGGTAAATGCTCGCGAATTCCCGGCACGCCTGCCCCACCGTCGGCGTATAGACGATGGGCATGAGTTCATCCACATACTCCATGAGCACACGGAAATAGAGCTGTTCATTGCGGTCCTGGAGCGCATTGAGGGCAATGTAGCGCTCAATGTCCGACTCCTTGCGCCGAAAATGCCCCAGGATGCGCTCCATCTGGACCTGCTGACTGCACCGGTTGTAGGGTAGCAGCCCCCTCAGACCGAGTTCATCACGCTCTTCTGCGGTGAATCCCGTTCCTTTGTTCAGAGTCGGGTTTCTCAGTAGTTCCTTGCCTGTTGTTCGTGCCACGTCCTGCCACCTTGATTGCGAATAATTATTGCGTCCTTATGGTACGCGTTCTGGCCGACATTTACAGGCCCTGACGGTGCTCCGCATTCATCAGAATAAGGGCCGATGCCACGGTCTCACCCGGGAAGGACGGTACCTGGTCCACGTGGATCTCCTTCATGCCGATTCTGACGCGGTAGCCGAGACGTTGCATTACGGCCTCCAGGGCGCGGCAGATGGTTTTTACATCCTTGTCGGCGCGCCAGGCGGCACGGATGAGGGCGTCAAGCTGGTGCTCGATGGCAGGATCGATCGGCGTAATGAGTTGCAGGACAGGCGGTAAGCGCCGAATGAATCGCCGGGACACATGCTCTGTGTGGGGATTCGGGCTCGTGTTGATGGTTACGGTGTAGGGCATGGTCAGTTGATGGGAGGATTGCGGGGCGGTAGTCTGTCCTGAAAGGGACCCTTTGCATGATCGTCCGGTACATGCCTGACTGAATGCGTCCGGGAGCATTCAACTTTTGGTGAATGGATGGCGAGATGTTTGACTCGCGTCGGGCCGGCACCCTATATTTGGCGTCCTTCTGTCCGCGGCCTGAACAGGCCGACTTGCGGGTCCTTAGCTCAGTTGGTTAGAGCGCTACGTTGACATCGTAGAGGTCGGTGGTTCGAATCCACTAGGACCCACACCTGCCGCGGGATGCCTTCTGGGCGTGTTCACACTCCCCGCCCATATCCCACGCCAATGACCCCGGACAGCGTGTGAGTGAGTCCGAGGGCCAAATGTTCCGGTTTCCAATAGCCGTCCGGAACGCATTGAGTGGGCGTGTCGCAAGTGCGGAGACATCCTCGCCGCAACTCGTCATCCCGAACTCATCCTGCGCTACCGGCACGAGTAGCCGTGCAGGCGGGACTGAGCACATTGCGTGTGAAGACAATTTAACGAGCACGAATGGATGGCGATGGGTATTATTCCGTCATGTGCATGACGACGACATATTCCTGTGGCCGCCTCCTCTGGCTTGGCCTGTGTACGCCGCTTGAACGGTAGGGTAACGACCGGCAGTCTACCCGTCCCCCACCAAACCCTACCGTCATCATGGAACTTCCCCTGTTACCGCTCCTCGCGGTATTGGCCTCAGCTTTTCTGGCCGGCAAACTGGCTGAACGCATAGGCTACCCGTCCGTCCTCGGCGAACTCATGGCGGGCATCGTGCTCGGTCCACCCCTGCTCGGACTGCTCACCTCACATCCGGCGCTGGATGTACTGGCTCAACTCGGCATCCTGCTCATGATGCTCTATGTGGGCATGGAGATCGACCCGTCCGAGCTGGGCAGAGCGTCCAAGGGAGGCATTCTGGCGGCGCTCGGCGGGTTCATTACGCCGTTTGTACTCGCTTACTGGGTTGTCACATCGTGGGGCGGCTCCACGATGGAGGGACTCTTTGTCGGTATGGCGGCCGGCGTTACATCGCTCGCCACGAAGAGCCGGATCCTCGTGGATCTGAAACTCCTGGATACACGCATAGCGCATGTGATGATGGCCGGTGCGCTCATTGCCGACACGCTCTCCCTGGTCATCTTTGCCGGTCTGATAAGCGTCGCCAACCCGGAGGACGGCGGCAGTCTGTGGCTCGTTGCAGGCAAGGTCGTGCTGTTTTTCGGGGGAACATGGGCAGCCGGAACGTATCTGTTACCCCGGTTCGCAGGAGCACTGCAACGCATGGGTACGGCCGGTGTCTTTCCGGTCGTGATCTTGGTGCTGCTCCTGTTCTCGGAAGCGGCCCATCTGGCTGGTGCCCACGGCATCCTGGGCGCCTTCATTGCCGGCATGTTCCTTCGTGAAAACGTGATTGGCCACACGGTCAGCCGGGATATCATGACCTGGGTCCGTCGAGGTGCCGTCGGATTCCTGGCTCCGGTCTTTTTTGTCACGGCGGGCTTCCAGGTGGACCTGGCCGTACTTGTTGACAGCACCATGCTGGTCGTGATTGTGGTCGGTGTAGCGACGGTGGGCAAAATCCTGGGTACCGCCCTGTTTTACCTTCCTACAGGTTACGGATGGCGCGAAGGTCTGGTACTGGGTGCGGGCATGAACGGTCGGGGTGCTGTCGAAATCATCATTGCACAGATCGGGCTCGCGGCAGGTATTATTTCGCAGGAGATGTTCTCCGTACTCGTCGTAATGGCCATTGCGACGACTGCCACGGTCCCTGTGCTGCTTAAACTCGGCGTTACCTGGCTACGCGCCCGGGGCGAACTGGTTACTGCCCGTGAAAGCCGCACCGGCGCCATCATCATTGGTGCGTCACCGCTCAATCGCCTGCTCGGCAAGGTGCTTGCCGACGGCATGCCCGTAACACTGATTGACACGCGCGAGGACCACTGCGCGGCCGCCCGTGAGGCCGGGCTTGTGGCCGTTCAGGGCAGCGCTCTCGAAGACGTAACGCTTACCGAGGCGGGTGCCGGCAAAGCGGCCTACCTCCTGGCCCACACGGGTAATCCAGGGATCGATGCCCTCGTAGGGAGGCTCGCACGCCAGGTGTTCAGTATTCCCCATGTGCATCTGCTCTTCGATGCATCGCGCATGAAATCTTCGGCGCATCAGAACGCCAAGGCTCACGTCCTTGGCGAGACGTCGTTTACCGGATCTTTCGCGCTCGACGAATGGGACCGCCGTATAATGGAGGGTTCCGCGACCGTCTGTGAAGCACCGGTGCCGACACGTGCCGACGGCACCGTCCTGAAGGATGAACTGCCAGCCGGACTGCTTGCAGTCCGGCGTGGCAGGGACGTCCTGCCCATACATACCCACTTCAAATACCACCCGGAAGACATCCTCATCGTTCTCGATTCATGAAAAACGTCATAGCAAGTTTTCAGTCTTTTTTCCGCACAGCAGCAGCCGGCGGTGTACTGTTGCTCGTTTTTGCTGTCATAGCCCTTGTCTGGGCCAATTCGGGCTTCTCCGATGCATATTTCGGCCTCTGGCAGACCTATGTCACGACCGGTTTTGGATCCCATGAGATATCCAAGCCCCTGCTCCTGTGGGTGAATGACGGGCTGATGGCTATCTTCTTCTTCCTGGTGGGCCTGGAAATCAAACGTGAAATGCTCGTTGGCGAGTTGGCCGATGCGCGGCAGGCCATCTTCCCCATGGCGGCCGCCCTTGGGGGCATGGTCGTTCCGGCACTCGTCTACGTCGCCGTCACGGGAAACACGCCGTTTCTCTCCGGGTGGGGCGTCCCCATGGCTACAGACATCGCGTTCGCTCTTGGTATTCTGGCGCTGCTCGGCTCGCGCGTGCCTGTGGCGCTCAAGATTTTCCTCACGGCGCTGGCCATTGTCGACGACCTGGGAGCGGTCCTCGTGATTGCGCTCTTCTACACGGCCGAGCTGAACACCGGCTCCCTCCTGGTCGCCGGAGGTGTCCTCGTGCTGCTCACCATCCTGAACAGGATGGGCGTGAGGCGAACAGCCGTCTACGTCTTCTTCGCCCTCATCCTGTGGGTTGCCGTCCTCAAGTCCGGTGTGCATGCCACGGTTGCGGGCGTACTGCTCGCCATGACGATACCCGCCCGCCGCGAAATCGATACGGATACCTTCAAGCAGAAACTGGCGCATCTCGCCGAACGCATGCGGAGCAGTTCGCCAAACGATGCCTTCCCGCACTGGACTTCGGGCGAGCAGCAGGACATCATCCATCATGTGGAGGAAACCGCCAAGCGGGCCGAGACGCCGCTGGTACGCATGGAGCATGCACTGCACGGCTGGGTGGCGTTTTTCATCATGCCGGTCTTTGCACTCGCCAACGCCGGCGTATCGTTCGAGGGAATCAATGTCGGTGAGGCGCTTCTCCACCCCGTCTCGCTGGGTGTGCTTCTCGGATTGTTCATAGGGAAGCAGGTGGGCGTGCTTGCCTTCGCCTGGGCGGCGGTCAAGTCCGGACTTGCCAAACTCCCGGCCGGCGTTACCTGGAAGGCGGTCTACGGCGTAGCCTGCCTGGCGGGCATCGGCTTCACGATGGCGCTATTCATTGCCGGTCTGGCGTTCGACGACGCAGCGGCGCTTGACCGCGCCAAAATGGGTATCCTGGCAGGATCGTTCCTGTCGGGCATTGTCGGCTGGGTTGTGCTCAGCCGCCTCAGTACATCCTCGTGACATGAGTCGCCGCAATCGAGTCGAGCTGCGGATATTGTTCGCGGAGCGTCGCGGCCGTCAGGTCTGACCGCATGGGCACGGGTCCGTAGCCTGAGAAGAGGGAGTCGACCGTATCCATGCCACGTGTCACCCGGCCGAGGGGCGGAAAGCCAACCACGTCGCCCGAATCGACCGAGTCGAGCCGCGCATTGTCGGCGAGGTTGATGAACATGGTCATGGAACGTGACCGGGCACCGGCCCGGGCGAAGGCAAGCGTACCGCGCGCGTTGGTTCGGCGAACGGGCTCGTCGGCGATGGGCAGGGCGCGCCAGATGGAGTCGAGCGCCGCATCTCCCGAACCCCCGAATTGCGCCACAAACCCGTCGATGACGCGGTAGAAACGGGCCCCTTCGTAGAAATTGTTGCGAAACAGGTAGAAGGCCCTGTCGACTCCGAGTGGTGACCAGTCCCGGATGAGGCGCAGCTCGAACATGCCGGCACTCGTCAGGACTTCGACGTCGAAGGAATCCGGTGCCGGGCGGTTGAGCGTGGCGAAGGATGGACTGTAGAGAGGATCGGACGATGCGCACCCCATCATGATGGCGCCCGTGAGCACCGTGGCTGTGAGAAGATGTCGAAAACGAAGCATGGTGGTGGTCATGATGAAATTGGTTTCTATTATACGGGATGATCATGACGCAGCACAAACACGGATATCCATGAAACGCATTTCATCCACAACCCGCGTGCGCCTGGCCGCCGCACCTCTTCTTTTCGCACTCACTGCAATCGGCTCCGGCGTTTTCCCGGGCAGCGTGCATGCCCAGACGTATCCGGTTGATGACCCCGTAATCAATGCCATGTGGGAGACCGGAGTAATACACTCCAGGGTCGAGGAGTTGGCTCACGAACTGCTCGACGTGATTGGGCCGCGGCTGACAGGCACCGAGGGGCTGGCCCGCGCCCAGGACTGGCTGCTGTCCAGGTACGACGAATGGGGCATTGAGGCGCACCGAGAGGCCTATGGAAGCTGGCAGGGCTGGGAACAGGGTCTTCTGCACGTGGACATGTTGACGCCGCGGCGTACGTCACTCGAGGCGAAGCTGCTCGCATGGAGCGCCGGAACGGATGGTCCCGTCCGGGCCGACGTCGTTTTGCCGCCGACGTCCTCGGATCCGGACAGTCTGGCATCATGGACAGCGGCCGCTCGCGGCAAATTCCTCCTCGCATCCGCACCCGAACCCATGTGCCGCGCCGCGCAGGAACTGGAAGCAAACGCACGCCAGGAAACGGTAGATGCGCTGGCCGAGGAGCGCCTGGCACTTCGGCGCCAGTGGGGAGAACGGATGGGGATCGTGCGGGAAGCCAGATCGCCAGCCGGGTTGGAACTTGCCGGTGTGATCACCTCCCGGTGGTCCGGCGGGTGGGGCGTCAACAAGGTCTTCAGCGCGGGCAGTGATGTCGTGGAAGTGGATGTGTCGTGCGAAGACTACGGACTGCTGGTCCGCCTTGCCGAATCGGGACATACGCCGCACCTGCAGATCATGGCAGAAGCCGAGCGCCGCGGCACTGTCGAGCAGTTCAATGTGATCGGGCAGATCACCGGAACGGAACTGCCGAACGAGTATGTGCTTCTTCACGCCCACCTCGACTCGTGGCATGCGGCCACGGGAGCCACGGACAACGGCACCGGTACACTGGTCATGCTGGAGGCCATGCGCATTCTGCGGGAAACCTACCCTGAACCGAGAAGAACCATCCTGGTCGGCCATTGGGGTGCCGAAGAGCAGGGTCTGATTGGCTCCGGATCGTTCCGGGAGGACCATCCTGACGTGGTCGACGGTCTGCAAGCTGCCTTCAACCAGGACAACGGCACCTGGCGCTTTGAAAAAATCGATGGTCAGGGGTTTGCGGACGCTGCCAACCACCTGCCGCGATGGATGAATCCCGTGCCTACCGAAATGGCATCGCGGGTGCTGCTGGAACTGCCCGGCCCGCAGGCCAATGCAGGAAGCGACCATACCTCGTTCGTGTGCGCCGGGGCACCTTCCTTCCGGCTCCAGTCCCCGTATGATGAGTACCGTCAGTATACGTGGCACACCAATCGCGACACGTATGACAAGATCGTTTTCGATGATCTCAAGGAAAATGCAACGCTTGCCGCCATGTTGGCGTACGGTGCCTCGGAAGATCCGAACCGGTTCGGGCGCGAGCAGGCAAACCTCCCGGGCGCGGACCGTATGGGGAATGCCCGCACATGGGGCCCCTGCCGCGCTCCAAGGCGGAGCATGAACTGACCGATCAGACGAATACTGTTACAATCATGGCAACTGATGTTACCCTCACCTTCCCTGACGGATCGACCCGATCGTTCGCACCTGGCGTTACGGGTATGGATGTGGCACGGGATATTTCGGAAGGGCTGGCGCGCAATGCCGTGGCCATTGAACTCGATGGCGAGGTGCGCGACCTCTCGCGTCCGGTCACGTCCGATGCCACTGTGCGCATACTGACGCTCCGCGACCGGGAGGGCTGGAACACGTACTGGCACTCGTCGGCCCACCTCATGGCTGAGGCGCTCGAAGAGCTGTTCCCCGGCGTAAAGTTCGGCATCGGACCTCCCATTGAGAACGGGTTCTACTACGACGTGGACCTCGGAGACAGAACCCTCTCGGAATCGGACCTGGCCCGCATTGAGAAAAAAATGTCGGAGTTGGCCAAGCGGGACGTCGCCTACGAGCGGAGGAACGTGCCGAAGGAGGAGGCCATAGCGTACTTCGAGGAGAAGGGAGATGAGTACAAACTGGAGTTGCTCGAGGACCTTGAGGACGGCACGATATCGTTTTATACGCAGGGTGGCTTCACGGATCTGTGTCGCGGGCCGCATATTCCGTCTACGAAAACCATCAAGTATGCCAAGATCCTGAACACCGCGGGTGCCTACTGGCGCGGCGATGAATCGCGCAAGCAGCTCACGCGGCTCTACGGTATCACGTTTCCGAAAAAGAGTGAGCTCGAGGAATATCTGGAGCGACTCGAACTGGCTCGCCAGCGTGATCACCGCAAGCTCGGCAAGGAGCTCGAACTGTTTACGTTCTCGAACCTGGTTGGTCCCGGGCTGCCGCTCTGGCTTCCGAAAGGCACCCGTATCAGGGAGACGCTCTCCGACTTCCTGAAGCGCGAACAGGTCAAGCGCGGATACGAACCCGTCGTATCTCCCCATATTGCCCGCCTTGAGCTCTTCAAAATAAGCGGACATTATCCCTACTACAAAGACAGCCAATTTCCGGCGATGATGGAGGACGTGGAGCGTGACGAGGGGTACCTGCTCAAGCCCATGAACTGCCCACATCACACACAGATCTATGCCGACAGGCCACGATCCTACCGTGAACTGCCCGTTCGCTACGCTGAGTTCGGGACCGTGTACCGGTATGAACAGTCGGGCGAGCTCGGTGGCCTGACGCGCGTTCGGGGGTTCACGCAGGACGATGCACACATCTTCTGCATGCCCCACCAGGTCAAGAACGAATTCAAGAACGTGATCGAACTCACGCTCAGCGTTCTCTCCGCGCTGTCGTTCACCGATTTCAAGGCGCAGATCTCCCTGCGCGACCCGGCCAACACGGACAAGTATATCGGCGACGACGCGCTCTGGGACGATGCCGAACAGGCCATCCGCGAGGCGGCGGCAGAAATGAATCTGGATGCCATTGAAGAAGAAGGCGAGGCGGCGTTCTATGGCCCGAAACTCGATTTCATGGTCAAGGATGCCCTGGGGCGCGAGTGGCAACTCGGCACCGTGCAGCTCGATTACAACCTGCCGGAGCGTTTTGACCTGACCTATATCGGCGAAGACAACGCGAAGCATAGGCCGGTGATGATCCACCGGGCGCCCTTCGGGTCGCTGGAGCGCTTCATCGGGGTGCTGATTGAGCATTGCGGCGGCAATTTCCCGACCTGGCTCGCGCCGACGCAGGCCGTGGTGCTTCCTGTAGGGCAGGACTTCAACGAATATGCCCAACGTGCTGCCAGCGAGTTACGTTCTGCGGGTTTCCGTGTCGAAACGGACGAACGCAGTGAAAAAATCGGCTACAAGATCCGGCAGGCGGAAATGCAGAAAATCCCGTACATGCTCGTCGTTGGTGAGCGCGAACAGGAAGCCGGCACCGTTGCCGTACGTCGGCACGGCGAGGGCGATCTCGGGGCCGAACGCATAGCCGACTTCGTGTCGCGGCTGCGAAATGATGTCGCGCACGTAGTCTGACGCCCCATGGCAGTTTGATTGACTTCTGCTTCGTATATTTTCATGATATCCAGGAACAAGACCTCCAACAATTATCGCAAACCAGAATACGCGGGTGAACGACCGAATCCGGGCCAGAGAGGTCCGCGTTGTCGACCCGAAAGGCAATCACGGTATTTTCCCCATTGACGATGCACTCCGCATGGCAGAGGACCAGCAATTGGACCTGGTCGAAATCTCTCCCAACGCGGAACCGCCGGTCTGCAAGATCATGGATTATGGGAAGTACCGCTACGAACAGCAGAAAAAGGAAAAGGAAGCCAAGAAGAAGCAGCACACGGTTGAGCTGAAGGAGGTACGCTTCCGCCCGCATACGGACACGCATGACTTTGATTTCAAGGTCAAGCATGCCAAGAAATTCCTTACCGACGGCGACAAGGTGCGCGCGTACGTCCAGTTCCGTGGACGCGACATCATATACAAGGATCACGGCATGGAACTGCTGGCCCGGTTCATCCAGGAGCTTGCGGACTATGCCAAGATTGACCAGGAGCCCAAGATGGAAGGCCGCCGGATGACAACCATTCTGAGCCCGGCCAGAAACAAGAGCAGTTAAGGGCGTGTTCACACTACGTCGGAGTCCGCTGACGGCACCTCGGCTGCGCTATCGACCTTCATGGAATTTCCGCACCGGACCGGCACGTCCCGTTTGCAGGAAGAACCGTCGTTTCGTACTTTTGCAGGCTCATCAGATTTTGCGCTGTTATGCCGAAAATGAAATCAAACAGTGGAGCCAAGAAGCGTTTTACGCTGACCGGATCCGGGCGCGTCAAGCGCAAGAAGGCCTTCACGAGCCATATCCTCACGAAGAAGTCCCAGAAGCGCAAGCGTAATCTGCGTAAGAGCACCGTGGTCGACAAGACCGATGAAGCCCGCATGAAACGCATGATCGGCGCATAACCGTCTGCACAACGTATTTGTAAGAAAACATGCCACGCGCAACAAACAGAGTCGCATCGCGCCGTCGTCGCAAAAAAATCATGTCGATGGCAAAGGGGTACTGGGGACGTCGGAAGAACGTCTACTCGGTAGCCAAGAATGCCGTCGAGAAAGCCCTCACGTACCAGTATCGTGACCGCCGGGCACGAAAACGTCAGTTCCGTCGTCTCTGGATTTCGCGTATCAACGCAGCGGCCAGAACGAACGGCACCAGCTATTCCCGCCTCACAGGAGATCTGCGCAAGGCAGATATCCAATTGAACAGGAAAGTGCTGGCCCATCTGGCCATGCACGATCCGGATACGTTTACCAAGGTCGTCAAGGCGGCCTCGTAAACGCACATATCCCATGCACATTCGAGTCCCGCCTATGCTCTGTCACAGGCGGGACTTTTTTTGTGGAGTATCCCTGAAAGGCTCGCTGCCACGCCGCCACACAAGATCATGTCAGAAGATCTCGCTACCCTCCGCCAGGAAATCGAAGACACCCCACTGGGGACGGAAGAGGCCATCGATGGCTTCCGAATCCGATTCCTGAGCCGCAAACAGGGAGTCATCACGGCTCTCATGAAGCGTATTCCGGACATCGCGCCGGAAAACCGAAAGACCTACGGCCAGGATGTCAATGCCCTGAAACAGCGCGTCGAGGCACGCCTGGAAGAGGCCCAGCAGGCGCTCTCATCGAGCAACGCACCGGGAACTGACCAGACAGACATTACGCTTCCCGGTCGAGTGGTACCGGAAGGCAGTCTGCATCCGCTGACGCAGACCATGGACCTGATTGTCCACGCCTTCTCGTCATACGGCTTTCAGATTGCGGAAGGCACGGAAATCGAGGATGACTGGCACAACTTCACGGCACTGAATTTCCCGGAAGACCACCCCGCCCGGGACATGCAGGACACGTTCTTCATCGAAGAAGGAAAAACACTGCTGCGCACACACACCTCGCCCGTTCAGATCCGCGTCATGAAGTCGCAGCCGCCTCCTGTCCGCGTCATCGTACCCGGCCGCGTCTACCGCAATGAGGCTATTTCCTACAAGTCCTACTGCCTGTTCCACCAGGTCGAAGGACTCTACGTGGACCAAGGTGTGAGTATGGCCGACCTGAAACACATTCTGCACGCGTTTGCGCGCACCCTGTTCGGTCACGATGTACGCATGCGATTCCGGCCTTCCTTCTTCCCCTTCACGGAGCCGAGTGCTGAAGTTGACATCTGGTGGCCGGATCCTGATCTGCCCGGCGGTGGGCGCTGGCTGGAAATCCTGGGATGTGGAATGGTTGACCCCAATGTACTGGAGGCGGTCGATGTTGACCCCGAGGTCTATACCGGATATGCGTTCGGTATGGGTGTGGAACGCATTGCCATGTTGCGCTATGGCATTGATGACATCCGCACCCTCTACGAAAACGATGTGCGCTTCCTCAAACAGTTCAAGTCATGATAATCAGTGCCAATTGGTTGTCCGCGTACGTCCACCACGGACTCGGCATCGACGCGCTCGAAAACCTGCTCACAATGTGCGGCCTGGAGGTCGACGGCCTTGAGCAGATAGGTTCCGATCTCGACGGAGTCGTCATTGGTCAGATCGAGCACACGGCTCCCCACCCGAATGCGGACCGCCTGACCTGTTGTACGGTCTCGCTTGGAACGGGAAATCCGCTTCAGATCGTTTGTGGGGCACCAAACGTCGCGAAGGGTCAACGCGTACCCGTTGCCACCGTCGGCACCACGCTGCTCCTGCCGGACCGGAACGATCCCGCCCGGAAAACACCCGTCACGCTGAAAAAAGTGAAACTCCGTGGGGAATTTTCCGAGGGCATGATCTGCGCCGAGGACGAACTGGGGCTCTCCGACAACCACGACGGGATCATGGTGCTTCCTGGAGATGCGCCCGTGGGCGAATCCTTCGCCCGTTGGCTCGCCGAGCAGCGCGTATCGGTCCATGATCATGCCATTGACGTGGCCATTACGCCCAACCGACCCGATGCCATATCCCACATCGGAGTGGCGCGGGATGTGGCGGCACTCGTCGCATCTCCCCTGCGACTCCCGGAGGTGGCCGTTCCGGAGCCCGGTGGAGCCGCCGCCGATCGGATCTCGATTGACATAGAAGCGCCGGAGCTGTGCCACAGGTATGTCGGCATGGTGGTTACTGGCGTTCGAATCGGGGAATCGCCTGCATGGCTCAAGCAGCGGCTCACAGCCGTTGGCCTTCGCCCGCGCAACAACGTTGTCGATATCACCAATTTCGTCATGCACGAGTGTGGTCAGCCGCTGCACGCGTTCGACCTGGCCATGGTCGAAGGGCGACGTATCCGGGTGCGTGCGACGCGTACGGAGCAGGCGTTCGTGACGCTCGATGACAAAGAGCGGAGGCTGCCCGAAGGAACGCTCATGATCTGTGACGGTGCGCGTGAGGTGGCTATTGCCGGGGTGATGGGAGGACAGAACTCGGAAGTCACCGATGAGACGACGGACGTGCTGATTGAAAGCGCGTGGTTCGAGCCCTCATCCATTCGGCGGACAGCCAAGGCGCTGAGTCTACAGACCGATGCAAGTTACCGGTTTGAACGCGGTGTCGACCCAACGGGCCAGGCCTGGGCGGCGGCGCGTGCCGCGCAGCTCATGTGCGAGCTCGCAGGCGGTACACTCGTCGATGGCATGGTCGATGCGCACCCGACACCGTACGAGCCGCGTTCGGTCCATGTGCGTGGTGAACGTGCACGGGCCATCATCGGCGTGGACATCCCGGTAGAGCGCGTAGAGGGACTGCTTGCTGCCATCGGATGTACACCGGTGCGCCTGGAGAAGGACGGATTTCCCGGACAGGACACACCCGTATGGGATGTCACGCTCCCGCCGTACCGTCCGGATATGGAACGCGAAATCGACGTCATCGAGGAGATAGCCCGCCTGCATGGATACGACAACATTCCGGAACCAGAGCGATCGTCCATTCCCAATTTCACGCCGGATCCCGACCTGGAGCGGGGACTGAAAGCACGAGTCCGGTCGCAGCTTGCTTCGAGGGGCTTCCGGGAAATCTATACCAATTCCATGCTACCCGTCGAAAAGGCTCAGGCTTTTCTGGACCCGGCTCTGCCTGCGGGCCAGTTGGGCGAGCGTGTCGTGGAGACGCTCAACCCGATCACGACGGAAATGGCTGCGCTTCGTCCCTCCCTCCTTCCCGGTGCGCTTGACGCCATCCGGTTCAACCGGAATCACGGTCGGCGTGGCGTGCGTTTTTTCGAGCTGGGGCGGGTGCACGTCAGAAAGCAGTCGGACCGTTCCGTAATTGACGGCTTTACCGAGATCGAAACGCTGCTCCTCGCTGCCAGCGGTGTGTGGAAAAAACAGGGGTGGACGGGAAGCGAACGCGATGTCGACATTTTCGACATCAAGGGGCACGTTGAAGCCATTTTTGCATCGCTTCGTCTCGTTGGCGTCCGGTTCCTGCCGGCCGACGGCCCTTTCCCGCAGCTTGCGCGCATGGAGTGGGACAATACGTACATGGGAATCATCGGGTGTACTTATGCGTCGGACGTGACCGGCCAGGCCGTGTGTTTTGCGGAGCTGGACTGGGATGCGGTGTCCGCGGCCGCTCTTTCGCTGGGTACCGTCCGTTTTGAGCGTATTTCAAGGTATCCGCGTGTAGATCGTGATCTGGCGCTCGTGGTCAATAAACAGGTGCCCGTGGGGACGCTTCTGGCAGATATTGTCGAGGCGGGCGGCGATCTTCTCATGGATGCTTCCGTGTTCGACGTGTTCGAAGGCGGGCAATTGTCTGAAAAAGAGCGCAGTGTGGCATTTTCACTCACGTTCGGTGCCCATAGAACCCTGCGCGACAACGATGTCGACACGGCGGTCACACGTATTCTCGAAGCCGTAGCTACCAAACATGGTGCACAACTTCGGGCCTGACGTGTATATTGCATCATGGCCGAGCAACAGAACATGTTTCCTGACGATCAGGACCCGGTACGTCGCACGGGGCGCGTTGATGTGCCCAGGCATCAGAAACCGACCCGGGCCCTTGAAAGTCTGAAGGTCCGCATTGACCTGATCGTCAAAGAACTGGCACGGCTCCGGTCGGAAAATGCAGCGCTGCGAAAGGAAGTGGAGTCGCTTCGCCAGGGTGCACTGCCGGAGGGTGAAGGTACGAGCGTTACGTTCGCGGAGAGTCCGGACGAGTTGAAGGAGCACATCCGCGAACTCATCGCATCGATTGACGCCCACCTGGAGCAGGCCCGTGCAACCACATCAACGGAGTCCTGACATGCCAGCACTCAAGCCCATCAAGGTTCGTTTCCTCGGGAAGGATTACACACTCCGTGTTACGGAAGAGGACGAACTGGCTACGCTCGAAATGGCCGAGTATCTGGATGCCAAATTGCGCACCTTCAAACGTGAACATCCCGAACAGTCTGACCTTACGGCCGCGCTCATTTCGGGCCTTGCGGTCACCGAAGAACTGTTCGTGGAACGAGCCCGGAAGCTTGACCCTGGCGATTATGTGAACAGCTCGCTGGCCGACATGGAGCGCAAACTCTCCGACGCGCTGCTCTCGAGATAAGGCCTGATACTGGCCCGGCATCGTTTGAAGGCCACTTGAATATGCGCAAGGATGCCGATTTACCTTGCATCATGACGTGTCCAGCCCGTAGGTTGCTGTCAAGGCACGATGCCTGCTTTGGACGCATAGTAAGAACCTAACGTTTACGTCCTGGGAACCCATCTTCAACGTCGGACGACAGGCCCCATCCGCTTTGGCGGACCGCACTTCGGTGTAACCGGGGAAGTTGGAAGACGGTGAGCGGTACCCACACTGTGGTTGAGAGAGGTTCTTCTCATCCTCTGGAGCGGGATCGTGCTTTTTTTGTGCCGTGACGGCGCGTTCCCCTGTTCGATTCGTACGTTCTTCGGGGATCAAGACGGAATCAGGCGGATTCCATTTCCCACGCAAGCCCCCACTCCCATGCTCGGAATCATTGGAAAAGTCCTGATCCTCGTGGCCATCGTCAGTTGCACGGTGTCCGGGATCCTGTTTTTCAGATCGGCCCGTGACGAGAGCCAGCCCCGGGCCTTGGCCAGAACCGCCGCAGCGCTCTGGTGGGTCATGACAGGCGCTGTCGTGACCGCATTTGGCGTACTCGTCTACCTGAGCATTACGCATGCGTTTGAGTATGCGTACATCTACTCCAACACCGCACGCGATCTGGAGCTCAAATTCCTCATTTCTGCAGCGTGGGCCGGACAGGAGGGCTCGTTCCTCCTCTGGATTGTATTGAACGCCCTGACGGGCGTCGCGGTAATTCATCTGGCCGGGGCTGAATATCGCAAGCCGGCGATGGCTGTCATAGCGCTCTGCCAGGTCTTTCTGATTTCCATGATAGCAGGTATCCAGTTCGGGCCGCTCCCTATAGGCTCAAGTCCGTTTGCCACGCTGGCTGAGAAATTCCCGGATGCGCCCATGATCCAGGCCGGGATTATACCGGCCGACGGGCAGGGTCTCAATGACTTGCTTCGCAACTACTGGATGGTGATTCACCCGCCCATATTGTTTTCGGGTTTCGCATCCATGATTGTGCCGTTTGCCTTTGCAATTTCTGCACTATGGAAGCGGAGGTACACGGAGTGGGTACGTCCCGCCCTGCCCTGGACACTGTTCGCCGTAATGGCCCTGGGCGTTGGTATTGTACTGGGCGGCTACTGGGCCTATGTAACACTGTCTTTCGGTGGATACTGGGCATGGGACCCGGTCGAAAACTCGTCGCTCGTTCCCTGGCTGGTAGGCGTGGCAGCCCTGCACACGATGATTGTGCAGAAGCGGTCGGGACACAGCCAGAAGGCCAGTCTGTTCCTGAGTATTGGCGCCTACATGCTGGTCGTCTACTCTACGTTCCTGACCCGGTCAGGCATTCTGGGCGAGGTTTCCGTCCACTCTTTCGTGGATCTGGGCCTGTATAACCAGCTGTTGTTGTGGATTCTGGCTATGGGTGCGCTCGGTTTCGGCCTGTTTGCCATCCGGTACCGCGAGCTACCTGTACCCAATGAGGAGCCCGAACTTCTCTCCCGGGAGTTCATGATCTTTTCGGGCGCCATGCTGCTCTGCGCTCTGGGGGCGGTCGTTCTCGTGGGTACAAGTTCACCCATCCTCGGACGCATATTCCGGGACAGCCCGTCCGTCGTTCCGCTTGAGTTCTACAATACCTGGTCCATGCCACTGACCGTCGTGTTCATGTTCCTCGCCGGCATGGCACAGCTCTTCTGGTGGCACAAGATGAACGTCGAGACCATCAACCGCGTGCTCGTCAAGCCGGTAATTTTTTCGGTCGTGGGCACCATTCTTCTCATGATATTCAGTCCTTTCCGCGAGGTTGTGGCGTGGAAGGGTGTTGCCGCCGGTTCGGCTGAACTGCAGACGGCAGGAATCGGAAATGCCCTGGAAGCCTGGTGGTCGGCCAACAGTTACGGGCTCGGCATTGTGATGATTGTTTTTGTGTCGTTTTTTGCCCTGTTCGGCAATGGCGCCGTATTGTGGCGCATTGCACGTGGCAACCTGCGCCTTGCCGGCGGTGCCATGGCCCACGTCGGCCTGGCCATCATGGTACTGGGCATCATTGTGTCCTCCGGGCTGAGTTCGCCAGTATACCGGGGCGGCGTGCAGATTGGAGACAACCGGGACAACTTCATCCTTGCGCGCGGCCAGACACTGGCGCTGGGAGGGTATACCTTCTCATACACCGGACAGGCCATCAACGATGAGGGCCACCCCTTCTACCGGCTCGATATTACGGACCCGTATGGACGGCAGTACGATATGAATCCCGTCGTCTACCTGTCCAACAAGGGGCAGTGGATCCAGAACCCGGACGTGCGCAAATTCGTGGAGAAGGACCTTTTCCTGGCCGTCTCCCCGAACGTCATGTTTGATCAGGACGGAGAAGGGCGGCAGGGAACGTTGAGTCTGGCGCGCGGCGATTCTGCCTTGGTGGGTGAGGGGCGCTACAGTATCCGATTCCGTGAGTTCCAACTGAATGTGGATCCAGATCT
>Ga0210009_1001432_pt1 | contig 20680 bp, 15 predicted proteins | sample CryGeyCG2114_065_FD_185457 | JGI IMG/M metagenome (GOLD analysis project Ga0210009, IMG submission 185457) | Groundwater microbial communities from aquifer - Crystal Geyser CG12_big_fil_rev_8/21/14_0.65 (SPAdes) (version 2) | ecosystem: Environmental > Aquatic > Deep subsurface > Groundwater ... | reverse complement strand
CCAGCTCATCAAAACTGACGCCCTCCTTGATCTGCTGCATGATGTGAGCGCATACTGCCAGAGCCTCTTCCTTGCTCCGGGTCGCCGTGGCGCGGGGGAGACCACGATATTGAACCAGGATATGACGGGCATGAATTTCGAATTTGGATTTATCGTACATTTCCTGCAGGGAGGCATCACTAATCACAGAGTCAAGAATTTCTTTCTCGTAAACAAACTGGAACAGGCGTTGATCTTCAACATTTTGGATCTGGGCTTTTGTTGAGGAAGAGTCCTTGTAGCCCATGGCGATCGCATCTTTTACATACACCTGGCGTTTTACCACATCATCCACCGCCTGCTTTATTTCATCGTCTGAGCTTTCAGCAAGGCGGGCTTCGGGATAGCGATCAAACATATCGGCAGCGGTTATGGCGGCACCGTCGATTTTAGCGATTACGGACTGATCGTCGCTGGTTGATTTGGAGCATTGAGTAAACATCAGTGTTCCGGCTAAAATTGTGAACACAGCCAGTTGTTTCATCATTTTCTAAAACCTCTTCTTTGTAATTGGTCGATTCGCACTGCATAGCATAGCAATTAATATAGACAATGAAAGCCCATTTAGCCCGGAGGTTCCATCGCTTCCAAAAAACGCCGGGTTTCGGTGAGGGCGTTTTTGTTGGCGGGCACGGTAATTACAAAGGGCAGGGCAGCATTGTTGTAAATTTCCACTGATAATCCCGTGGCGACGATGGCCTGAGAGAGCTGTTTGATCAAAAGTTGTCCCTGATCGGTCACGACATCAGCATGAAAATCCCCGCTCACGGTTCGCTGTTTGACACCGAGGGAGCGAATGCCAAGGCGTTGCCCCACCAGTTGAACAAATTTTCCGTCGAGAAGCTGTATCACCTCCTGGGGAATTCGCCCAAACCGATCGCGCAGCTCTTTTTGGAATTTGTCGATTTCAGCTATTTCCACTGCTGTGGCAATTCTTCGATACAGGGAAACGCGTTCATTCGGATCGTCAATGAACACTTCCGGGATCAGCATATCGAAATCAATTTTGATGTCAGGTTTGGGATAGAGGGGGGTGCGGTCTTCGGCAATATCCCGAAGTTCTTCGAGCGTTTCCTTCAAAATTTTTGTATAAAGCTTGTAACCAACGTTGGCGATATGCCCACTCTGTTCTGTTCCGAACAGATTTCCGGATCCGCGAATTTCAAGATCACGCATGGCAATCTCATAGCCGCCGCCATAATGCGAATGTCGCTCAAGCGCGTTCAGCCTTCTGGCCGCGTTCACATTTAACTGTCGAAAATTGGGTGTCAGTAAAATGGCGTATGCACGGCGGTTTGAGCGCCCGACTCGTCCGCGTAATTGATAAAGCTGTGAGAGGCCGAAAGCATCCGCCCGGTTAATTAAAATGGTATTTGCACGGGGATTATCCAGTCCTGATTCCACAATGGAAGTGCTGAGCAGAACATCATATTCATGATGGAAAAACCCGAGCATAATGCGTTCAAGTTCAGCACCCTTCATCTGGCCGTGTCCCATTGAAAAACGCGCTTCTGGCACGAGCAGGCGTAGTTTTTCCAACATCAGACCAATCGACTCCACGCGATTGTGGACAAAATATATCTGACCCCCGCGATCAAGTTCTCTGAGTATGGCTTCACGGATTAGGGGTTCTTTATACTCAACGACCCGGGTCTCAATGGGTTGTCGTTCCCTTGGCGGTGTGCTTAACTGGCTGAAATCCCGGACGCCCATGAGTGACATTTGAAGCGTACGCGGGATTGGTGTGGCAGTCATGGACAGGCAGTCCACATCGAGTTTAAATTCTTTAATCTTCTCTTTGTGCTTTACCCCGAAGCGATGTTCTTCGTCCACGATCAAAAGACCCAGATTCTTGAAGGCAACATCCTTCGACAAGAGGCGATGTGTTCCAACCAGGATGTCTATTTCGCCTTTTTCGGTGGCAACCAGAGTCGCTTTTATCTCTTTTGGTGAGCGGAATCGCGAAAGTACTGAGGTTCGGACCGCGAAATCGTCCAGTCGTTCACGAATGGTTTCGTAGTGTTGCTGAGCCAGGATGGTTGTGGGGACCAGAATTGCGACCTGTTTTGAGTCAGAGATAGCTTTGAAAGCAGCCCTGAGGGCGACTTCCGTTTTTCCGAATCCAACATCCCCACACAACAGCCGATCCATGGGACGGTTGGATTCCATGTCAGCCTTAATTTCCCGGGTCGCCTGAAGCTGGTCAGTGGTTTCATCATACAGAAAGGCAGCCTCAACTTTTTGCTGTAAATCAGTGTCAGGGCTAAAGGCAAACCCATTAGCCTGAAAGCGTTGCGCGTAAAATTTCATCAACTCCTGTGCGTAATTTTCGACAGCTTTCCGGGTTTTGAACTTTAGTTGGTCCCATTCCGTGGTCCGTAAGCGGGTAATTTTGGGCGGACCATCACCCCCCTCATATTTGTGTACCCGATCCATTTTATCAATGGGCACATAGACTTTATCGCCTTCCTGGTATTCAATGGCCAAAACTTCAGTTGGCACACCCGCCACCCGGATGATCTCTACCCCCAGATAAACACCGACGCCATAATCGAGATGGACAACGAAATCCTTCTCGTTGAATTCATCAACGGTAGTAAGCGGGCTTGCGGGGAACAGCCGCTGAATGACATTTCGCCGCCGGTGGCGATCAAAAACCTGATGATCAGTCAAAATCGCCAAATGATGTGTATGATCGATGAAGCCGGCAGAAAGATTAAAGACGATGGGAGTAAATTTACTCTCATCAAACAGTGCCAGGAGCCGCTCGGTCTGAATTGTCGATTCCGCAGTGATATAGGTTTTGTATCCCAGCTCTTTGAGATAGGACAAGCGGTGTCTGAATGCATCGAGGTTTCGATGAAAAGAGGCTTGAGGTTCAATGGAAAAAACCCGTCCGTTGAACGCGTCCGGAACGCCACCATTTATCGAGACTATACTGTTGTTAATAAAAGAATTAACCAAGGTATTAATGTCAACTGAATCAGCGCTACCTACGTAGGAAGGCCGGTAAAAAATCACCTGAACGTCCGGGGGAACCAGGCTTGCAAGTGACGATTTTGACTCCTCGTCAAAGGGTTTTTGATTATAAAAGTTGATTTCGGATAAATCCGTAATAGAACGTTGCGTTCCGGGGTCGAAGGTTCTTGCTGAGTCAAGGGTGTCACCAAAAAAATCGAGTCGGACTGGATGATCCATTTCACCAGGGAACAGATCAATTACCCCTCCACGAACTGCAAAAGTGCCCGGTTCAACCACAAACCGTTCCCGGGCAAAACCGAACCGCACAAGATCCTCAACTATTGTATTGAAAGTATATGTTATTCCGACACTTAGCCGGTAGTTATGAAGGCTGGTTGCGCTCGTCCCAATTAACAGATCGCCATAAGTAGCAAAGTAAATACCAGGCTGTCGCGCCAATAATTTATGGAACGCACGCACTGTCTGCCCAGCATCAATGCCGGCAATTGCCTCTGTACCGATATATGAAACGAATTCGGAGCCAAGCAATCCCGTAAGATCATTAAAAACCGGATCAGCTATACGCTTGTCCGGTAATGCTAAAAGATAAACCTTTTCTTGAGATAAAAATTGGGAGAGATATATCCCCAGCGCAGAGGGATCAACCCCAGCCATTGACACACTGTCAGAGACAAGCGGGAAAAGAGAGGAAAAAACTTCAGATCGTTTCACGTGAAACTTGCTGTTTTAGGTAAACCATTAGGACGGCAATGTCAGAGGGATTTACACCGGAGATCCGACCGGCCTGCCCGAGTGTTTCGGGTTTAATTTTCGCCAGCTTTTGTCTGGCTTCCGTCCGTAAGCCTGAAACGACGGAATAATTCATTTCTACCGGAAGAAGGCTTTGCTGCAGGCGGACGGTCTTCCTGACCTGATCCCATTCACGCTTGATATAGCCGGCGTATTTGACATCGGTAGCAATCAGCTCAAGCAGTTTGGGAGAGAGGGCTTGCATCCAATCGGGTAATAGAGGCAGAAGTGGTTCAATGGTCATCTGCGGACGGCGCAGCACGGAAGCCAAACTCAGGTTTTCAGTCGTATTCTGTTCGTTCGCATCTGTCAGCAGAGGATTTAAATGCTCTTTTGGAATAAAGATTTTTTCAAGCTCCACAACGGCGCGTTCTGCAATCTGTTTGTCTGCTTCAAACGCATGGATGGTTGGGTCGGGAATCAACCCCAGGATTTTTCCATATTTTCCAAGTCTGAAATGAGCATTATCGTATCTCAGCAAAAGACGATGTTCAGCGCGAGACGTGAACATGCGATAGGGTTCGTCAGTGTCTTTGGTAATGAGATCATCGATTAACACGCCGATATATGCCTCGTGGCGTTCCAAAAAAAATGGTTCGCGTTTGCATAATTTTAAGGCGGCGTTAACGCCGGCAACGAAACCCTGTGCAGCCGCCTCTTCGTAACCAGAGGTCCCGTTAATTTGACCAGCGAAATAAAGACCTGAAATCAGCTTGGTTTCGAGTGTTCGTTTGAGCTGACGGGGGGGGAAATAATCGTATTCAATGGCATATCCCGGCCGGATAAATTCGACCTTCCCCAGTCCGGGAATGGTCCGCATTGCCGCGAGCTGTACCGACTCAGGTAACGAACTTGAAAAACCATTTACATAAATTTGATCTGCATCCATCCATTCCGGCTCTAAAAAAAGCTGGTGAGAAAGTTTCTCTTTAAAACGAACGACTTTGTCTTCAATAGAAGGACAATACCGGGGTCCAACACCCTTGATAACACCGGTGAAAAGCGGTGATTGATTGAGATTGTCGTTGATAATTTGATGAGTCGCCGAATTGGTTGCGGTAATAAAACAGGGAGTATTGGGTGGGCTAAACTCATTCGCTTGTGTTTGAAAAGAAAAGGGTTCGGGATTGGGGTCGCCATACTGAGGTGTGACTTGCGAAAAATCGATGGAATTGCGCTTTATTCGGGGAGGAGTGCCGGTTTTTAACCGCCCAGACTCAAACCCCAGCTCAAGGAGCGACTCGGTAATTCCAATGCTGGCGGATTCCCCAACACGACCTGCTGTAAACCGCTGATTTCCAATGTGAATCAGTCCATTCAGAAAGGTCCCGTTGGTTAATATCACGGCATTAGATAATTGTTCACCGTGAGACGCTGTCATGATTCCAGATACTGTCTCCGTATGATTGTCAACCATAACGCAAATGGCCTCGTCTTCCAGCAGGCTGAGATTTTCCTGGTGCTGGCATCTGTCGAGCATGAAAGCGCTGTATTTGTGTTTATCTGCCTGGGCACGGGGGGACCATACCGCACGACCTTTTGAGCGATTAAGCATCTTGAATTGAATACCTGTTTGGTCGATAGCCCGCGCCATTTCACCGCCCAGTGCATCAAGCTCTCTTACCAAATGCCCCTTGGCCAGACCGCCAATCGCCGGATTGCAGGACATTCGCCCGACGGCATCCAGGCTCATGGTGACGAGTAGCGTACTCAAACCCATCCGGGAAGATGCCAGGCAGGCTTCAATACCCGCGTGGCCACCGCCAACGACTATGACATCAAAAGTTTCCCGTGAAACAGTCACATTATTTCCCAATACAAAAGGTGCTGAATATCTCGTTTAAAATGTCGTCAGGTGTCGTTTCCCCAGTGATTTCACCTAAAATCGATAGCGCGTTACGGAGATCTGAGGCAAAATATTCAGGTTCGATTTTGCTAAAAATACCTGTCTCGGCAGCCAGACAGGCGTCAGAAAATCTTTGAAGTGTGTCCGCTTGACGCTGTGATGCAATGATTAGTCCGCCATCGGCCATTGTCCGAGAGAGCAAGATTTTTTCAGCCAACTTTTGTCGCAATAAATCAATTCCACTCCCGGTTTTACAGGAAATTATGACATCCGCGGTGGTTTTCGCTGTGGCTTGATCGGAAATAAGATCCGATTTATTAAAGATAGAAATGACAGGCGTTTTGCCAGGGAACAGGGGCATATCCACTTGTGCATCAGGCGCATGAATAGACAAAACGATGTCCGCACGATCAAGCTCCAAAAGTGAACGATCAATACCAATATTCTCAACGGGATCATTAACCGCTCGGATACCAGCGGTGTCAATTAAAATGACGCGATGTCCCGCAATCGAAAGTTCACCTTCGATCGTATCCCGGGTCGTACCAGGATATTCGGTTACGATTGCTCGGTCAAAACCACACAACACATTAAATATACTAGACTTACCAGCATTTGTTGGGCCGATTAATACGACGCGGAATCCATCCATTAAGCGCTGACCGTAAAAATATGTACTCAGCAATGTTTCCGCACGACGTTTGATAGATTGAATTTGGTCAAGATGCTTTTCGGGTTTGACGCGGCTTATCTCCTGGTCTGAGAAATCAAGTTCAGCTTCAACAAAGGAGATTATTAATAGGAGATCATGCTTGATCTGATCCAGATATCGTCGAATTCCACCATGAAGATGGTCTTGAGCAAGCTGATGAGCGGCTGCGCTTTGGGCGTTAATGGTTTCTGCTACGGCTTCTGCGCGGGAGAGATCAATTTTTTCATTAAGGAACGAACGGAGGGTGAATTCGCCGGGTTCAGCCAATCGAACGGAATCCTGGTTGGCCAGCACACGCAGCAATTCTTGTTGAATAAATTCGCCACCATGAACGGAAATTTCTACAACATCCTCCCCTGTAGCAGAGTTAGGGGCGGGAAAATAGGTTACCACAGCGTCATCAAAAATACCTGCCCCCAAATCGGGATGCTCGATTACGCCGAAGGTAGCATAGCGTGGCTTAAGGTGCTGACCACCGGAAAAAAAGCGTTGAATTGTTATGAGGCTTTGTGGACCTGAAAGCCGGATGATCGCAAGCGCGCCAGATCCAGGCGGACTGGAAATAGCTACAATGGTTTCGGAGACATCCGGAAAATTAGCCAGAAACGCACTCCCTACTTCCGCTTCCGGGATTTATCACCCAGGGGAAGGGACTTCTTCACCGGCACGGGAGTGGTGGCGATCTTCACCGGTGTTGGGCTGGGAAGCATTTTTTGCTGAACGATGCTGAGGATATTGAATAGAGCATAATAAATATTCAAGCCGGAGGGAAAATTGTAGAAAATGAAGAAGAAGACAAATGTCATCATGTAGCTCATGAGTTTCATCTGATTGTTGGAGGCACCGCCGGGAGGCGCCATGAGCTTTTGTTGTAGAAACATCGTTACGGCCATCAACAGTGGTAAAATATTGATGGGGATACCGCCAACGTAACCAATGGTATCGGGTAGCGATAAATCCGGGATCCAAAACTCCAGCCCCTTAAATGCCGCACCACGCAATTGGATGGTTGAACGAAAAAGATTGAACATGGCAATCAATATCGGAAACTGAATCAACATGGGTAGACATCCCATATTCATCGGTGAAACACCATGCTCTTTGTAAGCTTTCATGGTTTCAGCCTGAAGCTTTTTGGGGTCGCCCTTATATTTTTCTTTTAATTCGGCTACTGCCGGTTGAATCGCCTGCATTTTTCGACTGGACTCAAAGCTGGATTTTGTCAAGGGCCATAATAAAATTTTGACTAGAAAACCAAATATTATCAGTACGATACCATAATTCGGTATGAAGGAGTACAGTTTTTTGAATAACCAAAGGGCAGCCTTGCCAATGACACCGAACCAGCCCCAGTCCATCATTTCCTCGAAATGAAGGTTGTAGGCTTTTAGCACATCATAATCCAGCGGACCCAGGTAAACGCGATAATCAAAATTCTGAACGGCTTGGTCCCGTTCTAGCTTTTGGCGCATATCCCAATTAAAGGTCTTCGAGCCCCCATTTTCACCAGGAGTCAAATATCGACTTTGCTGTATCTCGTAAACGGGTCGATTCGGGACCATAAGGACAGCAAAATATTTGGATCGGACACCAGCCCATACGGATGTACCCGTTATGGTTTCGGTGACGCCATCCTTTTTCGCATCGTAGCTCGATGGCGAGGACTCATTACCAAATAATGTATAGGTTTTGGTGTAGGTTAATTCATCTTTGTGATTGGGTTCGGAAGCTCTGATGCCCCCACTCCAGCTTGTTGCGAAGTAACGGCCGGCATTAACCATGTTAAGGTTTTCCGTTTTTTGCTGAAGGTCAATGTGAAAACTATCCGGAAAAAATGTAAACGTCCGGGTGATTTGAGCACCCTGGCCAAGCGGAAGAACAAATGTGGCAGAGTAAGGTTCATCAAAAACATTGACTTTGCAAGTGTCGGTCGTGCAGTCGAGAAGCTCTGAGTTAATTCGACTGGTGGAAAAATTGTCCGTATCGAACCCTAAGAATTGATTTGCCAGGATTCCACGGGCGTTGCCAGGAATAATCTGGACACGACTGCTATCCGCTAAATAATAGTTGTTTAAAAAGACCTTATCGAGTGAACCGCCCGCCAGGGATGATAGATGTACTTCAAAATCGGGCGTTATAACGACGAGCTCTTTTACTGCACCCCGGAAGCCCATGGTTGTGTCCTGTTCGGAACTGACCTGGATCGGGGAAGGCGTTAATATCACATCGGGGGTTGATGTTACCACAGGTGCTACTGGTTGCCGGGTAGAATTTGCCCGAGAACCTGTCTGATAAGCTGATGAGCTATCGACCTGAACAGGGTTGCCAGCATTGGGGTTGATCATCTTCTGATACGGTGTTGAAAAATAAACCAAAAGGACAAGCCCCATTAAAACAAACGCGATAACTGTTTTTCTATCGTTCAACCTTATAGCTCCTCATCTTTAATAACTGGATCATAACCACTTCCACCGTATGGATTGCATCGTAATATCCGCCAGACGCTTTTCGGTAAGGCTCTCCAGGCGGGCATTTTCTCAAAAGCCTCTTCTGCATAATGCGAGCAAGAGGGATAAAACCGGCATGTATTACCGATGATCGGGGAAAGAGTCAGGCGGTAGAGCTTGATCATTCCGATAAAAGTTTTGTTAACGGGATTGATTTGCTTGTGCGATAATTCCACTTAAAGCCTCGAATAGCGGCTTGCTGTTGGCAAAAGCGTGGTGAAACAGGAAAAGATAACCCCTGTTGAACTCGAAGTTCAATTCGTGATTAATTAACTCTCCCCAGAAAAATCGACGGGTTTGATTTCGCTGTACGGCGTTACCTGCTCGCCGTTTAATTAAAAAGCCCACCTCCAGGGTTGGCTTTGGCTGATAATAAACCGTGACACCTTTCCGGGAGACTCGTCGTCCGCAGGAAAGATACTCGTCTACTACCGTAGCAGGGATCGGTTTAACCCGATACCGTAAGTTGGTGTCTGCCTTTGGCACGGCGGCGGGCCAGCACCTTCCGTCCGTTTTTGGTTTTCATCCGCGACCGAAATCCGTGGCGATTACGGCGCTTCGTGCGGCTTGGTTGATAAGTCCTTTTCATAAATCACTCTCTATTAATTCTAAACCCATTCTTAAAAAAGCGGCGAAATATAAACAACTGCAAGTGAAAGTCAATTTAACAAAGGGTTTACATGAAAAAATCCTCCAAAAGAGTACCACGCATAATTTTGCATGGAAATCCAGAAGAATTTTCATAGATTAAGCCGCGATAAATGTTGATAACATGTTGATATGGTGGAGTATTAATGGGAAACGACCTCTGGGTAGCCACCCAAGAGGCTTTGAGGCGATGCGTAGCTGAACAGACCTTTCAGACCTGGTTCAAACCAATTTCCTTCCTGGCCAAAAACGATTCGACGATCACACTTAAGGTTCCCTCCCAGTTTTTCTATGAATGGGTCAAATCCCATTACGGCGATCTCGTCGAAGAAACTCTTTCGGGAATAGCGGGAACACCATTAAAAGTAGACTATTCCATCGTGCTCGAAGAACAGAAGGAAACCTATCCGAGATCCCTTTTTGAGTCACCGGTCATTCAGGCGCAAAACAAGCCTAAACAAGAGTTTAGTCCCAACTTAAATGACCAGTATATCTTTTCTAATTTTGTCGAGGGTCCCAGCAATCAATTCGCCAAGGCTGCCGGCCAGGCGGTCGTGGAGGCTCAGGATAATTCGCTATACAATCCCCTGGTGGTTTACGGAGGGGTTGGTCTCGGGAAAACTCATCTGGTTCAGGCGATTGGAAACGCCGTGTTGGACCTCCATCCCGAGAAGCGGGTTATGTATGTTTCATCAGAAAAATTCACCCTTGATTTTATTAATGCTATCAAGGAAAACAGGACCGCTCAATTCAGCAAGTTTTATCGGAGCGTGGATCTTCTAATTGTGGATGACATCCAGTTTTTTCAGAAAAAAGTTCGGACCCAGGAGGAATTTTTCCACACGTTCAACGAGTTATACATGAACGGACGGCGCATTATTCTCTCTACAGATCGTCCGCCGGCGGAACTCGGCCTGCATAGCCGACTGACCTCTCGTTTTAATGCCGGGCTGTTAGTTGACATTCAAGAACCCGACTATGAAACCAGGGTCGCCATTTTACGCCAGAAGGCAGATGAAAGCGGAAGTGACATTCCGTACGAAGTCTTAGAGTTTCTGGCGGTGAACATTGATACAAACGTCCGGGACTTACAGGGGGCATTGATCCGATTGCTGGCCTATGCATCGCTGGTAAAAAGCGATATTACACCCAATCTGGCCCGCCGTGTTTTAGCGGAAGTCATGCACCAACACGTTTCCACAATTGTAAACGTGGATTCCATCGTCGAAACCGTGGCGGAAAATTTTGGCGTGAAAAAGGTTGACATCATGGGCAAAAGTCGCCGGCAGGAAATCGCACTCGCCCGTCAGATTGCGATGTATATGGCGAAACAACTTACCAGAAATTCATTAAAATCTATCGGCCTGTCGTTCGGTGGTCGTGACCATAGCACCGTGATTCATGCCGTAAAAACCATTGACGAAAAAATGGGACGAGATGAACTGTTCAACGCCGAAGTTAAGACATTAATTCGACGATTATCCGAGCCGGCATTCGATCAAAATAATTGAGTGGGATGTGTCAAGATTCGGCAACTCGCAATAAATATTTCGTGAATAAATGGCTCATAATCATGATGCGAGCAAGTAGCACCAACAAAAGCAAAGAGAATCAGAGGAGTTAAAATATGTTGACCGAGGGACAGACAGCACCACTATTTACATTGAATAATCAGGCGGGACACCCCGTTTCGCTCGAAAAGCTGAAAGGGAAAAAAGTCGTCCTATATTTTTACCCAAAGGATGATACTCCCGGCTGCACCAAACAGGCATGCAACCTTCGGGACAATCAATCCCTGCTCACCCAAAAGGGGGTCGTTGTGTTGGGAATCAGCACGGACTCGGAAAAATCACACCAAAAGTTTTCTGACAAATACCAGCTCAACTTTGATATTTTAGCTGACCCCGATAAAGACGTTGTTAACATGTATGGTGTTTGGGGAGAAAAAAGTCTCTACGGGCGAAAGTACATGGGAACGAACCGCTGGTCGTTTCTGATCAACGAAACGGGTGTTATTGATAAAATCTATACAAAGGTCAAAGTCACCCAGCATAGTGAAGACATAATCAAAGATTGGGGTTTGTAATTTACACGGACATAAATAGTGTTATGGAAGTGGCTGGAACGGGCTAGAAAAATACTTGCAGGTGATCGCAGGACGAAATAGTTTCAAGCTATCAATAATTATTAAAAGGCGGTTTCCCGAATGGGTCACAAGACAATTATCAGGATTAAGCGAGTTTTTACTTTTGGGTTCCTGGCCCTGTTTTTTGGATGTTCCAATAACTCCGCCGAAATGTTCAGACAGGCTCAAGCTGAGGCAGAGCTCGGATCGCCAGTGCGCGCCATTGAATTACTCACGAGGATCCAAAACCTGGATCCAACTTTCACACCGGCTTATTTACTCGCCGGGAAAATGTTTTTAGATAGTGGTAATCCAGCCGCCGCCATCGATCAATACAAACGCGGATTGATTGCCGGTGCTGATTCCACAGAAATCACACGGCAAATTGGTCAGGTGTATCTGAAACAGAACAACCTGGTCGATGCCTACAAATATTTTGGTCAAACGCTAAACCTGGACCCCCAAAATATTGAAGCACTCATTGGAATGGCTGCCGTGCTGTACCAACAGAAACTCTATGCTCAGGCACAAAAATTTTATCAACAAGCCCTGGCGGAAGAGCCCAAGAATTACACAGCTATGAATGGCGTTGCGTATGCTTATATGGCACAAAAAAATATCGGCGGCGCACTGGAAATGTTTCAGAAGGCAATTGAAAGTAACCCTGTCTCCGGTGATGCCTATGTCGGCAAGGCGTTAGCGTTGGCGAAAACGAGTGACGTTCCCCTGGAACAGGTGCAAACTGCGTTTGAGCAAGCGCGTGAAAGGGATCCTAAAAATCAGGAAGCAGCAAAAACATTTATCAAATTCATCGACAATTCCGCCTTTGAGCTGGATTATCAGATCGATAAAACCAAAGCTTATCTGGCTGATTTTGGTGGTGATACGGAAGCCCTGAAATTCTTAGGTTCCTTGTTTATCAAAAAGTCGAAATCTGACGGTCCAATTTGGTTGGATGCAGCCGAGCAGACATACAAACGCATCCTGTCCGCAAATCCTGAGGATCATGAAGCACATGCCAGGCTCGCGACAATCTATATTTTGACTGACAGACCTCAGTTGGCGGTCCTGCGAGCAAAAATGGCTTTCGAAATTGAACCAACAGGGACCTATGCCGCGCTGGTACGCCAGGCTGAAGCAGTTGCCGCGCGAGGAAAAACCCCATAAACCCTATGTAAAAAAATGGCGTTGTTTGGTGGGATGAAAAATTGATCGACAAGAAGTGAAGTGAATAAAAAACGCTCCGGTCCAAACTGACGGAGCGTTTTTCTATATTGCTGAATCGTGAATTATTTCCTGGCGAAAAAAATGGTGCTGACACCGAAAGTGAGATCCCGGTGTACAACATCAGAAAAGCCTTCGTTAAGCATTAAATCCATAAAGTCAACCCGGCTGGGGAAATGTCGCACAGACTCGGGAAGATAGGTATAATCAGATTTATTTGAAAATAACCCGCCAAAAAAGGGCAGTATTTTTTGGAAGTAAAAATTAAATACCGGGCCGAAAAGTTTCCCCGGCGGCAAGCTAAATTCAAGCACCGCAACCCGACCACCCGGTCGCAACACACGATAAAATTCTGCCAAAGAAGTCTCGATGAACCCCAAATTTCGCATACCGTATGCTATGGAAATCGCGTCAACAGATTCATCAGCCAGGGGCAGATGTTCAGCATCGCCCTGAATCAATTTGATCTGAGATGTCAATTTTCCAGCCCGAAGCTTTTTCTGCCCGTAAGTCAGCATTCCATAGGCGAAATCAAGGCCAATAATTTCTATGGCAGCATTTTCAAGCGCCAGAATTCCCATGTCCGCCGTACCTGTGGCGACATCTAAAAGACGCTCACCATTTTTCAGGCCAAGCATTTCCAACGCCCGTTTCCGCCAGCGAATATCAATTCCCAGACTCAGGGCGTGATTTAAAAAATCATACCGCCGGGCTATCCGGTTGAACATCGCCTGGACGCGTGGTTTTTTTTCGCTGCCGGCGTGAATAAAATGATTTTCGGCCATATTGCTAATGTCCAATTCCGGTTACACAAAGACCCATGTTATGAAAAATATTTTTCAATCGATAATCCGTTTTGCGAAGGCAAAATCATTAACCAGTCGCGCTTCAAAATTGGGTTGGGATGGATCCATACTGGCAATGTGAATGGTCTTCCCGGCAGCCTGAATAACCTGATTATTTCCATAATAAACAGCAACATGCGTGATAAGTCGTTTGCCGGAAGTGTAAAAAATGAGATCACCCGGCTCCATTGAATCAAACCACCCGGGTAAGCCGATATATTGGCCGACAATTGACATTTCATCGGTATCCCGCGGCAGAAAAATCCCGTTGAGTGAAAAAATAGACTGGACAAAACCACTGCAATCAGTTCCGTCACCGGATCGCCCACCCCAGACATAGGGCAGACCCAAATATTTTTCCCCGGTCCGTAAAATTTTCTGTCGTAAGGGATTGTTGGCGGGTGTGTAAATAGCATAGTCAATGTCATCATTCAGCTTGAGTGTGTTCCCGTCAGCCAGCAGCACATTTCCGTCACCCAAATAGGTGAGTCGCGCACCCATGGAGATTCTGATCGCAGCATTAATGTCCACATTTTGAAGGATTTTGACGAAAGGACCCTTGTGGTATCGTCGCCATTCCAGGGAATCCAATTTCCGCAGAGAATTCTTGGAAACATAAGCCAGATAACCTTCCGGAGACTGAACCTGAAAATGCGAATCGCCATCCCGGATGATGCGCACCAAATCGCCGTAGATAAATTCCGTGGCCTCTTGTTTGTCAGCCACGGGGAGGAAACGCCCCATCACATGATGCTCCCGGATAATGCCGAAACCCTTGCCGTCAGCCATTTTTTCAGGTAAAAAAGTGACGGTAGAAATAACACTGTCAATCCCGGCCGTTTTAAGCCTCTTGATCGCCCCCCGAACAGCTTGCGGATAAAATGTCTCGCCGGAAACGGTCGCAATCCCACGATCTACCGAAACATGCAGGTCTTGTTTCCACACCCGGGAGTCAAAAAAGTAGGTTCTATTGAGCTCGGCGATGATTTTATCAGCGTTACTTTGGATTTCATCCCGGTCCGAGCAAGCCCCCAGCGTAATTGCAGTTAAGATCAGAATGAAAAAGTGCCAGAGCGGCGGGTTGCCGGGAAGACGCATTTTTAATGCCACCAAAAGGGAGTCATGCAAGCAGGTATTTCAATAATGCTTTTCATCGGCGGAAACATAACCGCCGGGTAATGGGGGTCAAAAATAAATCTGTATGAACAGGTATGCGGTGAACTGAAAACAGCAATTAAGCAGCTTAAAATTCAGAGTTTGAATATAACCGTCTAGCATTCCGGAACGGTACACACTATTTTTGCAGTCCGATGATGAAGGAGAAATCGCGTTGAGCTACCCAGAATATGATGTCGATCGCATTGTGAATGAACTGATGAATCAGCGCGCGGATCAATTTCACCGCAGCGTCCCGCCATCACCGAGCGGGAGGGGTGAATTTTGGGCATACAAATCCTGCGAAGAAAATTTATGTCCCGATCGTGATTTTGAGACCGTTCGGCAAATCGTTGGGAATGGGGCAGTACGGGTTGGCGCACACATTGGAAATAAATGTCCGGATCCTGAGTTAGCCCGACTGATTGATCATACGCTACTTAAACCAGACGCTACGGATGCCGAAGTTATTCAACTCTGCGCAGAGGCTCGTAAATTCAGTTTCGCCAGTGTCTGTGTGAATCCGGTCCATGTTCCCGTCTGTGTGCGTGAATTGCGCGGTTCCGGCGTTCCGACATGTACCGTAATTGGATTTCCATTAGGGGCCAATCCCACAGAGATCAAGGCTGAGGAAGGTCGTTGGGCTGTCCAGCAAGGCGCCGGTGAGCTGGATATGGTGATTAATGTTGGGAAGCTAAAAAGCGGCGAATATGATTTCGTCCGGGAAGACATTCGTCGGGTAAAAGAGGCCGGTCGTCCGGCATTGCTCAAAGTTATTCTTGAAACGGCACTTCTGACGGATGAAGAAAAGGTCAAGGCTTGTGTGTTGTGTCAGCAGGCAGGGGCGGATTTTGTAAAGACCTCCACCGGTTTTTCCAAAGGCGGTGCTACCGCGGATGATGTGGCCTTAATGCGGCGTGTCGTCGGACCTTCCATGGGTGTTAAGGCTTCCGGCGGTGTGCGCTCCTGTGAGGATGCCATGACGATGTATAAAGCCGGCGCCAGTCGGATCGGCGCGTCGGCCAGCGTGAAGATTGTGAGTTTGTAGCTCACGGATTACAGAGGATAAAATGAAATTAAAAATCTATCTTGAACCTAGTGCAGAAGGTGGATATACAGTTACTGTTCCCTCGTTACCAGGCTGCATTTCTGAAGGTGATACTCGGGAAGAAGCCTTAAAAAACATTAAAGAGGCGATTGAGTTGTATCTTGAACCAATCGAGGATGATGATATCCGTTCGATTTCTGGTGCAGAAGAACTTGAATTGGCAATATGACCAAAGTACCCAGTCTGGATTTTACCAAGATCGTACGGGCACTTCAACGTGATGGATGGGTTATCGTGCGACAGCGAGGCTCACATTTACGAATGCAAAAACACACCGGTGATGAGACCTTAAAGTTGACAATCCCGGCTCACAAACCAGTTAAGCGGTCAACATTGGCACACATTCTTAAGCACGCCCGTATTTCACTTGACGATTTTCTCTCAAAGATCTAAGCAAATAATTCAAATCAATCAGACTACTTGGACCACAGTTACTTCTTAATGGTGGAAACGGTCCAAACAACAAAGCCACCCTTGTTACAATTTTTACATAGGTAGGAACGGAGCGATATAAATTGTCAATAAAACGCGGTCAGGAATTGGAAGTCGAAATTGAATCGCTGGCATACGGCGGGAAAGGTGTCGTCCACGTGGACACCCTGGCGATTTTTGTCGAACGGGCATTACCGGGTCAAAAAATGCGGATTCGCATCAAGAAAAAACGGAACAACTATGCGGACGCTTACCCCATAGAAATTCTCCAGCCCGCACCGAATCAGATCGAAGCAAAATGTCCGCATTTTGGCGTTTGTGGCGGATGTTTGCTGCAAAACCTGAGTTACGAGGATCAGTTGGTGGTGAAGACCCAACAGGTCCGTGACCTGATCCAGCGGGTTGGCGGGTTCAAGGAGATCGAAGTAAAACCAGCACTGCCTTCACCGGAAATATTTCATTATCGCAACAAAATGGAGTTCTCCTTCACGACTCGTCCTTGGATGACCAATCCGGACGACCCGGCGGATGATTTTGGATTGGGGCTGCATGTGCCGGGGCGGTTTGACCGGGTCCTACCCATTGAGACTTGTTATTTGCAGAAACCCATTTGTACGGACATTCTCAATTTTACCACAGAATGGGCCAAGGCGAATTATTGGCAATCTTTTGAAACGCAAAACCACACGGGCTGGGCGCGTCATCTGGTTTTACGATATGGCGAGTACACGGATGAAATCATGGTGAACCTGGTGACCACCACCAATGATCGGGCGCTGATCGAACCCTTTTTCGACGCACTTAAAGAGAAATTTCCTCAGATCACCGTCATGGTCAACAATACCACACGCAGCATGGCGGAGGTTTCTGTGGGTGAAGCTGAATACGCTTATACGGAAGCGAGTGTCATTCACGACAGGCTGGGTGATCTGACCTATGAAATCGCCGCCAATGCGTTCTTTCAAACCAACACACGCCAGGCCGAGCGACTCTATGCCGAAGCGATGGCGCAGGCGAAACTCATCGGCAATGAGGTTGTGTACGATTTATACTGTGGCACCGGAACGATCTCGCTCTATCTGGCGCAAAAAGCGAAAATGGTCTATGGTGTGGAACTGGTGGAAGATGCCGTGAACAACGCCCGGGCGAATGCAGCATCACACGGGATAAAAAATGCCGAATTCATCCTGGGTGATTTGAAGGATGTCTTTCATACGGATGAAAATGCCAGGCAATTACCCAATCCCGATGTCCTGGTCGTGGATCCACCCAGGGCTGGTCTGCATCCGAAATTGATTGACGATATTTTGACATTTTCCCCACAACGAATCGTGTATGTCTCCTGCAATCCGTCCACATTAGCCCGGGATTTGAAACTGTTGTGCGCGGACGACCGCTACGAAATTACCTCGGTACAGCCCGTGGATATGTTCCCTCACACGGCGCATATCGAGACGGTGGTGGGGATGGTTAGAAGCTGATGCGAATTATTTGGATTTTGCGACAAAGACGTAAGTCGGCTTCGTCTGTTCAGTAGAGCCGGAGCGAATTTTTTTGGGTTTTTTTAGAATTTTTGAGAGGTGATTTTCCAAAGCTCGATTCGTTTTCAGGATGCACCCGGCAATTTCGATTATAGCCTTATCCTTAATAATTTCCTGCCGATAACACCACTTAGCCACCTCTGCCCAACTGAAAATTTGAGTCGGTCGGTCAATACCAGAGATCGGTGCTGGAAAATTCCCTTTTCCTCGTTTCCCGGAAATGAGTAACCGAACATATTCACGAGATTTATTCAACCGATAAGCAATCTCGCTGGCGGTTACTGCATCTCCGGGTTCGACCCTAAGGACTTTGATGCCGGTTCGACTAACATTTTCCATCGCGCTACTCACGGCGGCTTGAACCGTTTCAGATTCACGGTCAAAATCCAAATAGACGATCTGTCCTCGAGATTCTATAGACGCGTCATTACAACCCGACACGTAGATTTTATCAACAATTGCATCGTCGGTAATATCAATGTCCTCTAGAACGAATATAAATCGATAGTATTTTTTTTCGTTGTTCATCTATGGCCTCTCCATTCCATCAGTCTTAGAGGTTTTGGCGTGGGAGCATTTGTTTACGAAGCGAACAATCTGCCGGGCATGATTTTCAGGGCTTTGGGGTGTTGACCAAACACGAATAATGCATCCATCTTGACTCTTTTCAGGACAAAACAAAGCCCCCCAGGCATGGCCGGTGGATTTTTTAACTTGCCAACCGTTTGATTCAGCATATTTGACCGCAGCGTCAATTTCTTTGTTTGGGTGTTTCGCTCTCGGGCTCATAATAAGGGGTGAGTTGACATATGTCAACAGGGTTTACGGGTTTCTTATAAATTACACAAACCTAAAAAAGATTAATTTCGAACAGTCAGCCAGATGGCGCTATAATTTGACCACCAACTCGAGCACAAATACTTTCACAGGATCGGCATTCTGACCCCGAAGGCTGTCACAAACTCACCACCAAATTCAACTGAAAACTCCCTAATCTCAGAAATCCCCGGTCGGTTAAATCATCTTCAATATCCCGGAGGCCGTAGTAATAACTGAGCCGGACAGCCGCAGCCTCGGTGAAATTGACCTGAGTAGCACCGATTAGCCCAACATTAAATTCGTGTGAGGGTTCAAATCCCACCGCTTCGTCGAAAATGGAAATCTCCCGTCCCACGCAGGCTGAAAGCTGGGGACCGATTAGGAATGAGAGCCGTTTGGTCGGCGTAAATTGCTTCAGACCGTACAGGTTCACATAATTATAGCGGTCGTGGATTCTGTACTGCAATGTGAACCAGGCTATGGAATCCACATTCATGAAGCTGGAAGCTATTTGGGAAAATGAGAACCCAAGGATGGCGGATGAAATTCTAGTTTCCAGACCGATGGTATATCCGCGCTCATAGTGTGGCTCCAGACGATCATCAGAGTCGAAATTTGTGGGATACATGCCGGAATAGTTAAACCCGGTCACCAGCTCCACAGGCATTTCGTGAAACGAAGAGACATCCACACCATCCTTGTCGGGCGAACCCGGACCCAGGTTATGCAGCGTGACCGTAAAGGCTTTGAATTCTGTACCAACTAGCGGCTCGTTTTCTCCTGTCGTCCATCGCGAGAAATCATACCGCAGGGTGAAGTGACGGTTAATCATATCAAGGGCTGGCAAATTGACAAAACGATTTACTAGCCGGAGAAACCCGCGTGAATTCAGACCATAGCCTGACTCGTGAATGGGTCGGGGAAAACCGGGTCCACCGCGCTCACCCTCACGATAAGTGTAAAAATCAAGCATGGTAAAGGACCTCCCCTGAGATACTTCTACCGTGTGATCATTTTTACCACGGATGACATGATCATAGATGTTGATGTCCCCCAATCCGGACTGGTAGGTAATGGGATCCCCCGGGTATCGGGGCTTAGCAAGAATATCTGATGCCGCGTGTCCCCATTCAAAGGCCACAAGAGGATGATGATCTCGTGTTAGTACTTGGCCGGAAAATGATACGCCAAGTCGAACAATGCTAGGTGCTGGATCAGCCGAACCAAATACGATTGAGTCGCCTATATTCATAAGGCTGTACCCAATTCCTGGTCACAAGGTTAGATCCAGACGATTATTGAGTGATTCTCTCCACTTTCCGGATAATAAAAAACCAACATCATAAAAAGAGTTTTTCGCCGTGCCGTACACCTCGTTAGTCAAATGCTGAACCACCTGTTTCTTTGAAAATCCAGCCGAAAAAGCACCTTCTGCCTGGCCGAAGCTAAAAGAGTAAAGTCCCGCCAGGGTATATACCTTTGAAGAGAACCAGGTATTAAAACTTTCGGTAATATTCTCTTGGTGGTCGGTTCGGGTTTGGATTCCGGCATCGAGAAAGGTTCTTTGATGGTGCAATACGAGCTGAAACGGATACTTCTCCGGTATCAGGCTAACCCCCAGGAATTTATAATCCAGCGACATATCATCTGCCAGACCGGGCAACCAGCGTTCATGATGTGCTGTGGCATAGATGCCAACACCCCGAGTGCCGTAAATCCCGTTAGCCGGATTGAAAAAGGCCGCATCGGGCTGATCATAAGGCAACCCTACCCCCAGTTCACCCATTCCATTTAATGCAGCGGAGGTGGGAATTAATAAAAAGATTCCTCCCGTGCTGGATTGTGAGAACGCGGGGGTCATAAACAGAGATACCAGGGCAAAAGTAATAATGGTTCGTTTCAACATTG
>Ga0210009_1001430_pt1 | contig 20689 bp, 16 predicted proteins | sample CryGeyCG2114_065_FD_185457 | JGI IMG/M metagenome (GOLD analysis project Ga0210009, IMG submission 185457) | Groundwater microbial communities from aquifer - Crystal Geyser CG12_big_fil_rev_8/21/14_0.65 (SPAdes) (version 2) | ecosystem: Environmental > Aquatic > Deep subsurface > Groundwater ... | reverse complement strand
CGCAAACCAATCCACGAATGTTATCACCTCACGATGGAATTTTGCCATGTCATAAGGCGGTAAATCAGCTTCGGCAGGTAAATTATCCAACACTTCAATTGCTGCCTGATATAGCTCCAGCTCCTTCTCAGGCTCGGCTTGCAAGATTTTGCTATACAAATTATCGCCAAAATCCTCAAGCAGCAGGAAACCCCGTTCAACATCGCTTGCAATTATCTGCGGGGCATTCAGCCCATTTTCCCGCAAAATTGCAGCCACCTTGATAAATGGGCGCGTATCCTCCTTATCAGGCGGGGCAATCATCAACACATAATCTTTGCCATTATGAGTGATTCGCTCATATCTCCGAAATGACGCATCTCCGGCAAGCGCCTTCCTTTCCGAGCTTTCCAGCCCATTTTCCCGCAAAAAATTAACAATTGGTAAATCTAAATCTGTCATAATTATACTTATAATACACTATACAATTTCACTCAAACTGCTATACTAAATTTCACGCAAAAATCAAAAAAGGAGAGTTTATGAGAGTTACTATTTCTGGAAAACATATGGAAACCGGTGAAGCATTAAAAGAGCATATTGAATCTCATCTCCAAGCCAGCGTTTCAAAATATTTTGAAAATGCGATTGATGCCACGGTTGTTTTCTCGAAACGGGAGCATTTCTTTCATTGCCACATCACCGTAAATGAAGGGGTGAAGGATGGTATCATTATCACCGCAGAAGATGAAAAACCGGATGTCTACACCGCGTTTAACTCAGCTTTGGATAAGGCGGAAAAGCAATTACGCCGCTATAAACGTAAATTGAAAGATAGAAGCCAGCGTGTAAGCCTTGGCGAAATCTCTGCCAAAAAAGTGGCTGAAAGCTGATTTACAGCCTTTCGGTTTACACCATTCTTATCAAATAGGAATAACTACAGGAAATCCCGTGGATTCACTGGCTCGCGACCTTTGCGAACGCCAAAATGCAGTTGCGGCTGGTCAACATTTCCGGTGCGTCCAACATGGCCGACAATATCACCGCGCTTGACGGTTGCGCCTTTTTCCAATTCCAGCGATTCCAAATGCGCATAGGCGGTTAAATAGCCGTTATCATGGCGGATTATTACCAAATTCCCATAGCCCTGAAGCTGATTTCCGGAATATACAACAGAGCCGCTATTTGCAGCTTTCACCGGAGTGCCTTCAGAAGCCTGAATATTTATACCATCATTGAAAGTGCCATCACTTTTATCGCCAAATTCCTGTATAACCGCGCCATCAACCGGCATAAGCAATTTTTCCGCACTTGCTTGTGGGACAATCTCTTCTGCGGCTTGCACCTTCACCGGCGCAGGAGGAGCAGCAGGGATTTCCACACTTGCAACTTCCACCTCTTTTGGCTCTGAATAGCTTTGATTTTCTTGCCCAGCGCTGGATTCAACCTCTTCAACTCTTGTCGCCTCCGGCATTTCCGGCATTGAAGGAATTTCAACAGATTCCGCAACTTCTGCGGGCGCTGGATTTTGTTCAACTTGTCTTTCCTCAACTTCCCTTGGAGCAGAAGGAGCTTCAACAGGAGCTTCAGTATGCGCTTCATAATATGGCTTCGCTACAGGGCGCACATCGCTGAATTTCGGCTGTTGCGGATGGAAAGAATCGACTTTAGAGATATCCAGATAGCCCTCCTTATTTGGGCTATTGCTCGGTGTTGCAGCTTGTTGCGACTCCTGACGATATCCATTATTTTCTATCACAGGTGGGGGCGCATATTCCGCGCGACTATATGAAGGCTTTGGCCGTGGTGCTGGCGCAGCATCAGAATTAAATCTGGAATCATCAGAATAATTATTCGGCTGATATGCGTCATTTTGCACAGAGCTATATTCCCTTTCATCCGCATCAATCGGACGCGAGCTATAGCCGCTACCATAATTTACTTTGCCGCCAACCGGAACCCGTTGATCATTAGCACTATTTAACGGGGTGAGCGGGCGCGATCTGATAACCGGATCGCTATTATTCGGGCTATCGATATAATCTACTGCTTCTGCCCCCGAAACATCGCGATATTCTGAAAAATCTTCTTCTTGCGGGTGTGATGACCCTGCTAAGCTATAGCTATTTCCGGAGCTATATTTATTAAAAGACCTATCTCCCTTATTCACATAAGGCGCGGGCTGCTGCTCCAACGCACATGAAGAAATTACAAAAATCGAGGCGGTAGCTAATAATTTTATGTCCATGCACTAGGAATATTGCGGGAAATATAAATATGCAAGGAGAAAATCTTAATTTTTCTCCACCATATTTTATTTTTGTCCAAGCTTGTTGTTAGGATACACTTTTTGAAGGATTTTGGGAGTAGGATTTAGGAATTAGGAAAGAGAGCGATTCCGAGCGAAGTGAGGCAAGCGCATTGAGCGCGCTTAGCCTTAGTGGCGCTTGAACGAAATTAACTATTACCTACCAGGCAGGTTGATTCCCAGCGCTTCGGCAAGCTCTTTTTTATATCCCCAATATTCCACACGGCGCATAAAGCGCGGGATAATCCCCGACCATTTGAATTTTCCGGTCATACGCCCGTTTTTATCCACTCCACCATCAGGCACATAGGTGAATAAATCCTGCAAAGTAATCACATCACCTTCCATTCCGACAACTTCGGTAACATAGGTAATGCGGCGATGGCCATCACGCATACGGCTAATTTGTACAATTAAATTAAGTGCTGATGCCACCTGATAGCGAATTGCACTCATCGGAATTCCAAGATTCGCCATCATCACCATATTTTCTAGGCGTGACAAAGCATCGCGCGGATGGTTGGCATGAACTGTCGTCATCGAGCCTTCATGTCCGGTATTCATTGCCTGCATCATATCGAAAGCTTCGGGCCCGCGCACCTCACCGACAATAATCCTATCGGGACGCATACGCAGCGCATTCTTCACCAAATCACGCATATTCACTTCTTCTGAGCGCCCTTTATCAATGTCAAACGGCTTTGTTTCAAGGCGAATCACATGCGGTTGTTGCAGCTTTAATTCCGCCGAATCTTCAATTGTTACTACGCGCTCATTCTCGTCAATCCCATTTGCAATTGCGTTTAAGAGCGTGGTTTTACCTGCACCAGTACCACCGGATATAACAATATTCATACGGCTTCCGGCAGCGATTCTTAGAATCTTCGCCAAAGAAGCATTCATATTCCCCTGCTCTGCCATGATATCCAGAGATAAATTCCGGCGTGAGAATTTCCGAATGGAAATCACCGTACCATCCACTGCAAGCGGCGGCGCAATCACATTCACACGGGAGCCATCCAATAGGCGGGCATCAACAAGCGGGCGGCGCTTATCGAGCTTCCTGCCCACGGTTTCCACAATCTGGTTAGCCATTTTTATAACCGCAGCATCGCTCGGCAGGGTTATATTAGTTCTTTCTAATTTACCAAATTTCTCAACATAAACATCACGATAGCCATTAATCAAAACATCGCTGACATCATCATCTTCCATTAGCGCATTGATTGGGCCTAAATCCTGAATTTCAGTGATAATTTTGCTTTCCAGCTCCTTCCTTTCCATCTCCAGCGCAATCTCTTCCACCGAGCTTTCTTCGGTTATATTATTCTGGTTCGGCTGCATATTGGAAAGTACATGCGCCAACTTTTCCAACGTAGCATTGAGCTTTTCTTCAAACATATTTACCCCTCGTTCTAAGTAAGAGAGTAATAGTTATTGATTAATATTTGATGAATCCACCAAGGTTTTTTGCAAGATTTTTGGAAGTTTTATAGGTGATTTGATAAAGCTTGATTATTTCTTGCCAAAACCATTTGCACCGGTTCCCATTGGATTTTGCGCTGCCTGCGCAATCAGGTCACGGTTAAAGATATCGGTCATTGCATCCTTGAAGCCAAATTTGAAGCATTTTATGTTAAAGCGCGGCATGATTTGCGCCTTCTCATAATTACCAAGAATTTTGCCATCTTCTCCGCGTCCAGTCTCTTTGAATTTGAACAAATCCTGCGAAATAATCGTTGAACCTTCCATTCCGGTGATTTCCGTAACATGCGTAACACGCCGTGAGCCGTCATCCATACGTGCAACCATAACTATCAACTCAATCGCCGATGCTACGCGTTGTTTTATGGATAAGGTCGGTAATGTAGGAACTGCCACCGTTACCATGTTTTCGATACGCATCAGCGCATCTCGCGGTGAATTAGCGTGAATTGTCGTCATCGAGCCTTCATGTCCGGTATTCATCGCCTGAATCATATCAAACGCTTCCGCCCCTCTGGTTTCACCGATGATAATCCTATCCGGACGCATACGCAGCGCATTTATTACCAAATCACGAATTGTAACTTCCGTATAATCCGGCGTGCCGTGAATATGCGGTTTTGATTCAAGGCGCACTTTATGTTCAATCGGCAAGCGCAACTCGGCGGCATCCTCAATTGTAATCACCCTATCGCTTGGTGCAATATGCTGAGCAATGGCGTTTAAGAGCGTGGTTTTACCTGCACCCGTACCACCAACAATCAGCATATTAATCTTTGAACGCCCGCAAATCGCCAGAAATTTCGCAATATCAGGGGACATACTGCCATATTTAACCAAATCTTCCAATTTGGTGACTGCATCAGGGAATTTCCTGATTGAAATTGAAGTTCCGTCCAATGAAAGCGGCGGCGCAATAATATTCACACGGCTGCCATCATCAAGCCTAGCATCGAGATAAGGTCTATCCCTATCTAAAAATCGCCCAACATTCTTCGCAATTTTTTGGGCTAATTCCCAAACCTGCTTTTCACCCTCAAATTTGAGGTCGGTTTTTTGCAGCTTTCCACCGACTTCAATAAAAATGTTATCCGCAGCATTTATCAGAATATCGCTGACACTATCGTCCTTCAGAAGCTCCTGAATAGGCCCCATATCTTCGGGCTTTAGCGTGCGACGATTTTCATCATAAACAAAATCATGAACTTGCTGCGACTGGCTGTCTGCATAAGACACAGGCGCAACATGAGCTTCCACGGCAGGATTTGCAATCGCTTGAGGATCAACCCCCGCCCCAAAATTTTGATTATTACCTTCCATAACCACTCTCAATAAAATTACATATTAAAATTATATATTAATCAGCCTGTACTATAGGATACGAATTCTTTCTTAAGATTGTCTTATTACGACCCGAAGTTTTTGCTTCATAAAGCGCATCATCAGCTCTTTTTAGCAATTTTGCCGTATTATCACCGCCCGCACGATTAACACTTGTTACGCCGATTGAGCAGGTTTTTTCAAGCTCCCCTACTTCGGTTGAAACCTTAAACGGTCTACTCTCTATACTCTTTCTGAGCCTTTCTCCGGCTATCAGCCCATTTTCGGCGTCCGTTCCCGGCATAATAACTACAAATTCCTCACCACCATAGCGCACAGCAAGATCGGCAGGGCGGATACATTCTGTGATTCTTTGCGCAAATTGTATGATTATCTCATCTCCAACTGCGTGCCCATACGTATCATTCACTATCTTAAATAAGTCTATATCAAGAATCATCACGCTCATCGGGCGGGAATTATTAATACTTTCCTCTATCATATTCTCTAAATGGCTATCCATATAACGTCGATTATAAAGCCCCGTCATGCCATCTGTTACTGCCAAGGAAAGACTGGTTTTATAATTGCTCCTAAGCGCATCCTGATAGCGTTTGCGTTTGATTTGGGTCTTCACCCGCGCCACAAGCTCATTCACATCAATCGGAGTTACGATATAATCATTCACCCCCAATTCCACACCTTTTACCATCGTTGCCGTATCATGCTCATCCAAAAGCGTGACGAGAGAAACATTTCTGGTTTGCTCGTTGCTACGAATTTGTGAGCAAACCCGTAACCCGTCAAAATCAAGCATTTGCGTGCTTACGATAACCACATCATAATTATTACCCGAAAGCTCAGAAACCGCGCCCTCCGGCTCTAATATACATTTTACATTTTTTGTCACTGCATGGAGCTTATCTACTATCTGACGTGATTGGATTTTATCATCATCGACAATCATCACCTTTGCATCAGAAATTTGCTGCTCCTCGCCCATATCATTTAGGCCGAGCTGCACTCCGGTTTGTCCGCGCAAACGCAGCTCATCAATCATCACCTTTAAACGCACCAGCGATTTTACCCGTGCGAATAATGCTGTATCATTGACCGGTTTGGTCAGAAAATCATCCGCACCGACTTCCAGCCCCTTAATCCTATCTTGTTTCTCAGAAAGTGCCGTAACCATTACCACGGGAATATGCGCAGTTTCATGGTCTTTCCTCAGAATTTTGCAGGTTTCAAACCCGTCCATTCCGGGCATCATCACATCGAGCAGAATAATATCGGGAGATTCGGATTTGGCTTTTTCAATAGCCTCTGCACCACTCATCGCAGTTATCACTTCATAATATTCGTTGGTAAGCTTGGCCTCTAAAAGCTTAACATTGGGCTGCATATCATCAACAACTAAAACCCTTGCACTCATTTTAGCTTTGAGCCTCTTCTACTTTTTCTCTTTGCAGAAATTTTTCTATGGTTTGCAAAAACGGCATAATTGAGATGGGCTTGGAAATATAAGCCTCACAACCCGCACGCAAGATTCTTTCTTCGTCATCCTTCATTGCAAATGCAGTTACGGCAATCACCGGTATATGGCGCAAATCTTCTTCCGCCTTGAGATTTCTTGTGATATCGAAACCGGAGATTTCAGGAAGCTGAATATCCATCAGAATCAGGTCAGGCTGAATTTCACGCGCAAGCGACGGAACGTTTAACCCGTCTTTTGTTTCAAAAGTTTCGAAACCATGAGCACCTAACAAATCCCTAAAAAGCTTTAGGTTTAATTCGTTATCCTCAACAATTAATATCTTTTTCGCAGCCATAGACTTTTTCCTTGGGCTTAGTCTGGAAAGTAACATCATATAGCATATATTGAACTAAATTTCAAAATGTGCCCGCGTTTCATCCGATTTTGCTTAACCCACTGTGACTATTTTAACCTAAGCAGCTTAAGGAAGTGTAAAGATTTATCGCCACAGTTGAATTTTCTTAAGATATTAAACGCTCTTCTTCATTTCGTGGCTCAGGTAATCCTCAATTTCCCACGCATCGACCATAATCGCATCATGCCATAAGGCCGCCGCTTCACTTAGGAACTTGCCCTCAGAAGCAGTAATAATCTTCTTCTTGAGAGCAGCATCTATCAAACTTGTCACCTTCGCCTTAGGCAGCTCTTTAGCGCGGATTGCGGCTTTGATTTTAGCTATGATATCTTTTGACTCATGCACCATATCAAACGCTTTTTCCAGCCTGCCTAGCGCCTCTTTTTTATCTTTCGGAATATATAACTCCTCAGTCAGATTCTCGCGCAATTTGCCGTTATCCAGCAAAGCCGAAGCAACCTTATGCTGCAATTTATCGGAAGCATTGCAGGAAATCGGGTTGAGCCTTGCAAGCTGGGCATGCAGCCAGAATATCGGGCTCATATTTTCATATAAACCGACAAAAGCCTTATTCATCTCCGTGAAGCAATATTTCAACACCCATTCAGCGCAATCCTTGTCTTCAGCACGCTCGCCCTCTGCTTCAAACCTACGGATGATGCAGGATGCCATCAGCATATAGGAAAGCACATCGCCAAGCCGCGCACTTATGGTTTCTTTGCGTTTTAGCCCGCCGCCATAAAGCGCGAGCGAGACATCCGCCAGAAATGCGAATCTGGCAGATGCCCATGCTAATTTGCGCTCATATTTCCCAGCCAACCCTGTTCGGGTCGGAATATGAGCATATCCACGCGTCATGCTAAGCACGAAGCTGCGAATTTTGTTGCGCGACAAATGTCCGACATGCGCCCAGAAATTCTGGTCAAATGTATCAAGGTCATCATTCATCAACGCTTTCATTTCATTATAAGAATATGGATGGCAGCGCACCGCCCCCTGCCCGAAAATTATCAACCCGCGCGTCATAATATTCGCGCCCTCCACAGTGATAGAAATCGGCGTACCCATATAGGCATGTGCCAGCAGATTGCGTGGCCCGCGTATAATTGCAGCGCCCGCCAGAATATCCATTCCGTCATTGATAATATCGCGGAAGCGCTCAGTTGCGTGATATTTTGAAATCGCGTTTGTTACCGCAGGTTTTGCACCATTATCAATTGCACCAGCCACAAATTTACGCATTGCATCAATCATATATGTATATCCGGCAATGCGACACATCGGCTCTTCAATCGCTTCAAATTTGCCGATTGATGTGCCAAATTGCTGGCGCACCATGCCATAATCAGATGTAACGCGGGAAACCAGCTTGCCACCTCCGGCAGAAAGTGATGGCAGCGAAATTCCGCGACCAACCGCCAAACATTCCATAAGCATTTTCCAGCCCTCGCCCACACCTTCATTACCGCCAATAATATGGCTCAAATCAATCACCACGTTTTTGCCGCTAATCGGAGAATTCACAAACGGCACACCCATCGGGTCATGCCTTCTGCCGAGCTTCACACCTTTCATATCATGCGGAATCAGTGCGCAAGTAATCCCCGGATTTTTGCCTTTACCGAGCAGATTTTCCGGATCATTCACACGGAATGCCAAGCCAATCACGGTTGCAACTGCGCCCAGCGTGATATAACGCTTCTCAAAATTCACCTTGATTTTGATTGCACCATTCTTATCTTTATACGCCACACCGTCAGAAATTATACTTGCCGCATCACTTCCTGCTTGCGGCTCGGTTAATCCGAAACATGGGATTTCACGCCCATCTGCCAAGCGCGGCAAATAATATTTACGCTGCTCTTCCGTGCCATAGCGCATCAGCAATTCCGCCGGCCCAAGTGAATTTGGCACCATTGTTGTGATGGCTAACGGCAAGCTACGGCTGGAAAGCTTCTGCACCACAGACGAATGCGCCAAAGCGGAATAGCCCAGACCGCCATATTTTTTAGGAATAATCATCCCGAAGAATTTTTCTTTTTTGAGATAATCCCAAACTTCTTTTGGCAAATCACGCTTTTGATAAACCTTCCAATCATCTGTCATGCGGCAAACTTCTTCCACCTGATTATCCATAAAGCCCTTTTCAGCCTTGGTCAGTTTTGGATAAGTTTCATTGAAAATCTTTTTAAAATCGGGTTTTCCGGAAAATAAATCAGTTTCAATCCAGTTTGTTCCCGCCCGCAGCGCAATTTCCTCAGTTTCCGAAATTTTCGGCACGGCTTTTATGCGCTTGATGAAACTCACAATATTTCTGGTAATCAGGTTTTTGCGGATGTCTTTGACCATAAAAACCATGCTCACTGCCGCAAATACCAGCAGCCAGAACATGCCGACATCCAGATATATCAGCAAGGATGCGCCATATACTACCCACGCCCAAAGCGGCGCGCCGACATAGCCGATGATTATAAGCGCAAGAATGAAAGTGATACAAACCATAACATCTCCTAGTTTAACATAAATTATACTCGGAAACATGTTAAGAAAGCGTTATCAACATTTATAGCAAGACGCAAAACCCATATTGTCGCAATTGAGGAACATAAGGTTAATTTTAGGCAGATTAAATAATCGGGGTCAGCCGAGATAAATCATCCAAACCGCTAATAAAGTTTTGGGCATTATTATTGGTTGCCATCCTAGCGCGCTCAAAACCTTGAGAACTGTATCTCTCCACTAAAGCAGCTTCAATACTGTCCAGCATTTCCAGCGAACTTGGCAAATTCCCATCCCTTCTCGCAATTTTTCCGGCAGCGTTTTCATCATTCGCAAGTTCCGTATTAAGCCTTCCTCTCGTCGCGGCATAAGTAGTCAACCATTGATTTTTCATAAATTCATCACCAGAACCTGGGCTTAGCAATTTCCCTGCGGCTTCTGCCAAATTAGCCAGATATATATCGACCTTGCCTGACTTAACGCTATGTGTTGCGTTCAAACGCGTGGCAAAAGAAGCAGCTCTCTGAGCGTCTGTTACAGCGCTTGTCGCGCCTTTTGCACCTTGTGCAAGTATTGAAGTCGCTATAGTCATAATTATCCTCCAGTTAAATTACGCACAAGGATTAACCTAGATTAACATGCATTGCAATAATTTATTTACAGAATTTATCTATTTATAAAACTTATCATTAGCCTTCGCCATTGTAACCAGCAATTTTGCAGGTTTGAAGCGTTTGCCATGCGCCTTATCCAAGGCTTTCAGGCGTTTGACCACCTCATCAATCCCCAAACTATCGGCATAACGGCATAATCCACCACGGAAAGGCGGGAAACCTGTCCCCATAATCATTGCCATATCGAGATATTCGGGTTTTTCGATAATCCCTTCTTGCAGGCACATCGCCGCCTCATTGACCATCAGCAACATGCAACGGTCAATAATTTCCTGATCGCTAACATTAGTATTATCCTCACGCTGCGGGATTTTTGGGTTCACTTCTTTTTTGCTATCCTTGCCGCCTTTATGCAAATAAAAACCTGCGCCGGATTTTTTGCCGAGCAGCTTCTTATCTTCATAAATCACACGCAATAACTCGGAAAGCTCAATGCGGTCACCATATTCATCACGCAGGATTTTGGCCACTTTATAGCAAACATCAATTCCCACCTCATCGGCCAAGGTGAAGGGCCCCATCGGCATCCCGAATTTATATATCTTCTTGTCGATGCGCTCAATCGCCACACCCTCTTCCAGCATCAAAACTGCCTCATTCATATATGGCAGCAAAATGCGATTCACCAGAAAACCCGCGCAATTGCCGACTTTTATCGGAGTTTTGCCCATTTTTTTGGATAGGGCAAAAATTGTAGCGATAGTTTTATCATCTGTTTTCGCACCCGGAATCACTTCCACCAAGGGCATACGATTAACCGGATTGAAGAAATGCATCCCCGCAAAACGCTCAGGTTTTTTCAGCGCAGTAGCCATTTCAGTGATTGAAAGGCTGGAAGTGTTTGAGGCGATAATTGCATCGGCAGCCACGTGTTTTTCAGTTTCCGCTAAGACTTTCTGCTTGATGCCCATATCTTCGACAATCGCTTCCACCACAATATCAGCACTGCCAAACCCGCTATAATCCAACGTTCCGGAAACCAGATTCATCTTCAAATCAACTTCGGCAGGTTTGATTTTACGGATTTTTTTGAGCTGGTCATATATCTTGCCGACTTGCTGGAAGCCAAGCGCAACGCCGTCCCAGTTGATATCCTTCATCCGCACAGGAGTGTTGGTTTTGGTGAATGCCCATGCAATTCCGCCGCCCATCACACCCGCACCAAGCAACGCCGCCTGATTTATATCTTTCGGCTTTGCTTTTCCGCCCACACCGTCATCTTTTTTGAGTGCCTCGGAAGTATAGAAAATCTGAATAAGATTTTTGGAAATATCGCCGATTGCCAATTTGGCAAAAAGCTCACGCTCAATGCGCAACGCCTCATCCAGCTCTGCCACGCGATATGTACGCTCAATAACATCAATTGCTTTTAGCGGTGCGGGATAATGACCTTTACTCGCCTTCAAAACCCCTTCACGCGTTTTGGAATATATATATTTGCGGGAAAATTCACTCTTATCCAGCAGCGGGATTTTGTTTTTGCGCTCATATCTTCCAGCAAGCAATTTGGTGATGAAATCCGGCAATTGCGCGTCAAGATAACCTTCGGGGATACAATCATCCACCAGCCCGATTTTCATCGCCTTTTTGCCGTCAACTGACTTACCGGATGTAATCAGGGTTAAAGCCTGCACTAATCCGACCAGTTTTGGCAAGCGTATACAGCCGCCAAAGCCGGGGAATATGCCGAGATTCACTTCCGGCAGCGCAATTTGCGTTTTTTTGCTATCCGTTGCCACGCGATAATTACAAGCCAATATCAGCTCCGTACCGCCACCCATACACGCACCGTTTATTACGGCTAATGTGTCAAAGGGCAGTTTTTCAATTTTGGTGAGAACTTCCTGCCCGCGCTTCACTTTTTCCAACGCGTCTTTTTCTTCACGAAGCCCGCGAATTTCCTCAATATCCGCACCTGCGATGAAAATGCCTTTTTTGGCAGATTTGATAACCAGCAATTTTATATCAAGCCTTGCCCGCAAATCATCAAGCAGCTTGTCTAACTCGTTTAATACAACCGCCGAAAGCTTGTTGACTTTCTCATCCGGCAAATCAAAGGTTAGAGTTGCAACACCGCGCTCATCAATATTTGAAAGCGAAAATGCTTTTGCAGAAGCTTTTTTAACAGATGTTTTTTTAACAGATGTTTTTTTAACAGATGTTTTTTTAACAGATGTTTTTTTAACAGATGTTTTTTTTGCAACCTTCTTGGCCACAGGCTTTTTCGGCGCTGCTTTCGGCGCTGCTTTTTTGGCAGGTGATTTCTTAGTCACTTTTTTTTCAGCTTTCTTCACAGCCTTTTTCGCCGGATTTTTTTTCTTATCTGTCATACATAAAAAATAGCACGAATCCTTAACTTCACAAACAAGATTGATAGAAACCCTTTATTTAAAAACATATTTTCCTCCCTAGTGGCTTTTATCAGCCATAAACGATGATATGCAATTATTGACATACGTTAATCATTGTGATAAATGATTGCAAAATTTGGAGAAAATCATGACAAATGAAAGATATAAAAAAGCAAAACCGCAAGAATTGAAAGCAAGAGTGCAGCAACTAGCGGCAGATATACTCAGCGTTCCACCACAAAGAAATGATGAAGATCCTGTTATGGGATATGTAGAAAGCATATATGTATCATACCCAACTAGCGGAGATTTAGATTCCCCCACACTTGAACCCGGCGAAGAACATATAGAGACCGAACAGGACGAATTGGTTAAGCAAATGCATAAATTTTTTGATCTATTAAAATCTATGGAAAACGGTACTAATCCTGGAAGAAAGCTACTCAAATATGTTAATTTCTTCCTTCAAGAATTGGGCACCCTAAAGCAAAGCGCGGACAGGACATTAGAAGAAATAGAAGATTGCGATGATATTGAGATTGCACACTGGCATGATCAGATTGACGATATAGTAGCTATCGAAAGGATTATAGGACTAATCGGTGAATTCCACGTAGAGCGCGGGATTGCCCAAGGCCCGCAAACAACCCGCTAGCTAACCTCAACCATAACTGCGCCGCCCTGCCCGCCACCAATGCATAATGTGGCAAGCCCCGCGTTTTTCTTGCGGCGGCGAAGCTCTTTTAGCAATGTTATGATAATGCGAGTTCCGGTCATCCCTACAGGATGCCCAAGCGCGATTGCGCCGCCATTCACATTCATAATGTCACGGTTGATTTTACCCAAACCTTCTTGCTCAAATCCGCGTTCAACGGCAATCACTTGCGCGGCAAATGCTTCATTGATTTCGAGCAAATCCATATCTTTTAATTTCGCGCCGGTTTTTTTGAACAAAGCTTGCGTTGCATATAACGGCCCCATTCCCATACGATGCGGGTCTAGCCCTGCATATGCCCATTCACTTACATAGCCGAGTGGCTTTAACTTCAATTCCTTAGCTTTTTTCTCGCTCATACAAATCACCGCCGCCGCACCATCGGTTATCTGGCTAGAATTACCTGCCGTTACCGTGCCATGCTTGCGGTCAAAATATGGACGCAATTTTTCCAATTTCTCCAGAGTTTGCCCATCACGCACCCCCTCATCCGCACTGACAATTTTACCACGTGCGTCAACAATCGGCACAATTTCTTCTGCCAATTTTTCACGCGCAGCTTCAGCGCGACTGTGGCTCATAACGGCAAATTCATCCTGCTCAAGACGGCTGATTTGATATTCCTTGGCAAGCACTTCTGCAGTTTGCCCCATATTCATACCGGAAATGATATCATGCAAACCCAGCATCAGCCCGACTTTTGGCGCAAACATCTTTGGACGAAAGCTAGCAATCACTTGCAGCTTCGCCATTGTTGTTCTGGCCGAACTTAGCTTGGTGAAAAATTCCTTGCCCTTATCGTTGAATAGAAACGGGATATTACTCATAGATTCCGCCCCTCCGGCAAGGAAAACCTCGCCATCGCCGGAACGAATGCGCGCACCTGCGCTCGAAATTGCTTCCATGCCGCTTGCACAATTGCGATGCACGGTAAATGCCGGAATATGCTTATCAAGCCCTGCTTTCAGCGCAATCACCCGCGCGATATTCATCGCATGTGCAGGCGCACCGACATTGCCGAAAATCACATGCTCAATCAGAGATTTATCAAAATCTGCGCGCGCTATAACTTCCCGCGTAACGTGCGCACCAAGATTATCCGCCTGAATCTTTGCCAGCGCACCACCCATTTTACCCATCGGTGTACGAACACCCTCTATAATCGCAATTCTTTCTTTACTCATATATTTAATATAGTAACAAAATCTAATTAAGCCATTATTAAGCAATTATACGTAGAATTTAGTTATGGAAATGTCTGACATAGTGCTAAAAAGCACAGGTTTTATTTTAAAGTTCCTTGAAAATCTATTTAAGGACAAGGTTCGGGTGACAGGTGTTGAGAATATTCCCTCCAACCCAACCTTATTTGTCTGCAACCATTTCACCCGCGCAGAAACGCTGATTCTTCCATATTTCATTCATAAGCATACCGGAAAACTGGCAAGGAGCTTGGCAGATGATGTGGTTTTTGTCGGTGCAATTGGTGATTATTTGAAGAAAACCGGAACGCTTTCCACCGATGACCCAAACCGTAACGAGATTATTATGGGAGATTTGCTGAGCGGGGCGAATAACTGGCTGATATATCCCGAAGGCAATATGATGAAGAATAAGAAGGTGAGCCTTAGCAATAATAAATACCAGCTCCATCTTGAGGATAAAACCCGCGATTTATATACCGGTTCAGCAGTGATGGCGATTAAGGCTGAGCTTTTACGGCAAAATTATTTTGACCGCCCGTCAAAGAAGATTAAAAAGAAATATTTCATTTCGGACGAATTTGAAATTCGCTCCGACTCAACCGCAATCGTTCCGGTGAATATCACCTATTATCCCATCAGAAGCGGTGAAAGCAAAATTAAAACCCTCGTAAAGAAAATGGCGAAAAAACTGCCGCAACGCTTTGATGAAGAAGTTGAAATTGAAGGCAAAATCCTCGCCGACTCCGATATTCACATTCATTTTGATGAACCTATTTTAGTGAAGGATTTTATCAGCGGCCCCAAGCTTTTGAAACCTGCAAAAAAACTCCTGCCCGTGGAAATCAAGGATGATATGATTGTGAAATATTATCGCCACAAGCTCACCACCAAGTTTATGAGCCAGATATATTCCAAAACCACAATAAATCTCGACCACATATTTGCGCTGACATTATATTTCTATCCGGAAGATACGATTCATATGGGTGAACTGAAATCGCGGGTTTATGTTAATATCAAATCTATTCAGGCACTCAAAAAATATCAAATGCACCCATCGGTGGAGCTGGATGTTTTCCGCGTTCTTATCGGTAAGAAATATGAACCTTGGGCAAATGTGATGAAGCTCGCCCATGAACAGGGAATTCTAATTGGTGATAATCAGGTGGAATTCCTGCAAATTGACCATAAGAAGCTTGAGGACGAACATAAATTCCACGAAATTCGCCGCAAAAATATGCTGAAAGTACTGATAAACGATATGATGCTACTGGATGATGTGATTGATACCGTAAAGCAAAATGATGCCAAACCATACCACGATATCGGCAAGGATATTTTTGCTTATTTATACGAGCGTGACCAGCATATTTATGATGAATTACTCAGAAAATACAAAGACTCAGAAGGATTGAAAACCGAGAAGGTCGGGCGCCCCCTCTTCCTCAAAGGCGAAAATAAAAAACTCGGAGTCGTGCTTTGCCATGGCTACAAATCATCGCCCGGCGAAGTTCGAGAATTGGCTCAAGCCCTACATGACAAAGGCTTTAGCGTTTATTGCGTGCGCTTGGATGGACACGGCACAGCACCGGAAAATATGAAAACAGCAAGCTGGATAAAATGGTACGATTCCTATATGCGCGGCGTTCTGGCAATTGAGCAGATCTGCGACAGAGCCGTGTTTGCAGGGTTCTCCACCGGAGGCCTGCTTTCATTATACGCAGCAGGAAAACATCCGGCAAAATGCGCGGGAATCATTTCCATCAATGCGGCAGTGAAAATCAATGACATCAGATTTCGCCTCGTGAAAGTGGTGAATTTCTGGAATGAATTTATGGATAAATTTGGCGAAAAAGGCAAAAAAGAATTTATCGAAGATGAGCCGGAATATCCCGAAACCAACTATAGCATAAATTATGTAAAAGGCATCGAGCAGCTTTCCAAACTCATGAAAAAAACCAGAATTGAGCTAAAAAACATCATGGCGCCGACATTAATCATCCAATCGCCCGATGACCCGATTGTTAACCCAAAATCCGGACAGATTATTTTTGACGATATAAAGTCCAAAAAGAAAGAGCTGGTAAAGCCGAAAGTCAATAATCACGTAATTATCCGTGGAAATGATAAGGAAAAAGTTTTCGCGCCGATAATCGAATTTATTGAAGAATTGCCGCACTGATGCCGCACTAAGAATTTTTTTGCTAAAAAATCAAAAAAACTGCTTGAAATTAACTATTTAAATCGTTAGCATCTTCAATAGTTAAGGAATCTTTAAATAAATCAAGGGCTAGGATTTAAGTTATGGCAAAAGCAAAAAATGAAAATGAGAAAGAGGTCTTAAGATCTTTTATCAACTTCCGCAAGCAGGAAACACCTCTTCCTGAGGATAACCAAATTTCAAGCGACGTTATGCTTGATTCACGCTACATCAAAAACTCATCGCAGCTCATCTCGGATGCTTTGCAAAAAGGTTTTGACGTTCTGCAAATGCCAAATGGCGATATTGTAACCACCGGAACAAAAACCGTTGTTTACAAATATTCATGGGATGAAATTGGTGGCAAGCTGAAACGTACCAGCATCGCCAGCAGAAAACCGAAAGATGAAGTGGATAACGAGGAAGAAGTTGTAACCGAAGCGCTGGAAGGCGTTGAGTAATAATTTCACTTCTCGGAAATAAATTCAAAACCCGCTCCCGTAGCGGGTTTTTTTTGCAATTTAGCTTTTATTATATAATATGCCCCGCATGAAGCGCGGATTTACCCTATTGAAAAAGCTGTCATTCCCTGAATCACAAAGTGATTCTAGGGGAATCTCTTCGATAGATAACAATATAATCCACCACCCTTTCATCCCCCCTCATAGGGGGGACAGAGGGGGGTATAGCGATGGCAGGCTTCGCAAAGGCTTCACTCTAGTTGAACTCTCTATAGTCCTCGTAATTATCGGGCTGCTTATTGGTGGCATCTTGGTGGCGCAGAGTTTGGTTGAGAGTGTGAGAGTCAATAGAATGGTTAGTGATTTCAACCAATATGAAATTATGATTAACCAATTCAAAGGGCTATATAAAAGCATTCCCGGTGATACGGCGAACGGGGCTATGTTTGGCGGATATGTCGGTAATGGAGACGGCTATTTGCAATCAAACGGAACAGCCAGTACCAGAGAGCAATGTGAAGCTTTTGTTCATCTTCGTCTTTCAGGTATTTTTCCGGGAGAAACTATAGGGCCGATAACTCACGGACAATGGTGGCAAATCCCTGCTGACCAATGCAACTTTATAGAAACTCCATTTAAACACACTTATTACAAATTTGTCAGGTCAACTAGTTGGAACGGCATATACGGTAATCAAGAAAACTTTATATCTACAGATTATGGGCAAGCATCAACTGATTATTGGTGGGGAGGCGGAAGATTATCTGTAGCAACCGTGGCAGCTATAGACAAAAAAATGGATGACGGCGTTGCCAATGCTGGCGTATTATATGGTTATGGCGGGTCTAATCCCAATTACTGTAGCGATACTAGCTTTACTACTGACGGTGGTACTGGCGCTTACCACTTTGAAAACGATACTTATTGCCAGCCTGCATTCTTTTTTAAGGTTCATTGAGTAAAAGTAGAAGTATAAATAAAAAATGAAACGCGGATTTACCCTATTGAAAAAGCTGCCATTCCCTGAATCACGCAGGGATTCTAGGGGAATCTCCGCGATAGATAACAATAGAACCCACCCCCCTTTCATCCCCCCTCATAGGGGGGACAGAGGGGGGTATAGCGATGACAGGCTTCGCAAAGGCTTCACACTTGTTGAACTCTCCATCGTCTTGGTGATTATCGGGCTGTTGATTGGTGGGATATTGGTCGCGCAGAGCATGGTTGATAGCACCAAGGTGCAGAGATTTGTTGGCGAAGTTAACCAATATATGACCGCCATACATAACTTCAAAACCAAATATAACCAACTCCCCGGAGATAGCACCCGCTTCACCAACCCCGGCGATAATGACGGCAGAATTGAATATCCTGGCAGTGGAGTAGCTGGTGAATGGACAAGAGCTTGGGCACATTTGAGTGAATCCGGAGAACTTCAAGAGACATATACCGGAGGTACGACTAACTTAGAAGGCTCAGTGCCGGAATCCAAAGCTTTTAAAGATGTGTTATATACATACATATACCTTGGAAACGACTGGGGATTTCTGAAACCTGGCCAGTTGATAGTGATTGGTAAACATATTAACACAACTTGGAATGCTTTGGGAGGGATTTCGCCTGCATCAGCCTTATCCATAGACACTAAAATTGATGATGGGTTAGCCGATGCTGGCAGCTTAACTACACATGTATTAACGACATCAACCTATCAAACAAACTGCCTAAAGAACACATCTGGATCTCCATATAATTCAGGTGATTATGCGCCAGAAAATGTGGATGGAAACTGTCCTTTGATTTACAATATAAATGACTTATTGTATTAGGTTCAGTATTGCCCACTTCCCAAACCTATGCTATTTACAGAAAATGAAACGCGGATTTACCCTAGTTGAACTCTCCATCGTCCTCGTAATTATCGGGCTGTTGATTGGTGGGATATTGGTCGCGCAGAGTATGGTTGATAGCACCAAGGTGCAGAGATTTGTTGGCGAAGTTAACCAATATATGGCAGCCATAAACAATTTTAAGGTTAAGTACCGCCAACTTCCCGGAGATAGCACTCGCTTCACCAACCCCGGTGACGGCGATGGAACTATCGAATATGTCGGCGCCGGTGCAGCCGGAGAATGGACAAGAATTTGGCAGCATTTGAGTGAATCTGGCGATTTGAACGAAACATACACGGGCGGGTTGCTCACTGCGGAAGGTTCAGTACCGGAATCCGCCGCTTTTAAAGATGTGCAGTACACTTTATTTATCCGCGCAAGCGCATATGGCTATAATTTAGCAGGACATACTCTGCATATTGGCAAGAAGAGCTCCGGAACATGGAATGCTTATGGCGGAATTTCTCCAGTTAACTCAGCCTCAATTGACATAAAATTTGACGATGGCAGCGCCGATACCGGAGATTTACGAATTTTCGCCGGAGGCATCAGCCCATACCAACCCGGCTGCATGAATATCACGGGCAGCCCGCCATATACATCCGCTACATATAATCTGGATAACCCCGATGGCTTATGCGTGCTTATGTATTGGGTTGAAGACAAGTTGTATTAATTTCATTTTCTTGCATTTCTTCACAACCCACGCTAAAACACCCAAATGACACAAAACACAAAATTCAAACCGAAAAAAATCGTGCTTGCCTATTCCGGTGGGTTAGACACATCAGTTATTTTAAAATGGCTGCAAGAAACTTATGAATGTGAGGTTGTGACCTTCACTGCCGATTTAGGGCAAGGTGAGGAAGTTGAACCAGCGCGCGCAAAGGCAAAAGCCGGCGGTGTGAAAGAAATTTTCATTGATGATTTGCGTGAAGAATTTGTGCGTGATTATGTATTCCCAATGTTCCGCGCCAACACGGTTTATGAGGGACGTTATCTGCTGGGCACATCCATCGCCCGTCCGCTAATCGCCAAACGCCAAATTGAAATTGCGCGGCAAGTTGGAGCTGATGCAGTTTCTCACGGGGCAACCGGAAAAGGCAATGACCAAGTGCGTTTTGAGCTTGGCTATTATGGCTTACAACCCGATATCAAAGTTATCGCACCTTGGCGCGAGTGGGATTTGAACAGCCGCACCAAGCTGATTGAATATGCACAAAAACATCAAATTCCTGTGGCGAAAGACAAGTTTGACGAGCCACCTTACTCTATGGATGCAAACTTGCTGCATATATCATACGAAGGCAATGCATTGGAAGACCCGTGGATTGAAGGTTCTGAAAATATGTATCGCCGCTCTGTTGCTCCTGAACTTGCGCCAAATGAGGCTGAATATGTTGAGATTGAATTTGAAAAAGGCGATGCAGTTGCGGTCAATGGTGAAAAACTTTCTCCGGCAATGTTACTCACCAAATTAAACGAAATCGGCGGACGCAATGGCGTTGGCAGGTTGGATATTGTTGAGAATAGATATGTCGGGATGAAATCTCGCGGAGTGTACGAAACTCCGGGTGGAACAGTTTTGCTTGAGGCGCATCGCGGAATTGAATCTATTACCCTAGACCGCGAAGCAATGCACCTCAAAGACGAGCTTATGCCAAGATATGCGAAATTAATTTATAACGGTTTCTGGTTTTCTCCAGAGCGG
>Ga0210009_1001429_pt1 | contig 20708 bp, 15 predicted proteins | sample CryGeyCG2114_065_FD_185457 | JGI IMG/M metagenome (GOLD analysis project Ga0210009, IMG submission 185457) | Groundwater microbial communities from aquifer - Crystal Geyser CG12_big_fil_rev_8/21/14_0.65 (SPAdes) (version 2) | ecosystem: Environmental > Aquatic > Deep subsurface > Groundwater ... | reverse complement strand
CTTGGTAGCAAGAAACCCTCAGAAATCAGCCAGGCTGCTTCTCGAGGGCGGCGAACATTAGCGGCCAAAAACCTGCCGTCAATGCCTTTCTTGCCTCGCTTCAGATTGCTCTTCTGCGGGGCACGAATCCCTCCGTTTGCAGTTAAGAATCACTTGCGGAGGGCGGCGAAACATAGCGACACCCAGCCCCCCGTCAACAGATATATTTCTATTATTTTTCCGCCAACAGATTTCCCTGTAACCACACCATTCTGCCAGGAGCCTTCTCGTCGCTCTGCGCTTTATCGTGCAGCATGTCGTTGCAGATCGACTGCCTGTTTGCACTGTTTATTGACGATACGTGTCCTGCCCGGTGATTGTGGCTATAATGATACGGCATGCTCTGTTTCTTTTTTTGCCAACGCGACTTAGTTGTCGCCCCGTAGCGGTTAACAGGAGAGGCCAATGACACCGGTGAGCTGGCACAGCATGAATACGGATGTGGCACTACAAAAGCTGGACGCATCCGCCGCCGGGCTCACAACCGCCGAGGCCGACAAACGGCTGCAGGCATACGGGCCTAACCTGTTACCGGAAGGTAAACGCCGCTCTCTGCTCATGATGCTGATTGAGCAGTTTTCCAACGTCATGATTATCGTGCTGCTGCTGGCAGCACTTATTTCCGGCTTTATCGGCGAGCTGCAGGATACGATTGCCATCGTTGTCATTGTCCTGCTCAATGCCATTGTCGGAACAGTGCAGGAGTGGCGAGCAGAACGTGCGGTGACCGCCCTGCGGGAAATGGCGGCACCTGCGGCCCGCCTGTTGCGTGATGGCAAGACCATTACCCTGCCGGCAGCAGGCGTTGTACCGGGTGACATTGTACTGCTGGATGCGGGCGATATCGTGCCTGCCGACCTGCGCTTGCTGCACACTGAAGATCTGGAAGCCGACGAGTCGGCCATGACCGGCGAATCGATGCCCGCAGGCAAACAACATGATGCACTGGATGATAGCGCACGTGCGGTCGCCGATGCTGACAACATGGCATTCAAAAGCAGCCTGATTACACGCGGGCGCGGGCGCGGCGTTGTTATCGCCACCGGCTCACATACGGAAATCGGTCATATTGCCGCACTGCTGCACGGCGAAGCCGGTGTCATGACCCCGTTGCAGATGCGGCTGAACCGCTTCAGTCGCCATCTGGCACTCGCCATACTGGCTATCTGCTCGCTGGTTTTCGCTGTCGGTCTGCTGCAGGGGCAGCCCGTACTGCTGATGTTTCTAACCGCGGTAAGCCTGGCGGTCGCGGCCATACCCGAAGCACTGCCCGCCGTGGTCACCATTTCACTGGCACTCGGTGCCCGCAAGCTGATCCGTCAACATGCGCTGGTGCGCAACCTGCCCGCTGTTGAAACACTCGGCTCGATCACCTACATCTGCACCGATAAAACCGGCACACTGACGCAAAACCGTATGCGCGTTGATCTGGTTGTAAGCGCAACCGAGCAACTAACTACCCTGCCGGCGGCATCTGCCGGCACACAATGGCGCGCGCTGGGTCAGGCGATGGCGCTGAATAACGATGTGGCGGAAACAGATGGCGCACCTGCAGGTGAGCCGACCGAGATGGCCCTGTTTGAAGCGGCACTGCAAAGCGGTTATGACAGACAATCCCTGCTCAACTCCATGCCGCGCGAGGCGCTGCTGGCCTTTGACAGCAAACGCAAACAGATGACAACACTGCACCACTGCCCCGAAGGTGTTGTTGCCTACAGCAAAGGGGCACCCGAAGTTGTTCTTGCCAGCTGCGCAAACAGCCCCGGCTTTCATGCAGAGGCGATGCTTGCCAGAGCAGAGCAGCTTGCCGGTGAAGGGTATCGGGTGCTCGCCTTTGCCACCCGCACATTCCCGGCTATGCCGGCAACCATCACGCCCGCGGCGATTGAGCAGGAGCTGATCTTCCTGGCACTGGTTGCCCTGATCGACCCGCCGCGAGCAGAAGCGAAACAGGCGGTGACCGATTGCCTGACTGCCGGCATCACACCGGTGATGATTACCGGCGATCATCCGGGTACGGCCATGACCATTGCCCGCCGCCTGGGCATCACCGACGATATGCATGCCATGTTAAGCGGCAGCGAGCTGGCAAAGCTCAGTGACAGCGCCTTTGCCGGCATGGTTGAGAGTATCCGGGCTTATGCACGGGTAACACCGGAGCAGAAGCTGCGTATTGTTAAAGCATTGCAGGCCAATGGTGAGTTTGTCGCCATGACCGGCGATGGCGTCAATGATGCGCCGGCGCTCAAGCGCGCCGGCATCGGTGTATCTATGGGTAAAAATGGCACCGATGTGGCCCGCGAGGCCTCCGACATGGTGTTGCTGGATGATAATTTCGCCACCATTGTCTCTGCCGTCAAATCCGGCCGTCAGATTTTCGATAACATCCGCAAGTTCATCAAGGATACGATGAGTTCAAACTCCGGCGAGATCTGGACGCTCTTCCTCGCCCCCTTTTTAGGCCTGCCGATCCCGCTGCTGCCGATTCATATTCTGTGGATCAATCTGGTCACTGATGGCTTGCCGGGACTGGCCTTCACGGCGGAACCCGCCGAAAAGGGCATCATGCAGCGCGCGCCACGGCCGCCGAAGGAGAACATCTTCGCCCACGGCATGTGGCAGCACATTATCTGGGTCGGCCTGTTTGTCGGCGGCATCTCGATCGCCTCGCAGGCGTGGGCGATCTCGCGCGGTGTCGAGTACTGGCAGACGGTTGTGTTCACCGTGCTGACCATATCGCAGCTGTTTCACTCCATGGCAGTGCGCAGCGAAAGCGAGTCGCTGTTTCGCATCGGCCTGCTCAGCAACCTGCCGATGCTGGGCGCGGTACTGCTGACGGTGGGGTTGCAACTGGCCGTGATCTACCTGCCGGCACTCAACAGCATATTCCACACCCAGCCGCTGCCGCTGTTCGATCTGGCAGTCTGCCTGATATTGTCATCACTGGTACTTGTCTGTGTAGAGATTGAGAAGTGGCTGATTCGCCGCGGTCTAATTTACAGGGAAAACCAGTAACACTTCGACGCAACCCGGCTACTTGTGAAATAAAACCGACCAGCCAGTACTAGCAGGTCATCACTGCTCGAGAATCAGTCGTCATCAGGTTATAGATATAGGTTTCGGCCTCTTCAGGCATATAGGTCAGACGCACATGCACAATGATCGGATCGACCGAGCTGTTGCGCACCACTTTCACATACAACTGTTCACCATTGGGCAGAATCAGCTTCAGACTGCTCAGCATTGAGCAATCCTGATCCAGTTGCAGCTCAAATGCGGTGCTGTTCAACTGTAAGATGAAACCGTCAAATGTTTCACGGGAAAACTTGCCCTCAAGGGGAGAGACGCGAACCGGCAGCGGTGATATGGCTATCAGCGGCTCGGAGTTCTTTTCTGGCAGCAATAGCCGTTGATCCCCAGAGACGCCGCCAATATCAAAAATGGTCATTTCATGGCTAACACCTTTCGGCATCACCTTGATCTGATCATCAATGCGCAACTTAACATGGCACGCATCGTGCGTTGTCTCTGATATCAGGATTTGACCGCCAACCGTATAGGACTCAATACGTGATGTTATATTGACCAGCATCCCGACCACGCCGTATTTACTTCTGATACTTGAGCCGATATTGCCAACAATGGCATAGCCCGTATTGATCCCGATACCCATTTTTACCTGCGGATAGCCCAACGCCCGATAGCGCAGGTTCACCTTATGCATGGCCTGCTGCATCTCAATAGCACAACGCACTGCCCGCGTAGCGTCATCATCCCGTTGTACGGGCGCACCAAAAAAGGCCAGAATCGCATCACCAATGAATTCATTGATGGTGCCCATATAGCGCTGGATCACCTCGGTCATCACACCCAGGTAGATATTTATCATATCCACAATAGTTTCTGCAGGCAGCCGTTCCGACAGGGATGTGAAGCCTCGGAGATCTGCCATCAGTACGGTGACTTCACGCTTCTCACCGCCCAGCTTCAAGCCGTCGGGCGTATCGATTAAATTATCAACCACCTCTTCAGATAGGTAGCGACCGAATGTCTTGCGAATAAAATGATAGGCCAGATGCAGCTTTCTGTTGGTGCGGCGAAGGTCCAGCTGGTTCTTGATTCGGGCATACATAAGGGCCGGCGAAACCGATTTTGAGATATAATCAACCGCGCCGGCATCAAAGCCGACCAGCTCATCATCATCACCCTCTTTTGAGGTCACGAAAATCACCGGGATGTCCGCAGTAACAGGATTAGCCTTCAGACGCCTGCACACATCATAACCATTTTCGCCCGGCATCATGATATCGAGCAGAATCAGATCCGGACGACTGGCTGAGAGAGCGCGCGCCATCGCTTCTTCCCCGTCGCTTGCCAGCATCACCTGATACCTTGATTGAAGCAGGGCTTGCATCACTTTCAGATTAACAGGTACATCATCTACAACCAGAATGGTTTCCCGCTGATCGCCTGTTATTAAAGGCACAACTGTATCCTCCGTGAAAATTGGCGGATAATACACAGCTGTGCGTTGAGCATAGTGACCGCCATCACAAGAAGCGCATAAATCACTATGGCGTGGTGAAGTAACTATTAAACACCGGTGCGCTCTTATTCACAGGGAAGCTGATCCCGGTGAGCAGATACCAACACACTAAACTCTTCTGGCTCCAACTCCTGCTCGCATCCCAACAAGACAAGCCGAGCCCTGATGACCAGCCTAGAAATCGTCAGTAAATCGGCAGATCAACCACTATACCAGCCCTGCTGCGCAAGCCACTGCTCAGGGCCTTGAAGCAGAGCCGGTTTAAAGACGATACAAAGCCGGCAGATACAGTTAGCCAACCTTGTCGTCACGCAGATTTGTGAGGAAGCGGTCAATCTGTTCACGCAAGCACTGTACCTGGTCAAGCATTGCGGTACTGCTGTTAAACGCCACTGTTGATGCGAGGTCAACTTCATCAGCAGCAATGGCGACATCACCAGAGGCCGCTTGCACACTCAGCATCCCCTCTTTTGTATGATGTGCACCAATCGATATCTCCTGGGTGGCAGCATCTTGCTGCTCCATTGTAGTCGCCACATTCATACTGGCTTCATTCATGGCAACAATGGTGTTGGTAATACTTTTTATTGCCTGAATTGCTCCCCGCGTCTCAGTCTGCATACTGTGAATCTGTGCCTCAATCACATCTGTCGCTTTTGCCGTTTCCTGCGCCAGATTTTTCACCTCATCTGCAACCACAGCAAAACCACGTCCTGCTTCACCTGCCCGTGCTGCCTCAATACTGGCATTGAGGGCAAGCAGGTTAGTCTGCTCGGCAATTTCTGTAATTGTCGCCAGCACAGAACCTATTTCAGTTGAAACAGCCACCATCTTGCCAACTTTTTCGTTTGTAGACTCCGCCTCACCAACAGCCTGTTTGGAAATACGCAGCATATCCACGACCTGTTCATTTACCGTTGAAATCGAGGCACTCATCTGCTCGGTAGCGGCAGCAGTTTGCTCTACATTCTTCACCCCTGCGTTGATACCGGCCATGGAAAAATCCGACTGTTGTTTCAGCTTCTCGGCAATACTGGACAGTCCTTCGGATGAGCGGAGGGCTTCTTGTACACGTTCGCCCAGATCAGTAACAAGTGCACCAACGCTGGCATCGAATTCATCGGCAGTAGCTTTTTCATTAGCAATAATAGCCTGCAGCTGCTGTTGATCCTGGCGGATCTTGTCCTGCTCAGCCTGGGCCCGCTCACGCTCACTCTCTTTGAAATGAAGACGCATATTATCCATCGCTGAAAACAACTGACCAAGTGCATCCGCAGAGTTTGGCTCAATGCGTGTATCCAGGTCACCACTGATGATACGTTGAGCGGCATCCCTTGCCTGGTTGATGGGTTTAATAACTATATTTTTCAGCATTAAGTTGACCACAATAAGTCCTGCAATCATAAAGCCGATATTGAGCAAGACGTTCACCAGCAAGTCATCCTGGATAGCCTGATCCACCGAGGCCAATGAAGCACTGACCCTGATCCCGCCATTCACACTACCGCTCTTCACGTTATGACAGGCCAGGCAGTTAACGCCGCGTGTATTATCTGTAGCAAAATAGGGAATACCTACTGTCAAAACACGGCCATGCTCATTCTCGCCTACCTCTACAATCTCTTCCCCGCGTAGCAGGCGCTTATCAAACTCATCCTTGACCTGTTCTTCCGGCTCACCATCACCGAACTGGGCTTTTACACCATCACCGCGAACAACCCTGAGCCCCTCAATCCCGTCAGCAGCCATAAATTTGCCTCTAAGAACCTCCCGATCATCCATCGCGCCGGTCAACATCAGGGTGTTCAGGCTGTCAAAATAATTACCATTCAGGTCCTTAAGATTTTGTGTGGCAATCTCCAGAACCCGGTGCTTCTCTTCCTGATAGGAGGCAACCGCAGAAAACAGCGTTATTAGCAAAAATACAATAAACACCGTCATGTTTATTTTCGTAGATAAACCCAGCTTGTAAAAGATCGTCCTATTTCCCACATTACCTCCCCGATATTGTTACAGCTGCCAAAGACTTAACCAGCATGACTGGTAAGCAAGATTGTCGCCACATAATTAATAAGCTTTTATGTGTTGAATGGCGTACGCGTAAATAATTACAACGCAACGTAACACAACAATCGATCACCATTATTAACAGATAGCGCTGAATCACTCATCTCATTTGTCAGAAGGTAGACGGAAGAGCTGCTGGATAGCGTCAAATTCTGCGATTGTTGATCCCTGTTTGCAGAACACCTGTTCTGGAGCGGGAAACCGGATGAGTAATCAACTCAGTTCCGCTGGGCGGTTGGGGCAAGTCCTGCAGATCGGCCACACGGTAAAACCGTTCCATTTGGCACAAATAAAGAAGCCCCACTTAAGATTTCTCTTGCCGATGGGGCCTGGAGTAAAAAGTAATCACGATTAATCAACAGGGCGACCTTCTGATTGTTGAAAGCTGACGTCGCAGGCATCCCGAGACAGCAGATTGAGCAGCCGCATAACTGACCGAAGGGCAAGAGGCAGGATGCTGCGAATCACCATTGTTCAGGATTGGTGTATTGATCGCCACAACGTGGCGGCTCCGAAGGAGTGCAAGGCATGGCTATGGCTACACTTGGGAGCGTCAAACATGTGGAGTAGCAGGGGCAAGTAGCGGCGTCACCGCTTCGCGATAGAGGAACTTCAGTGTGCCGAATCACGAACCTACAGGATAGTAGATTCGGACGGCGAATTGCCGCCCAAAGGGTGAGGCACATGGATGTGCCGAATCACGAACCTACAGGATAGTAGATTCGGACGGCGAATTGCCGCCCAAAGGGTGAGACACATGGATGTGCGGAATCAAAATGTCCAACTTGTTCAATACAGAGCCTATCGCGCGGGGGGGTAACGCCGCTTGCTCCTCATACGAGCCATTCACTACAGCTGCTGCATCCGCAGCTTGTTCCTGTAGTGAATAACTCTATTCGGCAAATCTATAAGGGGGAATCAAGCGGCATTATCCCTCCGTGCACAGGAATGAACTAATATCTCCCTCGTCAATAGCGAGACAGGAAACGCCATCAGTGTATCTTTACTAACACGAGTTCCCGGACTTCCGCGATGAACCGTAAAAAAGCCTGTTGCTTGCAAGCTTTAGCGCCCGCGCTAAGCTAAGCGGGCATCATCCTGAGAGTATACGGAGGGCAAGCAGATGATCGAAGGCTCGTGTCTACGCATATACCTGACCGAATCGGGAAAAATAGATGGAAAACCGGCGATGGAAGCGATTCTTGAGCTCTGCCGCCAAGCCGGCCTGAGCGGCGTATCGGTGCTGCGCGGCATCGAGGGCATGGGTGAAGGTGGTGTTCATTCCGCCTCGTTCCTCTCCCTCTCGGCCGACCTGCCGCTGCTGGTGGAAGCGATCGACAGTCGCGAGAAAATTGAGCATGCCATGGAACAGATGCGCCCCCATCTCGCCCACTGCCTGGTGGCCTGCTGGCCTGTTTCACTGATGCGCACGGAGTATTTACATGGACATGATTAAATTACTGCGAAAAGTACCGCTGTTTGCCGAGCTGAATGAGGCTGAGCTGACATCTATTGCCACGCTCGCCTCCAGCATTGAAATAGCCAAGAAAAACATCGTCGTACAGGAGTTCGAGCCGGGCGACTCGATGTATGTCATCCTCGATGGTGAAGTAAAAATATCCACCTATTCGATTGACGGCAGGGAGGTGGTGCTGGCGCTGCTCGGCAAGGGCTCGTTTTTCGGCGAGATGTCGCTGCTGGATGAAGAACCCCGCTCGGCCACCGTCACCACAATGACCGACTCAAAGCTCGCCCATATCCGCAGGCGTGATCTGGTACCGCTGCTGATGGAGCGCCCCGCCATCACGCTGAAACTGTTGAAGGAGATCACCTCCCGACTGCGACGCACCAGCCGCATACTCGAGCGCATCAGCAGCATGGATGTGCCGCATCGCCTGTATGCCTATATCGTCGATCACTGCCAGCGCTTCGGGCAGCCGAAAAATGATGGCCGCTATGCCGCCGTACTACCGACCCATCAGCTGCTGGCGGATCAGCTATCCACCAGTCGCGAAACGATTTCGCGCGCCATCAGCGCACTGAAAAAAGACGGCACACTTGTGCAGGGAGACAGTCGCGGCAAGGTGAGCGTCGATGTTGATGCGCTGGAAGAGCGACTCGAAGATTTCTAGGAGACTCTCCAAGCACAGGAATGGTCACGAGGAAAAGCGGGTACTGGCTGTTTTTCCGCAGCAGGTTCGTCCCTGCCCGGACAGCCTCCCGGGCTAAAGCGAAAGCTGTACGGAATACCCGGTTGCGCGAATACGCTCAGCCAGCTGCTCCATCCAGCCCTGCGCCAGCGCTGACAGATGCACCGCTTCAGCCTGCATCGATGGTCTGGCCAGACCGTAGAGCAACACCCCGTGTATCGGCACGTCCGCCGCCTGCAGTGAGCGCAGAAAATCAACATAGGCAGTAAGCTCTGCTTCCGATGGCGGCAAACCATCCCATGCAGCCATGCAGGTCTGAATCCAGCTCGGGCACAGTTGCGCCATCGTTTTCACCTGATGAAACAGCCGCTCGGGCGACAGGGATACGCCATTGATGCGCCGGATACCGGCAACCGTGGCGCTATCCACCTTGACCCACACTTCGCCATGATACGCAGCCATACGCGCTAGTCCCTGCTGCACAACCGCCTTATCGGCGTATGAGCCGTTACTGATCAGGCGCAGCGGCAGGTCCAGTTCGAAGCTGTCCATCACCTCGACAATGACAGCGATCACCTTGTCAAAATCACGACTGCCGGTCGGCTCACCATTACCCGAGATGGCAATATCGCACAGGCGGCGACATGCTGCCGGCACATGCTGCTGCATAAACACACCATGCAGAATATTCGTCAGCATGGCCGAGAGCTCTGATGTCAGTAGCGCCAGATCAATAGCCGGCGCTGTGCCGCGTACCAGGTCGGGCACCTGACAGTAGGCACAATGCCAGTCGCAGGCGCTGTTCGGATTCAGATTGATACCGACCGATACACCACCGGCACGGCGCGACACAACCGGGTAGACATAGGTCATGCCGACAGCGTCCCTGTCATGGTTGGATGTATTCAGCTGCAAGCTCATGAATCAGACAAAAATATCGATCGTGCGACCACCGGTGGCGAGCATGTTGGTGGTATTCTGCCCCTTATGCGTGTAAGTCAGCGGAGGTTCTTTGGCCGAATCCTGATAGGCCGCACTGCTGCGCAAGTCGTTGCGCAGGCCGGCTCCACCGCCGGCGGCTTCGGAGGATTTGGTCACCGGCGTAACATCAATGACCGGATTTTTGAATTGGGTAGCAGCCTGTTGCGGCGATATCAGCGGCGGCACAGCCACCGCCTGAGGGTAGCTGTCGAAGCGCATGACAAAGCCCAGCGTCAGTGACATCGAGTCACTTTAACCGCTTGCACGCGCTTGATCAATACAGCTATCACATCGTCACACTACGCATTGCAGCCGTCACCTGCGCAAGATCATCACTCCGGATCACAAACGGCGGCATGGTGTAGAGCAGTCGCCCGAAGGGCCTGAGCCATACACCGCGTGCAATCAGCTGCTGCTGTACATGCACAACATCGATCGGATCCTTCATTTCAATGACACCGATCGCGCCTTTCACGCGCACTGCCTGCACCCGTTCGCTCTCCCGGCAAGGGGAAAGCTGTTGATGCAACTGCGTCTCAATCGCGGCCACCCGCTGCTGCCAGGGGGAAGCCAGCAACAGATCGATACTGGCCAGCGCCACGGCACAGGCCAGTGGATTGGCCATAAAAGTCGGCCCGTGCATCAGTACGCCCTGGCCATCGGCATGAATGCCCGCACAGACACCGGCCGTGCACAATACCGCCGCCAGCGTCATATAGCCGCCGGTCAATGCCTTACCAACGCACAGGATATCGGGCGCAATCTGCGCCTGCTCACAGGCAAACATCGTACCTGTACGGCCGAAACCGGTGGCAATCTCATCGGCAATCAGCAGCACATCGTAGGCATCGCACAGGCTGCGTACCTGACGCAGAAATTCCGGTGCATACACACGCATACCACCGGCGCCCTGCACGATAGGCTCGAGAATGACCGCCGCAATCTGGCTGTGGTGCGCCTCGATCAGGCCGCGGAAGGAGGTCATCTGTTCATCATCCCAGACATCATCGCTGGCAGCCGTTGGCGCATCGGCAAAAAAGTGGTTGGGCAGCTGATCGGCAAACAGATGATGCATGCCGGCAACCGGATCGCAGACGCCCATGGCGCCGAAGGTATCGCCATGATAACCGTGACGTATGCTCAGCAGCTTTGTTTTCCGGCTCTGCCCCTGTGCCTGACAGTACTGCAGCGCCATCTTGATCGCCACTTCCACCGCTACCGAACCTGAATCGGCAAAAAACACATGCTGCATACCGGCCGGCGCAATACTGAGCAGCCGCTCGGCCAATAGTGCAGCCGGTGCATGCGTCAGGCCGCCGAACATCACATGCGCCATTTTACCCAGCTGCTGCTCAATGGCGGCATTGAGTTGCGGCACATTATAGCCGTGGATCGCACACCACCATGAAGCCATACCATCGATGACCCGGCGCCCGTCTTCAAATTCCAGACGTACGCCATCAGCACTTTTCACCGCATAGACCGGCGCGGGATCAAGCATCGAAGCATAGGGGTGCCAGACATGCGCCTGCTCAAATGCCTGCCAGGCCGGCTGCCTGTTATTCATGCGGCCAACCACTCATACGCCCAACCGGCCTGCCGCCACCAGATCCAGCGTCAGCCGCTCCATCACCACCGGCTTCTCCTCCAGCGAGGCGCCCTTGATCAGCTTTTCCGCATCACTGATGCGTTTGATTGCCGCACTCAACTCGGCCCCGCGCCAGCAGCGCGCCTCGGCACTCACCTGCGTGCGCGCGTCGCCAAACACTTTGGCCGCCTGCAACGGATTGCGCTCATGTTGCGACTGATACCAGCAGTACATCAGCAACTGCTGCATGCGCGTACCCAGCCAGGAGAGCATCTGCACTTCAGCCACCTGCTGCTCAACAAGCAGTCGGTGCGCCAGCCCCACGGCATGGGCTTCACGCATGGCCACGGCATGGCACCATGCCTCCAGCGCACCGGGTGCACGCTCACCCAGCAATTCGCCCACCACATCCATACCCAGCAACGCACCCTCGCCGCCGTCGTAGCACTGCAACCGCTCCAGCAGGCGACGGGTGGCCTGGCGCATGCCGCACAGCCTCTCGCCCATCCACTGCAGCGTTGCCGGCGCCAGCTGCAGGCCGGCCGTGTTCACCTCATCAGCCAGCCAGCGGGTAAATCCCGCCGCATCCGGCGCGGAGAACTCGCACTGCGGCAAGCTGTTCTCCGCTTTCATCTTTTTATGCAGCGCCTTGCGCCATTCGATACCCGGCGCACAGATAATCAGGCGATTACCGGCAACAACCGAGCGGCTCATCTTCAGCAGATGCTCGGTCTGTTTCACATTGGCTGACTGGGCATTACGCACCAGTGCATAGCAGTAGGAGGGGCCGAACAGACCTCTGTTGCGCGATGCCTCCTCAATACGGGCGAGCTCCGTAACATCGACACGCATGCGCGTTGCAGCCGTGTCGCCATCGGCCAGCAGCAGCTCGGCCGCTTCAACCAGCGCATCCTGATCTTCACCATGCAGGTAGTAACAGCCGTGTTGTGCAGGCAGCAAACGCGCAGGGGTCAGGCGCATGCAGACTCAGCCCGCATCAGAAACCGGAGCGTACGCGTCCGACCGCATCCGAGACCCACTGCTTCTGTAAATCACTCAACAGCCGCGTACGCGATGCATCAATACTGGCCGGACCGCCGGAAACATAGACATCGCCCTGACGCTGAATCGGGCCACTCTGCCACAGCGTTTTACCATCCTGCTCCAGCATCAGCGAACCGGTGAAGGTCATGCGGTACTGCGTGGCAACGCCCGACAGATCATAGGCCGAGGGCACAAAGGCGAGCGGATTAAGCTGCACATGCAACAGTGCATGATGTGCCGTATCGGCAATCGCTCCGCCATCAATCAACTGGTAGCGCTGTGAAACCAGACGTTGACGCAACATCGAAAGCAGCCTGGCATCGGCATTGCCGGTGATGGTCACCGTATGCACGTCCGCCGGAATAGCGCCGGTACCCTCGCCATGGCCAACCAGATGATAGCCACAGGAGCTCAGCAGCATCAATGCAACCATGACAGCACAGGCGCGAGCAATCATGCCGGTTTAACCACAATATTGAGCAGGCGGCCGGGCACCAGAATCACCTTGACGATCTGCATACCATCCAGCCATTTATGGATGGCATAATCGGCCTGTGCCGCAGCCAGCGCTTCATCCTGTCCGGCATCCTTGCCGATCACGATCTCGCCGCGCTTTTTGCCCTGCACCTGTACCACCAGCGTAATCTCATCCTGCTCCAGTGCTGCCTGATCGGCTACCGGCCAGGGCGCCAGCACGGCGACCTGCTCCATGCCCAGCCGCTCGCCCATTTCGCAGGCAAAATGAGGCACGAATGGCGCCAGCATCGTGGCCAGCACCTGCACGCCTTCACGGTAGGCGGCCTTGCCGCTTTGCCCCTGCGGCAGAAAATCCTGCAACGCGTTGGCCAGCTCCATCTGCGCCGCAATGGCGACATTAAAAGCAAAGCCATGCTCAAAGGCATGCGTCACGCGCTCAATCGTCGTATGTATGGTACGGCGCATCAGCTTCACTGCCGCCGCATCGTCATCCCCGTCAGACGCGGCATCAACCTTCTCCAGCAGACGCCAGACGCGCTTGAGAAAGCGGTGAGCGCCCTCCACACCGGCATCATTCCACTCCAGCTCTTTCTCGGGCGGAGCGGCAAACAGGGTAAACAGGCGCGCGGTATCGGCACCGAAGCGCTCGATAATGGCTTTCGGATCGACGGTATTACCCTTGGACTTGGACATCTTGGTACCGTCTTTGAGCACCATGCCCTGCGTCAGCAGGTTCTTGAACGGCTCATCGCCGCACTGCTCGCTGGTAAACAGCCCGGCATCGCGCATCAGCTTGTGATAAAAACGGGCATAGAGCAGATGCAGCACCGCATGCTCGACGCCACCGATATACTGATCCACCGGCGCCCAGCGTGCCATATCACCGGCATCCACCATGGCATCGGCACTGCGCGGGCTGGTATAGCGATTCATATACCAGGAGGATTCCATGAAGGTATCAAAGGTATCGAGCTCGCGTTCGGCCGGCTTGCCGCAACGCGGGCAGTCGGTGTGCCTGAAGGCCGCACAATCGTTCAGCGGTGAGGCGCCGCCCGTAGGCTGCAGGTCGGTTGGCAGCACAACCGGCAACTGCTCGTCCGGTACAGGCACCGCACCGCAATCAGCGCAGTGAATAACAGGAATCGGTGCACCCCAGTAACGCTGACGCGATACCAGCCAGTCGCGCAGACGGTACTGTACCCGCTCGGATCCCTTGCCGTTTTTGGCCAGCCAGCCGGTAATCGCCGCTTTGGCATCCGGAGATGGCAAGCCATCAAACTGAGCTGAGTTGATCAACTGCCCCTGCTCGGTAAAAGCGGCAGCAGTGATATCCCAGTCGCCTGTTTCCGGCGCAATCACCTGTTTGACCGGCAGATCATATTTGCGGGCAAAATCAAAATCGCGCACGTCATGCGCCGGTACACTCATCACCGCACCCGTGCCGTAGCCCATCAGCACAAAATTGGCGACCCAGACCGGTACACTGGCACCGGTGATCGGATGCACGGCATTGAAACCGGTTGCCATGCCCTTCTTCTCCATGGTTTCGACATCGGCTTCCTTGGTGGAGATCTTGCTGCACTCTTCGAGAAAGTCGGCCAGATCGATATTGGCTTCAGCCGCCTTTTTCGCCAGCGGGTGAGCCGCCGCTACAGCCATATAGGTCACACCCATCAGTGTATCGGGGCGGGTGGTAAAGACCTCCAGTGTCTCATCGGATCCTTCCAGGCGGAAGCTGACCTCGGCACCGGACGATTTGCCGATCCAGTTGCGCTGCATGCCGATTACCTTCTCCGGCCAACCATCCAGCTTATCCAGATCGGCCAGCAACTCCTCGGCATAATCGGTAATACGGATAAACCACTGCTTCAGATTCTTGCGGATGACCGGCGTATCACAGCGCCAGCAGGCACCTTCCACCACCTGCTCATTGGCCAGCACCGTATGGCAGGGATCACACCAGTTCACTTCCGCCCGCGCCTGATATGCCAGCCCTTTTTCCATCAAACGGGTAAACAGCCACTGCTCCCAGCGGTAATATCCGGGGTGGCAGGTGGCAATCTCGCGCGACCAGTCATAGGAGAGGCCGAGACGCTTGAGCTGGACACGCATCTGGTCGATATTGGCATAGGTCCACTCAGCAGGGGGGCGTTTGTGCTTGATGGCGGCATTTTCGGCCGGCAGACCGAAGGCATCCCAGCCGATCGGATGTAGCACATTGAAACCGTGCATGCGTTTGTAGCGTGCCACCGCATCACCCAGACAGTAGTTGCGCACATGGCCCATATGCAGATTTCCTGACGGATAGGGGAACATCACCAGACAGTAATAGGACTCCCTGTCATCGTCATCGCATGCTGCATCGATACCGGATGCATGCCATTGCTGCTGCCATTTGGCTTCTATTTCCTGTGCTTCGTAACGCTCGGACACCGACTCAAACTCCTCATTGCAACCGTGCCCGTTCCCGCACTGCTTACGGACACCCAGCGCCGGATGATGAAGCCATCACAGACGAAAGAAAAGGCTTACGCCTGCAGCTCAGCACCTGCGTATGACAATCAACTCTACAATATGATCCTGATGATCACGCCAGACCTTGAGACTTTGCGGGTTCCCCATCGGATTGATCATGATCTCCAGTTGCCGCAGACACTGGAACTCATGGCGACGGGGAAACAGACGCATCACCATATTCGGCTTCATGGCACCGGCAACAATGGCGGAATCAATACGAAAACCGATCCAGATCAGATCCTGCTGCAACAGGCTGGCAAACAGCCCGGCAGCATCCATATCCCTTTCGTACGACGGGCATGGCAACACATCCAGCGCCAGCGGTACGCCTTCACCGACATCGGAGCTCATCAGGCTGTCGAGCAGATAGCGTAGCGAGCGATGCATATCGTAGACCTGCGGCGTTGTGGAGGCATACATCAGATAGGATGTATGCGCCGCATAAATGCCGTAAAACTCCATCGGCACAACCACATTCACATCCATCTCTATGGGAAAGCGGTCCAGCTCATTCTGCAGCATGCGCGCCTGATTACGGGTGTCGACAATAGCAAACATCTCCGGCCTGCACGCCTCCTCCTCGGCCAGCGAAAAGGTGTGCGACAGCACCGAGGCCACCATGGCATGGGGCTTTTTCACCACATGCGCAGGCCTGGATACAACCACCTTGTCCGCCCGTTGCACATGCTCGCGCAGCGCCTCCATATCGGAAAAGTTCCAGCGCCTGATATCAACAGTCACCCGTTTCAGTGCGCCCTCCATCTCGCCAAGTCGCCGCTGCACATAATCGCTCATATCGACCTGCTCTTTGCGGCTCATATCATCGAGCAAGGTCACATGGATAACATCAAAGGAGTCCAGCAGGCGTTTGAGCATCAACGGCAGTGCGCCAATCCAGCCGACCGCCAGCAGCTGCAGATCTCTCTTCTGTTGCAGTACGACAGGCATCGGCTCTTCTCCGCCAGCAGGCGCCCGCTCCACCTCCCCCATCTGCAGGCAGTATTCGAACTCGCCGTAGAGGGTGGCATGATCCACGGCAATCCCCTGCACTGAAGTCACCTGCACCTCCGCCTGCAGAGAGGAGAGCGGGTGCACCTGTAAACCGGCATCCGCCACGGCCACCAGAATCACCCCCTGCTCAAAGCAGCGCAGCATCATCTCCCGGACGCTGATCGTATGTGTCCCGTCAACAAAAAACCATGTCCCGGACTGTCGGACAATGCGTCCGTCCCACTCCACAACATGCATGGCCGATTCATCCTCTCGCTCGGGAATCATCAAGCGTGAGAGCACCTGATCGACATCCTGATAGACCAGTACATTACGAATCAGATTGGCACGCATATCCGGCTCGGAGATCAGCACGGTCGGCTTGTTGTAGTAGCCCGCCTTGTCCCAGCCGACCTGCAGCATATGGTTATAGGATTGCAGGCGCGGCTGCACCATGCCCATCACCGTATAGGAGACCGGTATATCCGGATTCACCTGACGGATCGCCATCAGTGAAAACAGATTCTGCGACAGCTCTTCAGCCGCATTCAGCGTCTCATCGGTACAGACCAGCGCCTGTCTGGCCGAGCCCAGATTCACCCGCTGCATTGACTCGGCATCTTCCGTGTCACCCCAACGGAATGTGACCCAGCTCTCCAGCTCATCCGGCCGTTTTTTGGTCTCGCCGAGAAACACCAGCTTCAGCCTGGCGAAACGCTGATCGGAGAGTTGCTTCAACTTTTCAATAATAAACGGCGATGCGCTGTTCCAGCCTATCATCACCAGATGGTTGGCTATCATCAGTTTTTCATTGCGCAACTTGGCCATCAGACCGGAAATAATGCTCGAGCCGATACCGATGAAAAATGCCAGAATAAACATGCCCAGCACCACGCTGAACACCGAAAACAGCGCCAGATTATCATCGCCAAGCGGATCACTCACCAGATTACCTGCCGCCATCAGCGTACGGAATGCGAACCAGATCTGTACAAACAGATTCTCATCCACCGCCGAGAGTACGCCATCCTGGGAGAAATCGAATCCGGACATGGTAAAGTGACCCACCACACCGCCGCTAATCGAGAGCATGGCCAGCAGCAGTACCACCAGTATAATCTCCTGACTGTAATCACCTTCGCGGAATACCTTGCCCAGATTACGCAGGATCACCATCCATGGCCTGAACAGTCGTACCAGCCGGATAGCCCTGAGTGCATTGCCATATGGGATAGAGGTCAGTCCCGGCACCATGACAACCGTGGCCAGCAGATCAATGCCCCAGAACCCCCACTCCACCATGCGCTCCCGACGGGTTGAAAAGGTCATGTTCCTCAGCAGCACAAAACGGATCACCACCTCGACGGAAAAGTAGACGATAATCCCCCACAACAGCTGCCCTTCAACAAAGAAAGAGAGCATCACCACCAGTGAGATAAACATGCCATAACCGGGTGAAAACATCAGGCTCTGCATATCGATATAGCGGAACAGCCTCAGCGCCCTGAGCAGGTATAGCGCCCGCAGGAAGCGGGCAGCGGCACCCTCCTCGCCGAGCATCATCTGCAGATCGAATGCTGTCGCCAGCAGTGACAGCAGGGCCAGTGTGTCAAAAAACAGAAACAGCACGTCAAGTTTCAGGTTCAGCGAGGATTTATACGGATTGGTCTTGCGCTTGTAGCGCATCAGTGCCGCACGCAGTCCCAGCTCAGCCATAAACAGCAGGCCCAGCACCGCCGCAATAGCCTGACTCTGGGTGAATGAGAGCAGAATCAGCAGCAGCATCAACAGCCCATAGCGATGATGCGACATCACCCACTCGGCATAATAATAAAAGTTTGTTCTCTGGCCCATATCGCCCCCCTGAGCAAACGCAGATCAGTTGAGCAAGTCCTGCGCCAAGCTGCCCGATTCAGCCGCGGCTGTTTTCACGCTGGCCCGATCATTGCTTATATTAGACAGCACAGCTGTTACCACTACATCTGCAATGGAGTACCGTATGAAACAACTGAATCAATGCTGCCGGGTGATACTGCCTGTATTGCTGCTTATGCTGGGCGGCTGCGTCACGGTGCAGGATGTCATGGAATCCGACCCCTCCGGGCTGCTCTCGTCGCTTGCGGAAAAAACTGCAGCAACGCCGGCAGAGGTCATCAACAAGCGCATGCTGCATGCCGATCAGGCCAGTGACCGGATAGGCGCCAGAAACAGCCTGATAGGTGAACTTATTAGCGATGCGGATCAGGTTTGCCATCATCGGCTTGCCCTACTCCCTCAGCAGATTGAAAAATGGACACTGGCGATTCACCGGCGTGATAAACTGGCAATCCTGCTCAATGATGGCATCTCGCAAAGACCGCTGGACCACATCAACCCCGATCTGGCCATTGCGCTGCCCGAGCCGGGCCCTGACCCGAAACAGCAACTGGCCGATGCCATGGTCGCCATCATCACCGCACAGCGCGAGGCGATCCGCACCACGCTGACAGCACGGGAAGAGCTGGATATCCATCGCTATCCGATCAAACAGGCTCTGCTGGATGTACGCACGTATCACCTCGCATGCTCTGCCGAGTTAGGCCTGAGCGGCGTGACCCATGCCTCTTCATCACAACGCATGACAGTCGAAGAGAAACAGATGAAAGTCGAATCCCTGATACAGCTGCGCCAGACCCTGATGGAACAGGGGCTCAGCACACGCACCATACAGAAACAGATCGATGCGGTGATTCTGGCCGATTAAGTGTACTGAGCGAACAGCAACCCTGACGCCTGCCGCGCATGATCATTGGCTGAACCGCCCGGCTGCGCTATGCTGGGTGACATTGACAATGCCGCAGGAGATAGCCATGAACTTACTTATTTTTTTGCTGATCGGTGCAGTTGCCGGCTGGATTGCAGGTAACCTGACCAAAGGCGGCGGTTTCGGACTGCTCGGCAATATGGTGATCGGTGTGGTCGGTGCCTTTATCGGAAAATTCGTCTTCGGCTTTTTCGGTTTTGCCTTCGCCGGCATGATAGGAACACTGATGGCTGCAGTGCTGGGCGCCGTGATTCTGATCTTCATTGTCGGGCTGATTAAGCGCTAGTGCACAACAGCATAGAGGCTGCGCATGTTTCACCAGCCATGCCGGCAAACAAAAAAGTATTCCGGCAGGTAGAGCATGAACAGTCGCGTTAAAGCCCTGATTGATCAGATGAAACAGCTGGAAGAGGAGCTAAGCAGTGAACTCCAGCAGCAGGAGGATTCGCTGCTCTTCCAGCTTAACGGCAAAAAAGTGGAGTTTGAGCAAAGCATCAGGCAGGCCCACCGCAAATTAAAAATTAATGTATGGTGCTGGCTGGTGGGCGTTCGCCCGATCAACATCATTACCGCACCGATCATCTACGGCATGATCATCCCGCTGCTGATTGTCGACCTCTCCATCAGCTTCTATCAGTTCAGCTGCTTTCCGATCTACAAGATCGCCAAGGTGCGCCGCCGCGATTACATCGTATTTGACCGCCATCACCTTGCCTACCTGAATATCTTTGAGAAGTTCCACTGCCTCTACTGCGCTTATGGCAACGGGCTGATTGCCTATGTGCATGAGATTCTGGCACGTACAGAGCTCTACTTCTGCCCGATCAAGCACGCCCACAAACTGCTCGCCACCCACAGGCACTATCGCCATTTCATCGCTTATGGGGATGCTAAAGATTACCCCGCCAGGCTTGAAGCCATGCGCCAGAGCCTGGCTGAAAAACCGAAGTCGTAGCGGCTATGCGCTCTCACCCATAACGCCGAGAGCAGTGCTACCCGTGTACAACCGGCATCATTGCGCTCCCATCGATTCGCGCAGTTTAAACATCGCCCGCGCCTCGATTTGCCGTATGCGCTCCATGGAGACGCCGAACTCTTCGGAGAGCTCTTTCAGCGTAGCCGGCTCATCCGCCAGATGGCGGCGCTGTATAATCAGGCGATCACGTGCCGGCAGACTGCCCATGGCTTGTGACAGCAGTGTCTGCTGATGATCCGCCCAGTTACTTTCGGCCACAATCTCTTCCGGTGAAGCGTCGAGCGATGGCAGTCCGTGCACCATCGCATCGCCATCCTCATCGCAGGCATAATCCAGCGACAGATCGCGCTGCAAAAAGGCACCGGCCGCCTCCTGATATGCGGCACCGCTGATGCCGAAATCGGCACCCACATCATCGGCCTTGCTGCCATCAAGTGCGGCAATGGCATTTTTCGCTTTCTGCAGGCCGGCAAAGATGCGACGCTGCAGCTTGTTGGTACCGAGCTTGACGATACTCCACGAGTGCAGGA
>Ga0210009_1001427_pt1 | contig 20727 bp, 20 predicted proteins | sample CryGeyCG2114_065_FD_185457 | JGI IMG/M metagenome (GOLD analysis project Ga0210009, IMG submission 185457) | Groundwater microbial communities from aquifer - Crystal Geyser CG12_big_fil_rev_8/21/14_0.65 (SPAdes) (version 2) | ecosystem: Environmental > Aquatic > Deep subsurface > Groundwater ... | reverse complement strand
ATATTATGATTAACCACTGATAATCTATAGTTTAAAGATGAAGTGTTTAATTTCGCTTTTTTTGTCGTGAATGACTTATTACCTATTTCACTATTAAATTCAGTAAGAATCAAATTACCTATATTATGCAAATATTGTTTATGTATTTCATTATGATTTTCACCTAAATCTTCTATCCATGTACTTTCAAGTTTTTGAGGCATTATATGTTCTATGGTAATTTTTGGATTACGAAAATCAACTGAAACTTTTGTATTGTGCTCTTCAATTTTGCCTAATATGAATTTTGAATATTTTTTTACACCCTCATAAAAGTTTGCTGATTCAAGTTCTTTTTTCATTTCAATATCATTTGGAAATCTCATCCTATAGAACATGTTAGTTAGCAAATCTAACATTGTAATATTCCGTTTAACTAATTCCTCAATTTTATCAGATAACAATACTATATTTTTGTTTTCGCCTTGTGTAAGTCCTAGAATGCGTCGGCGTATTAAATATGTTCTAATAGTTTCAAGAATAGAAATTAGCAAGTCATCTCCTAGCTTAAAACCACCAATACCAGACTGATGATATTCTAAAAGACCTAAAACAAATGGCTTAAATGCTTCTGATTTAATATCATGAAAGATATTTCTAATAAGTTCTATTATTTCACGATTTTTAATTGAATCATTTGATATTGTGTCGTTTACAATATCTGTAATTATCCATTTATACCATTTTGCATAACGAACAATATCAATTATAAAATCTTTATGAGTGCTAAATTTACTTTCAACAAAATTTTTAAATAACTGATAAATTTCTTTAGTGTTATTATCACTTACAGCTTTTATTGACCCTATAACTTTAAATTGCAAATAGTCTCGAAAAAACTCAGAAGTATTATCAAGTAAAACAGATTCGATTTTAGGATGCCATGTTTTTTCATAAATATCAGATTGACTAGTACTATCCATATTTAACAAAACATAATTCCTTATTAAGTCAGATAGGGTAAGTGGCTTGCCAAGTGAATTAAGTGTTTCAAAAATAATTTGAGGGTCTTCACCCTTAAAAGGTCTTTCATCTAAGAAAATTACAGCAACATTCATTCTTTGGATTGCCGTAATATAATGGTTCAGTGCAATAACTGGGTTTGTCCTTTTCTTTTCATTTATTAATTTCGTAAATAGTTGATAAGCATTGTATATAATACCCGCTTTGAGTTGCTCTTTATTTACTAAAGAACGATATGCATCCCAATCTTTTGTTACCTGTTTAAGCTTTATTTTATCTTGAAAGGAAGACGTATTATTTGTCAAATAGTTTTGAGTTATATAATCTTGGCTAGTTATATCAGATTCTAAATCACGCAAAGCAATCAAAAATATTAGTGTTGTCGTAAGTCGTTGTTGTCCATCTACAACAACTGATTTGTTTGCAAAACCAGATTTTTCTTCTTTGATTACTACAGTCCCGAAAAAATGCTCCAACTTATCATGTTGTTTCGTATCTAATTCAGAATCTATAATACGCAAAACATCACTAAAATACCTTTCAATTTCGGGCTTTCCCCAGGCATACGCTCTTTGAAATGGTGGAATAAAGAATGATGTTGCATTTTTGGCTAAAACATCATTAATCGAATGGCTTTCAGTTTTCATATAGTCTCAATATTATGTTGATTCGTTGTCTTTTTTTAGTGTTGCACCTAACATCTTAATAAACGTATTGCGTTTATTGCGGATATATGTTAATTTATTGTTCGTTTAATACGTAAATTAATGTTTAAAGTATGAAAAAGCAAGAAGTATTGGAACAATTTAAACAACTAATTGCTATAGAGAATTATTCTGAGCAAACACAAAGAACTTATTATTCTGCAATAAAATTATTTTTAGAGCATTTAGAAAAACTTTCATTAGAAAAGGTTTCTGATAAGGAAATACGGGATTATCTTTATTTATGTACAGATGAGAGAAAATATTCTTATTCCTCAATGAAACAAGTTATAGCATCTATCCGATTTTTGTATCAAAAAGTACTTGTAAAACCTATTCCTGAAGCATTAAATCTAAGATTGCGTAAACCTTCAACTTTACCTACAGTTTTATCACAACAAGATATTGCAAAACTAATTGAAGCTACCTCTAATTTAAAACATAAAACTATTCTATTTTTAATTTATTCAGCAGGTCTGCGACTTAACGAGTTGCTTGAGTTACGAATTGGTGATATCGATTCAGAGGCTATGCGGATTCATATTAAATCTGGAAAGGGGAAAAAAGATAGATATATTATGCTTTCAGAAAATGTTCTAGTACTATTGAGAAAGTACTACATAACATATAAGCCTCAAGATTATATTTTTGAAGGACAAAAGGGTGGAAAATACAGCCCTAAAAGTGTACAATCTATTTTCAAAAAATCATTAAAACAAGCTGGAATTAAAAAGAAAGCAACTGTTCATACATTGCGTCATAGTTTTGCAACACATCTTCTAGATGATGGAACTGATATTCGATATATTCAAGAATTGTTGGGGCATAAACGTTTGGAAACAACTCAAATTTATACACATGTTTCTTCGTATTCCATTAATAAAATTAAAAGCCCAGCAGATAAGCTAAAATTATAAAACTCGCTTACTTTCTTCCCAATATTTATCCATTTCGGTTAAGTTAGCGTCATAAATTTTCTTTCCAATTTTAGCTAATTCATTTTCAATATATTGGAATCGTTTGGTAAATTTTTCATTTGTTCTACGTAAAGCGTTTGCTGGGTTTATTCCAATAAAACGGGAATAATTTACGAGTGAAAAAAGCAAATCGCCCATTTCTTCTTCAATATGTTCAATGTCATTCTTTTTTTCTGCTTCTTGCATTTCGCCTATTTCTTCAAGTACTTTATCCCAAACGTCTTCTTTCTTTTCCCAATCAAATCCAACTTTTGCCGCTTTTTCTTGCAGGCGATAAGCTTTGTGCAATTCTGGAAGATGTTTTGGAACTCCTTCTAAAACAGAATCGCGTCCTTCTTGTAATTTTATCGTTTCCCAATTTCGCGTAATATCGTCATTGTTTCCAACTTTTACATCGCCAAAAACATGCGGATGGCGTCGTATTAATTTTTGGCTTATTGTATCAATAACTTCATCAATATTAAAATTATTCATTCCTTCGGCAATAACCGAGTGGAAAACAATATGCAAAAGTAAATCGCCAAGTTCTGTTTTAAGCTCATTATAATTTTTTTCATCAATGGCTTCCACAACTTCGTAAGCTTCTTCAAGCGTATTAGCTTTTATTGAATCGTGTGTTTGCACGCTATCCCATGAGCAATCGGTTCTTAATCTTCTCATTATGTTCATTAGTTCTTGAAATTTATCACCAGTCAAATTAACCTCGTATTTATTTTGAATCCAAAATTAGTTTTTTTGTTTTAAGCTTCCAAACTAAAAACTTTTTTGCTTAAATTTGAATTAAAATAATTTCAAAAGTGGAGGATAAAATGATTGAAGAAAAAATTAAAGAATTGGGTTACACAGTGCCAGTTGCACCAAAACCTCTTGCCGCATACATAGCTGCAAAACAGATTGATAAATTGGTTTTCACAGCGGGACAATTGCCAACGGTGGATGGAAATTTAATTGCTGTAGGAAAACTTGGCGCAGAGGTATCGGATGAACTTGGCACAAAAGCAGCCGAAGTTTGTGCTCTTAATTGCTTAAGTGTTATTAAATCTGTAATTGGTAATTTAGATGAAATTGAACAAATTGTAAAAGTTACTGTATTTGTAAACAGTGCAGATGGTTTTACATCTCAACCACAAATTGCAAATGGTGCATCAGAATTTTTAGTAAAAATATTTGGTGAAGCCGGGCAGCACGTTCGCAGTGCAGTTGGAGTAAACGAGCTTCCAAGAAATGGAGCGGTAGAAATTGAGATGATTGTTAAAGTAAAATAGTGAATAAATGAAAAAGTTAGTTTTATTTTTAATAGTAATGTCTGTATCAAATATTTTCCCACAAGTAAATGTAAACTCAGTATATTTGAAAAATCCAGAGTTAGCTGTTGGATATGTTGATAGCTGTGCTTCATTTTGGTTTAAAGCATGGGATCAAACACGTGGCGGTTTTTATACAAATGTATCCAAAACCGGAACTCCACTAACTTCGTGGGGAACTCAAAAAGATATGATTTCCCAATCACGAAATGCTTATGGATTGACTCGAGCATATATGCTTACAGGCAAAAAGGAGTATCTTGAATTAGCCGACAAAGCTCTAAAATTTATGTATAAGAGTGCTTGGGACAGTGTTAATGCTGGTTGGATAAATAGTGTTAATCAATATGGTGTTGCAAGCAATCCTACAGAAAACAAAACAGCTTTTAATCAGCATTATGCTTTGCTTGGAATATCTGCTTATTACGAAGCGACCAATGATTCACTTCACGAATTATGGTTATCCTCATCTGCAACCGACAATACCGTGTTACTCTGGGATGATAATAATAACGAAGAATTTGGAGGATATTTTGATTATGGAACTTATAATTGGAGTTACAGAGAAGGTAAAAGCTTTAATGCTACGGTTGATGCGTTAACAACACATTTAATTTCCTCATATTTGATGACTGAAAATTCGTATCATTTAGGTCATATTAATAAAGTAGTTAAAAATATTCTTGATTATCTAGTCCCTTCAATGCAAAATCAAGCAATTGGTTTTGCAGAGGAATATTACACAAACTGGGGAATTAATGAAAGTGAAACTATGACAATAATGGGACATGTTCTTAAAACAGCTTGGGTATTGGCACGTGCCCATCAATTGGATAATAATCAAACTTATATTGATGCTGCTGAAATTTTGATAGACGATGTTTTAAGCAAGGGTTATGATTATAATTATGGAGGTCCATATAAAGATTATAATCGTAATACAGGTGAAATGTTGATGTGGGGAAATCCCGATACAGCAAAAGCTTGGTGGCAAATGGAACAAGCTATTCTTGCTGGATTGCAAATGTATAGCATTACAGGAAAGCAAAAATATTTACAAATGGCTGATGAAACCACTAACTTTTTTATGACTAATTTTGTTGACCATGTGTATGGCGAAGTTTATGAAAATCGTACTAAACAAGGAAGTGAAACTTGGGGCGAGCATAAAGGAAACGGAATGAAAGCAGGTTATCATTCTATTGAGTTAGGATACTATTTATATTTATATGGTAAATTGCTGATTCACAAAGAACCAGTAACTTTATTTTATAATATTGAACCCATTAGTGAAAATATGTGGAGAACAATGCATCTAAATCCTATTGCGATGAATATACACAATTTAAGTATTTCGTCAGTTGAGTTAGATGGAGTTGAATATAATAATTATGATGCCGAAAAAAGATTATTACGCATTGACCAAAATGTTGGTGGTCAGTTTAAAATCAATTTTTTTATTGATGATACTCCAAACGACATTAGTGAAGAATTATATTCTTATAAGTTTTCACTATCTCAAAACTATCCAAATCCGTTTAATCCAAGTACGACAATTAAATATTCAATTCCATTTGTAGTGAACGAATATTTTAGTTTCTCAAATACAACATTAAAAGTATTTGATATTCTTGGTCGTGAAGTTGCAACGCTTGTAAATAAACAACAAAATGCGGGGAATTATGAGGTTGTTTTTAATGCTTCTTCTCTTTCTTCTGGAGTTTATTTTTATAGATTGCAAAGTGGAAATTTTGTTGAAACAAAGAAATTGATACTTTTGCGGTAAAAAAAAGAACAATTTGACAGCAATGCATAAATGTTAGAAGCAATAAAAATCAAGAAGTGGAGCTTTGACTAAATAGTTAAAGCAAGAAATACCAATAGAGAAGTTTTTATTAAATAGTAACTCTATAAACTTAAAAAGGAGAAATATTGTCATGTCAGGGAAATTTAGAACTACATGGTTTTACTCATCTTTGGATACTTACAAAAAGAAAGTTGGAATATTAAAACAGAAGGAAGAAGATGTATATTCAGAAAGAAGCGTAAATTTTGAAGAATACGCTTCAACCCTTCTGCAAAAATATGAAGAATTTGATACTGATGGCTACGATGTAATTAATGTTGTTCCAATTTCTATGGGTCAATCGGAACAATGCTTGCAGACCAATAACAATTATGTTGGTGATGTTGGGTTTTCAATTACTCGTGGAGCAATTGTTGTTGGCAAAAAAAGGGAATAGTCCTTTAATAACGTATTATCAATTATTATAGCAGAATTGACCTATTTTGTAGCAATTTTATTGAAAATGATGTAATTCAAAATAGAGAACTTCATTATCAATCCATAATATTTATTGGATTAAATGATTATTAGCAGGGTACTTTAGTAAAAACTGCTGATTACGAATATTAACAGTTGATTTTTAGGGTAACAAGTCATGTTTTTTATTCTTAAATTACATATAAAAATTGGGGTATAATATGAAAATTAAATTTTCGATTTTTGTAATATTTATGCTACTTGTACTTTCACAAAAACAGAAAGCACAAGAATTGTTATATCCCGATTTTCCTACCTATTCTATTACTGATTTAACATTTGTTGATGATTCCACTGGTTATTTTATTACAAAATATGGAAGTATTTATAATTCAAACAATGGCGGAATAACTTGGAAATTGCAGAATCATTTTCAAGGAAAGGAATTATCTCAAATAGAATTTATTGATAAGACACTTGGTTTTGTTTACTCTAATTATAATGAACTTCTGTATAATTCTGAAGAGACTAATAATTTCTGGAGGGTTGCAAATATTAGTATGGAAGAAGTGCAAACTTTTTTGCCAATTTCCCAAAGCAAAATTATTAGATCGGATAATTATGGGAAAATATGGATGTTGGATAATTTTTATGGCGAATGGAATGTTAAATATGAAATGTTAGAATTTCAAGGTGGTTGCCTTTTGTTTCCATATGGCGAAATAGTCCAATTCCATAATTTTGATAATAAACGCATACTTGCATTGTGCAACAATAAATATGCTGCAAATGATGTTTTAGTTCAAGATTCACTGTCCTTTATTTTGGAATCAATTGATGAAGGAAATTCATGGGATACATTATGGATTGGATTAGAAAACTTAATGCAATCTTTTACATTTGCTAATGATTCACTTGGTTGGATGGTTGGCGAAAACGCAAATATTTATAATACTAATGATGGTGGCAAAAACTGGGATATTCAGTATGTCAATCCATCATATTCCATTTTTAACAACATTAGTGCCGTTGACTCAAATAATATTTTTGCGCTAAATGTTAATAAAGAAGTGATTATTTCAAATAATGGAGGAAATAGTTGGGAGAAGAAAAATCTCAATTTATCCAATAGCTGGAATTGTAAAATTGAGCCTAAAAATAATGGGGAAGCATTTGTATTCGGAAATGGTTTGATAAAAACAAATAATAATGGAGATAGTTGGGAACAAGTTAGTAAATCATTAAAAGTAAATTTTTCCAAAATTGATTTTGTAAGTGAAAAATTAGGGTGGGGTGTTGGAACTCTTGGAATTCTAAATACTATTGATGGTGGAAGAAGTTGGAATTTACAGTACGAAAAAGAAATAACAAATGGTATCAGTTGTATCGAAATGATTGACTCACTGGAAGGTTGGGCTATTATTGATAGACAACTATTGCACACAGAAAATGGGGGAATTTCATGGAATATAATTAATTTAACTTCTGATATTAGTTATATGCGTGGAGTTACTTTTCTAAATAAAAATGTGGGAGTCATTTTCGAATTTAGAAAAAATTCTATTGATGCAGCATTTAATATCGTAACTACTGATGGTGGAAATACTTGGAAAGAATATTTAATTGAAGCTGAAAACCAACAGACAGAATATATTACCTCTTTTTTTAAAATGCAATTTACCGATAAAGACCATCTATGGTTTGTTAACCAGCAGGGAGTTTGGTTATCGAGAGATACAGCAAAAACTTGGGAAATAATTGATAGTAATACAACTTGTTTAGCGGGGTTCGATTTTTACGATTCGTTAACAGCAATGGTGGCAATTGACCACAAAACTATGGCTTTTACAAAGGATGGATGTAAAACATGGGAGTATGTTGATAATCCACATTTATTCCAAACGAATGATATTGAAATAGTTGGTGAAACTCACCAAGGATTGTTAATAATTGCATGTGGTTTTAATGGAACAATAGTAAAATATTATTATGATAATGGAATATTTGATTTTGTGAGAGAAATGGTGAGCTATACTAATTATCCTTTATTTGATATTGAAATTTTTATTGATAATAATAGACCTAATATTTGGTGGGCAGGAAATGGTTCCACAATTATTTTTAGATTAAGTGAGTATTTAACTACCGATATTGAAGATGAATTTTCATCTTCACCAAAAATATTTTCACTTTCTCAAAATTACCCAAATCCGTTTAATCCAAGCACAGTAATTAAATATTCAATTCCACATAGCACAGAATACAAGTCTGTGCAACAAACAACGCTAAAAGTATTTGATATTTTAGGACGCGAAGTCGCAACGCTTGTAAATAAACAACAAAAATCTGGTAATTATGAAGTAATTTTTGATGCAAGTAATTTAACTTCAGGAATATATTTTTACCGTTTACAAAGTGGAAGTTTTGTTGCTACTCAAAAAATGGTTTTATTGAGATAAAAAAAATTTTGTATATTATACCCATGTTAAAGAAATTAGTTATCATATCGTTATTTATCAGTTCGCTATCTTTTTCCCAATTTAAGGATAAAGATTTGTCTCCAGCAATAATGAATGGAATTACTAATTATTCTCCATCGGGATTTCTTTCAAGCTTTTTGAGTCCAGATAATTTTCAGATGAGCCATTCAATTAATATGTCTTATTCTGCTTTTGGTGGAAATGGTGTAGCTTTAAGTACGTATACAAATTCGATGGCATTTCGTTTATCCGAAAATATAAATCTTGAAGTAGATGCAAGTCTTGTTGCTTCGCCATATAGTTCATTTGGCGAAGATCACCAAAAATCGATAAATGGAATTTACCTTTCGCGAGCGCAATTAAATTATAAAATTTCCAATAATTCTAATTTAGTTATTCAGTTTCTAAATCCCCCACCTGGTACATATTACAATAACTATTATAACGGCTTCAATAATAATTCTCCATTTTCTCGAAGCAGATTTATGGAAGGGTTTTAATTCCGAAAATTTCTTATTTTTACTTTCCCAATTTTATGGGAAAATCATTTATTAAATAGAAGAAATTTGACAACTAAAAAGCAAAAAAAAACGAACACTACTCAAAATGGGCTTGTTAATGCACCAATAAATAACTACATGCTCAATATTTTAATATTTTTACTGTTTACAGTAATAATATATTTGGGTTATTCGCTTTTTATAAAGTTGAGTAACAATGAAAAAAATGAGATTGAAATAAGAAAAGCACAAAAACCAGCCGAAATAATTCAATTAGAAGTGTTAAATGGTTGCGGTGTTAGCGGTGTTGCAGATAGATTTACTGACTTTTTGCGTGCAAATGATATTGATGTAGTTAAAACTGGCAACTACATTCAGTTTGATATTGATGAAACAATAGTAATTGACCGAATAGGTAATAAATCAAACGCTCTTTATGTTGCTAATTTATTAAATGTTAAAGAGGGAAATGCCATTACGCAGATTAATAATGATTATTTCGTTGATGTTACTGTTATTATTGGGCGTAACTATTTCAAACAATCACCAATTAAAAAGGACTAGATATTGGAAACAAAAGAATTTTCAAAAAGAATTGCTGAGTTAATTCTTTCAAAAAAAGGTTATGATGTTCATATTCTTGATTTACAAGGACTTTCATCAATAGCCGATTATTTTATTATTTGTTCGGCCGATTCAGACATGCAAGTTAAAGCTATTGCTGATGAGGTTGATGACAAATTGAGAGATGTTGGTATAAAATGCCATTTTAAAGAAGGATATAACACTTTAAATTGGGTTATACTCGATTATTTTGATGTTATTGTCCATGTATTTAAAAAAGATGCTCGTGAGTTCTATAATCTCGAAAAACTTTGGGGCGATGCACCTATTGAAATTGTTCACGATGAATTGGAAGATAAATAAAATATTACTGGAGATTAATTGAAAGATTATTTAAAAACCTTATTTGAGGATGCATCAAACAAATTAGATTACCTAAAAATCAATAATGCATTTTTTACCATTCCAAATCAAAAAGGACATGGCGATTTATCAACTAACATTGCAATGATTTTAACAAAAGAGTTGAAGAAAAATCCACGTGAAATAGCTAACGAAATTATTGAAAACTTAAACTATGATTCAACCATTATTGAAAAAATTGAAATTGCTGGTCCAGGTTTTATCAATTTCACTTTTACTCCAATTTTCTTGTCAAAAATAATTTCTCAAATAAATGAAGAAAAAAGTGCTTTTGGAACTTCCAAAAAATACTTTGGAAAAAAGGCTAATGTTGAATTTGTTTCTGCAAATCCTACTGGACCATTAACAGTTGGGCATGGACGAAATGCTGTAATTGGCGATACTGTAGCAAATTTGCTCGAATCAGTTGGCTACGATGTTGATAGGGAGTATTATTTTAATAATGCTGGCAGACAGATGCGTGTGCTTGGTGAGTCCGTTCAGCTACGCTATAAGGCTTTGCTTGGTGAAACTGTTGAGTTTCCTGAAGAATATTATCAGGGTGAATATATTAAAGAAATTGCTCAACTTTTAATTGATGAATTTGGGGATAAGTTGCTTTCTGAAAAAGATGAGACAGTTTTCAAAAGTAAAGCAGAAACGGAAATATTTAAGGAAATTAAAGCAACTTTAGAAAATCTTGATATAAAAATGAAAATATTTTATAACGAGAATTCACTATACGAAGAAGGTAAAATTGATTATGTTCTTGCGCAATTTAAAGAAAAAGATTTATCTTACGAAAAAGATGATGCAATTTGGTTGAAACTTACAGAACTTGGAAATGAACAAGATAAGGTAATAGTAAAATCAACGGGCGAGCCAACTTATCGTTTGCCTGATATAGCTTACCATATTACAAAATTCAATAGAGGATATGATTTAATTATCGATGTTTTTGGCTCGGACCATAATGCAACTTTTCCTGATGTAAAAGCAGGAATTAAAGCGCTTGGGTTTGATGCGGAAAAAGTTGATGTTTTAATTCACCAATTTGTTACAATTTTGGAAAAGGGTGAAGTTGTAAAAATGTCAACAAGAAAAGCAAACTACATTACGCTCGACGAGCTTACCGCATCTGTTGGAAAAGATGTAGTTAGATATTTTTTCAATATGCGAAGTCTTTCAAGTCATCTAAATTTTGATATCGATTTGGCTAAAAAGCAATCGGAGGAAAATCCAGTATTTTATTTGCAATATGCACATGCACGAATTTCATCTATTTTGAGAGTTACAATTGAACAAGATTTACACGCTTCATTTGTAAATTTCAATTTATTAAATACAGAAGCTGAAATTAATTTAATGAAAAAATTACATCAGTTTCAAAACGAAGTTCTGTATAGTGCCGAAAATTATGAGCCTCACAGAATTGCAAATTATTTGGAAGAACTTGCTGCAAGTTTTCATCGCTTTTACACAGAATGTAGAATTTTAGGTTCAGAGGTTAGATTAGCCGAAGCGCGTATTTCATTGGTACAAGCTGCTCAAATTGTACTAAAAAATGGTTTATCAATTTTGGGCGTTACTGCTCCCGATAGTATGTGAAATTAATGGAGTTGCTATTGATAGGCAATAAACTTTAGCAGCTCCATATTCTTTTAACTTTTTAGCAAGTTCTAGCACAGTTATTCCAGTTGTAATTACATCATCTACAATTAAAATATTTTTTCCTTCAATTCTTTTTTTGTTTTTTATTGAAAAAGCTTCATTCATATTTTCAGCACGTTCATTACTATTTAATTTGGTTTGCGATTGAGTGTTTTTAACCCTTTTTGCAATTGAGTTATCAAGTTTCAATCCTAAACTTTTCATTAATCCCTTTCCAATATATTCTGCTTGATTGTATCCGCGTTCAATTTTTTTTAGATGAAATAATGGAATGGGAATAATTAAATCAATTTGCCAACTATTCAAAACTTTCTTTTTCTTTTGCCCTAAAATTTCACCAAGAAAAATTCCTATCTTAAATTTTTGGTTATATTTTAAAGCATGAATTAAATCTTGAATATTGCTTTTTTCTTCAAATTTGAATAGGGAAGTATAATTATCTACTAAATTAGACTTGCTAAATTTACGTTCATATTCACTAATAATTTCTTGTTCTGTTAGTTCGCTAATTTTTGAAAAACATATTTCACAAATAAACTTTTCATTTATAGTTAACTTTTGGTTGCACGAAGTACAAAATCGTGGAGAAATAAAATCGAGAAAATTAGCAATAAAAAGCATTAGCTAAAAAACTATTTTATATTATGTTCAGTTAAAAAATTAGCTAAAGGTCTATCTTTAAAATCCAAATGATTAAAAAACCAAGTTTTAACAACTTTTAGGTGGTCGATTGTTAATGTCTCTTTACCAGCTTCTACTTTTGATAAAAGATCTTTTATCTTTTTGTGAAAACGCTCATGCTCTAATTTATGAGAAATATATTGAGGGATTTTACTCTTTAACATTAAAGATTCTTCAGTTTCAAAATGCTGTTTCAAATCATCAAGAATTTTAACCATTAATTTATTTGCTTTTTCGGTTTTGTTGGATCGTAAGTAATTATAAAGTTTATTTACATCCAAAACCATTTTTTTATGCTCTCTATCAATTTTTGCATGATTTACAACCGAACTATCATCCCATTCTAAATAATTCATTTAAACCTCCATTATATTAAAGCATTCCTATTTTTTTTCTAATAGTCCACTCAACAGCAATTACTAATATGATGAAAACTAAAATCCATTTTTCATTCCACAATTCATATTTTATTGAAATTATTTTATCATTGGTATTAATCATCTGGTTTTGTTCAATTCTTGAGAATAAATCGGAGTAGTTGTCTATAAAAAAGGACTCTCCACTCGAATAATAGCTAATAAATTTAAGATAATTACTATTTAAAACAAAGTTAATATTTTCAGGTTTTGTTTCTGATTTTAAAAATTTACCAGTTTTATATTTAATCTGTCCATTATTTAATGTAATTTTTCCTTTATAATTAAAACTTCCTGATCTATTAATATTAATGCCTCCATTGTATACTCCATTTTTTGAAGGATTTAATTTTAAGTTCTCTTGAAAATTGTCAGAAGAAATTTCAATATCAACTATTGCATCATTTATTGGAGTTGAAGTTTCGTCGTAAACATTGGCAATAAATTCAATATTTTCGGAGGCATTATAAACATCTTTGGTTGTTGAAATATAAATTAATTCAGTTTTTTTAGTTGATAACCATTTTATCGAATTGTTAATAAATGAATCGAATAAATTTTGGAGTTCTGTTTGTGGCTGCAATTTCCATTTCCAAAAATTAAATCCATTTAAAACAATTCTATTTGAAGTGGCAGCTTTTTGAGTAATTAGAATTGGAATTTGGGTTTGCTCATTTTTTAGCTTTCCAATTACTAAAATTGAGGAATTATCCTTTGCCTCAATTTTTGTTTTTCCAATTCTTATTGGGGCTAATTTTTGCCAATCATAAGTGTTTTTAATAATTCCATTACCTTCCGAAATAACCTCTGGTTGGATTAGTGGGAAATCTTTTTGTCCATTTTTATGATGGAAAGGCAAAAGATTTTTGAAACTAATTAATCTATTTAGTTCTGTTAATTCAGAGACAATTAAAAAATATGGCGTATTTTTTGTCCTAATATTACTAAAAACAACATTGATTAAATTTTGTGGTGTTTTGTTAGATGGAAAGTTGAGCATAATAATAACATCGGCACTATCAATTATTTTTGCATCTTTAACGTTATCAGAAAATTTATCATCTCCAATTTGGATTATTTTATTCAATCTAATGTTTTCATTTTTTGACAACGATTGAATAATAAAAGATAAATCGTTGGATGGTGAACTAGATATAAGTAATACATTTGTTTTGTCATCTAAAACTTCAATTACAAAAGGAAATTTATTATTTTCGTAAGTTATTTCATTCTTTAATTCAGAAACCTTTAATGATAAATTTTGCTTGCCAATTTCAATCGCTTCGTATTCAAAACTGATATTATTTATTCCAAACTCATCTAATTTAATCTGTTTCTGCGATATTAGTCCAGATTTATCAAACAAGGTGACAAGTACATTTTTATTTGCAAAATTAAGATTTGAAACCACAGCGTTTATTTCAGTTTTAGTGTTTTTGTAAATCCGTTTATTGAAATCTACTTTTGCAATTGAAATATCTGATTGCCGAGTTGTATCACCAACGGCTATTGTGAATATTGGAATATTCAGTCTTTCCAAGTCATTAATTGAATTTGATCCTTCTGTAATTATTCCATCTGAAACCAAAGTGATTGAAGCAATATTTTCTTTTAGAGAATGAATAAAGGGTGCAATTTTTTCAAAATTTGTTGAAGTTTCATTAAATGGTAAGTTTATTTTTTCAATGTTGTTCAGAAATTTTATGTCTTTTCCAAAAGTACCAATTTTGATATGTTCATTAACTTTATTTTTGTAGTCAGTAATAAATTGATTAACGTTTTCGCTTCGCATTAAACTGTCTTTATTAACAATTGAAGATGAATTATCAATTAATAATAAATTTATTGGGCTATTTTTTTGAAGATAGTTAATTATTAAAATCGGTTCAAAAATAATTATAATTAATAGTGATAAAGCAAGGGCACGCAGAAAAATTAATAGTGCTTTAATAGAATTTGATGTTGCAGGAATTGTAAAACGATAGCTAAAATAAGTGTATCCAATTCCTAAAATTATAAGTATTGTAAGAATTAGATAATTTATACTAATAGTGAAATCAATGTTTTCTAAAGTCATATTAAAATTTGTTAAACTTCAAGATTGCTTAGAGAGTTTAAATCCCAGTTTTTCATTTTATCAAACATCAAATAATCTGTTAAGTCAAAATGAATTGGGGTAATTGAAGCATATCCATTATTAATTGCAATTACATCACGGTCAATGTCTATATCTTGATAATCCATATTGCCAGTTAACCAATAATACTTTACCCCATAAGGGTCAAGGCGCTCTTCGTAACAGTCTTCCCATTTTGTTAAACCCTGCTTGGTTAATAAGACCCCTTTAATTTCATTCTCTGGAAGATCGGGGACATTAACGTTCAGCAAAGTTCCGGTTCTCAGTTTATTTTTGCAAACAAGTTTAGCCAAATTACTTGCCAATTTTGCAGCATATTCATAATAATTTGGATTATGCGAAGCAACTGATATTGCAATTGAGGGCACATCCATTATTGCTGCTTCGCGTGCAGCCGAAACAGTTCCAGAATAAATTACATTTATTGCAGCATTTGAACCATTATTTATTCCAGAAATGACAATATCTGGCTTTTGATGCAGAATATTTTTTATGCCCATTTTTATGCAATCGGCCGGAGTTCCATCAACAGCATAACCAAATAGATTTCCGTTAACAAAATATTCTTTAACTCTAAGTGGGAATTTCATCGTAATTGAATGCCCAACAGCACTTTGCTCTGTTGAAGGTGCCACAACAATTACATCTCCAATTTTCTTTAATTCTTCTACTAATACACTTATTCCAACAGAACTAATGCCGTCATCGTTACAAACTAATATTTTCAAATTATTTACACCAATTTATATTTTAAGAGCAAATATAATCAAATTATGCGAAAAAGATTTATTTGTGTAATAGGTGAAATTAAAAACTAGATTGTGGAAATGTATATTTGTTCCCACCAAATATTTAACGAAGAATGTTCAAGAAACAAAATACTTTCTTTTGCAATGGAAGAAGGGAGAGGGACAATTTGTTTCAATTTTTCAATAATCAATTCTCTATACTCGGGGGTAACTTGATTAAGCATAAAAAATAGTGTAAAGGATTCTTGTTTAGTGGCACTTTTAATTATTTTTGATAACAAAACATCATTTTTTGTCAAAGAATATGAGGAAATTAACTTAATGAATTCTTCCGAAGAATTATTATTTGTTGGAATTGAAATAGAATTATCAGCAACAAAATAAAAACTATGATTTGATGGAATTTTAAATTCAACTCCTCCGGATTTAAGGAAAATAAAATTAGATAAAATCTTAACAAGAGGATTTTCAGCGTTTGATGAAATCAAAAAATTTGAATTTATGCTCTGCATTTGAATTTGGTTGTAGTTTACCTCAAATAATTTATTATTTAAGTCGGGATTAAAATTTAGATTTCCAAAATAATAAGAAATTGAATTTAAAGACTTTGTACCAACTAAAACCTTAATTTTACTTCTACCATAAAGATTCATTGTTCCAGAGTTTTCAATTAAAATTAAAAAATTGTCACCTTCTTTTGTCTCAAAAATAGAATTTTCTTCAAGCTTTTCAGTTGAAGTATTGTTATTTGTTTGGGTAGCTTCCAAATTTGTATTATTTATTTTCCATGGCGTAGTTTTACTATTTTTAACAATTAAGAAGTAACCTAGAACTAAAGCAACAATAAAAAATACAATGACAGAAATAAGCGCTGCTTGTTTCAATCTATATTTTGTTTTTGGTCTAAGTTTTCTTTTAATTTTTTTCTTTTCCTGGGTAAGTTTTGCATTTTGTTTCGACTGTTTAGAATCTATATTCTTATTAGCTAAATTTTGATTTAATAATGAGTTGATAATATTTTCAATAACAACATCGGGAGGATTAAAATTACTTGGAAGATTATTTAAATTCCTTTGAAGATTTTTTAGCTTTCCAAGTTCCATTGCTAGATCAATATTATCCAACAAACAATCCTCAAATTCAGTTTGTTCATCCTTTGATAGTAAGTTGTCAAAATAATTATGGAGTAATATTTCTTCTTTTTCACTAAACATAATTGTTTGAACTTATAATTTCTTTTCGAGTTTCACGAATCATTTTTTTTATTTCTTCTTTTGTTAAATCGGCGAAAAAATCTGCGATTTCTTCATAAGTGTATTTTTCGATATCATGTAAAATAAAAGAAATTCTTTCTCTTTCGGGAAGAGAGAGAATTATATTCTCTAATTTATCATCACTGACAATTTCTTTTTCATTGTCAAAAATTACATTTTCTTCAATTAATCTATCTTTTAGCTTTTTGGTTCTAATTTCATCTAAAAGTTTGTAAATGGCAATACTTTTTAACCAAATGTCAAAAGATTGATCGTCTCTTAAAAATTTAAGATTATCCCAAGCTTCAATAAAAATATCTTGTGTAATTATTTCAGCAACCTTTTCATTTAGCAAAAATCTTACAGAGATATTATAAATTTTTTTTAGGTTTATACTACACAATTCTCTATAAGCATTTTTCTTTTCTTGCTTTGCAGATTGGATTAATAATTTTTCATAGTCGTGTTGCATTAATAAAAACCTAAAATATTTAGTTGTAAAAATTTATACTAGTTTAAATAGAAATTATTTTGTATCTAAATAATTGAAAGCATCCTCAAGAGAGTAAAAGCTTGTAAAGATTTTAATCATTTTAGTCGATTCCAACATTGTTAAAACTAAGGAACTTTTATCGCTAAAAACTAATAAAAAATTTCCATTTTTTGCATTCATTTTTTTTAATGAAACAACCAAAGAGCCTAAAAAAGTTGAGTCCATAAATGAGACATTTCTGCAATCTACAATTAATTTATGTTTCCCAGAATCAATTATGTTTTCAACGGTTTCTCTAAATAGAGTTGCTTTACTTAATGTAGCTCTCTCCAATTGAACTCTTATGATAATCTTATCATCAATTTCTTCTATAATAAACTCTGTAATCATATTTTAATCCATGTATATTGTCACAAATTTAATAAAAAAAATCTTAATGTAATGAGTTATTTGAATTATCATTGTTGATAAAATTAGATTTATAATTACTTAAAATCTGTTCGGCTAAAATATATGGAGAAAGATTTCCACTAATTACTTCTTCAATTGTTTCGTTTGTAACAACTAAATTGTTAGTAAACATTTCCTTTTTAACAAGTTCACTTATAATTGTAATAATTCTTTCTTTTGTGTATTCAATTCTGTTTTTTAAACAGTTTGGGTTATTTGAACAATATTTTCTATGCTCAAAAATACTTTTTACTAATTCTGTAATTCCAATATTTGAAATTGCACTCGTTTTTATTATTGGCGGTTGCCAATCGGAGCTTGAAAAATTTCGTAATTGCAAAGAGGATTGGAGAGAAGAAAAAGCTTTACTTGCCTCTGGTCTATCGCATTTATTTATTACAAACAAATCAGCAATTTCCATTAGCCCAGCTTTCATAGCTTGAATTGCATCGCCAGATTCTGGAACAAGAGTTACAATTGTTGTATGTGCAATTTTCGCAATATCAAGTTCTGATTGACCAACACCAACCGTTTCAAAAATTATATAATCAAATCCGGCTGCATCCAAAACGTCTGCAATATCAATTGCTTTCTGACTTAAACCACCTAAACTACCTCGTGTGGCAACACTTCTAATATAAACATTATCAAGCATACCAATGTCGTTCATTCTAACTCTATCTCCAAGCAAAGCCCCACCAGAAAAAGGACTTGTTGGATCAACGGCTATAATAGCAACCGATTTACCTAACGATAGAAAATGCTTTGTTATTTGATTTGTTATTGTTGATTTTCCAGCTCCTGGAGGACCAGTTATTCCAATACGAAAAGCATTTCCTGTCTTGCTATATAACAACTTTAATATTTGGATTGATATTTCATTCCCAGATTCAACAGTAGAAATAATCCTAGCTATTAATCTCTTATTAGTAGTGGAAAAATTAGAAAGTATATTTGAATCAAATGTCATTTCGTCCCATATAAATGTTGTTCTGTTTAATATAATTAAGCACTTTGGGTGTAACTAATAAATCGATTGGTAAATTATTGGAGCACCTTTTTCTAATAACTGTGGAACTTATTTGAATTGTTGGGCTATCTACAAAAATAAAATCTGTTAATTTCATTTTGCCTTGTTCTGGATTTTCGAAGAAACGTTTAAGCACAACAACATTAACCAATTCAAGAATTTCTTCCCATTTGTACCATTTATCAAAAACTAAAAAATTATCGTACCCAATTATAAGCTCAATATTCTTATACAAATTTTTAAAATATTTTATTGTATTAATAGAATACGAAATGTCACTATTATTTATTTCATAATCGCTAACACTAAAATCATTATAATCCTCAACTGCTAATTTAGTCATTTCAAATCTATGTTTTGGCGATGCTGACTTAATATCTTGCTTTAATGGGGAAGTATTTGCCGGAATAAAAATTATTTGAGATAAATTTCTAATCTCCTTTACTGAACGGGCCGTAATTAAATGCCCAAGGTGAATTGGGTCAAAAGTTCCTCCAAATATTCCAATTTTTTCCATTATTTTAATTTAATTTTTTATAACTTTTAAGAAGTTCTGCAATATCAATTCTTAATTGTAATATTTCATTATTGTAAAGTTCATTATTATTGTCACTAATATCAACTTGATGCTTTCTAAAAGCTAATAAAGTAGCTTTTTGGATAAAAATATTTTGATATGGTTGTGTAAACCATCCTTTTTTGAATTTATTAGCTGATGATATAACTGATAATAAATTGTCTGGAATTTCATTTTTCAATTCTTTATTAATAATACTGTATTCATATTTTAGTGAAAAATAATAAGTTAGAAAAAAAAGGAAAGAGACTATTATTATAAAAATTATTCCAATAAAAAATGTGTTTTCTAAAATTATACTAAAATTCCAAGTAAAATGAATAAGCATTGCAACTATTAATGCAAAAACAGAAATAAAAATTAGCTTTAAATTTGATGAGTATTTAGATAAACCCATTAATCCACCAACAGAAGCAGTTGAAAAACAATGCATTACAGCCGAAAAGCTTGTTCGTAGTATAAAGAGAGGCAAAAAATCACCAAATGATTCGCTAAAAGCGATAAAGTAAAGAAAATTTTCGGTCATACCAAAACCTAAACCAATTGCTCCACCATATATCAATCCATCAGTTAAATTATCAAAATTTTTACTTTTGATAGTTTTGAACAAAAGAGTTGCTTTTGCTATTTCCTCAACAAAAGGCGCTACTAAAATAATTGTTAATAAATTATTTGTATCTTCTGTAAATATAAAATTTAGTGGAATAGAAATTATTTTGCTACCAATTATGCCTAAAATTATTGCAATTGTTGCACCATATAAAAAATGATATATAACAAATTTTATTGGTTCTGGTTCGTTTTTATCAAATTTCCAAAGAAAATATAGATATATTGACATTGGAATTATTGCACCAATTAATGCTAGGATAAACATTTTTAGAAATTCCATAATTATAAAGTATGGCAAAATTAAAAAAAGAAATCGTGATAAGTGTTATAAATATAAATTGACTTAATTTATTGTTTTTACTAAATTTACTATTCGAATATTTTAAGAGTTGGAGGAATTAATGTTTGCAGTTGTTGATATAGCTGGACAACAATTTAACGTTGAAGAGAATAGAAAATACT
>Ga0210009_1001423_pt1 | contig 20753 bp, 22 predicted proteins | sample CryGeyCG2114_065_FD_185457 | JGI IMG/M metagenome (GOLD analysis project Ga0210009, IMG submission 185457) | Groundwater microbial communities from aquifer - Crystal Geyser CG12_big_fil_rev_8/21/14_0.65 (SPAdes) (version 2) | ecosystem: Environmental > Aquatic > Deep subsurface > Groundwater ... | reverse complement strand
CATCTATCTCAGTGATTCCCTTTTCTTCCGCCTGTGCCCCAAGGGTCCCCCATACGGGTTCACCGCAAGCCAAACAGACGATTCCTTCATCCTTTAGTGGTCCCACCAGCTCGGGAAATTCACGAACCAAATCCTCAATCAGCATGTCAGGGGTGATCAATTTTTTCATGCTATTCGCAAATTTTTAACGTTTGCCGGCGACACCGCCAACAACATTGACGGGATCATAGACCGGAGCGAATGGTGGTGCGTAAGAAAGATCCAGCATAGCAAGATCATCGGCAGTCATTCCACCGGAAATCGCCGTTGCGATCACATCGATGCGCTTGGCTACTTCACCTTTACCAACAATCTGGGCACCGATGATTTTTTTGTCGCGTTTATCGAAAACCAACTTGATTTTCACCGGCTCGCCACCCGGATAGTATTTGGCGCGATCATTTTCGGTGATGACGACACTCGTGGCATGGGTGAATTTTTCACTATCCAGTGCTTGTTTTTCGGTTAAGCCCGTCATTGCCAGGGTGTAGTCAAAAACTTTGGCGACATTCGTACCCACGATACCCGGGAAAATCGTATGACCGCCGGAAGCGTTATCGCCAGCAATACGACCGGTTTTATTGGCTGAGGGAGCCAGGGGTAACCAGACACTTTCGCCCAAAACACGATGCTCTAATTCTACACAATCACCTGCTGCCCAAATTCGGTCAACATTGGTTTTAAGTCGGTTGTTGACCCAAATTGCACCAGATTTTCCCATTTTCAAGCCAGCTTCTTTGGCGAGATCAGAATTAGGTTTGACACCGGTAGCCAGGATGATGATGTCGGCGTTGAGACTTGCTGTCGGTCCTTCCATCTCCAGCTTCAGACCGGTTTTCTGCTCTTTAATGGCTTTAACCTTAGATTCTAAATAAAGCTTTACACCATTTGCTTTGAGGTGCTCGGTGACCTCTTCCACCATTTCAGCGGAAAAATTTGGCATGATGTGCGGCGCTAATTCAACCAAATGAACTTCGATGCCCTTGTTGCGAAAGGCTTCAGCCATTTCAAGACCGACATAGCCAGCGCCAACGATAACAGCTTTTTTAGGGTCATTTTCTTCGAGAAATTTGAAAATTGATTTTCCGTCGGCCAGTGTTCGCAATGTGAAAACACCGGTGGCTAATGCGCCGGGAATATTAGGTCGAATGGCCGATGCGCCGGTAGCAATAATGAGGTGATCAAAACTCACATCGTCCAGCTCACCTTTTTTAAGATCATGGACTGTGACATGGCGCTGGGCAGCTTCGATGGCTACAACTTCATGATTAACAAAGACATCAATCCCGCGTTTTTCCTTGGCAATCTCAGGTGTCATCATCTGTAATTCTTCGTCGGAATTGACAACACCACCTAACCAGTATGGTATTCCGCACGCTGCATAACTGATATAGGCATCGCGTTCGTAGACGATGACATCAGCACTTGGGTCGTTTCGTTTAATTCGGCTGGCGGCACTCATGCCGGCGGCATCACCGCCGATGATAATGTATTTTGTACTCATACTCTGGTTCGTTCCTTTTGCGAGGGTGGAGTGTTCGTCTTCATCTGCACGAGATATAAACCTAAATCACTAAAAGTCAATAGTTTCAAATGGTCCCGACATCTTAAGAGGGAATTAATAAAGTAATTTATTTTCAAAAAAGCATAAGGGGCTCGCCTGAGCCCCTTATACCCTGAATTAATTTGTTCAGGCAAGTTTGGCGAGAATATCACTCCGGGACAGGATCAGATAATCCTTACCGTCATATTGCAATTCGTCACCGGCATATTTACCGTAAAGTACCGAATCACCAACTTTCAGAACTTTTTGGAGTTCTTCATCATTCCCCACAGCAACGACTTGGCCACGACGGGGTTTTTCCTTGGCTGTATCTGGAATGATAATCCCTGAAGCAGTTTTTTCTTCTTCAGTTGCTGGTTCAACTAATACTCTCTCATCCAAAGGTTGGATTTTCATTCGTTCTTACTCCTATAAGTTTAGTAGTCGTTCAATTTTGGTCTGATCGAATCCGACCACTGACCGATTATTTATCCACAGTTGCGGCACACCCTGTTGTCCGGTCTTCCGAACCATATCCTGGGCTGCCTTCTGATCACGACTGACGTCGATCTCTTTAAACTTTAATTTTCTTTCCACTAAAAACCGTTTTGCAGTTTTGCAGTGCGAACAGGTTGGTGTCGTGAACATGATGATTTTCGGCTGAGTTGCTGACATTTGTGACGCTCCATGCGGTTACTTTGGATTATCCAGTTGTAAGACTTTGAAGAGTCGTTCAGCTATTTCATCCGGAATCCGTTGATCGGCTTCCGCGGTACGATACAGTTTTACAGAGCGTTTCATCGTGTCATAGTATATTCGACAATCAGGACATTCATCCATCAATTTACCAACTTCTTCACAAAGTTGCGAATCCAGATCTGCTCCGAACTCGGAGCAAATTTGAGCCTGCAAGCCAACATCTCTTTTTCGCTCACCAGCCATTTTAAACCACCCATCCTGCGCGTTTAAAATAAGCATTCAAGCGGTCTCGCAGAAACAAGCGAGCCCGCATCAACCGTACCTTAACATTGCTTTCAGTCAACACCAGCATTTTCGATGTTTCGGCTGTAGAGTGACCTTCCAAATCCCGCAACACAAATACGGAGCGATATTTTTCCGGTAAATCATCCAGGGTTGCATCGAGGGCGATACGAAATTCTTTATCAGTGAGCTTGGTCTCTATATAAACCGGCCAATCTGAAATCGCCATTCCGTGCAGGTTTTCAAAATCAGGTTCCTGAATTGAATAGGCGATTTTCATCTTCGATTGCTCGCGTAACTTCCCCAACGCAATGTTTACCGCAATACGGTAAATCCAGGTGTAGAAACTGGATTTTTCCTTAAACGTATCCAGCTTCCTGAAAGCAGTAATGAATGTCTCCTGCAACATATCCTCGGCATCTTCCCGATTCCGCAACATCCGCAGACCAAGATTGTAGATGCGACTGGAGTACATTTTCACCAGTTGCGACTGCGCTTGGGCATTACCTGTTCGCGCGTCCTGGATTAGCTCAGGCGACTCTTCCATTGTCAAATTGCGTTACTTGGATGGGTTACTGGCATTTTGGTTACACCTCCTGAAACGGGATTTAGAGAACCACCATTCCAGAAGCTATGAAATTGTAATTGATGCGTTTAGCGTTTGCTTCACAACAACCCGCTTCACCACCTGCAAAAACCTTGTCTTTCAACTTAGCCTCTTCCGGGCAGGTTTTTCCTTCAGCAGCATCAGCACATTTGATGTCACCACTATTGGCCAGGAAAACGCCTTCTACTTCCACAGTCTTGCCCGCAACATCTTTCGGTGCACGGAACGCATCATCCTTAAAACGAACGGTGATAATCCGATCGCCATCGATCATTTCAATTCTGCAACCTTCATCCGGGCAGACATTAGCAACTGTTCCCTGCATTCTAAGGGTCTGACCCTTCATTGCCTGAGCCTGATTCAGAACTTCCGGAACGGTCATGGTTTTTGCCAATGACACACCGTTGCCAAAAGATTGTCCGTTGGTCATTTCGTCACTTTGGGAACATCCGCTCATAAAAAAAGCGCCAAGTGCAAGTACCAGTAATAGATTTCTCATCATTCCTCCTTTTTTGAATTAGAACCGATAGTTTTTACGAATCTTGAAAAACATATAAAACCCTGTGCTCGCCAAAACGGTGAAAGCCACAGCGATTAAATCGTAATACCAACGCCCCCAGGCGCCCCAAAAATCACCCGTATGCAAATCCAAAACCAGCCACTTTAAGGGTACCAGTGTCTCGCGAGGCAAAATGTCCGTCAACTGTTGCCTCTCCCGCGTTTCGTCCAACCGGGCTTGATACTTACCCGGTAGCATATTCGACGGAATCCGGGTGTTCTGGACAAACGGCAACTCGTCCTGATGCGTCAAAAGTATCCCGGTCAATGCCAAAACAACCATAGTGAATGCCGTGAATAGGCTTATAATTTTAAAATATCCAAAAGAGTACCGGTGAAATTTTCGCCAGGTTCGCATACTGCGCGATTTCAATTCCGCGGTCACAAATCCTCCAGATGATCTGCTAAATCGGCGGCAATGAGCGCTTCAAATAACTCATCTAAATCGCCATTAATGAGTTCTTCCAATCGATAGCTGGTAAAGTTGATGCGATGATCTGTCACACGCCCCTGGGGAAAATTATAGGTTCTGATTTTAGCACTTCGATCACCTGTGGAAACCAATGTCTTACGCATGTCGGCACGCTGACTTGCTTGCCGGTCCTGCTCCTGCTGCAATAATCGTGCACGCAAAACCTTGAGCGCTTTCTCTTTATTTTTGTGCTGCGATTTTTCGTCCTGGCAGGTTACAACCAAACCAGTAGGCAGGTGGGTAATGCGAATTGCAGATTCAGTTTTATTCACATGCTGACCACCGGCACCGCTGGCACGATAGGTGTCAATTCGTAAATCTGCCTGGTCAATATCAACATCCACCTCTTCGGCTTCCGGCAAAATGGCAACCGTAGCAGCAGAGGTGTGAATGCGACCGCTCGACTCGGTCGCAGGAATGCGCTGAACACGATGAACTCCGGACTCGTATTTCAACCGCCCGTACACGCTGTCACCTGAGACTTGAAACGAAACTTCCTTGATGCCACCGCCACCCAATTCATGCAATCCCAGAAATTCAATTTTCCAGCCTGCGAATTCGACATAACGCTGGTACATCCGGAGTAAATCAGCAGCAAACAGTGCGGCTTCATCGCCACCTGTACCGGCACGAATTTCAACAATTGCGTTTTTGTAATCAATAGGATCACGTGGGACCAACATCAGTTTTAGCGTCTCCACGAGTTTTTCTTCACTGGCGTACAATGCATCTAACTCATCTCTGACAATGCCCTTCAGTTCATCATCGGAACCATCAAGAATTTCTTCATCATCATGAATTTGTTTCATGACCAGCGCATATTCGTCCAATTTTTTGAGGATAGGTTGAATTTCCCGGTGTTCCCGGGCAAATTCCGCGTAAACTTTTGGATCAGCTATTATCGCCGGATCAGCCAGACGGCCTTCAATTTCTTCAAATTTCATTGTCAAATGGGGTATTTTTTCAAGGAGGTTCATCCGATCGCCTCCGCTGTAAAATTTTTACCCTGGTAGTTCACCAAATCTTCACCAAACGCTGTTTTTAATGACTCAAGTGCGACGGTGAGTTGCTCATCATCAGGTTCTGATGTGGTAATATTTTGCAGCCATAGTCCCGGTGCCGCTAATGCCCGGACCCAAGCCCAGTTTCGATGCCGGGCGGTAAATTTTAGCACCTCGTATGAAATGCCCGCCACCAACGGAATCAACGGCAGGTGCACCAATAATCGTAGTTTCAACGACATATCCCCGGCGACCATCCAAATTAAAATGGTATCAATAATCGCAAACAGCAGAATCGCTGACAGCAAAACGATGAAGAGAAAACTGGTGCCGCAGCGTGGATGTTGAGTGGGAAATGGCCTGGCTTCTTCAAGCGTCAGTTGTTTTCCAGCTTCAAATGTGTAAACGGCTTTGTGCTCAGCACCATGATACTGAAAAAGTCGTTTCACATCTTTCATGAGCGAAATCGCCCAGAGGTAGATCAGGAAAAAGGCGATTCGCATACCGCCGGAACTGAGATTAAACAGTAAGGCTGTTTTCTCCAGATTGAATAGCTTGGTGGTGATAAAAAGTGGCAATACGAAAAACAGTCCCACCCCCAGCACCAACGCTAACGCTGTTGCGAGCCAGGATTGGATTTGCTCTTTCATTGTTTTTTCAGTAGTGGTCACTTCATCAAAGGCGATATCGGCTGATTGATTCAGTGTGGCGAATCCAATTTTCATCGATTCAAACAATGCCACGACACCCCGTATCACCGGCCATTTTAGACGTGGGTGGGATTCGGTGATGGAGACAAACGGTGTCCGTTGCGAAATGATTTCATTGCGGGGATTGCGTACCGCAATGGCATAGGCACCTGGTACCCGCATCATCACGCCTTCAATAATTGCCTGACCGCCCACAAGAATCGTCTGGTGAGCAGCAAGGAAATGAAGCCAGATCGCTTTAAATCTTACCAAAATATGTGACTGGAACTGCGACTTATTTGTCTGAATCGCTCTTCTGGTATTTTTTACGGAACTTGTCGATACGGCCAGCCGTATCCAGCAACTTTTGTTTACCAGTAAAGAAAGGATGGCAATTCGAGCAAATTTCTACACTGATGTCGCCAATCGTCGTGTAGGTCTCAAAACTGTTTCCACAGGCGCAGGAAACTTTGCTCAATTTATATGCAGGATGGATACCGGTTTTCATTTGATGATTCTCCTCTTCAGGTTATCCGTTTTCCAAATATTTTTTTCAATCTAATTCAGTTTTGACAAGGCTGACTTAATTCGTTCGACTCCGTTCTCAATCTCCGTCATGGAGTTGGCATAGGAGAGCCGGATATAGTCATCGGCTCCGAATGCAGAACCTGGTACCGTAGCCACGGCTACGGAATCCAGTAAGTACGCTGCTAAGTCAAGACTGTTCAATATCTTTTTGCTGCCGTATGCTTTTCCGAAATACCCGGAAACTTTCGGGAACGCGTAAAATGCTCCCCCGGGTGTGAAGCAGGTTAATCCCGGAATGTCATTAAGTGACCGGACGATATAGTCCCGACGCTTTTTAAATTCGTCCCTGCGACTCTGCACAATGGACTGGTCACCTGCTAAGGCTTCTACTGCAGCAGCTTGTGCAATGCTGTTCGGGCAAGAGGTGGATTGCCCCTGGAACTTCCCCATTCCAGCCACAATCTCAGAATTTCCAGCCACATAGCCGATTCGCCAGCCGGTCATTGCATAAGTTTTGGAGCAAGACTGAACCGTTAATGTTCGCTCATAAGCACCCGGGATCGTCGCCAAACTGATGTGTGGTTCGTCGTAAGTGATGGCTTCGTAACATTCATCTGAAATAAGCCATAAATTGTGCTTTTCTGCCACCGCCACCAACATTCCCAGCGTATCCGGAACCAAAACACCCCCCGTCGGATTAGAAGGTGTATTAACAATCATGCCCCGTGTGTTCGGTGTAATGGCAGCTTCAAGTCTGTCTCTTCTGATTTGAAAATTGTCTTCCAGTGCGGTTTCAACAAAGACGGCCGTAGCGCCGCTCATGGAGACAAATTCAGGGAAACTCACCCAGTAGGGCGAGAAGACGATTACCTCATCCCCTTCCTGAAAAAGCGCTTGGCAGATATTGTAAAGCGAATGTTTCGCGCCGTTGGAAATGATGACCTGTTTAGGTTCATAGTCCAGACCATTATCACGAGCCAATTTTGCAATGACGGCTTTTTTAAGCTCAAGTGTTCCGGATCCAGGTGTGTAGCGGGTTTTCCCTGCGGCCATCGCTTTTTCTGCTGCCCGAATCACATTTTCGGGGGTATTAAAATCAGGTTCGCCAGCTCCAAAACTCACAACATCGACACCCTCAGCGCGCAATTGTGCCGCACGTTCAATGACAGCCATGGTTGCTGATGGTGCTAAACTGTTGATTCTATTTGCATATTTAAGTTTCATAACTCACTTATCTCTAAAAAAAGCGGCCGAATTTATTCGCTCCGGTCATGGTTTGCAAGCGATTAAGGAAATTAGTAAAGTGCGGGAAAAACAAGTATCTATGGTCAGTTTTCAGCCCAATCGGTGGACGGCACCAAAGCCTTTCGAAATCATATTGCCAATGCTGATGTAGTCCGGTAGCTCAAAATTGGCGCGAAACTCTCCAACAAATCCACCTGTGGGCGACGTGGTCAAAGACTGATTGGTCAGGACTCTGATCTTACTCTTGATAACAATTTTGTTGTCAATGGGAATATTGTATTCCTGGGACAGAAAACGCATGTTCTGCATCAGTAAGCGGTTGATGAATGCAATACGCTCTTCCCGGTAATAATACTTGAATTGCAGAAAATTTTGCTCGTTCAGGCCAATCCAGGGAGTCGCAAATTCATAATTGATGAAAGTTCGGGCTGGACCTAATTCTTTTTCAGCATCAACGATCTGTTTTTCCACAATGTGAAAGGCAACGCCTTCAATGTGAACCTCTTCTAAATCGGGCATGATCTCCCGCATGGCATTCACCGCATCATCACCGACAGCGATCATACACGGATCGCCCTGAATAACCTTGAATTGTAATTGCGGGTAGGTGAATTCAGCTCGTTTGTCCCCATTAATAAAATCATCAATAGGTCTGCCGCTGAATGTCTCGCCAATGTATTGACGCACATGATAGGGTGCCCGATTAAACATTACATCGGTTTTCATGCGTAGGAAAAATGTCTGAATGAGCACTCGGTCTCAACCCAATCTTTTATTTAAATGTTTCCGTGTACAGCTTTATACTTTTTTTCTGTTTAGGAATTCATTGCCTGCAAGAATTCTTTATTCGTGCCTGAACGACCCATCCGCTCCAGTAAAAATTCCATTGCTTCCACAGGTGTCATCTCATTCAGAAGTTTTCTCAAAACCCACACACGAGTCAATTCACCTCTGGTCAGCAACAATTCCTCTTTTCGCGTTCCTGAACGGTTGATGTCAATCGAAGGGAATATTCGGCGATCACTCAAACGGCGATCCAGAACCAGCTCCATGTTGCCCGTCCCTTTGAATTCCTCGAAAATGACATCGTCCATGCGGCTACCGGTTTCAATCAGTGCCGTAGAGATAATGGTTAAACTACCGCCATTTTCCACATTACGGGCAGCACCAAAAAAGCGCTTCGGACGGTGCAATGCATTCGAATCAATACCACCGGATAGAATCTTTCCACTATGGGGAATGACGGCGTTATGGGCACGGGCCAATCGCGTTAAACTGTCTAGCAGAATAACCACATCACGACCGAATTCCACCATTCGCTTGGCCTTTTCCAGTACCATATCAGCCACTTGGACATGGCGTTCCGGTGGTTCATCAAATGTTGAGGAAACCACTTCAGCCGCCACAGACCGTTCCATGTCCGTCACCTCTTCAGGGCGCTCGTCAATCAACAACACAATCAGCGTAATGTCCGGATGATTTTTGGTAATTGAGTTGGCAATATCCTGCAACAACATGGTTTTACCGGTTTTAGGTTGCGCTGTAATCAAACCGCGCTGACCCTTTCCAACCGGCGTTAACAAATCCATAATCCGCATGGAATAGCTCTTTGGTCCACGCTCCAGGATGATACGATCTGTTGGATATAATGGTTTTAAGGTGTCAAAATGAGGGATAATCCGACCCTCTTCAGGATCCTGGAAATTGATCGCTTCAACTTTGAGGAGAGCAAAATAGCGCTCATTGTCCTTGGGGGGGCGAACCTGGCCATAAATAATCTGACCGGTCCGTAAACCAAATCGTTTGATTTGGGAAGGGGACACATAAATGTCGTCTGGTCCGGCTAAATAATTGTTCTCCGGCGCACGCAAAAATCCGTATCCGTCCGGTAAAACTTCCAGAACCCCCTTGGAAAAGAGCAGACCACTACTTTCTGTCTGCGCCTCAAGAATAGCTTCAATTAAATCGCCTTTTTTCAATCCGGCCACTGCAGGAACGGCAAGCTCTTGAGCGATAATCGTGAGCTCTTTAATTTTCATTCGCTGTAGTTCGTTGATCCTATACGCCATAATACACTGCCATTTTATTAGAATTAGTTAGAACATTTCATCGTTTGAAGTGGATGTCAAAGGATGTTGCGGAGCGGATACGTCCTGAAAAACGCCCGTAATCTAAGGGGTTGAGATGGGTTGTCAAATATTTTTGTCTACTTAATCAACTTGGTAATATGAAAAAATGTCTTCAGCCAAATAGTGGCTGCCAAAAATGCAAATGGCCGGTCGGTCCCCATGATCCCGGATCATTTCAGCCCAAACGATCCCATCATTGTAATTTTCGAACACGGCGGTTATATGTCGATTAGATTGCTGAAGTTCAAGTAAAATTTTCACCGGAATTGAAGAATCTCCTGCAAACGAAAACAGTCCGATTTCCCCGGGCCAATCGCGCATACATTCAATTATTCCAGCCGTATCCTTGCGCTGATTCAACCCAACCAGTAAGACCGCTTCCCCAAATCCGGCGTATTGAAGACTCTGTAATAATTGCCGCACACCGGCCGGATTGTGGGCAACATCATATACGACCGGCGGTTCCATTTGAACCACCTGCATCCGTCCCGGCCAATTCACCATTCCTAAGCCAGCTAAAATCGCCGGAGCGGAAACTTCAAATGGCAGATACCGCAAGGCTGTCAGGACTAGGGCAACATTTTGCGATTGATGATTACCCAACAGGGGTGAATCAATCACATATTCATTTTGACCGCAGCGGCAAGTCAGAAGCTGCCGGGGAAACCGAATTTCCTGCTGAGTAACCTCACATTCATCGGGTGTATAGATGAAATCAGAGCCCATCAAATTTGCCCGATCACGAATTACTTCATGAACAATCTGCAGGTTTTCCGCCAGAACGACCGGGACACCCGGCTTAATAATGCCCGCTTTTTCCCGGGCAATCAGGTCGAGTGTATCGCCCAGGATATTCATGTGATCCATATCTACACTGGTAATGACGCTGAGAATTGGGTTGATTACATTCGTCGCATCCAGGCGACCGCCAAGCCCCGTCTCAATCACAGCAATATCAACAGAATGCTCTCTGAAATAGCAGAAGGCCAATGCAGTCAACACCTCAAAAAATGTGATGCCGTGAGTTGCAATTTGTGATTTCCACTGCGTCACCAGATCGATGATGGATTCGTCAGGGATCTCCTCTCCATTTATTTTGATACGCTCGTTCGGCCGTAACAAATGTGGCGACGTGAACAACCCGACTTTTAAACCGGTGGCTTCCAGTACCGACGCCAGCATCGCCGAGGTGGAGCCTTTCCCGTTTGTACCAGCCACATGGATGGATGGAAATGCCTCAAAGGGATTTCCCAGCTCAGCCATAAATGCTTCAACCCGGGATAACTCAAGCTTCACACCCGAAACCGTAAGGCTGAAAATGTAGTCGATTACTTCCTGATAGGGCGACATCTGACGACCCAAATTCGATCCAATATTGCTATTCGACATTGTAAGACTCTAATACCTCAAGTTCCACCCGGAACAAGTTCTCCAATGGCCGCCCTAAAAACCGGGCTGCCGTCTCTTGAAACCGTTGCGGAAAATCACTCACATAAAAATGATGCCGCCTTTCGCCATCATCCGGTGAATGCCTGTGAAGCAAATTTTTATCTCTCAATATTTTTACGACCGCTTTCGCTGTTTCTTCACCCGAATCAATCAAAGTCACCCGTGAGCCAACAACAGTCTGAATCGCATTCCGTAGATAGGGATAATGGGTACAACCCAATATGAGTGAATCAATCTTTGTTTGATTGAAAATGCCCAAATACCGTGACAGGACGCCAAACAATACTTCATCTTCCGGCCAGCCCTCTTCCACCATTGGAACCAGCAGCGGACACTCCTTGCTGATGACATTGAAATTTGGATTGATGCTTTTAAGTGAGCGTTCATATGCCCCGGAATGAATGGTGCTGGTTGTGCCGATCACGCCAATCCGTTCGTTGGGACTATTGGCTGCTCCGGCCTGGGAACCGGGTTCGATCACACCTAAAATGGGCAAGTTCCATCGTGCTCTTAGATCATCAAGCGCCACAGCAGATGCCGTATTGCAGGCAACGACTACCATTTTTACCTGATGCTCCAGCAGAAAATTGGTGATCTGCTGGGCGAAGCGGCGTACAGTTTCATTGGATTTTGCGCCATAGGGCACACGCGCTGTATCGCCAAAATAGATCAGCCGTTCGTCCGGCAAAAGATTCATGATCGCCCGGACAACGCTGATTCCGCCTAAGCCGGAGTCAAAAATGCCGATTGGGTTTTCTGAGAGTTGGTTCATCCTGCTGAGATCAATGTTTCATGTCTGGTTTTGTATTTTATCAGTGCCTGAAAAATTGCTTCAGCCGCTTTCTGGCGGTACGACGCGCGTTTCAATCGCGATTCATCACGGGAATTACTGAGAAAACCGAGCTCTACCAGCACATTCGGCATGCTCGCACCAATTAAAACGATGAAACCAGCCTGCTTCACACCCCGGTTAACACCCTGCAATTCCTTGTCGAACTCTTCCTGAATTTGCGCTGCTAATGTCTCTGAATTACGCATGAACGCACTCTGGGCCATCGTCGCTAAAATGAGTTGTTGACTGGATAAATCACCGTAACGCGTCTGATCTTCTTCTAACCGAACCGCTGAATTTTCCAACTCCGCCACCTCAATCGCTTCCTGGGACTTCCCCGGACGCAGTAAAAAAGTTTCAAAGCCAGAGGCCGAGCGATTTTTTGACGCATTCACGTGAATGCTGACAAACAGTTTACCACCCGCTTCGTTGGCGATTTTTGTGCGTTCCCACAATGGAATAAACACATCACTGTTGCGGGTGTAGACGACCTGAACGTCCGTGCGTTCCTGGATCAATTTTCCCAGTCGTTGAACCACATCCAGGGCAACATCCTTCTCCTGCAAACCACCCGGGGAGATCGTCCCGGAATCCTTCCCGCCATGACCCGCATCCAAAACAATTTTATCAATACGCCATTTTTCCCGCTCTTTATTGAGCAAGTGCCGACTATCTATGGTGTACGGTTTTCGCAGATTTACAATGACCTCAGCCGGATAATCACCGTATAAAACATCGACACTTTCCACATCGCCCGCGATACGGAACGACAGTTGAACGACATCGTCCAGCTGATTGACGACCATTTTCCTCAGCGTTCCGTCATTCGGGAAGGGTGGTTCCTTGAAGTTCACAACATCTATCTGACCCCCGGGGATTGTGATATACAACCATTCCTTGCGATTTAGCCAGGCTTTGACACTCGCTTCACGAAATGATTTGGCTGTTTGAATGCGAATCATAACGCCATTGGCGCGTTCCACGATTTGTACATTATTGATATTATAAATACTTGCGGCCGGTTGTTGGATTTCCGGGATGGTTTGGGGGACGCCCCGGATCAGGTGAAAATTCCGAACGATTTTTTCGTGTTTGAGGATTTCTGAAAACGCAGCCAGTGGCAGATAAATATCTTCATTTTGGTAGATTGCAGGGTGAGGCATCTGAATTACGCGCTCATCAATCATCACATAGTGTGTATAAGCGCTGAGTTTGATTTTGAGATTATTTAGTCGAAATACTTTTTTCCGAACCTGAGCATTTTCGAACACATTCACCTCAAAGGCACCAGCCAGATCCATCACAGCGATATAATTGAGCTGAGCAACCTGGTAAACGGGAATGGGCTTGAGGTATGTGCCAGAGCTATATCGCTCAAAAACAACCTCAGTTTGTTGCGTTTCACCTAAGCTTAATATCGGAATCAGGAACAGGAGTGCTAGAGACAGGGTCGTATTTTGGCGAATCATAGAGACCGCTAATTTATTGGGCGGTCCCTCATAAGACAATTGACAACTGAAGCGTTCCGTCGAATTTGTTCGAGGTCCCGTCAGCACGATATTCACGCCATTGGCCGACCTTGAACTCCATTGACCAGAATGGACCCTTGAAACGTTCCAGCAGATACATTCGCGCACCATTGCCATAGTACAAGGGGACGCTAAATGCATTGGTTACATCAGATTCATAAGCATACTGGCGAACGGTAAAATCTTCGGCAACAAACCGGGCCACCCCCAATACCGTCTGCCATTTTTCCAATTTGTGCTGCCATCTCAATCCGGCCATACCACCGATTTGGTCACCCGTTCTGGTAATCTTAAATACTTCATTCAAAACGAAAGATTTCTCGTGATGCTGAGTAAACTGAAAACTGATTTTGTGACTCTCAGTGACAGTTTCTGACTTCTGGAGCCGCCAAAACACATTGCCTTGCCGCCAGGTCAACCGAAGTGAGAAACCTTGTTTCCACCCATTCTCCGCCAAACCCATAAGCACCACCGGCTTATGGAACCAGGACGAAATATCCAGATACATTCCGGGCTGTACTTGAATACGGAACCCCATTGATGCCCCTTGAGTATTCTCCCTTTCCATGGCGGAATTCGGTGCCGATAAACGATAAACAGACTTCCCGATCCACCCCAGGTGCCAAAAGCTTAAAGCAGTCCTAACCGTTTTTCCATCAAGCTGTAGACCCGCAATCTGGACCAGTGTATCACCACCGGACCACCCGCTCCCATAGGTTAGCATTAAATGTCCAATCGTTTGGGTCAGGTCAATTTCGATCGGGAATCGCCACGCCGAAGCCAATTGATCCGCCAGTATCCCAGCCTGAACGACAGTATTTTTCTCGTTTCGATAAATCAGACTGGTTCCAAAAGTGGTTTCGGTCCGAAACAGTAAATCCTCCGACTGGGACGCTGGATAAGGACGAAAAGTACTCCCCTCCATTTTTCCTCGAATTGGCATCTGGCTGAAAAATGCCAGAACCTGGAAAGTGTCGTGCTGATATTTTTTTTGATAGGCAATACCTCTGAAATACCCATAATTCTGGGCTGATTGATGAAGCTTTACCCGTTGTTTGATGCTGGGAAGAATCTGACTCAAACTGTTGCCCGATACAAATGCGCTTTGACGAATCGCCAACCCCAGGCCGAAATCGAGTCGATAATTGCCCAGATAGATGCGCCTCGTTGCATCTGGGGATTCGTGTAATAGCCCTCCCGAAAGTGTCTGTAAAAACGAATCATCTCCCGCTTGACGTTGCACCAGCCCCAGGATCTGGAATTGGTTTACCCGGGCACTCAGTGTTTGCCGATACTGTTGGTCGTTTTTCCCAGCACCATTTATAATTCTGAGTCGGTAATGTTGACGTGGAGCGATTTTGTTATCCGTTACGACTGCTGACAAAACTGCATAATCCCAACTGGCTGAGTCCAGTGATTTTAGGACATCCTGGAGGGTGAGATTTGGCTCGCTCTTGATCATCGTCCAAATTCGATCTCGGCTGGTTGCACTTATGGGTAAATCGTTGAGGTTAGACCAAGTCACTGAGCGAACATGGAGTGGATGATCCAGCCACTCATTCATTTCGTCCAGCAGCGCGATCTGTTGATCGGAATCAAGTTCGGCCCATCCGGACCAGCTTTCCAATTGAGCAAAGACAATAGAAAACATCGATGAAAAATAGCATACGAGGAGAAATTTGCGCATGGGTTGCTGCCCCAAACAAATTAGAATGAATAGTAAAGTGAAAACATTTGACGGGGTGGCAATTGTGCTCGCCATTGCCAGGCATAACTCATTTCCCAGTGTGACCAGAGGATAGTCGTGCCAATTGCGTAACTATTGGCTGCTGATTCATAGCCAACCGCTATACGCCACCAGTCAGACCAGGTTGACAGCGCGCCTATCTGCAGATTAATCGGAAGTTGGGCATCCTTCTCCATGCCTGCCATAAAATCGAGAACTTCGTTGGAATATTTTAATCCGACACAAAACAATTCCGGTTCTGGTACCTTCGAAACCAATGGTTTTTGAACAACATTTTGCCATGAAATACCCAGGGCAAGTGCCTGAGTCATACGAAATACCGCGCCGATTGTCAGACCACCACCGGTATAATTGCCATAATTTTGAATGGACAGGTTTCGTAATTCCAGCGCTATCCCCAAGTCAACAGTTGAGTACAACTGATGACCGCTGGCAACACTTACAGCATACTCACCATAAACTTCATCGCCATAAAAGGTCCCTGTCAGACTATAGGGCCGGTTCCGAAAAGCACTTTCGGCAGTCAGGGTAGATCCCCAAATCCCCAATTCAGTCAGGTAAATCGAACCTGTCATTCCAATTCGTGTGTTTCCGTCGGGTTGCAACAATGCGGGATTACCAAATCGATTCATAATAGCCCGAACATTTCCGGCGGCTAATATTTTTGCATCAGTTACACCAGTTTCGAAAGCAGCTCTGACTGGAATGGACAAACCACAGCCAATGGCAATCATCGCAATCTGCTTAAATATTTTACACCGTTTTGGACTAAATACTGTCAAAACAGAATTCAGGGGTTTGCGCTCCCGTGAATGATCTCCCAATTTTTAGGTATATCTAACTGATCAATTTCGGGGATAACCCCCGAAGAAAGTCTAATCTTTTGAGATTGACGCTGAAATGAGCATCGTTAATTCATTTTTCCCGTGGATTGTTCCAACATGAGCATCTTCAACCCATGCAGATTCGGCTTTACGAGCGCTTTCATCCACTTCAAATATGTAATCTTGAATAACCATTGATTCGTTCAATGCCATACTCAACTGTTTCGCCCGAGCCCGAAGAAGGTTCTCGGTTTTCTGAGTACCCGTTGAGTTATTTTTCCCGGTAAAATCTGCAATTTTGAGTTGAATATGGATCGCGTTATCCTGACTGCGGCCCGATGTCAACAGAGCTTGGGTAACGCGGTCACCAGGGACAGTGAACAGGCGCAATTCACTGATTTTTCGGGCAAGGCGCTGGATAGGAATTCTTCTCTCGCTGCGGATTTTAGTCCCACTTGGTTCAAACCAACGATCGGTAGGTAGATGAAGTAAAATTTCAGCTTCATGGCGTTCAAGCGTATAGTCCTCCGGATCAAGCTCTGCTTCGCAAAATGACTGTAGCTCGTCGAATCCATTCCCAACCAGATAGTCCACCCCCCGGTAGATATTTTTATCCGAAGCCCAGGTGATCGTGTAAAGAAGTACCAAAAATAGCAGCACCAGCATCACGAGGTCGCCATATTCCGAAAGCCAGGCCAGCTTCCTGAATCTCTTCTGAAACCGTTCAGAAATTGAGTGAGTTAATTCCATGTTTACACCCCGATAAATATTCATAACTGATCAAGCGACAGCTCCATCATATAAACGCACTCATCAACAAACCAAAATTTCGCCTCAACCCGTTCAACAATAGGTAATAAATCTCGGCTATTATATGCGATGGAACACATTTAGGCAAGGTCTAACAGCTAAAAACGGAGCAGTCCACGTAAAGAAAATCGAGGGAGCGTGTACTTTTTGTCGCCCTCAGTCACTTTGAGATAATCCAGAGAAGCCTGCCACCCTATCTTCCGGGTTTGGCGCCACTCGAATCCCGCTACCGGACCCTGCCCCAACCAATCTGCATTAGAATTTACCGGTCCCGATTGCAGGTATCTGGTCGTTCGAGATTTATGTGAATAGCCCATCCATATTTCCCAAAAATTACGCTCGTAACGCGTTGTAAATGTCACAAGTTGCACCTGTCGCTCAGCCACAACCTCTTCCAAAAACCGTTCCCAGTCCAGTCGGCCATCATCTTCCCATTTGTAACTAAATTCTCCCTGGACTGACCAATGCCCGGTGAGCCGCCGATGTACCCGCTCCTCTACCAGTAAAGAGCGATGCATGAAGCTACGTAAAGGTTGTCCGCTAGCGGTGAACAACTCATCATAATCATAATCGTAATAATTTGCCTGTAAGACCAATCGCAATCTGGACCGCCAGACATGGCGTGACCATGAATAGAGCGACTGAAGCCCAAACGTCCGATTCCAGTAATTTTCGCCACTTTTCCGGGAAGACAAATAAACGAGATGATGCAGTTGAATTAATGCCGTCACCTCAAGCCGGGCGTATGGAAAGTCAACCCAGATCAAGCCAGCTTTGGTATTAAATCGCACTTCGTCACGGTCATCATAATTATTCGTGTCAGGTGTGTCGTACTTTAGCCGAGCTAGTTGAAAATCCCAGTGCGTTGAATCAGCCAATATCCAACCCGGGGTTGTAGCATAGGCATTCAGTCGATAATAATTCTGCGCAAAATCGATGTAATATCGTTGCTGTGTTGTCGTGATTTCCAAACCGGAACCTGCCTGGACATTTGGTGATGACCAGAAAAAGCTCACGATATTTTGAAGAGACAGGGTTGAGTTTGTTGACTGAATGGTGGTGTCAGTCATTTCCGGGAGTACTCGTGCGTTAGCGGTGGTCGAACTTATATCTTTCCAGTTCAGGACATAAGAAATCCTTGATGATTGCCCGATACGGTATTCAAATCGGTTCTGCCATGCCAAATCCATGATGTCGCGTTGCTGCGTCGAGCCGGTGGAATCGGTAAAGAACTTGTAGCTTTTATTAAGCCAGCTTAATTGTGATTCCATACGGGCGTTTTCTGCAAAACGATGCTGATAAACAGTCGCTGCTTGATGTCTGAAATTACGCCAGTTTTCAAAATAATCTTCCGTGATACCGACTTGTGTATGGATTAGCTGTTGGTGAGTCAGCCAATCACCTGCTTGAAAAAATTCCACCGTTTTCGCACTGGCGCTCCGTTTGTAGCGCTTCTCCTGCCGGACACCTGCCAACAAGCGGTATTCCCCCAATTGGTCATTTTTGAAAGAAAGACCACTCAGGACGGCATGATTCTCTAAATCACCACCCAATCGGGTCCGCCGATCAAGGTAGACGTTACTCTCTGCACGACTTGACCAATTCAGCTTTTCCGGTCTGTGTGACCCAATCGTCCAGGAAAGACGATTTTCGACAGCATAATTTTGTCCTGTCAGGATAGCTCTGGAACTCTCGTACCACTTGTAGTCAAAGTAATTTTCGAAAGAGGTGAGTAGCGAACCAACAGGACGCTCAAAAAATACCGTCGCGCTACTTTCAGCGCTGAGATTATCACGAATAATATTCACGCTGAGTGAATCGGGCGACTCAGCCAGTAGGTAACTGGTGAGTGCTAAAATCAGCACCCGAGTCTTCAATATTATTGCTCTTTTTTAGTTTCGATCACAACGCGATAAACTTTTTCACCTGGTTTGGCCATACGATATTTCTCTCTGGCAACCTGTTCTAAATATTCCGGATCATCCAGCAGCCGCTGACGCTCAGCCTCCAATTTATCATTTTCGACCTTCAGAGCTTCAATACGCGACTCAGCTGCCCTCACCTGGGACTTCAACTGGAAAAGACGGTACAGGCCTTCATCCTGTAAAACAAAAACCTGTACCAATAACAAGCCCAATATGCCAATTAGTACCCACAGCAATCGCCCCCGCAACCAGCTTGCTGAATTTCGGGTGACCCGGGGGGGTGATTTGCGTCGGGCTCCAGCCATTTTTTAGCTGAACAAATTGCTGTTAGGGTTTAATGCCAAACGACCAGCGAATGTAGCTTCATCGCCCAATTCCTCTTCAATCCGCAGTAGCTGATTATATTTGGCGATTCGGTCTGTACGCGATGCGGAACCGCTTTTGATCTGTCCCGTCTGCATGGCAACCGTAAAGTCTGCAATGGTGGTATCTTCTGTCTCGCCGGAACGATGCGAAACCACACACGTCATTCCATTTTCATGGGCAAGCTTGATCGTGTCCATGGTCTCGGTTAAAGTGCCGATTTGATTCAACTTAATCAGGATTGAGTTCATCGCTTTTAACTCGATAGCCTTTTTCAGACGAATCGGATTGGTAACCGTCAAATCATCACCAACCAATTGAATTTTGTTACCGAGTGTCGCATACAGCTTCACCCAGCCATCCCAATCGTTCTCGTCTAACCCGTCTTCCAGGCTGAGAATCGGGTATTTTTTTACCCAATCCGCGTAAAAGTCCACCATCTCTTCCGAAGTCAACTTTTTACCTTCGCTCCCGAGTATATACAGACCTGATTTTTTATCGTAAAATTCACTGGAGGCCGGGTCCATAGCGATTGCCAATTGGTCACCAAGTTTGTAGCCGGTTTTATCAATCGCCGCCAGAATCACTTCAATGGCTTCTTCATTACTCCGCAGATCGGGTGCAAATCCGCCCTCATCACCCACGGCAGTGTTCAATCCACGCTTTTTAAGTACCGACTTCAGATGATGAAAAGTTTCAACGCCCATTTGCAGCGCTTCCGCAAAACTCTCCGCGCCTACCGGGAAAATCATGAATTCCTGAAAATCCACATTGTTGTCGGCATGACTACCACCGTTTAAAATGTTCATCATGGGAACGGGCAAAAGCGTCGCTTCATCCCCTCCCAGATATTCGTACAATGTCAGGTCAAAATCCATTGCTGCAGCTTTTGCGGTGGCCAGCGAAACACCCAATATCGCATTCGCGCCTAATTTGGCTTTGGTGGGTGTGCCATCCACGGCGATCATCTTTTCATCAATTAGCCGTTGCTCAACAGCCTCCATGCCAATGACTGCCCTGGCCAGGATATCATTCACATTTTGCACAGCCTTCAAAACACCTTTACCCAAATAGCGATTGCTGTCCCCATCACGCAATTCCACAGCCTCATGTTCGCCTGTGGACGCGCCCGATGGCACCGCAGCGCGACCGAATGCCCCGCTCTCAAGTACAACATCAACCTCTACGGTGGGATTTCCCCGTGAATCCAGTACCTCGCGCCCCAAAACTTCGATTATTTTAGACATTGGCATGTCTCCTTTAAATTTTTCCAAAATATTGTGCCTGGTCAACAACCAGCACCGGGGCAATTTACACGAAAAGCCAGCTTCCGCAAAGGAAGGTAGTCCGAAAGGAACAATAATAATCAGGCAGACATCCGGCAAATTGCTTAGCAGGCTTGCCAGACATTAGCTATTTTCGAGAAGGTGATAACTCACAAAGCATTCGCAGGGATTTCGTGACCTTGACCCGGCGGTTCTC
>Ga0210009_1001422_pt1 | contig 20767 bp, 20 predicted proteins | sample CryGeyCG2114_065_FD_185457 | JGI IMG/M metagenome (GOLD analysis project Ga0210009, IMG submission 185457) | Groundwater microbial communities from aquifer - Crystal Geyser CG12_big_fil_rev_8/21/14_0.65 (SPAdes) (version 2) | ecosystem: Environmental > Aquatic > Deep subsurface > Groundwater ... | reverse complement strand
AGGAGCCTCAACCGCTTCATCAGCTGCGCGCAGGCTAGTTCCCGCAAATAACATGACCATGCCTAAAATCGCGGCAATAAACAATATTTTTCTCATGTTTTTTATCCCCTCCTTCTTAATGAATTTTATGCCCCTCGCCACTAGACGTGATTGCTGGTGACTCGGGACAAATTTTACTATACATGATAGCTGGTAAAATTTGGTAGCGGGGGACGGAATCGAACCGTCGGCCTTCAGGTTATGAGCCTGACGAGCTACCGCTGCTCCACCCCGCAATTTTTCAAATATGCATTAAACTTCTCTTCAAATACATTGGTCCTGAACTCTTTATTCTTCGGACCGGCTGATACCGTTTCTTCTTTGGCAGCCTTAAGAGTCAGGTCAATTTTACCGTCTCCGGAAACCTGGACAACCCTGGCGCTTACTTTATCGCCGATATTAAGATGATCTGTTACGTTTTTAACATAATCTTCGGCTATCTGCGAAATATGAATAAGCCCGCGCCGGTTGTCAGAAAACTTAACAAAGGCCCCGAAGTCTGTTATTTTTATGACTTCTACCTCTACTGTTTCGCCTATGGCCGGTAAAATGATATTTCTTTTTTTATTCTTGTGATTTTGATAAGGCATTGTCTTTATTTTGGTTTATAAATTTTACCACAACTTCACCCTTTTTGGCAAGCCCTAAATTTTCCCGGGCCATTTTCTCAATATAAACAGGGTCTTCCTTTAATTTCCTGTTTTCCTCAATAAGCCTGGCATTCTCCTCTGTAAGAGCATTTAATTTCGCCTCGTTCTGCGCCCTTTGAGCGCTCAGACGGCAATACTTAAGCGTTCCCGGTATAAAAATCACTGCTATTAATAAAATGTAAAAGGTTGTTTTTTTAAACTTAACGCTCATATGCCTGTTACCGCTTCCAAATACTTGCGCCGTAAACCGCTTTTGAGCCCAACTCTTCCTCTATGCGCAGCAATTCATTATATTTACACACGCGGTCTGTGCGGCATACAGAGCCGGTTTTTATTTGGCCCGCGCCTGTTGCAACAGCCAGGTGCGCGATTGTCGTATCCTCTGTCTCGCCGGAGCGGTGCGATATTACACAGGTATACTTATTCCTCCTGGCAAGAGACATGGTTGCAAGTGTCTCGGTAATGGTGCCTATCTGATTCAATTTTATCAAAATAGAATTCGCCACGCCTTTGGCTATGCCCTGATCCAATCTTTTTATGTTGGTAACAAACAGATCGTCGCCTACAATCTGAATTTTGTCTCCGAGTTTTTCCGTTATTTTTTTCCAGCCATCCCAGTCATCCTCTGCAAGGCCGTCTTCTATTGATACAATCGGAAACTCCTCTGTTAATTTGCTGTAAAACTCGACCATTTCGTTAGAATTATTCTCTTTTTTCTGTTCCGCCTTTAAGATATATTTTCCTTTTTCGTAAAATGAGCTTGCTGCCGGGTCCAGGCATATGGAAATATCCTTTCTGGGTTTATAGCCTGCCTTCTCTATGGCCTGAATGATAACCTCAAGGGCTTCTTTATTAGACGACAAATTAGGCGCAAAACCGCCTTCATCGCCCACTGCGGTTGAAAGGCCCTTCTTTTTTAATATGGACTTTAAATTATGAAAAACCTCAGAACCCATCCTGAGCGCCTCGGCAAAATTTTTAGCGCCCAACGGAAAAATCATAAATTCCTGAAGGTCCACATTATTATCCGCGTGCGCGCCGCCATTTAATATGTTCATCATCGGGACCGGAAGCACATTAACGCTTTCTCCGCCTATATATTTATAAAGAGGCAGCTTGATTACCTGCGCTGCGGCTTTTGCGACAGCAAGCGAAACCCCGAGTATCGCATTGGCGCCGAATTTGCTTTTATTTTCAGTGCCGTCTAACTCTATCATGCGCTTATCTATCGCTGACTGCTTAAGCGGGTCTTTACCAATAAGCTCTTTTGCTATCAAATTATTTACGTTAGCTACTGCCTTAAGAGTGCCTTTGCCCATATAGCGCGCTTTATCTCCATCACGCAACTCAACAGCTTCGTGCTCGCCGGTTGAAGCGCCGCTTGGCACAGCGGCCCTGCCTAAAATACCTGAATCCAAAACTACATCCACCTCTACCGTCGGGTTACCCCTTGAATCCAAAATCTCCCTAGCCTTAATTTGTTTAATATTATCTGACATAAACCTTCCTTCCTTTTATTTTTAATTTTCCTTCAACAAATAATTTTACTACTTCAGGATAAATCTTATGTTCGGCTCTGTGAATCTTTTTAGCAAGCGACTTTTCATTGTCTTTGTCACTTATACTAACCTCAGACTGCATGATTATCACGCCCGTATCCATGCCCTCGTCTACAAAATGCACTGTAGGGCCTGTAACCTTTACGCCGTACGCCAACGCGTCTTTTATGCCGCTGGCGCCTTTAAAAGACGGTAAAAGCGCAGGGTGGATATTTAGTATTTTATTTTTATACGCCTTTAAAATATCAGGCCCGACTATTTTCATATATCCGGCAAGAGCTATAAGGCCGATATTTTTTTCTTTCAGTTTCCTGACTATGGCTTTTTCGTATTCTTCTTTACTCTGAAAATTTTTCTTTTCTATCAAAAATGCCTCAACCTTAAGTTTTTTCGCTCTTTTTAAGACATGCGCGCCTGGTTTATCGCACACCAGAAGCGCGAGCTTAGCTTTTATTTTTCCTTTTTTTACAGCGCCTGCTATTGCCTGAAAATTACTCCCGTTTCCCGAAGCAAATATAGCGATATTCATTGAAATTTCCCTCTTCTTTATTGCTTGAAATTTCAAAACCTCATATTTTTTACGAATTCATCCTGAAAATCTTTTCTGGCAAACAAACTCAAGTGTATCGCTTTATCAGCAATGCTTTCTGATTTTTTCATGGCGCTTTCCGAACAAAGCGCCAAAACAGCGCCTTTATACGCGGAATTTCCTATAAATTTTATCCTGTTTTTATTTATACCGGGTAAAAGCCCTATTTTTATTGCCGCGTCTTTATTTATTAAATTGCCGAATTTTCCTGAAACGTATAAATTCTTCAAATCCTTAAAATCCAAACCTGCCTTACTCATCAGGGCTTTTATGCCGGCTGTTATCGCTGCCTTTGCCACCTGGATCCTGCGGATATCATTTTGCGTTATCTTACTTTTAGCGCCGAGTAATTTTCCCGATTTATCTATTATACCATCTGCAAGCATAGAGGCTACAACATTTATAATATCACTGCCAAGCAAGCCTTTGTCGCTTACCTCAAACGCCGGGCCGGCTGCAGTGGAAGTGACAAAAAGTTTTTTGTTGGAAAATAACGCCATCTCGCCGTTTGTGCCGATATCAACGAACAGGCTTGGGCCGCTTTTTTGCAATAATTTTACATAAAGTATGCCGGCAGTCAGGTCAGAACCAACAAAACTTTTTATTACCGGCAAAAAATAAACCTTACCCGGCGCTTCTATTATGCCGCGCGGCAAGCCAGAGACGTACGGCGCCTCGGCTAATTTTCCCGGCGGTATTTTAAGAAAAAAATGCTCCATCGCCGCATTGCCGACAAAAACTCTCCGCTTAATTTCCGTTCCTTTTATTCCGGCCTCTTTTACCAGTCGCTGCGACATATTTTTTACGCAGCCGGTAATAGCATTGTGTAATTTTCCAAGGCCTGCCTTATTTTTTATACAGTAATCGATGCGGGAAATAACATCCTGGCCAAATTTTGCCTGCGGGTTAAAATCAACCAACGAAACAAGTTCTTTTCCGGAGGCAACATCTATAATGCCTGCTGTGACAGTTGTAGTGCCTATATCAACTGTTAAGCCGTATTTTTTCATAATGCGTTTTTTATCTTATCCAGTATCTTCGCCTTTGACATAAATCCTACCAGGCGCTCAACCTCTTCGCCGCCCTTATATAAAATCATAGTCGGTATATTCATAACGTTTGACTGCGTTGCAAGCGCCGGTGAGTCATCCACGTTAATCTTAGCTATTTTAAATTTATTACCTGCTTCAAGCGCTATCTCATTAAGTGTAGGCGCCAGCGCCTTGCATGGGCCGCACCACTCTGCCCAAAAGTCCACCAGCACAGGAATATCTGATTTCATAACCTCTTTTTCAAAATTCTGATCGTTTAATTCAAAAATCTTTCCGCTCACTTCATACCCCCTTCTTTGTCCCTCGCCACTACTTGTAAAATCTGGCGGCTCGGGATAAATTCGCAGACACCCTTCGGGCTATAACTTATGTCGCTTACACTCCATAAGTTATCTGCTCATTTATAATCAGTCTTTATCGCCTTCGTCGGGCACACCAGCGCGCATTGCCTGCAGTTGGTGCACTTATCATAATCTATTTTTGCCAAATTGTCCACAACATGTATGGCGTCAAACTTGCATGCGCTAACGCACTTTGCGCAGCCAATGCAGCCATGGCCGCAAACCTTCGTAACAACCCCACCCTTATCCGTCGAATTACACGCCACCCATATATGGTTTTTAACCGGCCGCAATTCCAATATATTTTTAGGGCAAATGGTTATGCACTTGCCACAGGCAGTACATAATTTACTATCAACAACCGGCAGCATATTATCATCCATCTTCATTGCGCCAAACGGGCACACAGCAACACAGCTGCCAAAACCTGTACATCCGAAAGAACACGCCTTCGGCCCCCCATGATATGCGTTTGCCACAACGCAATCTTTCGGGCCTTTGTATTCATATATATCTTTTGCGCGCCTGCCGCCGGCGCAAATCAATGTGGCGATTGTTTTTATCCTTGGCTTTGCTTTTACGCCCAGTATCCCGGCCACTTTACCATGCACTGTCTCACCGCCCGGCACGCAGGCTTCTGCAAAGGCCCTGCCTTCTGCCAATGCCTCTGCTAAAGCCTGGCATCCTGCGAATCCGCATACGCCGCAATTAGCGCCGGGTAAAACACCCAAAAGCTTATCGACCTTAGGGTCTATTTTTATATAAAAAATCTTGCTGGCATATGCAAGGCCTAAACCAAAAATCAGGCCCAACGCGCTTAATGTTAAAATAGGTATTAAAATATCCATTATAATTTAAATCCCGCAAAACCCAAAAACGCCAAAGACATTAAACTTGCTGTTATAAACGTAACCGGCAGGCCTTTCATTGCCTCAGGCATATCCATAAGTTCAAAACGCTCCCTTATACCTGACATAAGAAGTATTGCCAGTGTAAAACCAGCGCCTGCAGCAAGCCCCTGCACTAAAGATAATATAAAACTTCCCGCTAAAGGATGGCCTGCCTCAAAAAACATCTCATTATTCAAAAGAGCAACACCCATAACAGCGCAATTTGTCGTTATAAGCGGCAGGTATATGCCCAGCGCCCTAAAAAGCGCGGGGTTTGTCTTTCTTACAACCATTTCCACCAACTGGACAAACACAGCTATAACAAGAATAAATGATACCGTGCGCAGGTATGTTATGTTATTCGGCTGCAATATATACCGGTATACAATCCATGTTATTACCGACGCTGATGTCATAACAAAAGTAACCGCGACCCCCATTGAAAACGCTGGTTTGGTTTCTTTTGACACGCCTATAAAAGGGCATAGCCCCAGAAATCTGGAAAGAATAAAATTATTTACAAAAACAGCGCTTATTATTATCATTACCAGTTTTGAAACGTCCATATTTTATTCCTTACACTTTGCGCAGGACGCGCACCCAAGCTCTAAGGCGCGTTTTTTCTTTATAATCCTATACCAGTTCACAGCCCCTATCAAAAACCCGAGCGTCAAAAGCGCGCCCGGCGCCATTATCATCATCAGAACGCCTAACCCGGCGCCCAAAGACTCCCTTATCGTTGCTATGATAATCAATGCCAGGGTAAACCCGGCGCCGATACCCAAGGCATCCGCTATTGAATCAATGACCTTATTTTTATTGGCAAAGGCCTCGGCCCTTCCAAGCACTATACAATTAACGACTATCAAAGGCACAAAAATCCCAAGCGCTTTATCCAGCGCCGGCAGATATGCCTTCATAAAAAGTTCAACCATTGTAACAAAGGCCGCTATAATAACTATGTAGCACGGTATCCTTATCGCCGGCGGCAGGAAACGGCGAAGCGCCGATATTATCATATTTGACCCTAAAAGCACAAACGTCGCGGCAATGCCCATGCCTAAGGCATTTTGCACGGTGTTTGAAACAGCGAGCGTCGGGCACAAACCCAGCACAAGCGCGAATGTCGGATTCTCGACGATTATCCCTTTTTTAAATTCCAACCAAAAATTATTTAACTTCATTTTTTATCGCTTCCATAACGGCTTTTGATGAAATTGTAGCCCCGCTTATCGCCTGTATATCTGACATATTAAGCCTTGAGGCGATCTTGCCGACAAACTGCCCAAGAAACCATTTATCCAAAATGTGGGCGCCCAAACCCGGCGTCTCCTGGTGCGACAAAATCTCTACGGCGGTTATAGCGCCATTTTCATCAACGCCGACAAGCATGTCAATATTACCGCTATAACCTTTCGCTCTTACTTTTAGCACATGGCCTGTAATATTTTTAAGGGCCTCTTTTTCAAGATTTATTTTCTGCTGGGCTATCTTTGGTGAAGTGATTTTATAAGTGCCGGCTAAAATAAGCGCTGACACAAAACATATAAGCATTAAAATAAACCCAAGCTTTAACATTTCTTTCAGATCTTTCATCTTTTCTTCTTTCCAAAAACCCTTCTTTTCGTAAGCCTGTCAATCATCGGAGTGGCGGCATTCATTATTAATATGGAATACGACACGCCCTCGGGATAACCGCCCCACTTTCTTATGGCAAACGTTATAATTCCGCATCCTAAACCGAAAAGCGCCTGGCCTCCGGGCGTAAGAGGCGTTGTAACCATGTCTGTTGCCATAAAAAATGCTCCAAACATAAGCCCGCCTGCTAAAATCGAAAAAATAAAACTGCCGCCGGCCAGACGCGATAAAATCCCGACTGTCAGTATATAAACAATGGGGGTGTACCATTTTATATACCCTTTATAAAGCAAAAATCCGGCGCCTACTAATATTGCTATAACGCAAACCTCGCCAATGCATCCGCCGCGGTTTCCTATAAACATATCCCACAACGAAGGTTTCGAACCTGGCCCCATTATTTCAACGGCATTTTTAGCAAGCGGCGTGGCTGACGAAACAACATCAGGCCAGAAACGCGGATTTTGCCATGTTGTCATGTGCGCCGGCCAGGAAAGCATCAAAAATGCCCTGCCTGCCAGCGCAGGATTAAATATATTTTTGCCAAGCCCGCCAAATGCGCACTTAACAATGGCTATCGCGAAAAAACTTCCTAGAACAGCAATCCATACCGGCGCGCCGGCAGGAAGATTACACGCCAGTAAAAGGCCTGTTATCACAGCGCTGCCATCAGTTACTGTAACCGGCTTTTTCATAAGCCTGCCAAGCGCCGCCTCTGTTAAAACCGCTGCGGCAACGCTTGCCAAAATAAGCCATGCGGCGTGCGGCCCAAATATCCAAACGCCTGCGATTGCTGTAGGCAAAATAGCCGCTACAACAAACCACATTATCCTGTTTGTAGAATCTTTGCTTTTTATATGAGGCGCCGGCGAGATTGTATACATGCTCATTTTTTTATCATTGCCTTTGCGTATTTTATTATTCCGGACAACTCTAATCTTGCCGGACAATCAAAACTGCACGCCCCGCACTCTATACAGTCAAGCGCGCACAGGTCATTTACAATATCGAATCTTGCTTTTTTTGCGGCGTAATAAATCGTTGTCGGCTCAAGATACATAGGGCATGCCCTTACGCAGGCGCCGCAGCGTATGCATACGCCCTCGTTATATTCTCCGGCAATGTCTTTGCTTAAAAATAATATTCCGCTCGTGCCTTTTATAACCGGCGCATCCTCTGACGGCTGGGCAACGCCCATCATTGGCCCGCCGAATATAATCTTTTTTGGCTTCTTTATAAATCCGCCGCATTCTGCGGCAAGCTCTGAGGCAGGCGTGCCGATTTTTACCAGAAGGTTTGCCGGATCTTTTATACAATCGCCTGAAACCGTAACAACCCTTTCATATAACGGCTTATTTAAAGCAACCGCTTCATATATCGCAAGCGCTGTAGCCACATTATGCACCACTACGCCGGCGTCAAACGGCAAGCCGCCTGAAGGAACCTCTTTATCAAGCATCGCGTCTATAAGCTGCTTTTCTGAGCCCTGAGGATATTTAGTATGTAAAGGCACAACTTTTATATCGCTTTTCAATATCGAGGCATTGCGTATAACCTCTGCTGAATCACACTTGTTGTCTTCTATGCCGACTATGCATTTTTTGACTCCAAGGACATTTGCCAATATCTTTATACCATTAATTATATCAATAGGCCTTTCCAGAAGCAACCGGTGGTCGCAGGTAAGATACGGCTCGCATTCTGCCGCGTTTATTATTAAAGTGTCTATTTTTTTATTTTTCGGAGGCGAAAGTTTTACATGCGCCGGAAACGCCGCCCCGCCCATGCCGACTATGCCGGCTGAGCTAACCGCATCCAGGATGTCGGCAGGATTAAGCTTGCCGGGGTCAAAACCCGAATCAGCGCAATCTTTTATTGAATCCAGCCTTTTCTGCTGAAGCTCCGGCTCTATTATTATTGCCCGGCATTTACCCAATACGGGGTGCGCTGCCGGCTCTATAGCCAATACCTTTCCGCTTACAGACGAGTGTATATTGCTTGAGATAAAACCTGTTGCCTTGGCTATTACAGCGCCTGCTTCAACGTAATCGCCGGGCGACACAACCGGCTCAGCCGAAGATCCGGTATGCTGGCTTAAAGGCAAAATAATCTTTTTAGGCAAAGCCGCAGGCCGTATATTCTTATTTTTTGTGCTTGTTTTAAACCCGGGTGGGTGTACGCCGCCAAAAAATGACTTCAACAAAATCTCTCCATATATTTAAACTTATGTATTAATTATATATAAATACAACCCGTAAGTCAAGATATTGTCCGGCGCGTATAAACTTGACTTTTACATAAAAAAGAGGTACACTTTTCGCATGAAGATGAGTTGCTGTGAAAACTGCCAAATATACTGGACCTGTGAAACCAAGTGGTACAGGGGCGAAAAACATAAAGAACACATCTGCTGCAATAAGTGTAACTACTTTTCAGAATGTTGCGAAAAAACAGGCAACAAAAACCCCTCTAAACCTCAATAAGCCGTCCCTTTTAGATTTTCCACATAATACTGGGCTGATACAGCAGCCACCGCGGCGTCACCGCAGGCTGTTACAACCTGCCATAGTGATTTTTTTCTAACATCACCGCAGGCAAAAATACCCTTGCGCGATGTATTCATATTCTCATCGGTAATTATATGGCCGGCCTCATCCACATCCACTAATTCTTTTACAATTCGGGAGCTCGGCACGATACCGGCAAAAATAAACACTCCGTCGCATTCTATTTTTCTGCCTGAAACAACGGCTGAGGTAACCTTTTTATCGCCGTTTATCCCGGTAAGAACAGAACTCCATATGGGCTCTATTTTTTTATTGGCAAGAAGCCGTTCTGCCAGGATCTTTGTCGCGCGCAGGCGGTCTCTACGGTGCGCAAGGTAAACCTTTTTGGCGTATTTGGCAAGAAAAATCGCCTCCTGCACGGCAGTATCTCCGCCGCCTACCACAACAACTGTCTTTTCCTTAAATAACGGCGCGTCGCACGTGGCGCAATACGAAACGCCCCTGCCAACAAATTCTTCCTCTCCAGGCACATTCATTTTTCTTGGCACCGCGCCCGCGGCAATAACTACAGCCATTGCCTGGTATTCTTTGCCGCCTGAGGCCTTTAATATAAAAATGTTGTCGGGATTTTTTAACCCGGTTATTTCGTCTTCTATAATTTCTGCGCCGCATTTTACCGCCTGCTCGCGCATCTTCATTGAAAGATCCTGCCCGGATATGCCTTCTGAAAAACCGGGATAATTCTCTATCCACTCTGATATTGCCATCTGCCCGCCTGCTATTGCCTTTTCAAAAATAACGGTTTTAAGCCGCGCCCGGCCTAAATATATGCCCGATGTCAAACCTGCCGGCCCTGCGCCAACAACAGCAACGTCTATTTTATCCATTTTGTTCTCCTCTTATCGCGCCCAGCAAACTAAAAGCGCCAAACAAAACAAAAAATCCGGCGCATCCCAATAAAACGCCTGTATTACCTATAACATCAGCTGCCTTTGCCGCCAGCAGCATGCATGCCAAAAACGCAATATGTATCACTGCCTCAACCGAACTGAATACCCTGCCCCTTACATCCTCAGGTATCGCCTCATGTATCAATGTGTTTGATGAAATAACTATCGGCGAACCACAAGCGCCCAAAAGAATAACAAAAGGCGCTGCCATAACTGCCGAACGCGTAAACTTTGCTGTCAAAACAAATGCCGCTATCGCAAGGCCTGAGGCAATAAAACTTATATACATCATCCTGTTTTTGGAAATACAATGTCCCATCTTGCCGTAAAAAACAGACCCTGCGAAAAGCCCTATGCCTATAAGCATGCCAAAGAAACCTATATCCTTTGTCGCCGATCCGAAACTTTCCTGCACAAAGATTATAGTTACAACCGACATGGCGCCCAGGCCGGCCATAACCGCGAACATGCCTCTTATGCTTGCCATCACCTTTTTATTCGTTATCAGAAATTTTATTCCGTCTTTTATCTGGCCTAACACATTATTTTTTACCAGGGCCTCTTCAAAGGCGCGCCTTGTTTCAAGTATCTCTTTATTAAGCCGCATGTTGCCTTTTGTTGAAACAAAAAACATCATTATAGCTGAAAACAAAAACGTCCCTGAATTAATATAAAACCCGCCTGTCGGCCCGGCCATGCTTACTATGGCGCCTGCCAAGCCAAGCCCGATGACTGTGGCTATCATACGCGTTGTTGAAATAAGCGAATTCGCCATCAAAAGCTGCTCCTTATTCACCAAATCAGGTATTATAGCCATTTTAGACGGCAGAAAAAAACGGGTGGTTGAAAAAACCAGAAAAACAAGTATATAGACCGGTAAAATATTTTTATTAAAGGCCGCCAGGCACAGCGGTATCAGAAATACAAAAATGCTGCGTAGTATGTCGGATGAGATCATGGTGTAGCGCCTGTTCCATCTATCCACATACACGCCGGCAACAGGCCCGACTAGAAACACCGGCACCACTATAAAAATAATTATCTTCGCCATGGCAACCGCGGAATACGGGTTTTTCTGGTAAACCAGGCCTATGAGCGCCATTTGTGTCATGCGTTCGCCAAATTCAGACACAATCTGGCCCACCCACAAAAGAAAAAAATTACGGTTTTTTAATACATCTCTGAATTTTGACATAATAATATGAAGAAAGGTCCTGTTTTGCTGCTCGTCATTTCTGGCAAAACAGGATCACTTTCACCTTCGGCGAAAGTGGAGCCCGCAGAGGGAATTGAACCCCCGACCTGAGCTTTACGAAAGCCCTGCTCTACCAGCTGAGCCATGCGGGCGCAATTAGTGAGAATATTATATCATATACTATATTTAAATCAATTAAAAAAACACCCCCGGGGTGGCCCGCAGGACTCCCCGGGGGTGTAAAACGGTAAAACAATTTTATAAACTTGCCGGCAACGTAATTATGAATGTTGCGCCCTGTTTACTGCCGGATTCAACTGTTATAGTGCCTTTATGCTCTTCTATTATGCTCTGGCATATAGAAAGGCCAAGGCCGGTGCCTTTTCCTACGTCTTTTGTGGTAAAAAACGGGTCAAATATCTTAGAAACATATTCTTTGGATATGCCGCATCCTGTGTCTGAAACCTTTATTATCACGCTGCCTGGGCCTTTTGACACGCTGACGTTTATCTCGCCTGCCCTGGCAATCTTTTTTATAGCGTCTTTGCTGTTTAAAAAAAGATTTGTGATTACCTGTTCAATCTCGTTTTGGCTTCCATCCACCAGAAAAGGCCCGCTGCCCTGAAAATTGACGTTCACTTTTATATTTTCCTGAGAAAGCTGATACCCTAAAAAGGCGTTAACGTTGTCCAAGGCCTTTTTTAAATCCAGTTTTGACACTTCCCGGCCTGCCATAGGCTTCCTTGAATAAACCATCAGCTTCTGCACAATGCTTCTGCACCGCTTCGCGGCCTCTTCTATCATCTCAAGCGATTCCTTATCATCTTTATTCTCTACAGTCGATAGCATCATCTGCGCGTTTGTCAGTATGGCTACTAAGGGATTATTTATCTCATGCGCTACACCGCCTGCTAAAGTACCCACTGTCGCAAGCTTTTCAGCCTGGATAAGCTGTTTTTGCGTTTCCATCAATTCTTTTGTGCGGCTTTTTACTTTATCTTCCATATTTTCATATAATGAAGCATTCTCTATTGCCAATGCTGTCTGGCTGGCAAGCAGCGAAAATACATTCAAATCTTCCGACGCGTATATCCCGCCGGAACGCTTATCTCCTAATACAAGTATATAAAGCAGTTTGTCCTCTAAAAAACTAGGTACAGCTACAGTAGCATTCAGCGCCCGCATCTCTTTTTCTATCTTCACAAAAACTGAATCTTGGCCTTCTTCTGCCCTTCTTTTTACTTCCTCGCGCACCAGCGGCTCTTTATAGTCTTTTAACCAGGCCGCAAGCGGGCTATCTTTATCTATAAACGTCGGTTGTTTCTTTTTTATGTTACGCAAGGCCTTCAGGTTAAATCTTACCTCATGCTCATCAAACAAATACAGCCCCGAATATGATATACGCACCGTTTTTGTAACCGTATAAACAATAAGATTCAAAAGTTTCCTAAGATTATGTATACGCGCGCTCTCTCTTGCCGCCTGTTTTAAAATTTCGCGGTAACGATTTTGCTCGCGAAGAAGCCGTTTCTCCGCTTTTCTGTCCAGGTATATATAAATAAACGGGCCTATAGTAGCAAATGCCGCCATAAGCCCTAAAGGCAGTATCCACCAATTAATTCCGCACTCTTTAACAAGCCAGTTTTTCGACCAACCTGTTATAACAAAGGGTATGCCAAGAACAATGGTATAAACAGCTATAAAAATACCTGTCCTGGTAATAACAACCGGTATATCAAGAAGCCTGTGTTTCAAAATAGCATAAGCAACAAGTGTTATGCCTATTGTAACAAGTATATATCCCACAAACGGGTAAAACTCAAAACCCCAATCAGTAAAATAGTTAAGCCCGCCCAAAGCACCCATTAAATACTGCAGAAAAAGATACCTTATACGCGTAAATTCAAGTGGCTGCTCCTGTCTGAAACCCTTTTTTCTATATTTATCAAAAAGATTTTTTAGCGCGCCGCCATAAGTAATAATAAAAAATAAAAGAAACGGAATATGAAACGCGGGGCTTACAAGAGTATGATACCCCCATGCGTGTTTTTTGAGCCCTACGATTAATGTGTTGGTAAATAAAACCTGCGCAAGAAAAACAAGGCCTGTAAAATAAGCTGCTCTAACAAGTTTTTTCTGCCTTTTTAAACCAAGCAAAACAACTGTAGAGTGATAAAACGTTGGGCCAATAAATATAACCCCGCTATATACAAACTTGGGCCAAAGTAATGAACCTGGGTCTTTTGATGAATATAACATTGCGTAGCCAAATATCCACATGGCGCAGCAATAATAAGGCAGGCTGCATACAAAATTAGTCCATATCTTCCTGCGCGATAAAAATATAAAAGCGCCCAGGAACAAAAAATAAACGCTCAATATAAATAATGCGGGTGCGTATGGATTAAGATAATACATTTTTATATCACCTTATTCCGCGGTGCCAGGCACCGCGTTTTAAGTTATTGCGCTACAATAAGTTACAATCTAAAATTCTCCAAAATCCGCATCAACGGCTGATGCGCCGACGGATTCTTAAAAACAAACCCTCTTGATTTTAATTTGCCGTTTGAATATGACTGACTATATAAAAAATAATCCAGCAACTCCTTCGAAGCCCCGCCAAATATATATTTACTTCCGGGTAGAGCTCCGATTATTTTAACTATAGCGCGCGGTATCTTAAAGCGCGGCGGCTTTATGCCCAAGCCCGAACAAATCATTGCAATCAATTCATCGCAGGCAACCGGATAATCATCAGCTATATGAAAAACCTCTCCGGATGTATTTTCCGATTGCGCTAGGTAAGCGGCCGCATTTACAACATCGTCAACATGGACAAGGTGTATTGTATTTTTTCCGTCGCCGGGCGCAGCCCACAGCTTTTTTTTATAAATCAGGCGGATGGCGTCGTAAAATCCGTAAAAGCTGCCATGCCCATAAACAATTACAGGCCTTACAATAATTACCGGCAGATTGTATTTTTTATAAAAGTATAAAACTCTTTTCTCTGCCTCTGCCTTTGACCACTCATACCAGTTTTTAAACCTCTCCGGAAGCGGTTCATCCTCAGTTATGCCCTCTTTTTCATTTCTGCCCGCCACATAAGCAGTGCTAAAAAATATTATTTTTTTTATATTTTTGCCGCGGCATACCTCAAGTAACTTTTCCACGGCAAATACATTATGCCTGTATAACTTTAGTTTCGGCGCCTCTGTTTTAAAAAGTGCGGCAAGATGAAAAACATAATCCATTTCATCCAACGCTGCGGCATAACTTTCTACATCAAGTAAATCACCCGTTACTATCTTTATGCCTTGCTGCCTTAGATCATCTGTTTTTACTAGCGATTCGGGCCTTACAAGCGCGTATACTTGATTTTTTTCTACCAGCTTACCTGACAATTTTGACCCGATAAACCCTGTTGCGCCTGTTATAAATATCCTTTTGCCTGATAACATTACGCATCCTGTTCCGATTTCAGCCTGTTTTTTGCGCGCGATTGGTTAAAGGCCTCGACGACCTTTGGGTCAAACTGGGCGCCGGAAACCCTGTTAATTTCGTCTATAGCGGCCTTTTCAGACAAGGCCTTGCGGTAGGGCCTGTCTGAAGTCATGGCGTCAAACGTATCCGCAACCGCAATAATGCGGGCGAGAGGCGGCACTCTGTGGCCTTCTGCGCCCTTGCCGTAACCTTTGCCGTCATAGCGTTTGTGATGGCTTTCTATGCCGTCAAGTATATCTTCTGAAAGATTTTTTATGCTTTGAACTATATGAAGGGATGTTGCCGGATGTTTTTTTAGCTTTTCGTATTCTTCGCCTGTCAGCTTGCCTGGTTTTAAAAGTATCGCGTCAGGTACGCCTATCTTGCCGACGTCATGAAGAAGCGCTGCCCTCCTTACCTTATCTATGAAATTGACAATCCTTGTAAAAGGAAACGCGTCTTTTAACTCTACGGCTATTTGCACAGAATATTTAACCACCCTTTCAGAATGGCCTTTTGTATAAATATCCCTTTCTTCCAATGCCGTAATAATAGAATGTATAGCGTCTATATAACTTTGCTCTAATTCATCCCTTAACTCCCCGCTTCTTACCGCTGTTGCTATATCATGGGCCAGCAAACTAAAGGTATCCAGCTCTTCTTGGGCATAGCTGCCTTTTTGTTTTTTGCCCATCAGAAGAAAAGCAAGCAATCTATTCTTGTAAAAACACGATACGCAAACATCGGCCTTAAACTGCTTCATGTTATTTTTAAGATTCTCTATCGCCTGTATAAAATCCTTGTCTGTCTGCCTGGACTGATAATAATCAAGGTCTTCGTATTTTATTGCATCGCGATAAACCGGGTCCAGGATGCCCTGATTATCAAAATAAGGCGCTTTTTCAATAAACCAGTTTGGAATGGAGTCGGTTTTTAAAATGTTTGTTTCTACGGATAAAGCCCTGTCAGATTTTTTTGACTTAAAAGAAACAAGCTTGTATGAATCATGATGTTTTTCATAAAAATACACAGCCGCATAATCAATGTCTATGGAAAAATCATCCCTGTACATCTGCACAAGAAATGGCGGGATATTTTTAAGGAGCTGCTCGTAATCAACATCTACGCTCGTGGCTGTTATCTGCTTCAAATGAGTTAATTGAACGCGTTGGCTTTTAAGCCGCCGCTGGTCGTATTTTTGCTGATAATACAGGTAAATAAACGGCGCTATCATTGACAGGGCCGCAAACGCGCCCATTGGCACAAAATTCCACCTGGCCCCCAACAGGGCCTGCAAATACGGCCTCATCGGATACCACAGCCACGCCACAACCAACAGCACAGCCGAATACACGCAGAAAAGGATGGATGAGCGGGCGATAACGACTTCAATATCCATTAAACGGTAAGTAATTATAGCGTAAGCTACTGTTAAAACATAAAAAGGAACTAAGTATGTACCAAAAGGATAAATTTTTATCCCAAAAATCGGAAAAAACGTTGTTGCGCCGCCAAAAATTCCTACTACCACCCCGGCTATTAAATACTTGATTTGATTTCTCTTGAATACCGAAGCATGCGACCATTCTATAATCAGCAAACTTATCCCGTACATCATTAAATATGAATATATAATTGGAAATAAAAAATACGCGCTGCCGCCTAAAGGATAATATTTGAAAGAAAAAACTGAAAAAACTCCTTTTATAAAAATATTTGGAACAATAAGCGCTGCTACAAAATAAATAGATACCACAAAATAATAAAATATTATCTCTTTTTTTCTTGCTTTATTTTTAGATAAATAAGAGATAACAAAATGAAAGAAAAAAAGCGGGATAAACAATGCGGAGAGATTGAGAAAGCGCCCCCAAAATAAAGCTATTGAGGCAAAGTTTGCACTAAAAGCCTGAAACAAACCAAACCCCCATGCTGCCGCAGAAATGCTTGTAAGCCCCCATGTAACATTAGTAGCCCTTCTAGGCTTTCTCGACAAAACGAGCCCTGCAGAAAATAAACTGCTAAAAAATATTATCAGCCCGGATATTGCTAAATGTTGCATATGCTACCCTTTCTTTATATTCAAAAATAAGTAATGATTCCCGTCTTTAAATTCTTCGAACTTTATGTTCGTATTATCTATACCATCAATATTCTTAACCCATCCAAGCATTTCTTCCTTCGTTTTATAAACTAAAACCCATCCTCCCAAAAACTCATAATATGCCCTATGGCTTGCATAATTCGTATCGGCATTGCAAATTATCAATTCGCCATCTTTTGCTAGCAATCCATAAAGCTCTTTTGTTAATCTAGACGCTGTATTAAGCTTCAGGTAATCAAATAAGCCTGATGCATAAATCAGATCACATTCCTTAAATTCTTCTCTCAAATTAGAATCTCTTATAAGCGCTACAATATCACGGTGAATATATGCTATTGTAAGCATGGATTTCTTTTTAGAATCTATTTTTCCCATCTCTGATTTAACATAATCCAAAGCTTTCTGCTCTAAATCCAGGCACTTAAAGGTTAATGGCTTTGCAATTTTTCCTTCTTTTAAGAGCTCTATCAATTCCCTGGCTGGGCCGCTGCCAAAGCTTGCGATCTTTGCGTTATCTTTTTTATTCATGGTTTCTAATATCTTTTCCTTGAAAAAATCCTTACGTTTAACATTTGAAAAACAAATCGGTATATTGCATGTATAATTATTAAGTAATTTTTCAAAAGATGGCTCTCCTAAGTACTTATTGTCTCCGTAGTAATTAAGAATATAGTTCATCATGTTATAATCGCCGGGATAACCTAAGGGCTTCTCAACAACATGCCTATTTGTTTCTGCGCACAAAAATAAACGCAGTAATTTCTGTCGATAATACGCTTGGTGTATCGCATGTTTATGCCTGTCGAAATTTTTAATCAACACCCACGCATTATTAAAATATTTATCTAGCATGCTGAAAACAGTATCTTTGTCCTTTCTGATAAAATCAACGCGCTTTTGTTCCTCTGAGTTTTTCTTATCAAATTCGTCTAATTTATTCTTAAGATTCCGCAAATGAATTTCTGTGTCTTTTGCTAAAGATACAAACCTCTCGTCTAAAAATAGATACTTTATAAGAATTTCTTTTAGGATTCCATCCTGAGCTTCTTCTATTTCTAAAAATTTAAATCCACAATAAAATATATTCTTTTCTTCTTTAGGATCTACCCAAACAACAAGGGCATCTACTTCTATCGGAGCTTTAATAGGGCTGAAATCTATTTTTATTCTGGTGTGAGAATTTATAGGCAGCTGCGTCTTTGTGGCCAGACAAAAACCGCCTTCACTTAAATTTAAAATCTCTCCATCTGCTTTTAATCCAACATATGAAGAGTCTTTAATGTTTATATCTGCAAGAAAAGAAACTGTTACTCTGGGATGGGCCCTGCGGTAAACAGGTTTAGTTTCTAAATTCCTTTTAACTGTCTTGTAAAATTCCTCAAGTTCAAAAGGTTTGTAAAGAAAATCTACAACGCCTAAATCTGCCGCCTGGTCTTGCGCCTCATCGCTGGAATACCCTGTAATAATAATTGTCGGGATTTTTATATTGTTTTGTTCCTGATATTTTTCCCTTATCTCTTTTAATGTTTCCACTCCGCTCATGCCCGGCATGCGCACGTCGGAAATTATCAAGTCAAACTTTTCTTTCTGTATTTTTTCCAAGGCCTCTGCGCCGCTTTGGGCAATTTCCACTCCATAGCCATGACCTTCTAAAAATTTTTTTATACTTTTTAGTACTATCTGCTCATCGTCTATAACTAATATATTTTTTTGCATCTCGCACTCCCCTAAAAAACAAAAAACCGGTCCTGAAAAATCAGAACCGGCTTTTTTTTGAACGACTTAAATTTCTGCCGAGCCACTTATCGATATCGCTTTTTCTGAAGCGGTACTGGCCAAACACCTTAAGCACAGGCAATTCGCCCCCGCGCACCTTCGGATACAAAGTCCGCGGTTTCAGCTTAAGATAATTTGCTAGTTCCTCTACAGTTAACAGCTCGTCAGAAGACACTATATATACTATCCCTCTCCCTAGCTTAAAATAACACTTCGCTGTGTTAATCTTTTTCGGAGACGATCGGCTTTTCTTGTAAAAAGCTATCTATATCAAAGGATAAATATTATTATCTATCTTAAGATACTGTTAATAATATATTATTATACCGCTTTCGACGAGACGTGTCAACAAATATTGCTATTTTGTGCTATTTTGTAATGTTGAGGGCAATTTTTACCGTCTGTGAGCGCAAGCGCGTTTGCTCTAGCTGCAGGCCACAAGGGCGGGGTGTTTGCAGGGCTTCGAAGATTTTTGTAGAGCGAGGCTGCCGCAGAAGCAGCCGAGCGTCCCTGCAAACATCCTGCCCGCAGTGGCCGCTTGCAGCGAGCAATCCGTGAGCTATGAAAAGTATGGGCATCCTGGAATGGTGTAACCAAGTGAGACATGATCGCGGATTTCAACGCAGGTAAATTCGCCGCCATTAATGGTCTTTTGCTTACCGAGCCGGTTGTGGTAATCCCTGCACAGGTAAGTGCCGTCGAGCTGCTTTATTAAATTTGCGCAAGGGTCTGCCTCTGCAATGCAACAGGCGCCGCATCTTTTACAAAGCGCTTCATATTCCGCCTGCGCCCGAAACAGGCCCTCTGCGTATTTATTTATTTCATCCATAATCAATTCAGATATTTTGTTATCCTGTTTAAAAACTCCGAATTATCAAAAGGTTTAAACATCACCTCGCCCAATTCTTTTGCCTCGCTAACCGATTTATCGTCAGCGTAACCGGTTATAAAAACAACCGGCGCTATGGGCCTGTTATGTATCATGGCTTCTGATTGTATCTTTCGGATAGTTTCAACGCCGTCTGTACCTGGCATCTTTATATCTGCTATTATAAGATCATACTCCACATCTTCCGCCTCGTCAACCGCTTCATCGCTGCTTTCAGATCCTGAGGCAAAATACCCCTCTTTCCTTAACAGGCTGCAAAGCGTCCTGGTTATCAGCCCGTCATCGTCAATAACGAGTATATTCTTTTTCGCAAGTTTCTCTATCAGCGCCTTTTCCATGATTATTTTATATTCAACCTTTCTGAAACTTTTACTAAAATCTATATTTCGCACCAACGCTCATTGCTGTTTCTGCGATAAACCGGCCCTCTAATTTATATGAAAAATTCTTTAAAACAGGTATGCTCAGACCAAGCAATACCCCAAAATTATCCTTGCTTTTTGTATTCCCTTCGGCTGTGTAAATATAGGTATCATCTGTATAAATCGTATTCTTGCGGTAATTGATATTAAAATAAGAATAATACCCGCCTATGTAGGGAATAATTTTATAATCCATATCGTGTTCATAGGTATAGGTTAAATAAACCGCTGTCTGAAAATCAGTAATCCTTAAGGACCCTTTTTGTGTCAATGCCACGCTATTGGTTCCGGAAACAGAGTCGCCATCGGCAAACCACATATTAAATTGAATATCACCGCCGACGCCAAAATTATTTCCTATATCGTGCAAGGCATTGCTGCCTATCCCCCAAAGCAAACCATTGCTATATTGAATCGTTTGATTCCTCCCGAAATCCCAATTAATTTCTTCTTTGAGATTGGCAAATCCTACCCTCGCATACGCGTTACACCAGTCCGTTAAACCCAAAGCTAACTCAACATACCCTTGACCGCTTGATTTTACCTCATCGCCGGTTACATCATCCGAAATTTCCAGATCCCTGCCAAAAATTTCATTATACTCGCCGCTAATTTCAACCTTCATCGGTCCCAACGGCTCCACAGGGCCGATACTGCCTGCATAACACGCTGCGTCCACACCT
>Ga0210009_1001421_pt1 | contig 20802 bp, 16 predicted proteins | sample CryGeyCG2114_065_FD_185457 | JGI IMG/M metagenome (GOLD analysis project Ga0210009, IMG submission 185457) | Groundwater microbial communities from aquifer - Crystal Geyser CG12_big_fil_rev_8/21/14_0.65 (SPAdes) (version 2) | ecosystem: Environmental > Aquatic > Deep subsurface > Groundwater ... | reverse complement strand
AAGAGGTGAGTCGCTACGGACTTGACAAGGACAGCAGGGGTGTTTTGGTAACCAGCGTGATGCCCGGAAGCGAAGCTCAGCAGAAAAATGTCCAGGTCGGCATGCTCATTGAAAAAATGGGTCCGACGGTGCGAAAATTGGATACTGTCTCCTCAACAAAGGACTATCAACGCGCGTTATCCAGCTATAAATCAGGTGACACGGTGCTTTTCCTCATGCAGCGTGAAGGCGAGAATTTCTTCGTGGCGCTAACGATTCCGGAGTAATTGACGCAATCCACCCTAAATGAAAACGGTAATAAACCCCGCCATCCTGGTGGGGTTTGTTTTTTCTGGAGAACCGATTGAGCTGCAAGGACTTTCCCAACCGAACGCGTTGACATTGGTCATGGCCGGCGTTTATATTCACGGGCTTTTTAAGATGAGTGGAAACAAGCGCTTTTCAGCGGAACAGGAAGAGCGTAACTGCTTGATAGTGAGAGTGTTATTGTAAATGAGTGATCAACGAATCGGTATAATTGGTGGTACAGGTTTGTACGATTTGCCGGGCTTCGAACTGGTTGGTGTAGAAGCGGTTGCAACGGGTTTTGGAAAACCATCCGCTCCGTTAAAAATACTTCGCTCCGGCAATCAGGAGGTGGTTTTTTTACCGCGACATGGTGAATATCACAGTATCCTGCCACACGAATTGAATCACCGCGCCAATATCATGGCCATGAAAATGGTTGGTGCAAAATGGCTCATCGGCGTAAGCGCTGTCGGTAGTTTCAAAGAAGCACTCCCGCCACAAACCATGGTTTTTGTAGATCAATTCATCGATCGTACCCGGACGGTCCAAACCTTCTTTGGTGAAGGTCTGGCTGGGCATGTCGGGTTCGCCTATCCCACCGAACCAGCGCTGTCGAAAATTTTAGCTAAATGTGCTACTGAACTCGGTATCAAGCATCAATTGGGTGGAACCTATGTCAATATGGCCGGTCCGGCATTTTCGACACTTGCAGAATCACGACTATACAAGAGTTGGGATGCTGATGTCATCGGAATGACCGCTTTAGCAGAGGCAAAACTCTGCCGGGAAGCTGAAATTGCCTACGCCCCGGTGGCACTTGTTACCGATTTCGATGCGTGGCATCCGCACCATGAAGCGGTAACGGTAGATATGGTTGTAAAAAACCTTCAAGCGAACAGCGAAAATGCCAAAAAACTGGTGACCCGTTTCCTGGAAGTTTTTGATACTGAGCAGGCAGAGTATGCAACCCACCATAGTCTGGAAGGCGCGATCATGACTGCAATTGAAAATATTCCATCGGCCACCAAACAAAAATTAGAGCCAATTCTTCATCGGTTTCTGAAGTCATAAGCTGAATTGAAAAACCCTAAAGTCTAAACCCCGGATGATAGTTGATTTCCTATGCCTGAATTAAAAAATACAAACCCCGATACAAATATCAATCCTGACACCATGCAGGATGTCACCAGCAAAGTCGATTTCATTGCTTTGGAACATGAAATTCTGGATTTCTGGAAGAATCATGACACCTTTAATAAATTGCGTAAACAGAATGCCGGAAATGAACGTTGGTCATTTTTGGATGGACCCATCACTGCCAACAATCCCATGGGCGTGCATCATGCCTGGGGTCGCTCTTATAAGGACCTTTACCAACGCTTTCACGCCATGCTGGGGCAGGATCAGCGCTATCAGAATGGATTTGATTGTCAGGGATTGTGGGTGGAAGTCGAAGTCGAAAAAGAGCTGAAGTTCAAATCCAAGACCGACATCGAAACCTATGGTATTGAAAAATTTGTGGAAGCCTGCAAAGCCCGGGTACTGAAGTACTCTGCCATTCAGACAGAGCAGTCCAAACGTTTGGGCTATTGGATGGACTGGGATGATTCCTACTTCACCATGTCCGAGGAGAACAACTATTCCATCTGGAAATTTCTGAAAAAAGTCCACGAACGCGGTCTGATTTTCAAAGGGTATGATGTCATGCCCTGGTGCACCCGTTGTGGTGCAGCGCTTTCGGAACACGAAATTGCCACCGAAGGGTACAAGGAACTTACCCATACCTCCATCTACCTGAAATTCCCCGTGAAAGATCACCCCGGCGAAAACCTGCTGGTTTGGACCACCACTCCCTGGACGCTATCATCCAATGTCATGGCTGCGGTCAATCCGACGCTGGATTACGTGAAAGTCAGCCAGGGCAAAGAAATTTATTATCTCGTCAAATCCCGACTCTCAATCCTTCAGGGTGAGTATGAAATTCTGGCTGAGATGAAAGGCCAAGCACTACTCGGTTGGCAATACTACGGTCCGTTTGACGAACTTCCGATTCAGCAGGGCATCGAACATGCCGTGATCGCTTGGGATGATGTCAGCGAAACTGATGGAACCGGCATTGTCCACATTGCCCCCGGTTGCGGTCGCGAAGATCATCAATTGTCGAAGCGCGATGGTTTTCCTGTTCTGCGTCCCATTGACGAATTCGGAAATTACCTGGACGGTTATGGCGAATGGGTCGGCAAAAATGTCGCTGAGATCAATAGCCTGGTGATTGACAATCTCTCCGGGAAAGGTTTGCGTTACAAGAAGGAACCCATCACACACCGCTATCCCACCTGCTGGCGGCATGGGACGGAATTGGTTTTCCGCCTGGTGGATGAATGGTTTATCTCCATGGATGCCCTCCGCGAGGAGATTATGGCTGTCGTCAGACAGATCAAATGGTACCCCGAGTACGGTCTGGATCGCGAGCTGGACTGGCTGCGCAACATGGGCGATTGGATGATTTCCAAGAAACGTTACTGGGGTCTGGCGTTGCCAATTTTCGAATGCAAATCCTGCGGTCATGTCCATGTGATCGGAAGTCGTGAGGAACTCCGGGAAAATGCCGTTGAGGGCTGGGATGCTTTTGATGGCCATACGCCGCATCGTCCCTGGATTGATCAGGTGAAAATTAAGTGTGAAAAATGCGGTGAAATCGTTAGTCGAATCCCTGATGTCGGCAACCCCTGGTTGGATGCGGGAATCGTACCCTATTCCACCATGCATTACCTCACCGATCATGAGTATTGGGAAAAATGGTTCCCGGCTGACTTTATCGTCGAATCGTTGCCAGGTCAGTTCCGTAATTGGTTTTACGCCATTCTCGCCATGAGTACGGTGATGGAAAACAGACCACCGGTACGCACCATCATGGGACACGCACTGGTGAAAGATGAGCACGGCGATGACATGCACAAATCATCCGGGAATGCCATCTGGTTTGAGGATGCCGCCGAAAAAATGGGCGTGGATGTCATGCGCTGGATGTATGCCAGTCAGGTTCCCTACAATAATCTCAATTTCGGTTATCACGCCGCAGACGAAGTCCGTCGCAAGCTCCTGACGCTGTGGAACACCTATTCGTTTTTCGTCACCTACGCCAAATTAGATCATTTTGATCCAAAACTGCCGTTAGATGAAACCAAACTCACCCAGCTTGATCGCTGGTTATTGGCACGCCTGAATCAGTTGATTCAACAGTCCAGGTCTGATTATGAAAATTTCCAGGTTGATAAACTCATTCATAAGGTGAACCGTTTCATCGATGACCTTTCCAATTGGTATGTCCGTCGTTCCCGGCGTCGTTTCTGGAAGAGCGAAAACGACCAGGATAAATGGGCTGCCTACCATACACTGTATCAGGCATTAACCACAACGATTCGGATTTTAGCGCCGGTGATACCCTTTGTGACCGAATCCATCTATCAGAATTTGGTCGTTGCACTTAATCCTGATGCACCGGAAAGCGTGCACCTCTCCGGCTTTCCGGTGGCGGATGAGCGATGGATTGACGATGCGTTGATGGATCAGATTAACACCATCATCAAAACCGTTGAATTGGGACGGGCTGCACGCAACAAAGCGAATTTGAAGGTGCGGCAACCACTTGCCGGTATTCAGGTATTCTGGCCGGAAGTCACTCGTCGCAAATTCGTCGCTGAACTACAACAACAAGTTTTGGATGAATTGAATATCAAAACTTTGACCGTTTTGGAAGAAGCCGGTGAGAGCGTCAGCTACGATGTAAAACCCAATCTGGCGATCTTGGGTCCGAAGTACGGTAAAGATTTGGGTCGCATTCGTAAATTGTTGCTCGATGCCGATGTGAAATTCGTTGCAACTCAAGTTCAGAACGGCTCAACCGTGACACTAACGGATAATGTTTTTACGGTCACTCTGGAGCCAGGCGACCTGTTGGTTAGCGTCCTGGAGCCTGCTGGCAGAGCTATTGTTGAAGATGGCGGCGCTATCGTCATTCTGGACACCGTCTTAACAGATGAGTTACTTGAAGAAGGGATGATTCGTGATCTGGTACGCCATGTCCAGAACCTCCGGAAGGAGGCGGATTTCGATGTGTCCGATCGGATCAAACTCACGCTGGAAACCGAAGCAGCACTAACGACAATCATCTTAAAAAATGCAGATTATCTGAAGTCAGAAACGCTGGCCGAATCACTGGATTTTATCCAGGTCACTGCCGAACCAAAAGCCACATTTAGCGTGGGGGAATTCAAGGTTACTGCCGGTGCCATCAAACTTTAGATCCTTCCTGAAATATCTGCTGATCTCCATCGGTGTCTTAATTATTGATCATTTCACGAAATACCTGGCCACGGTTTATCTCAAGAATGCACCCCATTGGCCCCGGAGTTGGAACTTTTTCTATTTTCAGTACGCCGAGAATTATAACATGGCTTTTTCAATCACCGCCATCAGTATGGTTTGGGTGAATTTGCTGGGATTGGTGGCAACCTGCCTGGTTATTTTTTATCTCTGGCGCTATGCGGCAGGACCGGCAAAATTACCCGCCTGGGGAATGGCGCTGATACTGGGTGGGGCATTCGGCAATTTAATCGAGCGATTTATTACCGGATTTCGTGCCATGGCGAACACCGGAGTGTTCAAAGGTTATGTCGTTGATTTTATCAGTTTTGACTGGCCGGACTGGCTTTATTTTTACCGCTGGCCCACCTTTAACATCGCCGATTCAGCCGTTACCATAGGCATCACCCTGTTTATCATTTACGCAATATTTTTCGAGCCACGCGAAGCAACCGCCAACGCCAGTTCAAAAAACGGCAATTAGTAATTTCCTCAAATTCCCCTATATTAAATCGGCATCAAAAAGCCGGAGTTAAATAGCAATTGTCTCGATTAATGTCATCCCAGAAGTTATTGATAAATAAAAATTTGCAGTCAGAAGAGGTCGTTTCACCACGTCAGCGCACCTTCGAATTTAAGATCGCGCGATACCAGCATACGATGCGACTGGATAAGTACCTCACCACCACGCTGCCATCGGAAATCACCCGCAATCAAATCCAAAAACTCATCAAATCCGGGAAAATCCTGGTTGATGCCAAGCCGGGAAAAGTCAGTCAGCTCATCGAGCCGGGGCAAATTATCACGGTGGATTATGAATTACCCTACGACCCAACTCTCTACAGTGAGAACATCCCTTTGGATGTGGTTTATGAGGACAATTATCTGTTGGTAATCAACAAGCCACCGGGTTTGATTGTTCATCCCGGTGCCGGCAATGCAACCGGAACACTGGTCAATGCGCTCTTGTATCATTGCGAATATCTGTCGAATGAAAATGGACCCTACCGCCCGGGAATTGTTCATCGTCTGGACAAAGAAACATCCGGTCTTCTGGTGGCGGCCAAGGATAATTCGGTCCACTCCAGTCTCAGAAAACAATTTACGAACCGGAAAATTGACAAACGCTATTTGGCATTGGTCTGGGGTGTGATGAAACAACCGTCAGGTGATATTAACCTGCCCATCGGGCGAAGTCTGAAGGACCGGAAGAAATTTGCCGTCGTCCCGGATGGGCGGGAATCTCTAACCCGGTATGAAGTGGTGGAGCAATTCGAGTTTTTAACACTCTTGCGATTGAAATTGGAGACTGGCCGGACACATCAGATTCGCGTACATCTTTCGCATCTGAATCACCCGGTTTTCGGCGACCCGTACTATGGCGGTCGCAACACCAAAATGATTACATTGAATTTGCGGAACCGGCTTTTAGCAGCCAAATTATTATCGGTGATGAAACGCCAGGCACTACATGCCCAGTCTTTATCTTTTACACATCCAATCTCGGGAGCCATTGTGAGCTGTGAAGCGCCTTTGCATGACGATTATTTAGAAATTCTCGGCTTGCTACGGGAGCAAAATGCTTAATCGGTTTATCGCCTCATTTTTACAGCACATTGCTGAAGAGAAGCGATATTCGCCGGAGACGGTGAGGGGATATTCCATTGATCTGAAGCAGTTCGCGGATTTTGTTGCAGACTATGATCCGGAGTTACTGAAGGATGTCAAACGAATTGATCGGCTCACCATTCGACATTTTCTGGGCATGTTGGGTGAAACCGGACGCGATCCGCGTTCCCTGGCGCGGAAACTCGCCACGCTGAAATCATTTTTCAAATACCTGCACCTGAGGGGTGATATTCCGGTGAATGTGGCCTCTTTTGTCCAAACACCCAAACTGCGAAAATCAATACCATCGTTTTTATCCGAGGATCAAATCAGTGACCTAATGGATAATAGTCACACGGATGACTCTCTGTTGGGGCGACGCGATTATGCCATTCTGGAACTTTTTTACAGCACCGGCATGCGTGTTTCTGAGATGGCGAATCTGACCCTGGGACAACTTAATCTGGAGCGTATGACGGTCCGTGTATTCGGAAAAGGATCGAAAGAGCGCATTATCCCGGTGGGGCGCATGGCCGCTGATTCGATTGAATCCTATTTGACGCTTCGGAAACAGTTGGTCCCGAATATGCAGCTAAGGGATGGCGTGGTCTTTTTGAATAAAAATGGCAGGCCGCTCACCGCTGGTGGGATTCGGGTCCGGGTGAAACAGGCGATAAAAAAAATTGCAGATATGAAAAAAGTGAGTCCCCATGTGTTGCGACACAGTTTCGCCACCCACCTGTTGAATCGTGGCGCAGACCTGATGGCCGTGAAGGATCTACTCGGGCACGAGAATCTTTCGACGACTCAAATCTACACCCATTTGCAAACTGATAAATTGAAATCGGTATATAAAACCGCCCACCCTCGGGCAGCCCAATCACAGCATGATTAAAAGAAAATTCGGTAGTGAACACCCTTTAACAATCCAAGGAGGATAACATGAAAGTAGACATCGTCGCTCGTCATTTCGACATTTCAGAAAAGACCAATTCTTATGTTACCAACGAAGTCGCCAAGTTAGAAAAATTCAGTGACCGCATCACCAGTTGCAAGGTTATCCTGGAAAAGATTACCGATTTGGAATACGGTGCCGAGCTGTTGGTGAGCGTTCCGGGCGACCAACTTTCTGCGTCAGAAAAGAGTGACGATCTTACCAAATCCACGGATTTTGTTGTAAAGAAAATGATTCGACAGATTAAAAAATATAAAAGTAAATTTCGGACCTAAGCATGCGACGTGAAGAACGAAAATTAGAAATCATCGTTGGGACGGTAATGATTTTCATTATCGTCCTCACCATCTTTGGTGTGATGTGGGGGAATAAGTACCACATTTTTTCAGCGAGAAATTATTACACGGTTCGCTTTAGCCGGGCCAGTGGCTTGGAGGAGGGGAATCCTGTTACGGTGAGTGGTGTGCCGAAAGGAATCGTCAGTGATTTCATCGTCCACAAAGATTCGGTGGATGTGATTATCGCCGTGGACAAGGATATTATCATTTATCAGGACGCCGCGGGTATGATCGTCAATCAGGAATTACTGGGCAGCAAAAAGATTGAAGTTAATCCCGGACACAGCGGCATTGAATTGCATGAGAATGGCATATTCCGGGGCAGTTTTGCCGGTGGAATAGAAGATCTCATGGAAAGTTTCGGCTCCATCACTACCAAAATTGACGGCGTCGTGCGTAATCTGGATGATATTAGTCGCAACACCAATAAGTTGATCAACGATGAAATAAGCCCCGGCTTCAAGGAAATTCGGGTAACGATCCGAAACCTCAATTCCATACTCGAAGATGAGATTCGTCCCGGCTCCCACGCCTTGAGAATGATGGCTGAAAGACTCGATTCGCTTACGGTGGAAAAACGATCAGATGTCGTGGCAATTGTGGATAATCTCAAGAATTCCAGCGCTGAACTCCAGGACATTGTCAAATCCAACCGTTCACGCCTCGAGACAACCCTGGCAACAATTGATGGCGTGAGTGTTAGTCTTAAGACGCTGCTGGAACAGATTCAGAGTCCGAATAATTCTTTCAGTAAAATGATCTCTTCCGATTCGCTCTATCAACTATTGAGCACCGTCATGGTGAGTGTGGACAGTCTGATTGCTGATGTTCGGGATAACCCGGCAAAATATCTGGAATCCGTTGAAGTTCGTGTAGATATGTTTGGAGGAAAAAAGTAGTTGAAGGCAATCATCCCCGCAGCAGGTATCGGCAAACGCCTGCGCCCCCATACGCTTCTGGTTCCCAAGGTCATGATCAATCTGGCCGGGAAACCGATTATCGGTCACATTATTGATGCCATATCGGCCGCCGGCGTAACCCATTTGGAAATCGTTGTGGGTTACAAAAATGATCAGGTCGAAAAATATGTGGATCTGCATTACAGTTCATTAAAACCCAATTTTCCACTCCAGGTTGAGCGATCCGGTTTGGGACACGCTGTCCTTCAAGGGCTAAGTGATTCAGATGAGCCGGTTTTAATCATTCTCGGTGACACGATCTTCGATTTGGATTTTAAACAATTCCTGAATCTGAACCAGACCACTTTGGCGGTTGTGCCGGTAGAGGATCCCCGCCGGTTTGGTGTTGCTGAGATCGAGAATGGTCGCGTGACCCGTTTGGTTGAGAAACCCGACGCGCCGCGGTCAAATCTGGCGTTGGTTGGCTTGTATTTCATCAAAAACCAGGGCATTCTAAAACGCGCGATCGAGCGAACCATTTCTGAAGGCATTACAACCAAGGGCGAATATCAACTCACGGATGCGCTGCAATTGATGATCGCGGACGGGGAAGAAATCCGGACAAAAACCATCAGTGGCTGGTACGATTGCGGGACAAAGGAATCACTTCTGGCGTCTCATAAATTCCTCCTGTCCACCATCCAGACTCACAACAACCTGCCCTCGGTTATTCAGCATCAACCGGTGTTTATCCATCCCGATGCCGATGTTGAAAATTGCGTAATCGGACCGAATGTCACCATCGCCAGAAACGCGGTCATCCGGAATGCCGTGCTGGCAAATGTCATTGTTGGTCGGTACGCAACCGTGGAGAATGTCGTACTCAAAGATTCCCTGATCGGGGACAGTGCGATTGTTCAGGAGGCGGCCCGGACACTCAATATTGGTGATTTTTCCGAACTTAAATCCTATTGACATCGCCATCGCAGTCATTATCCTTTTACCTTGAAATCAGAAAATCTTAGGAGAACAATTAATGTCGTATTTGTTTACATCTGAATCTGTCACCGAGGGTCATCCAGACAAAATTGCTGACCAAATATCGGATGGAATTTTAGACGAAATCTTATCAAAAGATCCTGAAGCCCGGGTAGCCTGCGAAACTTTTGTCACCACCGGTTTGGTATTGGTGGGGGGTGAAATCACAACTTCCCGTTATGCGGACATCACCAAAATTACCCGTGGTATCATCAAACGCATCGGCTATACCAACGCTTCAATGGGATTTGATTATCATACCTGTTCAGTCATCACCACCATCAATAAGCAGTCCGGGGATATTGCCCAGGGTGTGGATGAAACGGGTGATCATGAACAAGGGGCGGGTGACCAGGGCATGATGTTTGGTTACGCTGTGAATGAAACCCCGGAATTAATGCCCATGCCATTGCAATTGTCCCATCAAATCTGTTCCCGTCTGGCTGAGGTTCGGAAAAGCGGCGTGATTCCCTACCTGCGCCCCGATGGCAAAGCCCAGGTGACGGTCCAATACAATTCTGAAACGCATAAACCAGAAGCTGTCACCACCATCGTCATCTCCAACCAGCACGAAGAAGACATTGATGTGGAAACGGAGATGCGTCGCGACATAATGGAACATGTGATCAAACCAGTGATTCCTGCTCACCTCATTAATTACAACACAGCCAAAATTTACATCAATCCCACGGGCCGTTTTGTCGTTGGTGGACCTATGGGCGACACCGGATTAACCGGTCGGAAAATTATTGTTGATACCTATGGCGGTTCTGCCCCTCATGGTGGTGGCGCTTTCTCGGGAAAAGATCCATCGAAAGTCGATCGGTCTGCAGCCTACATGGCACGCTATATCGCAAAAAATATCGTTGCAGCGGGCGTACTCCATCGCTGTACGGTGCAATTAGCTTACGCAATCGGCGTTGCAGAACCCGTCTCCGTTTACATTGATACACATGGGGACAAAAAATATGATCCAACGCTATTAACCACGATGGTGCGTGAGTTATTCCCACTCAAACCCCGGGGAATCATCGATCATTTTAAACTCAAGCGGCCACTATACGGTAAAACAGCCGCCTATGGACATTTTGGTCGTTCCGAGTTCCCCTGGGAGCAGACTGACAAGGTCGAAGAAATCAAGAGCTTCCTGAAAGGAAAATAACGCATGTCTCAAATATTGACTGCCCCCAAGCCAGCACAGACAAAAGCCAAAACAGCCGATTATAAGGTTGCCGACATCAAACTGGCTGAATTTGGGCGCAAAGAAATAGAAATCGCCGAGAAAGAAATGCCGGGTTTAATGGCACTTCGGGAACGATATGGTGAGCATAAACCGCTCAAGGGCGCTCGTATTTCCGGATGCATCCACATGACTGTACAAACCGCGGTTTTAGTGGAAACATTGGTTGAGCTGGGCGCAGAGGTCCGGTGGTCGAGCTGTAACATTTTCTCAACTCAGGATCATGCTGCCGCCGCATTAGCTGTCACCGGTGTTCCCGTGTTCGCCTGGAAAGGTGAGACTGAGGAAGAGTATTGGTGGTGCGTTGACCAGACATTAGCCTGGCCGGACGGAGCAGGCCCGAATTTGCTTTTGGACGATGGTGGTGATTTGACGCTGGTCGTTCAGCGCGATCATACTCACATGTGGGATACGATTAAGGGCGTTTCAGAGGAAACCACCACAGGAGTTCACCGGCTTTATCAGATGATGGAAACCGGCGAATTGAAGTTTCCGGCCATCAATGTGAATGATTCGGTTACCAAGAGTAAATTCGATAATCTGTACGGATGCCGTGAATCCCTTGCTGACGGCATCAAGCGCGGCACGGATGTCATGGTCGCCGGCAAAATCGTTGTCGTGGCCGGTTATGGTGATGTTGGCAAAGGTTGCGCTCAGTCCATGAGTAGCATTGGTGCCCGGGTCTTGGTCACCGAAATCGACCCCATCTGTGCTCTACAGGCTGCCATGGAAGGTTACCAGGTCGTCACCATGGAAGAAGCTTGCAGCAGCGGCGATATTTTTGTTACCGCCACCGGCAATCGGGACATCGTTACCAAAGATCACATGGCAAGAATGAAAGATCAGGCAATTGTCTGTAATATCGGCCATTTTGATCTGGAGATTGATGTGGCTGGATTGGTGAATGATAAAGCCATCGTTGAGGAAAATATCAAACCACAGGTTGATAAATTTATCTTTCCTGACGGTCACTCGATCATTCTGTTGTCCCGGGGTCGCCTGGTAAACCTTGGTAATGCCACCGGTCATCCCAGTTTTGTCATGAGCAATTCCTTCACAAACCAGGTTCTGGCTCAGATGGCTCTTTGGCAGAATGACGGCAGGTACGAAACCGGTAAAGTTTACGTCCTGCCCAAAGCACTGGACGAAGAAGTTGCCCGTCTGCATCTCGATAAACTGGGTGTGCATCTGACGCAACTTTCTGATAAACAGGCTGATTACCTGGGGATTGACAAAAAAGGTCCCTACAAACCGGACTATTATCGCTATTAAAAACAGATATTTACGAAGATAGTGACTGACAAACGCCTGGTTCCCGCCGGGCGTTTGTATCATTATGCCTATCCCTTCATTAATGGCTCAAAATCAATCGCCAAAATGGTTGAGCCACAGGTCATTAGCAGTGAATGTGGTGCTTTAATGCGGCAAAATAATTATTATCTTTAGCGCAACCATCAAACGAATAGCTCATAGCGACATTTCTGGAAGCATCGGGACAAATTGCCACTTGATCTAAATAAATCAGCCAAGCGAACAGCCATCGTCACCAGCCTGATCTGGTTGATTACGGTGCTCCAGTGTGAATTCCAACTTCCGGGAAAATTTCAGGCACCCACCTGGAATATGACACTTACCATGCCCCTCATCAATCAGCGTTATGGATTTGACGGACTGGTTGATAGCGCTAATCTGATCTATGTATACGCTGATTCTGCAGACACCAACTCAGACGGTATCATGGATATTCCGGTCGATTCAGTAGCCGGCAATTACCCGGGCGGCATTTACTTGGCAGTAGAAGGTTTGCTGGACACTTTGAATATTCCCACCAATATCTTTCGGGTTCCGGAACAGGCACCGTTGCCATTTGGGGTGGGCCCCATCGCTCTGCGTAGTCAGTTGCCCGAAAGCATCCATGTGGGTATTGATTCGATGATTTATTTAATGCAAATGGTGAACCTGGGACCTCCCGCTATTCCCATTTCCATTCCACGCGCAACATGTGCTGAACCCACGACCGTCGTCAACGACACCATCAAATTCACATTCGGCAGCGATCCCACCGATCTTAACCGTGACTCGGATGTTCAGATTCCAGGTTATACCCGCATTGATACCAGCTATACTTTTCAGCAGATTTCAACACCGGATTTTGTGACACAGTGCGATGCCAATTTTGCCATCTATGCTGATACACTTAGGTACACCATCACCGATACCATTAATGTCCCCCAAATCGCATTACCGGCCGTCCGGCAAGCCGTTGGTGTGTTACCGGATCCGGCATCACTCGGCGAGAATAGCGCTATCCAGAGTTTTGAATCGGTAACGATCGGGCAAGGCTACATCGAGTCACTCATCTCCAACCAGATGCCTGTGCCAATCAATGATTACGACCTGCGTGTCTATACCAAAAAAGCTTCCGGCGACACCATCACGCTGCATGATCATCAATTCGCCCAGATTTCACCCTATTTTCATTTGAACCAGGTTCCGGACAGCATCCGGACCGATCTGGCGGGTGTCACGCTTTACGATAGTCTCATCGTCGAATTCCGGGGATATATACCCGCCTCAATCGGCCAGACACTTACGTTTCTGCAAGGCATCGATCCATATGTCCGTTATGGATTTACCGTCAGTATCAATCAGTTCCTCAGCGCTGATGTCGTCTTTCAGGATGTCTCACAGCCCACGGTTTTGCCCTTTAATACAACCACCACCAGTGCGGATCCGGCAACCGGTGACAGCACGACATTTCAAATCAGCCTGGTCTCCGCCGAGGTGAAAGACAATATTGCGTCGCCAGACACCAACCGAATTGTCATGAGCATCTCGAATAGCTTGGGGACAGACATTCAGATCATCATGCACATGCAAAATTTTTATGCCACGCTGGATGCGGCAACATACCTCACGGATACCATCACTGTTCCCCAAAATACAACCATCAACGATACAATAGTTTTGAATGGCTATTTTCTGAAAAGTCCGAATACCACCGGCGAGCCCATTGATACACTAAGCGTGCTGACAGAGGTGATTATGGGGGGCGGTGGTGTAACGACCCTCGATTTGACACAGGATTCATTATCGCTCACCGGATCCGTTAATGTTGCAGCGATTCAATTCAACGACCTCTCCGGATACTTTGATATTGGCTTTGCGCTGAGCGATCAGTCTATTCCAATCAGCATGCCTGGTTTTACCGGTGTTAGTTTTGCCGATGTTATCCTGACGCTGGAGGTTTATAACGAGCTCCAGGTCGCCCCGGGACTGGGACTTTTGGTAACCGGTGTTAATGCCAGTGATACGGCGCAGGTGAGTTTGAATAAGGATTCGGTGATTGTTGCGGGAGGTGATTTGGGTTTACCGGCCCACACCACCATTCGTCTGAACCGCTCGGCGGTACAGCGCACGTATAATGGTCAGACCTCCGAAGTGCAGCATTTCCAGCCCGGCGAAGCGATCACGGATTTATTTAAGATTGTTCCGACGGCCGTGATGGTTGGTGGCGCCGCCAAGATTGATCGAAGTGGATTATCCACCATTACACTGGGCGCCAAACTCTGGGGAACCTGGCGGGTGGAGGTACCATTTTATTTTGATGTTGATCCCAATGGTATTGAATTTATGCCGGGCCAATTCTCGAAAGTCGCTCCCATTGATCAGGGTATGCGGGAAAAACTCGTAGGGACAGATTCCATCCCGGATCAATCGGACATGCTCCAGAGTTCTCGCATGATCACAACCATCACCAATCAGAGTGGTTTGAATGGCGTGTTGCAGATGCTCGTTTCCGATCTCAAATATTTTCCGTTCTACAACTCGGTTCAAAATAAGGTGCTTGTAAGCGCCGACCTCAATGACGATGGAGAGGTGGACACGCTGGAGCTGAACCTCGACACACTGATCATGCATCCCAATATTCCCATGTTTTCAGTGCAATTGCAGGGTGGGATGGTTGATTCCCTGACTGGAATTGTTCTGCCCGGCCAGGATGGTTTCGTCACATTTGAGAATTCAGCCGACTTCAATATTACCGACACCAGTCCGGATTCCACCTTTGGCACTTTCGTCCATCATCAATTTGCACTGCTGGATACATTCACGCTGGCCATTGCTGTTGATCAGCCGTTTACCTCGGTAGAGGATGCCCTCGTCATTACCAATATTCCAGCCCCAACCGTGAGTGATACATTGTACCAATTGACCCTGAGTCCGGACAACACCCAGCTTCTGCTCATTTACGACACATCACCTTATGGCGAACTGGGATGGTTGTTGGACGACAGAGATCATTTTATTGCGACAAAATTCAGACTGGAATCCATACCCTACCCGGCGCTTTTGACGGCGGCGGCAGGTATCCGGGTCTCATCCTATATTGAATTTGTACTGAAGTCAGGACCGCTCTTTGGTCAATAATAGCACCATCAAAGTCCTTCTCGCGCTGACAGTGATAAGCATTGGCAGCCTCGTGGCACAACCGCTGATTGACGCACGTGGCGTTGGATTGTGTGGAACCTATACCATTGCTTCCCGGGGATATAATGCGGTTGGGTATAATCCGGCAAATCTCGGTTTTGTTGAGGAAGTACCCTTTTCCATGAGTTTGCTCAATACCAATTTTCTGATACGCAATAATTTCATCACACTCAGTCTCTACAATCAGTTTTTCACAGGCGACCCGGATACACCGGGTGAACCCCTGGACCTGGAACAGCGAGTTCCCGGGCAGAACTATACCTATAAAACACTTCTGAAAGGTTATATCCCATCGCGTGGTTTGGTATTCGACATGGGCTCGAACACGAGTTTTCCGGGACTGAATTTCTCCTGGGGGAATTATGCCATTACCTCGGGTATTCAGGTATTTTGGGAATCCAACCTGCCCAGCCCATTTTTCAAATTACTCCTGGAGTTAAATCCGGTTGGTTCTACTTATGACATGTCCTTTAAACAGGATATTCTCATCATTCAGCATTTGGGATTTTCGTTCGCCATTCCATTTCCAGAATTCAAAGTAGGCTTTACCATCAAATATTTGGCGGGAATTGGTTACGCAGCGGTTGATTCTTCCGGAGGGTATTTTCACACGGGTGAGCAGTATATCACCAGCCAATCTTTCTACCAAAATCGCCAGGCTATCGGCGGCGATGGAATTGCTTTGGACTTTGGATTCACATCCGATCGGGTGGATAAATGGCAGTTTGGCGCGGCTATTAATAATGTCGTTGGAAAAATTTACTGGGGTCGCCGGAATTACATCAACCGGAATATTGACTGGATCGAAGCACTCTACCCAATTCGCAGCACGCTGGGGATTCCAACCGAATCCGGTGTCTACACCTCCGGAACCCTCAATCAATTTTGGGTGGACAGTCTGAATGTTCGTCGGTTTTTTAATTTGCCCCCGGACAGCCTTTTCCAAAAATCCAGCGAGGCGATTCCGGACTCTCTCATCGGTCAATTTTCCAGCAATTACCCTGCGATCTTGCGCATGGGGGTAGCCTACTTTGTTGATCCGGAAGTGACCCTCTATTTTGATCTTTCCACCGGATTCACTGATTATTACTTCGCACGCAAGCAATGGCGCTTGTCCGTTGCTACCGAGGTGACCCATTTCAAATACCTGCCCATCCGTACCGGCCTTGCCTGGGGTGGAGAATTTAGTCCCGAAATGTCCTTTGGATTTGGTTTTGCGACTTCATGGGCGGACATCAGTCTGGGTCTTAGAATGTACGGCGGCTATTCTCTCACCACGGCTACCGGATTTCAATTCGCAGTGGGTGCTTCATTCCGCAAGATGAAGCCTTTCCGCTCAGCCGCAACAACCCCTGCGGGGCGTTAGCGTTTCGACGTTCGCCAAAACAAAAAACTGCCCACAAATAAAAGAATAAAATTGCCAGCCCAGACCGCGTAGGCCGGGTGAAAAGAGGCAGAATTGCCGACTTTTTTCCCGCCCATAATGAATATGTAGTAGATGAAAAGCGCAAAAATACTCTTCCCCACCGCAGGAGCCAGATTCTCACGCGATCCCTGTAGCGCGAAAGAAATTCCCAGAAAAATGGTGATAAAACCGGTAAAGATAAACGCGATTTTGAAATGAAAATCCGTTATCCAATGTCGGGGATTCAGTCCGAGAATTCGCTTCTTTTCGATGAATTTTGCCAGTTGAAAAATGTTCATTTCATCTGGTCGAATCTCCTCTTTTTCAATGTCCCCGGGTGTGAGTGTCAACGGGACATTCCCTACTTCCGGTAGCTTTTCGAAGGCAACTTCACCCCCGGCGGAAAAAGTTCGTTGGACACCATTTTTATATTCCCAGACACCCAACGAGTCGATCCAATTCATCCTGACATAGTCCCAGCGCTGCTGCAACGTGGAATCATTGAAGCTGTAAATGGCTACTTCTGCACCGCGATTTTGCTTCGGGAAATATTGGGAAAAGACGACAATATTCCCGTTCAAATCCTGCCGTATAACCTCACGTAAGACGGTTGGTGTGCGCACCGGTTTGAGGTATTCACGCGCCATTTGTTTGTTTTTGTGGTTAAAAGGCATCACCAGGAAGTTTTGAAAGAGAAACTGGAAAACGGTGAGGAATACACCCAGCCACAGCAGGGACCGGGTGATACGATATAAACTAATTCCGCAGGCTTTTAATGCCGCAATTTCATAATTACGATTAAGAGTCCCCAGTGTGAATACCGTCGCCAGAAGCGTGGACATGGGCAGCGACATATCAATGAAGGAAGGTAAATTGTAAAAGTAGTAAATAACCACGAGTGTCGGCGTCAATCCCTGGTCCACAAAAGCGTCAATGTGCTCAACGAAATCCACGATGAGAATGACACCAATTAACGAAACCAGTACCAGTCCGAAGATGCGTAAAAAGGCAGACAGGATATAGCGGTCGAGTGTGGACATTAAGTCGATTGAATAAAGATTTTTTCGATGCGGGTAGGGGAGGCGGAGGAGATCACATAGCGGTGATTTTCGGTTTCAAATGTCTCATTTTTCAAGGGTATATGACCCAGGGATTCGATTAAAAATCCAGCCAGTGTCTCATAGTCACCCGGGGGAATATTGAGTTTGTACTGATTATTCAGCAGTTCAACTTCGGCATTTCCGTTCACCAGCAGCCCTTGCTCCAGAATTTGGACCGGATCTGCTGCTCCATCAAAGGCATCCGTGAATTCACCGAATAATTCTTCCGACAAATCTTCCATGGTTACGAGTCCGGCGGTACCGCCGAATTCGTCAATGACAATTGCCATGCTGATACGGTTGTGTTTGAATTCCTGCAGGAGTTCTTCAGCCTGTTTGCTTTCCGGAACAAAATAGGTTTCACGAACGATTTCAGAGAGGATTTTCGGGTTTTGGAAAAAATCGTGTAGAAAAACGACGCCAATAATGTTGTCAATCGTCTGGTCATAAACCGGCAATTTGGAATAGCCTGATTCGAGAAATGCCGATTCTACTTCAGCGATACTTGCAGTCACCGGAACAGCCGTGATGTCCGGTCGCTGAGTCATGATCTCACCTACTGTGCGGTTCCGGAACTTGAAAATCCGGGCAATCGTCTGTCGCTCGTGGACATCAACCTCCTCACTGTGTGTGTCCTTCACCTGGTGGAAAAGGAGCTGTAGTTCGTTCCGGTCCATGCTGGTGAGGGATGCGTCCGGCGTACTGCTTTTCAGCACAATAAGGCGATACCAGCTCAAAATCCAGATCAACGGGAAAAAGGCAATTTGGAATATTTGGACAAACCGCCCGAAAAAGAGCATGGAGGCGTTGGGGAATTCGCGGAATATGGTCTTAGGGAAAATTTCCCCGACTAACAGTATCACAATCGAGACGATGACGACCACCAACCATTTATAGGGGATATAGACATAGAGCATAATCGTTGCAAAGGAGGTTGTCAGAACATTGGCAATGTTGATCCCGATTAAAGAGGTGGTTAAAAATACTTCAGAATTCCGGGTCGCCCGGAGTGCCGAGCCGGAACCACTGATTCCTTGCTTGTTCCAAACCTCAATTTGTAACGGGTTTGCTGACAACAAGGCGATTTCAGCACCTGAAAAAAGTGCGCTCAAAATAAGCCCTATAACCGCTAGTGTGATTTCAATTGCCATGTTTATTTCAGTTGCTGAGGTTGAACCTGGATAATCCTTGCATCGCTTTAAGTATAATGGGATAATAGGGAGCGGACAATTGGGAAAATGGTCAATAAAATGAATAGAAATTTGGAATCAATGGTAACTCCGGAATTAATTAAAACGCTCCTTTCCTGGCCCCTTTTGACAGATTGGGTCACAACGGGAAAAATTCCGGATCATTTGCTCAAGGCCGTCATTCTTGGCGGGGTAAGCGGTTTGACGGCGGATCATAAACCCCGGATCCTATCAGACTGGCTTAAAATGACATTTAATTCGGATCATGTTTCAATCACGGAGGTTGAGGAAGTCATCCTGCAAACCCTGCTCTTTGCCGGTTTTCCACGGACCATCGAAGCTTTGACGGTGTTGCGAAAATTAACACCCGAGAATACACCGCCAAAGAATCACCAACGCTTTCCGTCGGAAAAACAGGGGGCTATCACGTGCCAGACAATTTATGGCACGAAATTCGACAGACTTTTAGTCAATATGAACCGGCTACACCCTGATCTGACTCAATGGATGTTGGCGGATGGATATGGTCGGGTTTTATCCCGGACCGGGTTGGAGTTGAAATATCGGGAGTGGGCTGTTTTAGTCGCTTTAATGGTCACGGGAATGGTGAATCAGTTCAAAGCACACCGCCGGGGAATGGCTAATGTTGGGTGGTCTGAGGATGATATCATCTGGCTAACTAACCTGTTTGCCTTTATCATTCCGCAGGAATTAAAGGCTGAATTTTCCGCCATTCAGACGGTTCAAAATGCGGACGATGGGAGATGATGGAAACTCGAAAAATTGTACACGGTAATTTGTTAACCGAGCAACGCAACCTGGCCAGCCGCGACATTGATGCAAAACCAATCGTTGAAATTCTCGAAATAATTAATGCTGAGGATCAGAAAATTCCGGGCATTATCGCCGGAGAAATTCAGCATATTGAGCAAGCCACGCAATTGGTGATTGACGCTTTCCAGAATGGCGGCCGTCTGATTTATGTGGGGGCAGGTACCAGTGGCCGATTGGGTATACTGGACGCCTCAGAAATTCCACCAACCTATAATGCCTCACCCGAGTTGGTTCAGGGATTCATCGCCGGTGGTGACAAAGCCCTGCGCTCAGCCATTGAAGGCGCGGAAGATTTTCCCGAAAATGGCGCAGCATTGATGCAGGAGATCGGCGTTATCCCGGAAGATGTGGTGATGGGTATTGCAACGAGTGGCGTCACACCCTATGTCCTGGGTGCGCTCACCGAAGCTAGATTAATGGGCGCGAAAACGATTTTCTTTACCTGTGTCAATCCGGCCGATATATCCGTAGATGCTGACATCATCATCGCTCCGCAAGTTGGTCCGGAGGTTGTCACCGGTAGTACGCGGATGAAAGCCGGCACCGCAACCAAACTTGTCCTGAACATGATCACGACAGCGGCCATGATCAAAATGGGAAAGGTTTATGAGAATTTGATGGTGGATTTAAAAGCCACAAATTATAAATTGACCGATCGTGCTCGACGAATTATTGCATCAATTACCGAATGTCCCTATGATGAAGCCAGCGAGTTACTCGACCAGGCGAACAAGTTTGTGAAAGTTGCGTTGGTCATGAAAAAAGGTGGCGTGTCTCCCGAGCAGGCACACGCGTATTTGGATCGTTTTGGAGGTAATGTGCGCAAAGCAATTTCAGAATTGGAGAAACAATAAAAATGAACCCCTACATTTTTCGTCAATACGATATTCGCGGCAAGGTTGCCGAAGATTTCCCCCCGGATGTTGTGGTAAAACTTGGTCAGGCATTTGGAACCATTGTCAAACGCCGTGGCGGGAAGAAAATCAGTCTTTCCGGCGATGTCCGACTCACCACACCAGAACTGAAAAAAAGCTTTTCCATTGGTGTTCTGTCT
>Ga0210009_1001419_pt1 | contig 20819 bp, 19 predicted proteins | sample CryGeyCG2114_065_FD_185457 | JGI IMG/M metagenome (GOLD analysis project Ga0210009, IMG submission 185457) | Groundwater microbial communities from aquifer - Crystal Geyser CG12_big_fil_rev_8/21/14_0.65 (SPAdes) (version 2) | ecosystem: Environmental > Aquatic > Deep subsurface > Groundwater ... | reverse complement strand
CACGCCTTTCGGCTTTTCGTGCTCAATGATGTCGAGTACCCGCTCCCAGTAGACCGGCTCGAAATAGAGCTTGTCGGCCACGTCGAAGTCGGTCGATACCGTTTCCGGGTTGCAGTTCACCATGATGGCCTCATAGCCCAACTCCTTGGCCGCAAGCACGCCGTGCACGCACGAATAATCGAACTCGATCCCCTGGCCAATCCGGTTCGGACCGCTGCCCAGGATCAGGATTTTCTCGCGGTCTGACACGGGACTCTCGGAGTGGGTCTCGTAGGAGGAGTAGAAGTAGGGCGTCTGCGCCGGAAATTCCCCGGCGCATGTATCTACCAGCAGAAAAGAGGGTTTCAGGCCGAGCGAGAGGCGGTGGGCCCGCACTTCGTCCTCGGTTACGTCGTCCGCGACGAGCCACGCAATCTGCACGTCCGAGAAGCCGTTCCGCTTCACGAGCCGCATCAGATCCACATCGACCTGCGTCAGCATGAGCCCGGCCAGGCGCTCCTCGATGGCTACGATGTCCTGGATCTGGTACAGAAACCACGGATCCACGCGCGATACGTCGGCGACCTCCTCCACGCTCGCGCCCATGCGGAATGCGTTCCGGATCTGGAGCGTGCGGTCCCAATAGGATTTGCGCAGGCGGTTGCGGATTTCAAGCCGGGAGGACTCTTCCCGGTCGGCGCCGAGCCCCGCATACCCGTTTTCGAGGCTCTGCCAGGCTTTCTGCAGGCTCTCGTTGAACGTGCGCCCTATGGCCATGACTTCGCCCACCGCTTTCATCTGGGTCGAGAGCTCCTCATCGACCCCTTCGAATTTCTCGAAGTTGAACCGCGGGATTTTGGTTACCACGTAATCAATGCTCGGCTCGAAGCACGCGCTTGTCGTCCCCGTGATCTCGTTCGGCAATTCGTCGAGCGTGTACCCGACGGCCAGACGCGCCGCCACCTTCGCAATCGGGTACCCCGTGGCTTTCGATGCCAGCGCCGAGGAGCGCGAGACGCGTGGATTGATTTCAATGGCAATCATCCGCCCCGTTTCGGGCTCCAGTGCAAACTGGACGTTGCAGCCGCCTGCGAACGTACCGATTGAGCGCATCATGCGGATGGCCGCATCGCGCATTTTCTGGAACTGCTTGTCGGTCAGCGTCTGGCTCGGCGCGACGGTCAGCGAATCGCCCGTATGCACGCCCATCGGATCCACGTTCTCGATCGTACATATTATAATGACATTGTCGTTCGCATCGCGCAGCAATTCGAGCTCGAATTCCTTCCAGCCGACCAGGCACTCCTCCATGAGTACCTCGTGTACGGGCGAGAGCTCAAGCCCCCGCATGACCTTCTTGTCGAACTCGTCGGGCGTCCAGACAATGCCGCCACCGCTACCGCCGAGCGTGAACGACGGGCGGATGACAACCGGCAGCCCGCCCAGATCCTGTGTGATTTCCTTGGCTTCGAGCAGGCTCTTGGCCCCGCGCGATCGGGCCTGGTCAATGCCAATCCGCTCCATCAGGTCGCGGAACTGCTGCCGGTCCTCGGTAATGTTGATGGCGTCGATATCCACGCCAATGACCTCGACGCCCATCTTCTCCCAGTATCCCTTCTGGTGCAGCTCATTGGCCAGGTTGAGCGCCGTCTGTCCACCCATTGTCGGGAGCACGGCATCGGGCCGCTCTATTTCCACGATTTCCCGGATGGATGCGGGCGTGAGCGCCTGCAGATAGATCTTGTCGGCCGTCACGGGGTCCGTCATGATGGTCGCCGGGTTCGAGTTCACGAGTACGACCTCGTAGCCCTCGTCACGCAATGCACGCGCCGCCTGACTCCCCGAATAGTCGAATTCGCAGGCCTGGCCTATCACGATCGGTCCCGATCCAATGAGCAGGATTTTCTTGATGTCGGTTCTTTTTGGCATTTTACTCGGTTCCCAGGTTCATCCCTGCGCGTTCAGGCGCGGCTGGTGTTCTTGGACATGGCGGTAACAAATTTGTCGAACAGGTACTGGCTGTCGTGCGGCCCGGGACTGGCCTCGGGGTGGTACTGCACCGAGAATCCGTCGAACGCGTGGTAGCGCAGGCCTTCGACCGTGCGGTCGTTCAGGTTCACGTGCGTCAGCTCGGCCACGCCGTCGCGCAGACTGTCCGCGCTCACGGCAAAGCCGTGGTTCTGGGTAGATACTTCGACCTTCCCCGTTTCCAGGTTCTGCACCGGATGGTTGGCGCCGCGATGACCGACAAACATCTTGTAGACATCGAGCCCCGCGGCGAGCGACATGAGCTGATGCCCGAGGCAGATGCCGAAGAGCGGAATACCCAGCGTCGTGGCACCACGCACCATCTCGATGTCCTCCGGCATGGAACGGGGATCGCCAGGGCCGTTGGACAGGAAAATGCCGTCCGGGCTCCACGTATTTACAAGCGCCAGGTCGGTACCCGCCGGGAACACCTTCACGGCACAGCCGCGCGCCTGGAAAGAGCGCAGGATGTTGCGTTTCACGCCGTAGTCGTACACCGCAATCCGGGGACCATCGCCCTCGCACCAGGTATAGGCCTCATCGGTCGTCACACGCGAGGCCAGTTCGAGCCCTTCCATCGACGGCCACCTGCGGGCCTTGTCGACGAGCGACTCGTTGTCCAGGTCGACCGACGAAATTACCGCGTTCATGACCCCTTTCTCGCGGATATGAAGTACCAGGGCGCGCGTATCCACCCCGGAAATACCCACCAGGCGGTGCCCGGTCATGAAGTCTTCCAGCGATCCGTCGGCGAGCGCGTTCGAGTAGCGCCGCGAAAAGGCCCGCACGACAACCCCTGCCACCATCGGAGCATGGGCTTCCATGTCGATGTCGGCCGTTCCGTAATTTCCGATATGCGGATAGGTCATCATCATGATCTGCCCGTGGTAGGACGGATCGGTGAAAATTTCCTGGTACCCGGTCATGGACGTGTTGAAGCACAGTTCGCCGCCCGTTTCCCCACGGTAACCGACCGCCTCGCCGTCGACGACGAGGCCGTCCTCCAGGGCCAGTTTGCAGGGCTCGATGGTCAGTTTGGGGCTCTCAGGCTGGTACATGGGCTCGTTTCGGGTGGGCTGCAGGATGTCGCGCGCCGCGTCCGTTCAAAAAAAAACCTCCCCGTCACCGGGAAGGCTCTCATCAATGGCGCATGAATCGGGGTTGCAGCGGCAAGGCGCGTGGGTTGGTTTTGTCAGGTGCAAAATACAGCGTCCCCGGCTGCTGAACAAGTACCCCGAATGGCCTGCTGTCACATACCGAACCCCGGTCCTGACCTGACGTTAGAAGACGCCGTGAACAAATTAGAGCGAAATAGCCGGCGACGCACGCGTTACCCCATCCATATCATGGTGGGTCTCGTCGTGGCGTTGTTGCTGGCAAACCTGGTCGTGCGCTTCTGGCCCAACAACTGGGGCGGCGACGACCCGCGCATCTACGACATGTCGGCGCGCGAGGAAATCCAGATCGAGGAAATCCAGCAGACGCGCCAGGAAAAGAAACGTCCCCCACCTCCACGCCCCGTCGTGCCGGTCATCATACCCAACGATGAGGAGCTCGAAATCGTGGAGCTCGATCTGGACAACAACATGCTGGCCGTCGAGGACCCGGGAACGGATGAAGAATTCAAAGAGGGCGCCGACGAAACGTCCCAGGCAAGCGCCCGCGCCGACCGCGGCCCCCAGCCCCGGCGAATCGTGGAGCCTACCTACCCGCGCGCGGCCAATCGCCGCAACATCCGCGCTGAAATCGTGCTTCGCGTCCTGGTCAACAACCGCGGACGTGTGGATGACGTCGAAATTGCCGAGCGGTGGCTGATTGAAAAGGATACGGCCAGACGCCTGGAGCAGGTCGCCGAAGTGGGCTTTGGGATTGAAGAGTCTGCCATGGAAACCGCCCGCCAGTGGATGTTCTCCCCGGCACGCGAGAACGGCCAGCTCGTGGCCAGCTTTACCACCATCGCCATCCGGTTCGGGGTATGACCCGGTTGCCCCCGCAGTGGGCCTTTTTTTTCGCCCGCCTGTAACGCCGTTAAGTCCTGCGTTACTGAACGGGACAAGGCCACGAGGTGGCCATCGCAAGACTAAATCCATCAGCAAGAGGATACCATGAAGACAATTTTCTCATTGATGCTGGCCGCTTTCCTGTTTGTCGGGTTCACGTCTGAAAAGACGAACCAGGTAACAGTCAAGGGCAAGCTCATTGACACCAAGTGTTATGGCATGATGCATGACAATCACACCAATGACCACATGGTCAAGAAGGGCGACAAAATGATGAAGATGCCGAGCTGCGCGACCGCCTGCGCAGGAATGGGCATTCCCGTTGGCGTGCTGGAAGACAGCAAGCCCGGAAATGACGTCCACGTCGTAATCGCGCCTGCTGGCACGTTTGCAGAGCACATGGACAAGGAAGTCCGCATTACGGGCGAAGCTCCGTATGCAGGTTCAATCATGCCCGGCAAAGTCGAAGTCAAGAATGACAAGGGCAAGTGGGTAGAAGTTGAAGTTGCAGGCATGATGTAATCGTGAGCAACGCCAACGCTGCTTTGGCCCAGGCGCAGTCGGGTGCCGTACAGAGGTACGGATTCACACTCGGCTGCGCCCTTTTGGGCCTTTTTCTGTTTACAGGCTGCCAGTCGGGCGGCCAGACCTCCGATGACAAGGCCGCTCCCGTATACGAAGAGGGGCAGTCCCTCACCATGGAGGGCACCCTGATTGACACCCGCTGCTACCCGCTCAACAAGGACGTCAACCGGGGCCTGGATCACGAACGCCCCGAAGGCTTCGTAAAGGCCTGCGCCACGGCCTGCGCCAACCAGGGCTTCCCGGTCGCCATCCTGCGTGGCGGCGAAACCGACGGCGAAGTCTGGGTCCTCATGACCGTTCCCGCTGTACTCGCCGACTACATGGCCGAAGAGATCCGCGTCCAGGGGACCGTCCGGTCCACGGGCGTACTCATTCCCGAGCGGGTGGAAACGTTCTCTGACGGAGAATGGCTCACTGTGCTGTGATGAATACTGTATCCCCCATGACCCGCCACCCCTACCTGTTCCTTTTTGCGCTTCTTCTTTTCGCTGGATGCGGCGCAACATCCGATTCCGACACGCCGCGCGCATCGGACAACGCGGCAGAGGGCTCGGCGTCCACTTCCGCCGCGCCGGCCGATACGCTCTATTTCGACGCCTTCGCCCGGGTCCGGAGCGTCACGCCGAGCGGCTCCCACGCCGTGCTGGAGCACGGCAACATTGAGGGCTTCATGGATGCGATGACCATGCCCTTTGAACTTGCCACCTCAGAACTGGCAGCGAAAGTCGCGCCCGGCGATTCGGTGCACTTTGAAATCCGTGTCGTAGACAACACGGTGAACGTAATTGATTTCACGCCGGCCGATGAATACGAGGCCGAGACATCGGGTGCCGCCGCATCCAGTGGTGCCCGCAGGGGCCTGGGCCAGGCGACGCCATTTGAGCTTACCGCCCTCGACGGAAGCACACTCTCACTTGCCGACCTGGCGGGCAAAGTCGTCGTGCTGAATTTCTGGGCCACCTGGTGCGGGCCATGCCGTGAGGAAATCCCGGAATTCAACCGCCTCCAGGCCGAGTACGCTGACCGGGGCGTACAATTCGTGGGCGTTGCCCTGGACGAGGAAGGACAGTCCATCGTGGAGCCGTTTGCCAGGGAACTGGCCATTGCCTATCCGACGCTGCTCGATGACGGCAAGGTATCTCAAGCCTACAAGGGCCACTACGTGGTGCCCACGACCTATCTGATTGACCGTGACGGCACCATTCGGCGACGCTACATCGGCGCCGTAACGTTCGAGACCATGATTCCGATCCTCGACGAACTGACAGCCGTAACCAGCTGACGCTCCGGCCGGGCGGGACTACGGGATTCGGAATCGCGTAAATCCCTGGCTCCCGCGCGCAAACCAGCGTACGACGTAGTTTCCTGCAGGCAAATCCGATACGTCCCAGATTTCGGATCCGGATACACGACCGCGGCGAAGGGTTTCGCTGCCGGCTCCGAGAATACGGATGAATCCGCGGGCCTCGTCGGGCAGCACCAGGACCAGTTTCCGCTCCGATTCCAACGGAATCACATCAAGTGCGGCGGGTGTCTCAAGGTTTCCCGCATAGCGGGTCGCTTCATCCGTGCGCCAGCGCGTCAGCGAGGAGCGCGTGAACACGTCCGGGTGCGAATATGCCCGTTGCAGCGTTGCCACACGGATATCACGGATATGGTCGTCGGCCCACATCGAATACCACGCCCAGCGCTCGCCGCGTGCTCGCATGGCCGTCGGGTCGGGTAGCCGGTCCGTTTCGGTCACGGCGAAGGGTTTTCTTCTGCCGAACGTACGCCGGAGGTCGGCCCATGCCCTGTCCGTCCTGGCGTCCGAACCGTACAGATCCACGCCAATCACATCGACCACGTCGTCTCCCGGATACCACCCGGCATCGCGATGGGTATAGACCCAGATCAGATGATCGAGTCCGTGATGCACCGCCAGGCGCTCGTACAGAATGCGCCACAGCTTGCCGTACGCGCCGGGACCCGCCTTCCCCCACCAGAACCATCCTCCCCACGCTTCGTGCAGCGGTCGCCAGAACACCGGAACACCGGCGTCGCGGAATTTTTCCAGCTCCACCGCAATGGCATCGATATCCCGCAGCATGGCGGCGCGCTCGGCCGATTCCGGCTCGTCGACCGCCGCCCGGACGTCAAACGCCGACGCATCCGCGTAGAACCCGCGCCACCACTCCCTGCCTTCGTCATCGTGCAGAAACATGGGCGCATTCCAGTGCCAGGACAACGATACAAAGGCATCGTCAGCCACCCACCGGATCCACGACTCGACCTGTCCCCACGGCCGCGCGCCATGCGCCAGACGCGAGGGAGAATATTCCATGACGTCGAAACTGCCCATGGCAGGTTCCTGCCCGGTCACCAGGCTCACGTAGATGATGTCGTCCAGATCCTGCTGCGCCATGAGCAGCTGCGAGCGCGACGTATCGGTGACGACGCGAAAGGCGCGCTCCGCCGCCGGATGCGGATCCGGGTGCGACAGTGTCCACTCCTGTACAGCACCGCCCTCATGACCCACATGTGGGCCAATTGAGAGCAACGCTGTCAGTATGAGGAGCATGGGCGGCACGCGGAAAAATCGTATCCTGTTTACCGCACTCCCTCCTCATTGGTTGCACGCACAGAGATGACCAACATCAGACTGCGCCCCCGGTTCGAAATCGTCTCGCCTGTCGAGCCGAACGATGTGCTCAGGCGGCTCGGTCGTGCGGGGACTGTTCGGCCCGCGACCAGCCATCTGGAGCCTGTTCGTCGCGCTGTACGTCGGAATCGCCTTCCTGGGCGGCATGGGACGGCGGCGACCCGACCGGATGGCCTGTTGTCACGCCTGGTGGTGCCCTCGGGAAGATTCGAACTTCCGACACCCGGTTTAGGAAACCGGTGCTCTATCCCCTGAGCTACGAGGGCCGTGCTTCATCCGGCTGGTGAGCCGAACTATCCATCCGGCCTGGTGAGCCAAAACGGATGACACAAAATACGGATCAGCGTGTACATGTGGCACACGCTTCTTTCCGCCCTTGGACCATGACCATGACTCCTCCCCGCTCTGCGCCCCTCGACGTCGAACAACTCCGCGCCGATACGCCAGGCTGCGCGCATGTCGTGCATCTGAACAATGCCGGGGCGGGGCTCATGCCCCGCCCCGTCCTGCTGGCCGTGACGAAGCATCTGGAGCTGGAAGCCCGGATTGGCGGTTACGAGGCCGCGGCCTGCGCCGAGACGGAATTGGCCGCGACGTACCAGGCGCTGGCCGATCTGGTGGGGGCGCATCCCGACGAAACAGCCCTCGTTGAAAACGCCACCAAGGCCTGGGGGACGGTGTTCTACGGCATGCCGTTCCGCGAGGGAGACAATGTGATCACGACGCACGCTTCGTACGCCTCGAACTACCTTGCCATGTTGCAGCTTCGCCGTCAGCTCGGTATTGAAATCGTGGTGGCCCCGAGCGACAGCCAGGGGCAGGTCGATGTCGATGCGCTCGAGCGCTGCATCGACCGGAATACCCGTCTCATCTGCCTGACGCACATTCCGACGAACTCCGGGCTTGTGAACCCGGCGGCGGAAGTCGGTCGCGTGGCCCGTCGGCACGGCATTCCGTACCTGCTCGATGCGTGCCAGTCGGTTGGCCAGGTGGACATTGATATGGATGCAATCGGGTGTGACTTTCTGTCGGGAACGGGGCGCAAGTACCTGCGTGGGCCGCGCGGGACGGGTTTTCTGGTGGTCAGAAAGACGCGGATGGACGACATTCGCCCGCCCACGATCGATCTCCGCGCGGCCGACTGGACATCGACCAATGCCTTTGAGCTGCAGCCGACCGCGCGGCGCTTTGAATCCTGGGAAGGGTACGTGGCCGGAAAAATTGGTCTCGGTGTAGCTGCCCGTTACGCTCTCGCTCTGGGCATGAAGCAGGTAGAAGCCCGGATTGCCATGCTGGGCGCTGCTCTCCGCGAGCAGCTCGCAGCGCTGCCCGGCATCACGGTTCACGATATTGGCCGGCAAAAAGGCGGCATTGTGACGTTTTCGCACCGTTCGGTGAGTGCCCACGACATCAGATCGGGCCTCACCAGCAAGAAAATCAACGTCCATACGTCCGGGCCCGAATGGTCGCGCCTCGACGCGGAAGCGCGCAATTTGCCGCTCATGGTGCGGGCGTCCGTGCACGCGTACAACACTGAAGAGGAGCTGGACCAGTGCCGGGAGGCGGTAGGTGAGTTGACGCGCTGAGCAGCGCCTGCTACATTTCGGCCTCACCCGAACCCGGTTCCGCGAGAACCCGGCCTCACCCGAACCCGGCCTGCCATGCCTAACGCCCAAACGTCCCGCTTCGCCACGCCGGCGTGGGCCCTCTACGATTTCGCCAACTCGGCGTTCACAACGCTGGTGGTGACGTTCATCTATGCCACATATTTCACGAAAGGCATTGCGCCGGACGAGACTACGGGCGCGGACCTCTGGTTTACGGGCATCACCATATCGGGCATCATCGTGGCGCTTGTATCCCCGTTCCTGGGCGCTCTCGCCGACCAGGGGGGCTACCGCAAACGGTTTCTCTTTGCCAGCACAGTCGCCTGCATCCTGCTGACAACGGCACTCTATTTTCCCGGCCCCGGCGACGTCATGGCGGCGCTGGTGATATTCATTGCCGCGAACGTGGCCTTCGAAATGGCCGGCGTCTTCTACAATGCCTACCTGCCTGACATTGCGCGCCTTTCGCGCATTGGGCGCATTTCCGGCTACGGGTGGGCGCTTGGCTATGTGGGAGGCCTGCTCTGCATGGTCGTTGGACTCGTCCTCTTCGTGAATCCCGATCCTCCGCTTTTCGGGCTGGATGCGGACCAAGGCGAGCATATCCGCGCCACCAACCTGCTGGTTGCCCTGTGGTATGCCCTGTTCAGCATTCCGCTCTTCCTGTTCGTCAGCAACAGGGACGTCGCCAATGCGCCGCGTATGCGCACCATGATGCGCTCGTCCTGGATCGACATCCGGCGCGTCTTCGGCGACATCCTGCGCTACCGGCAGGTATTTCGACTGCTACTTGCCCGCCTCATATACAACGACGGCCTCATTACGGTCTTTGGTGCCGGTGGCGTCTACGCCGCCGTCGTGTTCGACTTCTCGTTCCAGCAGATCATGATATTCGGCATTGTGCTCAACGTGGCAGCCGGAACGGGCGCCTTCGCGCTCGGCTTCCTCGATGATCTGCTCGGCGGCAAGCGGACCATCCTGATTTCGATTGCCGGCCTGTCCATAGCCACACTGATTGCCGTCGTAAGCCGGAGCGTATTCTGGTTCTGGGTGGCAGGCATCGGCATCGGGCTGCTGGCCGGTCCCAACCAGAGCGCAAGCCGTTCGCTGCTGGCGCGGTTCACGCCCGAGAACCACGAGAATGAATTCTTTGGATTTTTTGCCTTTTCGGGTAAGTTTACCGCGTTCGTGGGCCCGTTCATGCTTGCCAAGATGACGCTCGTTTTTGACAGCATGCGCTACGGCGTGGCCGTCGTGCTTGCCATGTTCGTCATCGGCGGGATTCTGCTGCTGCGGGTCGACGAGAATGAAGGTGTGGCTCAGTCGGGCCGCGCGCCATCGGCCGAGGCCATCCGCCCCGTCTGAAAAACACACTGTCTGCCATGTCTGCTTCCGTAAATGAGATCCGTGCATTTCTTGACGGCTGGGCTCCGCCGGCCACGGCCCAGTCCTACGACAATGCGGGGCTGCAGGTGGGCCGCCCGGAGGCCGAGGTAACGCGAGCCGTACTGGCGCTCGACATGACGCCCGATGTGCTTTCTGAAGCGCTGGACATGGGAGCCGAACTCATTGTGACGCATCACCCCCTTCTATTCAAGGGCGTCAAACAGCTTTCCCCCGGCCCCCTCGTACCGGAGTTGGCCCTGCGTCTTGCCGAAACGGGAATAGCACTGATGAGTGCGCACACCAACCTCGATGCAGCGCCGGGCGGCGTGAACTTCGAACTGGCCCGACGTCTCGGACTTCGTGACGTGACGTTCCTGACCGGTATGGACGGCGCCCTTCGAAAAATCGTCGTGTTCGTCCCGGAGGGCCACGCTCGCCGCGTTCACCGCGCCATGGCCGAAGCCGGGGCGGGCCATATCGGGCACTATGAAGCCTGCGCCTTCGAATCTCCGGGTACCGGTTACTTCCGGGCAGGCCCGGATGCCCAACCGGTCATGGGAGAAAAGGTCCAGGACGAGGCGCGTGACGAGCTGGAGCGCGTCGCCGAGGTCCGGCTCGAAATGGAAGTAGCGTCCTGGCTCGTTCCGCAGGTCGTCAAGGCCATGACCGAGGCACATCCCTACGAGGAGGTGGCACATGACATCTACCCGCTCGACCGGGCATCGGATTCCGCCGGATTGGGTGCCGTCGGGGTGCTGGACCGGGCAGAGCCACTCGGCGCCTTTCTGGACCGCGTCTGCAAGGCCCTCGAGACCCGGACCGTGCGCTTTGCCGGTCATGAAGACCAGGATATTGAGCGTGTGGCGGTCTGCGGCGGCTCCGGGTCCTCCTTCCTGGCTGCCGCCCGTGCATCCGGCGCCGATGTATATGTAACTTCTGATGTTACATATCATACCTGGTTCGACCTCATGCGGGGTGACGGAACCCTGCCCATGGCCATGGTCGATCCCGGTCATTACGAGTCGGAGTACTGCACCGAGGAACTGCTGCAGCGCCGCCTCTCCGATGCCTTCCCGGACATCAGTTGGCATGTCACCACGACGCGTACATCTCCCGTAAAAAACTGGATTGGTTCACACGATTTGCAACGAACTTAATGTCGTTCGCGCAGTTACCTTGCAGTCTACAGAAGAACGAGAATTTACGACTATGGCACCTACCGCGACCGAAACAACCATTGCAGTTCAGCTGCAGGCTCTTGTCCGCCTGCAAGCCGTGGACAGCAAAATTGACCGCATCAAGAAACTGCGTGGTGACCTGCCCGACGAAATCCGGGACATGGAGGACGAAAAAGCCGGTCTTGAAACGCGGATCCAGAAGCTCGAAAACGATAAGAAGGAGAATGACGTGGCCGCCAAGCAGGCCAGGAGCGACATCAAGGAGGCCGAAGGCCTTATCAAGAAGTATGAGGAGCAGCAGCTCCAGGTGCGCAACAACCGCGAGTACGACGCCCTGACCAAGGAAATCGAAGCCCAGCGGCAGCGAATTGTGGATGCCCAGGCGCGCCTTGAGGAATTGGAAGCGGCCGGGCCCGTCCAGGCTGTTGCCGTCGAAGAGGCCACGACGCGCCTTGCGGAAATCCAGGAAGTGCTCGACTCCAAGCAGACGGAGTTGTCCGAAGTCCTGAAAGACACCAAGAGTGAGCAGTCATCCTACGAGAAGCTCCGCAAGGAAGCGGAAAAAAATGTGGATGAGCGCTACGTGCGCGCATACAACCGGCTGCGTGGACGTCTGCGCGATGGACGCGCCGTCGTGCCGCTTGAACGCGGCGCAGCTGCCGGATTTGCCGTCCCGCCCCAACGCCAGCTTGAGATCCGGAAGAAGAACCGGATCATCGTGTGCGAGCACACCGGGCGTATCATTGTTGACGGAGACCTCTTCGAAGAGATCTCCAAGGAAGTGAAGTAACTCCTGCAACATTGCCAGCCGGATCATCGCGCCGAAGTGCCTCCAAGGCGACTCCGGTGAGGAAAGTCCGAACACCACAGGGCACCGTGCTTCCTAACAGGAAGGCACTGCTTCACGGCAGTGACGGCACGTGCAACAGAAAGCAAACCAGCCGATGGTTCTCATGAACACAGGCGATGGGTGAAATGGTGGGGTAAGAGCCCACCGGCGCTGCGGGTGACCGGAGCGGCCAGGCAAACCCCATGGGGTGCAAAGTCAAGCAGCATCGCTCCTGCAAAGGATATGGCGGCCCGTCAAAGTGCGATGCGGGTAGACTGCTCGAGGCCGGTGGTGACACCGGTCCCAGATAAATGATGATCTCCCTGCGTTACGTCAGCGGCCGTGCGCGGGCAGACAGAATTCGGCTTACAGGCTGGCAATGCCGCGAAAGGGCGTCCGGAAGGGCGCCCTTTTTTTACGTGCGCGGCCCGGGCCTGTCAGGGCGCGTCAGTTGTCGAGCTCGCCACCTGCGGGCGGCAGGACCGGTGCCTGCTGCTGCGTCTGCACGCCCTGTTCCTGGATAACCGACCCCTGATTGCCCGAGCGGTCAATCACGAAATTCGACAGAATGCACAGCACAATGAAGGCCGTGCTCAGCGTCCATGTGGCTTTTTCCAGAAAATCAGGCGCCTGACGCGATCCCAGGATCTGTGTGGTTGCGCCACCGCTGGCAATGCCCGCCAGTCCGCCACCCGTTCCAGCCTGCAGCAGAACAGCCAGTGTCATCAGTACGGCGATGATGGATATCAGAATGATGATGAGAGTAAACATGCTCGTCCTCTATGGCTCGCGGTGGTATGTGGTAATCCTGATTCGGGAGGGAATCGCAGTCGGTCAAGATACGACCAAGGCAGGGCGTTACTCAAGTGACATAATGATGAAACCTGCAGCGGCCATGGCCGCTGTTTCCGCGCGGAGCCGCCGCGGCCCGAGCCACACGGTCGTCCAGCCCGCATCTGCTGCCTGGCGCATTTCTTCGTCGGAAAATCCACCCTCCGGTCCCACGAGGAGGGTTATCACGTGCCCTGGCGTTATTTTCTGCCCTTCAGCCGGTGCGGAGTCTGGATTTTGCAGCGCATGGCACGCCAGGCGCAGGTGATCTTGTGGCGAACCGGCCTCATGGGCCACAAACCCGGTGTCGCCCGGCGCAAGCCCTTCCACCACCGACGAAAACGTAGCGGGTGCTTCCAAAGCAGGGAGACGGCTGCGGCCGGACTGTTTGAGCGCGGCAACGAGGATTTTCCGGCACCTGTCGAGCCGAAGACGGGATCGCTCGGTGCGCTCCGATTCGAGCGGTACAATGGAATGAACGCCGAGCTCTACGGCTTTTTCCAGAAATGTCTCGTAGCGCGCCGTCTGTTTCAGAAGGCCAAGCCCAACGCGCAGCCGGACGTGAGGCTCCGTCGCGGACTTCAACACCTCCAGCACACGACCCACAGCCTGCTTCCTGGTCACGGCCTCCATCTCAACGTGAAAAAGCCCTCCCTCGCCATCGGTTACGCGGACCAGGTCGCCTGCGCCGACGCGTAGAACGTGCAGTGCATGGTGCGCCTCTTCCCGCGGGAAAACAACGCGCATGCCCTCGGGAACGCGCACGCCCGCGGGCAATGCCCCGGACTCATCTCCCGGCGCGAAGCAGCCGGCCGGACAGTAAAACGTGTGCTTGATCTGTTGTCTAGTCATGGTTTTCCGGGAAGACACGGTCAGAGTGCGAACGACAATCCGATATGGATGCGTCCGTTCGTGAGTGCATCTTCCTTGTTGATGGCATAGCTCACGTTCATGAGCCCGGCCCCGGTCTCCACCACCATACCGAGACCGGCACCCGGAAAAACGTCGGCCAGACCCGTTTCTGCCCGCGCCACATAGCCCACGTCCACGAACGCGAAGGCATATGATACGCTTTCAAACGCGTAGCGCCATTCGGTTACGGAGCGGAGCGCCGTATCGACCAGAAACCGGTCTTCGTCGTACCCGCGAAGTGACTGCGCGCCCCCGAAGCGTACGAGTTGACTCACATCCAGATTGTCACCGCGAACAATTCCCACATCTCCTCCCAGAACAATGGTACTGCGCTCCGCAACCGGCAGAAACCCCCGGACCTCTCCCGAGAGGCGTTCCATCCGGCTCACCTGCGTGGCCCGGCGATCGCCCCGCTCGAACAGGGACGTGAATGTCACACCGCGATGCGGCTGCAACTCGTTGTCGACGCGCCTGAATATGATTTCAACGCCCCAGAGCGTCGCGTCGCTACGCGGGATGTCCTGCACAAGCCCGCCCTGACCCGGCCGCGTGATTTCGCGGGCGAGCCGCACCCCGAGCGATATCTGCTCATCGAACCGGTAGGCCAGACCGGCACTCCAGGTCCGATTCGAAAATGTTGAATCCTGCTGCAATCCGTCGAAACCCACACGCGCGGTGATGGGCAGGTTGACCAGCGCCGGATCGCTCACACGTACACGGGCCGCACTGACCTGACCCGGCCGACGGTCCAGGGCCACATCCATCGTACGACCTGCTCCGAACGCGTTGAGCAGACTGATATGCCCGCCCCCCACGAGCGTCGAGCCGCGATTGTCGGTCGCAGGCAGCACGCCCACGACGAGATCGAACTGACCCGGCGGGAGCGGTTCGACGGGGACCACCACGCGCGCCGTCGAATCGGATGTCAACTCGTAGAACGGGGTGCCCGCGCGGCCCACTCCCGGAGTCTGCTGCACCCGGCGGCGAAGCACCTCCAGGTCCACATCCGCGGCAGGCGTCCCGGACGCAATTCCCGTCATCTGGCGGATGAACCGGTCGTTGCTGCGCGTATCGCCCCGGAATTCAATACCGTCAATGCTCGATCTCAGGCCGGGCGTCGCGTGGACATGGATGTCAAACCCGTCCGATTCCGGCGTAACACGGTCAATCCCGACACGGGCATCCAGGAATCCCTGGCTTGTCAAGACGCGCAGTGTGGCATGGACAAGCTCATCCAGCACGGCCTGCGTCAGTGTGTCGGCCGTCTGCACGGCGGCATCCGGCTCCATTTGCCCCTCCAGCCCACTCCACGACACGCGCCCCACGCGGGCGGCCTCACCCCGATGCATCCACACGGTCCGCGTATCCCGGTCGACGGAGTCCACCCGCGCAAAAAAGAAACCGCGAGCCTGCATGTGGCGGAGCAGCTCGCGCCGCCACAGCACACCCGGCCTGTCGGGCGTTACCACGCCCTGCGGCCACGGCGCTCCCTCAGCGACGCCAGGCTCCTCCCGATTATCTACAAGCGTCCAGGCCTGCTGCCCGAAGACAGGCGGGACCGGTCCCAGGAGCGCGACGTACGCGGTCAGCAGGACACCGGAAACGAGTATCGCTGCTCTGTGTATTCGTGGTAGCATAGGACCAGTATACCCACTTCAGGCCGTTTTGACCCCGGAACCCACGTCAGCATCCACAAGCCACACCGCCGGGTGGGAGGCCTTCCGCCGGGCTCTTTCCACCTGGTTCGAGCGCGTTCGCCGTCCACTCCCCTGGCGCGAGACGTCCGATCCGTGGCTTATCTGGATGTCGGAGGTGCTGCTCCAGCAGACCCGTGTCGAGCAGGGGCTGCCCTATTATGAAGCATTCGCGACGGCCTACCCCACGGTCGAGGACTTCGCGCGTGCCGACCTCGACGACGTACTGCGCCTCTGGGAGGGCCTCGGGTATTACGCCCGGGCTCGCAACTTCCACGCGGCTGCACAGCACGTTGTCCGCGAACGCGGAGGCGTATTTCCGACATCACGCAGCGACTGGGAATCGCTTCCGGGAATAGGCCCTTACACGTCTGCCGCCATCAGCAGTCTGGCACAGAATCAGCCTGAAGCCGTCGTCGATGGCAACGTCATCCGCGTCATAACGCGTCTTTTCCGGGTCGATGCGGACGCCTCGCAGAGCCGGACCCGCGCGCTCGTGGACCGACTGGCGCATGAGATCCTCGATGACACGCGCCCGGGCCGCCACAATGAGGCCATGATGGAGCTCGGCGCAACGGTCTGTCTTCCGAGGTCACCCCGCTGCGACGCGTGCCCCGTTCGCGCCTGGTGCCGGGCCGCAGCCGAGGGTGATCCCGAACGCTTTCCCGTCAAGAAGAAGAAAGGTCCCATTCCCCACCTGACCATCGTCGTGGGTCTGCTCTGCGATGCCGAGGGTCGTTTTTTTGTACAACGCCGACCGGAATCCGCCATGCTCGGCGGCCTGTGGGAATTCCCGGGCGGTAAATGCAGAGAGGGGGAAGGGCTCGAAGAAGCACTGGAACGGGAATTCAGGGAGGAAACCGGGGCGCAGGTGCGTGCAGGAGCCAGTATCTGCACGGTCAGGCACGCCTACTCGCATTTCCGGATCACGCTGCACGCATTCAGTTGCCACCTCAAGCCCGGATCGCCTTCTCCCACGACGGCACTTCCGCACCGCTGGATAGCTCCCGATGCCCTCTCGGAACTGGCATTTCCGAGAGCCAACCGGCGGATCATTGAAGCCCTGATCTCGTTTCCAGGCCCATGGACATAGATATTCTATTCTGGATTCTCATTGCGGCACTCCCCATTATTTCCGGCTTCCTGGAAAAGCGTCGCAAGCAGCAGCAATCGACAGCGGAAGGCGACCGGCATGCCGATCATGCAGCCGAAGATGATCGGGACCCGGAACTCGGCTCGGCGCTCGAGGAAATCCGGCGTGTTCTGGGTGGGGAGTATGTGGAGCAGGAGCATGACCGCCCGCACTGGGAGGAGCATGACCGCCCGCACTGGGAGGAGCATGACCGCCCGCACTGGGAGGAGCCAGCGCCGCAGGGCCACCGCTCCGCTCAACACACGCGTCCCCAACATGCCCGCTCCGCCCAACACACGCGTCCCTCCCAGGACACCCGCGCAACACGGATCTCGGCCCGACAGGTACCCAATGTGCTGCCCGACAGTCCCCTCGTGAAGTCCCCTGAGAACCTGATGGAACTCCCCATGCCGGCCGCCTCGGCAAAGGTGGAAGTCGAGGAAGCATTGACCGCTCAACGAACACGAATGCACGTTCCGGCAACGCCATCAGAAATCCGGCACGCCATCATCCTGGCTGACGTCCTCGGTACGCCCCGCTTCAAGCACCGGCACAGACCGCTCTGACCGCCAGTGTCACGCCAGCGGATCGGTAGACGGTACATCCCCGCCCTTCCTGAACATTCTGGCTCCGATAGCACCACCGGCAGCGCCCATGGCGACGACAACCAGCGCGGAGAGCAGTAACGTGAGCAGGCTGTCGGCCAGGTACCCCCCGATCGTGAATGGTTTTTCGATCTGCGCCACCATCATGTCGTACTGCTCCGGTGGCATGTTCTCACCGAAAGCATTGAGCATGTACTGGTTTATGGCGAGGTCATGGCGGATACCCAGGGACATGAACACGAGTGTCAGCAGGTTGCCCACGATGAAACCCACCAGACCGGAGAGAGCCCCCATGCCGGCACCCTCACCGGCTTTCACTGACAACTGGTTCTCGGACGTATAGTGCCAGACGGCAGCCAACGCGCCGGCAATAACGCCAAGACAGCATAGAACGTTGATGAATCCGAGATACGATGTGCTGAGCAGTCCCGAGACAAGACCGCCGAGCAGGATGGATCGCTTTTTGTCGGGCATGGGGCGTGTGGGTATGGTGAACACGCCCTAAAATAACACTCTCGCCAGGGTCATGCTGGCTCGTCGTGGATTGCAAAGCTCAGCAGGTAGCCCGCCGTAATTCCGAACACACCGCCCGTCACAATCCTGCTCAGCGGTGAGTTGGACACCCATCCCGCCGCATCCAGCCCCCAATCCAGTCCCATGGGTACGAGGGCGAGAGCGAAAATGAGCGGCATCCGGCGTCCCAGCCAGGACGGAATGGTACCGAGCACTCCAAAAAGGACAGCGCCCAGGGGAAGCCCCCAGTAAATACCCGCATCCCGGTGGCAGATGGCCCAGGGAATACCGTGGAAATGGGGCGAGCGCCCCGGAAGTTGGTGGCACACGGGGCTGAACATCTTCATGATCACATCCCTCACAGCCTCCGGAAAGAACGGGGCCAGCGTGGGAAGCGCAGCCAGAAGCACAAGTGCCGGGACGAGCCAATAGAGAAAGTACTTTCGTCTGTTCATGATTTTTTTACGCCAGATGCGGCCAACGGGGGTTTAAAGGTACCGCGCTCATGGAACAGGAACTGGCCGGGTCAGGTTCAAGTGACCTGCGACGGACCTAAAGCAAAGTCCTTTTCGCCTCTTTTTTTGCAGTTACGTTGGCACTCACCGTATGAGAGTGCCAAAACGTCAATCACACTCTCACATACAGTAAGCATTTGGAGGATTCCAACTATGGCTAACATCAAACCATTGGGCGATCGCGTGGTGGTCAAGCCCATGCCGGCAGAAGAAAAAACGGCAAGCGGCCTGTTCATTCCCGACTCGGCCAAGGAGAAGCCGCAGCGGGGCACCATCCTCGCCGTCGGACCGGGCAAAGTCGAGAACGGCACCAAGGTCGACATGACCGTCAAGAAAGGGGACACCGTTCTCTACGGAAAATATTCCGGCACAGAAATCACGCTCGGTGAAGACGACGTGCTGATCATGCGCGAGTCCGACATTCTCGGCATCGTCAAAGACTGATCCCGCCTTTCCCTGACAATCGCACCACAGATTTACGCACACATACCCAATTTGCATTATGGCAAAGCAGATCATTTTTGATTCAGCAGCGCGCAACGCGCTCAAAAGAGGTGTCGACAAGCTCGCCGACACCGTCAAGGTGACACTCGGTCCGAAGGGCCGCAACGTGATCATTGAAAAGAAATTCGGAGCTCCCACGGTCACCAAGGACGGCGTGACCGTCGCCAAGGAAATCGAACTTGCCGACAAGATCCAGAATGTCGGTGCCCAGATGGTCAAGGAAGTTGCTTCCAAGACCAGCGACGTGGCCGGTGACGGCACGACGACGGCTACCGTACTGGCCCAGGCCATTATGACGGCCGGTCTCAAGAACGTAACGGCAGGCGCCAACCCGATGGACCTCAAGCGCGGCATTGATAAAGCGGTCCTCGCCATTGTTGCCAAGCTCCGCGACATGAGCGAAGACGTGTCCGACCGCGGCCGTATTGCGCAGGTTGCCACGATTTCGGCGAACAACGATCCGGCTATCGGCAAAGACATTGCTGAAGCCTTCGAGCGCGTAGGAAAGGAAGGCGTGATCACGGTTGAAGAGGCCAAAGGCATGGAAACCACGCTCGACGTCGTGGAAGGCATGCAGTTCGACCGCGGCTACCTCTCCCCCTACTTCGTGACCGACTCCGACACCATGGAGGCCATCCATGAAGATGCCTACATCCTGATCCACGACAAGAAGATCAGCGCCATGAAGGACCTCCTTCCGGTGCTCGAGAAAGTCGCCCAGTCAGGCCGTCCGCTGATCATCATTGCCGAGGACATTGAAGGAGAGGCGCTGGCAACACTTGTTGTGAACAAGCTGCGCGGCACGCTGAAAGTGGCTGCCGTCAAGGCTCCCGGCTTCGGTGATCGTCGCAAGGCCATGCTCGAAGACATCGCCGTCCTTACAGGCGGCACGGTGGTCTCCGAGGAGAAGGGCTACAAGCTTGAAAACACGACGCTGGACTACCTTGGACAGGCCAAGCGCGTTGTGATGGACAAGGACAACACGACGGTTGTTGACGGTGCCGGCGACGGCGACCAGATCAAGGCGCGTGCCAACCAGATCAAGCAGCAGATCGAGTCCACGACGAGCGACTACGACCGCGAGAAACTGCAGGAGCGCCTGGCCAAGCTGGCAGGCGGCGTTGCCGTGCTGCGTATTGGCGCCTCGACCGAGCCTGAAATGAAGGAAAAGAAGGCCCGCGTGGAAGATGCCCTGCATGCTACGCGTGCTGCCATCGAGGAAGGTATTGTGCCTGGTGGTGGTGTTGCGCTGCTTCGCTGCGTCGATGCCCTCGAAGGCATTGAGACGGAGAACGAGGATCAGACCATCGGTATTTCGATCGTGCGCCGTGCGCTCGAAGAGCCGCTCCGCCAGATTGCGGCCAACGCCGGTCAGGAAGGCTCCATCGTGGTCCAGAAAGTCCTCGAAGGAAATGGCGATTCCAAATCGCCAATGGACTTCGGCTACAATGCCTACTCTGAGGAGTATGGCTCCATGTACGAGTTCGGCGTGATCGATCCGACCAAGGTGACACGCTCGGCGCTCGAGAATGCGGCTTCCGTATCGGGTCTCCTGCTCACGACCGAGGCTGTGATTGCCGACGAACCCGAGCCGGAAGGCGAAGGCGGCGGCGCCCCGGATATGGGCGGCATGGGCGGTATGGGAGGCATGGGCGGCATGATGTAAGCCGTGCCCTCCGCACATGAAAACGGAAGGGGCCGGGCTCGAAAGAGCCCGGCCCCTTTTTTGTGTCCGGCCCGCCAGTGAGTCCGGCCCGCCAGTGAACCCGGCCCGCCAGTGGGCCCGGCCCGCCAGTGGGCCCGATCAATCAGAAGGCCCCGACCACTGGATTTTATAGAGGTCCCGCCGCCTGTCCAGATAGTTGCGGACCGATCCTTCG
>Ga0210009_1001398_pt1 | contig 21011 bp, 20 predicted proteins | sample CryGeyCG2114_065_FD_185457 | JGI IMG/M metagenome (GOLD analysis project Ga0210009, IMG submission 185457) | Groundwater microbial communities from aquifer - Crystal Geyser CG12_big_fil_rev_8/21/14_0.65 (SPAdes) (version 2) | ecosystem: Environmental > Aquatic > Deep subsurface > Groundwater ... | reverse complement strand
AATAAAGATTCTCTGACCGGAGATTTGTCAGGATTTTATTTTTATAATCCTGATTTTAATCATGTTAATCCTGTCAAAAGTTTTAATTCGTGAAATTCGAGAAATTCGTGGTTATTATTATTTCGTATCTTCGTGCTTTCGTGGTAAGTGTTTTAAAAGGAAATTCCTATGCATTTAAATTACTTAATCTTTAATTCTATTTTTTGTGTTCATTCGTGTCAATTCGTGGTTAGATTATTTGTTCAATAAACTGTTTGATTCTTTTTAACCCTTCTTCTATATTGTCCAATGAGGTGGCGTAAGAAAACCTGAGGTAATTATCCGCTCCAAAGGCTTTCCCCGGAACTGCCGCCACCCTGGTTTCGGCAAGAAGGATTGCCGCGAGAGAAACAGAATCCGTGATTATCTTCCCTCTAAAACTCTTCCCTTTTAGTTTGGAGATATTGGCAAAAAGATAGAATGCCCCCCGGGGCTTTAAGCAGGAAATTTGTTTAATAGAATCCAATTTCTCCATTATAAAATCTCGTCTTCTGGCAAATTCGGCAACCATCTTCTCCGTTTCTTTTTGCGGACCTTTCAGAGCGGCAAGAGCCGCTTTCTGCGAGATAGAAGCAGGGTTAGAGGTGGAGTGACTCTGCAGAGTGTCCATTGCCTGAATAATCTCTTCTGCTCCGCCGGCATAGCCAATCCTCCAGCCGGTCATCGCGTAAGACTTGGAAACGCCATTAACGGTGATGGTTAATTTGTTAATCTCCTGCCCCAATGAAGCAAGACTGGTATGTTTTTGCCCATTGTAAATAATCTTTTCGTAAATCTCATCGGAGATACAATAAATTCCCGTCTTAACCAAAATTTCCCGGATTGGAAGTAATTCCTCTTTGCCATAGACCGCGCCGGTGGGGTTGGAAGGGGAATTAAGAATAAAAAGTTTTGTTTTCGGAGTAATGGCCCTTTTTAATTGCTCGGGGGTAATTTTAAAACCATTTTCCTGGTCCGTCTCAATGATTACCGGACTTGCTCCGGCTATTTTTATCATCTCCGGGTAACTTAACCAGTAAGGCGAAGGCAAAATCACCTCATCGCCTTCATCGCATAAACTAACAATAGCATTATAGATGGAATGCTTTGCTCCGCAGGAGACCAGAATCTCTTCCGGAGAATAATTCAAATGGTTATCATTTTTGAATTTCTCGGCGATTGCCTCTTTTAATTCCCTGGTTCCTGAGACCGGCGTATATTTGGTAAACCCTTCCTCAATAGCTTTTTCAGCGGCCTCTTTGATATAGGCAGGGGTGTCAAAATCCGGCTCCCCGGCTCCAAAGTCAATGACGTTAATCCCCTGCCCCTTCATTGCCTTTGCTTGAGCGCTAATGGCTAAAGTTAACGAAGTTTCAATTAAAGATATTCTTTTAGCGATAGACATTTATATTTTTTAGAGTTTCGCTTTCTTTATCCGCTTTTTCCAAAAACTAACCACTTTTTCGGTCTTTGAGGAAGCGGCGCCGATATATTTTGATGGATTCAAGATAATCTCTTGCTGAGCAGCAGTTAGTTTCTTCAGATAGACTTGCAGGTTTTTATCTTCCCTGGCCAGTTCCGAAAGAGATTTCCCGGTTCTCTCGCACTCCATCGTTAACTTCCGGACATACTCGTGGGCATCAGGATGACCAAAAGAGGCCAGGAGAATATAAAGGGGTTCGGCAATAAGAGTTTTCTCGCTTATTTTAAAATTTTCCTCCATCTTTTTTTTATTCACCCGCAAATTGCCGGAAATTCTACTTACTCTTTTAACACTTGAACAAAATGCGACCAGAAGTTCCGGGAAATATCTTTGCGAACAGGAATTGGTTAAATCTCTCTGATGTTCGGAAATCTGGTCGGAGTAGACGGTAACCATCCTGGGCATAAACGCCTTCCACATACTTTTCACATTCTCAAAATTTATCGGATTTCTCTTCTGGGGCATCGTGGAACTGCCGACCTGTTCTCCCCCAAATCTCTCGCCCACTTCAGCAATTTCAGTGCGTTGCAGATGCCTGAAATCATCGCAAAAATTAGCCAGAACTCCAAAAGCGGAAACCAAAGCATGGGCAAAATCTGCGGTTGGTTCCGGGGGGATGATTTGGGTAGAGATTAAAGCAGGACAAAGCCCTAATTCTTGCAGGATTTCTTTTTCGAATTTTTCCGGATGAGCAAAGAATAAAGAGGAGCTATTGTAAGCGCCTACCGCTCCCGAGAATTTGCCGACCAGATTATCGGCAGCCTCTTTAAGATATAAGATTCTTCCGCCCCAGCGATGGACGTATTGGCTGAGAGCAAATCCAAAGGTTATCGGCTCGGCGTGCTGGCCATGAGTTCGGCCAATCTGCAAGGTTTTCTTCTCCCGCAAAGCCAGCGCTATCCATTCCTCTTCCAGTTTGATCATCTCCGGCAAAATCACCTTGTTGGCCGCATCCTTGTATCTTAATACATTGGCTGTATCCACAATATCGCAGGAAGTAGCCAGGAGATGGACATAAGGTTTGGCTTGATCGGAAACCTTATTCCGGATACAGTTGACCAGGGCCCGAATATCGTGCTTGATTCTTTTTTCTTCCTGGTAAACTTCCTCCGGTTTTATGGCTCTGCTGGCTTGAATTATTTCCTGAGCAATTTTTTTGGTGGTAATGCCATATTTAGCCAACACCTTAACTAAAGCTGCCTCCACCCTGGCCTTGTACTTAACGAATGAATTTTCCGTCAAGTATGGTTTTAAATCCTCCACCGAGTATCGGTAATCGGTAGGAGAGAAAGAATCAAATTTTTTCTCCATTTTCTTCCTCAATTTTAACCACAGATTTCCACAAGATTTTTAACACGAATGCACACGAATAAAAAACTGACAGTGCAACTGTCATTGCGTGGCAATCCCTTACTTCTATGAAAAGATGAGATTGCCACGTCGCTAACGCTCCTCGCAACGACTTCGTCGGATTGCTTCGCTATCGCTCGCAATGACTTAATTCTTATTTCTACTGTTTCCATTCGTGTTAATTCGTGGTTACATTATTTTTTCCTGTAATTAGTCTGAGAGCGTAAAAATATTTTTCTTTAGTCTTCTGCGCTATTTCTTCGGGTAGTTGGGGAGCAGGGGGAGTTTTATCCCAGTTTAGTTTCTCCAGGTAATCGCGCACAAATTGTTTATCAAAACTGGGCTGAGTTTTACCCGGGATATATTTCTCCCTGGGCCAGAACCGCGATGAATCCGGAGTAAATAACTCGTCAATCAAGATAATTTTATCATCTGCTCTGCCAAACTCAAATTTCGTATCCGCAATAATGATGCCCCTGGAATCGGCATAAGCAGACGCTTTTTGGTAGAGGGCAAGGCTCTTTGATTTTATCTCGTCAAAAACTTTCTCGCCGACAATGTCTTTGGCTTGTTCTGCACTGACATTTTCATCGTGGCCCTTAATTGCCTTTATTGCGGGAGTAAAGATGGGTTCGGGCAATTGCCCGGATTCCTTTAAGCCAGAAGGCAATTTTATTCCGCAAACCGCGCCCTTTTCCTGATATTCCCTCCATCCGGAACCGGACAAATAACCTCTCACCACACACTCCAGGGGCAAAGGATTCGTTTTTCTAACCAGCAGACAGCGGCCTTCCAACAAATCCCGGTACCCTCTAAGTTCTTTAATTAGTGAGGCAATCTCTTCAAATTGATGGGCGATTAAATGATTAGCGATAATATTGCTGGTAAAATCAAACCAAAACACTGAAAGAGCGGTTAATATTTTGCCTTTATCGGGAATCCCATTGGGGAGCACCACATCAAAGGCAGAGATTCTATCCGTGGCGACCATCAAAAGTTTATCTCCGAAACTATATATCTCGCGAACCTTCCCTTTCTTAAAAAGTTTTGCGTTGGGCAACATCACCGATAGCAACGGTTCTTTTTTTATTAGCACACTCTTATTATACTATACTCCTGAAATAATGACAAACAAAAAGGAAATATGATATAATCTTGGAGAGAAAACATATTACACAGAAAAAACAATATTCACCACAGAGCCACAAAGGCACAGAGAAATTAATTGGACGCAGATTTTCGCAGATTTACAGGATTTAAAAACAATAAATTAGCCACGAATTAACACGAATTAAGAACTATAAATCTTATATTATTCTTTATTTCTATTTTTTCGTGTTCATTAGTGTTCATTCGTGGTTACATTGTTTTTCTCTGTGTTCTATTCTGCTTTTTGGCGGATATTCTTTAACAACAAAAGCAGAACTTAGCCCCCTCACCTCCATCCTCTCCCCTTGGGGAGAGGAAACATAGATGAGGGGGAACTTTGAAATTCCATACAATAAATTAATTGGACGCAGATTTTCGCAGATTTACAGGATTAAATTAAAGATGATACAAAAGTCACCCTGAGATTGAGATTCTTCGTTTCTCTCAGAATGACTTATTATGTTTTTTATCTGCGTAAATCTGCGTCCTGTTTAACAAAATGAAGCCAATTTTACAGGTAGCATTGGATTTTGTTGATTTACCCCGCGCGCTCAAAGTAGCCGCCGAGAGCGTCAGCGGAGGAGCAGACTGGATTGAAGCCGGCACTCCTCTGATTAAAAGTATTGGACTGGAGTCAGTCCGGGAATTAAGAAAGAGATTTCCCGGACACCAAATTGTTGCCGATATGAAGACGATGGACGTGGGCAGGCTTGAGGTGGAAACCGCGGCAAAAGCGGGAGCAAATATTGTTTGCGTTATAGCTATGGCTCCTGACGCCACAATTCGGGATGCGGTCAAAGCCGGGGAAAATTATGGAGCGAAAATTATGGTGGATTTTCTCGGATGCTCTTCCATCTTGAAACGCGCTCGGGAGATTGAAAAACTTGGCGCAGATTTTCTCGGAATCCACATCAGCATTGATGAACAGATGGAGGGGGAAATATCTTTTAACCAATTGAAGGAATTGCGCCTTAAAACTAATCTTCCGATTGCCGTCGCCGGGGGGATTAATTCGGAAACCGTGGTGGATGCGCTCAACGCCGGAGCCGATATTCTTATTGTCGGGGGAGCAATTACCAAAGAAGAAGATGCCCGGGAAGCCACCCGGAAAATTAAAAGAGCGATGCAGACAAAAACCAAAATTAAAACAAAACTCTATAAAAGAATCACTGAAAAAAACGCCAAAGATATTTTACTTTTGGTTTCTACCGCCAATATCTCCGATGCGATGCATCGGGAAGGAGCGTTAAAAGGGATTTCGCCGGTCTTCTCCGGAATAAAGATGGCGGGAAAAGCTTTTACGGTGAGGACCTATCCCGGGGATTGGGCTAAGCCGGTAGAAGCGGTTGATTTGGCAAAAAAAGGAGATGTTATTGTCGTTGACGCCGGAGGCGTCGGTCCCGCAGTCTGGGGGGAGTTGGCTACCAACAGTTGCCTGGCTAAGGGGATTGCCGGGGTAGTGATTGACGGGGCCATTCGGGACGCAGGAGAGATAAAAAAATTAAAATTTTCAGCTTTTTCCAAAATTATTACTCCAGCAGCGGGAGAGCCAAAGGGTTTTGGCGAATTGAACGTTCCGGTTAGACTGGGAGGAAGAAAAATTTTCCCGGGGGATTGGGTTGTCGGGGATGATGACGGAGTAGTGGTAATTCCCCAGAAAGAGGCCGCCGAAGTCGCCAATCGGGCAATGGATGTCCTGGAAAGAGAAAACAGGCTGCGCAAGGAAATCAAAGACGGCACCACTTTAAGCAAGATTACCGAACTTTTGAAGTGGGAAAAAAGATAAACCTGGAAATTTCCTATTGTAGTTGCAGAGTTTACTCTGCTATTGTTCCTAATGTAACAGGTAAGTTTTCCTGAAAAGATATAGCCACAGATGACAGTAGATTCCTGCTTCCGCAGGAATGACAAAGGGGTTTGTCATTGCGAAGGAGCGGTAGCGACTGTGGCAATCTCTCCTTGTTGTCATTTTCGAAGTGCCCCAATATTGTCATTCCCGATAGTATAGTAATCGGGAATCCATCTCTACAGTAGTGAAGTTCAGGGAGTATCAGAAAGAGATATTTCTGGATACGGAGAGATTAAATTAACGCAGGATTTATGGTGCGTATAAAGATGGTAGCCGCAACCTTCAGGTTGCGAAGAAATAAGTTTGAAATTCCATACAATGAATTATTTTGAGGAGATTTAGTGATAAAAAGGATAAAATTCACTAAAACAAAAATCATAATAGGAGTTTTGTTTTTAATTCTATTTGCAGTCAGCTATTTCCTTGTTTACTATTACCGGGATCTGATTTTTGGACCACCTGTTTTATTCAGAGAGGATGAAAACATAGAGATTAATCTCTATCCGAATAATTTTCAATCTGTATTCATTTTCACAAACGACGATATAAATAAATTAACTGAACCGGGTAAGGTAAAAAATGTGGTTGATATTCTCAATGAATACGGTGTTAAGGGAATTTTCTTTGTTATCCCCCATTATAAAGGTAGATATAGGTTGAGTAAGAATGATGAGCTAACAAAAGTTCTTCAAGAAATCACCGAAGATGGGCATGAAATAGCCCAACATGGACTAACTCATTGGGTGCCGAGAAAAAAGCCAAAGATTATTAATCTAGCAAAGGAATTTGCAGATTTGCCTTATGGAGAACAGAAAAGGCGAATCTATACGGGGAGAAAAATTCTTGAAGATGCTGGTTTTCAAGTAAATGGATTTAGAGCCCCTGCTTTCAGTGCAAACCAGCAGACATTAAAAATATTAGATGAACTTAATTTTTTATATGGTTCAAACGCGAGTATTTATCCCCCTCCTTTTATGATGGCAAACAGGAGATTTGCTGAATCTATCTATTACCCGTATCATCCAGAAGATTTAAATCTGATTGAATTCATTAGTCATGGAGATTTTTTTCGCACCCACTTTAACTCTAAAAACTTTATGATTATAAAAAACAGATTTGAAAAGACCCATAACAGAAGAGGAATTTTTATACTGTTATCCCATATAGAACCCCTGAATAATCCTCAAGGGTTAAACCTGCTAGACAGAAGTTTGAAATACATAACCACCAAAAATCTCTGGAAACCGAATTTAACAGAACTCACACTATGGTGGAAAGCAAGAGAACTGTTATGGGCGGAGTCCAGGATAGATAATTCTACGCTCAAAATCACCTTAGAGAAGGGGAGCGAACTTGAATTGAACGGTCTAACGATTAAAATCAAAGAGGGGATAGAAGCAGAAAAGTACCATGTCATTGATGATGAAGGCAATCTTATTAAAGAAGGAAAGATAAGTGAAAAGGTGGTGACGATAAATTATTGAATTTAGAAAATATAATAAGATAGACAGAGAGGCCATAAGAAGGATTTGTTGTGATACGGCCTTTATGGGCGAGCCAATGGAAAAGTTTTTTGATGGCCGCCAGATTTTAGCCGATTTCATCACTTCCTATTATACCGACTTTGAATCTGACCTTACCTTTGTAGCCGAAATTAACAAACAGGTAGTTGGTTATTTAACCGGCTGTAGGAGTCAGAAGAGGCAGAGAATGATATTTATGAACAAGATAATCCCCCCGGTATGCCTGAAATTCCTATTTAAAGGGCTTATCTTTAAATCTAAAACAAGAAAGTTTTGTCTGAACTGTTTTAAGTCAGTCCTAAAGGGTGAGTTTAATCATCCAGATTTTTCCAGAGATTATCCCGCTTCTTTCCATATAAATATTGATTATAAATTCAGGAGTTTAGGGATCGGGGGAGAACTGATCAAGAACTATTTAGAATGTCTGCATCAAAAAAGGATTAGGGGGGTTCACGTTACAACTATATCACAGAAAGCAAAAGAGTTTTTTAGAAAAATGGGATTTACGGTTTTGTATTACCGAAAAATTTCGTATTTGGACCATAAAAATTTATTCTTCATTATTCTTGGTAAAAAACTGCAGGGGAACAATACCCCGTCTGCTAACGCAGACACCCCTTTTAGAAAAAGGGGAATGACAGATTTGACAGGATAAGGTTTTTGTGTTATTTTTTATTACAGGAGGGACGCTGTGCGACGAGTAACGAGCACGAGATAGCGTCGGGTGCGAGATGTGAGCACCCTGACCGACGAGTGTAGTGTAAGCGAAAGGAGGAGAAGAAGTATGAGAGAAACCGTAACAATTAGTATCCCGGAAGAGATTAAGAAACAGCTTGATAAAATAACGGTTCAGGAAGGCACAACCCGCAGCAGTATCATCAGAGAATCGCTGCGGGACTATCTGTTTATTCGTCAATTTAGAGCTTTGCGTAAAAAGATGATAGAAAAAAGCCCTCGTGTCTACACTGACCAAGACATCTTTAACAATGTATCGTAATGAAGATAGTCTTTGATACGAACGTTCTGATTGCTGCCTTTATTTCTCATGGGGTCTGTAGTGAATTGTTTGAACACTGTATCCGCTGCCATAAAATCATAGCCTCAAAATTCATACTTACAGAATTCTCTGATAAATTGATCAGCAAGTTCAAATTCTCCAAGTATGAGGTGAGCAAAGCTACCCAATTGCTTCTCAGCCGGATAGTGATTATGACCCCTTTAAATCTGGAGAGAACTGTTTGCCGTGATCCAAAAGACAATTTTATTCTCGGTACTGCCCTAAAAGGCAAGTGCCGATGTATCATAAGCGGCAATAAGGACTTACTCATTTTGAAGAAATATAAGGGTATTGACATCATTTCTCCCCAAAATTTTTGGAACTATGAAGAAAGAGCGTAATCAAAAAGAAGGAGATGGGTTCTTGCTATGGTGAAAATAGTTAAAAAAGAAATATTGGCGGAAGGGATTAAGAGAATTATGCTGGCGGCTCCGGAGATTGCCAAGAAAGCAAGGCCGGGGCAATTTGTGGTTTTAAGGGTTGACGAGAAAGGAGAGAGAATTCCTCTTACCATTGCCGATAAAGATTTAGAGAAAGGAACTATCTCCTTAATCTTTCAGGAGGTTGGGAGGACCACGAAAAAATTAGGTCTTCTTGAGCCGGGAGAAGAGATTTTAGATTTAGTCGGACCCCTGGGAAAAGCAACCGAAATTAGATATTTTGGGAAGGTAGTTGCCATTGGCGGAGGAGTGGGAGCCGCAGTAGTTTATCCGATAGCTTGCGCCTTGAAGGAAGCAGGCAATAAAATTATTTCTATTCTCGGAGCAAAAAGCAAAGATTTTCTCATTTTGAGAAAAGAGACCGAAGGAATCAGCGATAAGTTTTTCGTTACTACCGATGACGGCTCCGCAGGGGAAAAAGGTTTTGTTTCTGATATTTTAAAAAAATTAATTGAGCAAAAAGAGGAAATAAATCTGGTGGTTACCGCCGGACCTCTGATAATGATGAAGGTAATTTGCCAGATTACCAAACCTATAGGCCTAAAAACAAGGGTAAGTTTAAATCCAATAATGGTTGATGGAACCGGGATGTGCGGCTCCTGCCGGGTAAAGATTGGGAATGAGTCAAAATTTGCTTGCGTTCATGGGCCCGAGTTTGACGGAGAAAAGATAGATTTTGACACCCTGATCGCCAGAAACCAACTCTTCTTAAAACAGGAACTTGCATTAAATAAGAATAATGTGATACAATATTAACGTCACAGAAAAAGCAACCACGAATTTCTCGAATTACACGAATTAAAGAGTAATAAGATAAAAGAATAGCTGTTTCAGATTTTAAAGTTCTTAATTAGATTACCCCGTATTTAATACGGGGTCGTCGTTAAAGTAGGTATTAAAAATGGCGATAGGTTTAGATTTAGAGACTGACAGTATTAAAGCGGCGGATATTTCCGGGAAAGATAAATCTTTAGATAATTATAAAATAATTCATCTTGACCTCGGGGAAGATTTAAAGACCAGATTAAAAAATGGCTTAAAAAAAATGTTCTCGGCTCACTTAGCCAATAAGCGGCTGGTAAATATCGGAGTAGGCGGACCTTCGGTTGTAGTAAGGTATCCGACGCTGCCGAAAATGCCCAGGGAGGAATTGGCCGGAGCAATGAAATTTGAACTGGAACAGCATATCCCTTTCAAGAAGGATGAAGTTGAATATGATTTTCAGGTCTTAGAGGAGTTTTCACCGGACAGCAAAACTATGAAAATTGCTTTAGCCGCGGTGAAGAAAGAATTGATTGAAGAGAAGATTAAAACAATAAGTGAGGCAGGATTAAAAATATCTACTATTGATACCAATTCTACCGCATTAATCAATGCTTTTACCAATAGCAATCCTGCCGGCAAAGGGGAGGCGGCGGCTTTGATTAATATTGGTTCGGAAATTAGCAATATTAATGTTCTTAAAGGGAAGGAACCTTTTCTCAGCCGGGACATCCAATTTGGTAGATTGACCATTATTGACCTCCTGGCCAAAGATAAAAATGATTGCTCTTTAAATGAAGCAAATAATTTGCTGCAAACAGAAGGCCAAAGAGAAGAAATTTTGGAGTTAGCCCGAGAGACCCTGGAATCTCTGATTAACGAAATCCGTCTTTCCTTTAGTTACTATGAAAGACAATTCGGGGAGACCATCAGCAAGATTTATCTTTCCGGGGGAATAACCGCTTTGCTCCAGTCATTTTTCCAGGAGCATTTGGGTGTTCCTGTTTTGTCCTGGAATCCAACGCTCAATCTAAAAGTCAATACTAATCTAAAAGATATAGAGGCAGATACCGGGAAATTGGCGGTGGCCATTGGCCTCGCTTTATGTGAATAAAGAAGTGAAACCACGAATTTCTCGAATTTCACGAATTATAGTAAATACTCACTGAACACCGTCGGATGGTAGTGTAGGGGCTTGTCCCCGTAGAGAGGACGCCCATAAAGGGCTACACTACCTCTCTAAGATAACGGTGTTTGCTGAATATATTTACGAATTATAAAAAGAATAGCTGTTTCAGATTTTAAAGTTCTTAATTAGATTAATTCGTGTAATTCGTGGTTAAAGTAGAAATTTATGATTAAATTAAATCTTTTACCCGCTCGATATAAGACCCAGAAGAGGAGAAAGGTTGCTCCGGAGAAGAAGACCGTCCTTCTTCTTTCAATGGGGGTGGGGGTTTTCTTGATTTTAACTCTTTCCGGTTTCAGTCTTTTCCAGCAGATTAAATTAAAAAAGGAGAGAGAGAGGTTAGCTAAAACAGAGGAGCAATTAAGAATCCTGGAGCCTCTTTATAAAGAAGTAACTTTGACGAAGAATGAAATTGATACGCTAAAACCGAAATTAGCGGTTATTGATAATCTGGTAGCCAGGCGACGATTCTGGTCAAAAAAAATGAATCAGGTCAGCTGGCTTTTACCGGAGAAGATTTGGCTTACCAACGTAGAGGTGCAAGAGAAAGAAGAAGTTGTGAACAAAAAAGTCGGCAATAAGGTAATATCCGAGAAGACCAGCAAAAGTTTTCTCATGATAAAAGGCTCGGCGGTTTCGCTTGAAGGGGAAGAAAGGTTGCAAGCAATTGCCAATTTTATGGCGACGCTGAAGGGGAATAAAAGATTCTTTGCGGATTACTTCGAAGATTTAAAATTTGTCAGTTGCAGCAGTCGGGAAATAGGTGATTTTGACGTGATGGACTTCATCTTTGAATTATCCCTGAAACAAAAATGAAAATTGAAAAAGAAAAATTACGATTTTTTCTCCCGTCTTTGATTTTATTTGTGCTGGCGATCTTTATTTTTTTCTTTTTGCTTCGACCGACCAATAAGCGATTAGCCGAGACTAAGAAAATATATCTGGAGAAAAAGGCAACATTATCGGAGATGAAAGGAAAGATTTCAAAATATCAGGAGTTGAAAAGGGAATTCGCTCTATTGAAAGAAAGAGCAGATTTTTATGAAAATTACCTGCCGCGTGAGGAGATGCTTCCATCCTTTTTTAATAAATTAACCGAGATTGCCGATAAAACCGGGGTTAAGTACAGCAGCCTGAAGCCAATGGAGGAAAAAAAGACGAAGGAAAAGGAGGGGGCAAGCGTTCTTTATGAAGAGACGGAATTTGAACTGCGGCTCATCTGCGGTTTCCACCAATTAGGATATTTTCTTAACGAATTGGAAAGGATGAATCGGTTTGTAGAAGTAAAAACGTTAAGAATGAATCCCGGAGAGGATATTTTTAACGAGAACGTAAGATTACTCATTTCCTTATATTTACTTAAAGAGCCACTTTTATGAAAAAGATTACACAGATTACAGCGTATCGGTCATTGCGAGCGAATGAAATGAGCGCGGCAATCTCGAGATTGCTTCGGCTTTGCCTCGCAATGACATTTCTTTTAATAAATGCAATAGCCTGCTTTGCAGAAACAGACTTTGTCTATAACAGTTATAATAAGCGGGACCCGTTTATTCCTCTGGTTAGCGAGAACAGCAAAGGAATTATCAATACCCGAGAAATACTATCCACAAAAATTTCTCTGCAGGCTATTCTCCGTTCCCGGGATAAATCTCTTGCTATTGTTAATGATACCGTGCTTTCGGTCGGAGAAAAAGTTCCGGGGACAAAAATTAAAATTACAAAAATTTCGGATGACAAAGTAATCTTTTTCTATAAATTTAACGAATATGAATTGCAGTTGAAGAAAAAATTTGTATTCAAACCAATAATTAAGGAGGGGAAGAAATGATTAAAAAAATCTTTTTGTCCATCATTTTGTTAGGGTTATTTTCCGGAATAACCTTTTCCCAGGTCACTAAGAATGAAGGGCCATTGATTGAGAGCATTAGTTTCGAGCAGACCGAATTAAAGGATGCCATTGATATGATTAGTTCCACCTGGGGTATAGATATTATCTATGATGAGGAAGTTAAAGGAAAAGTAGCACCTCCGATTAAATTGACTAATGTTTCCTGTGAAAAAGCATTAAAGATTATCCTTGATCTTTCCGGTTTTGCATACGAGTGGGAGGAAAATCTCATCAGGGTAAAGAAAAAGAGCAAAGCGCTCACGGCCGCAGTTGATGAGAAGGTTATTACCCAGATTTACATTTTCAAAAATGCCAAAGCCGAGGAAGTAGAAAAATCTTCTTCGTTAAAAGAACTTCTTACCGGGAGCGGTAAAATTACGGTGGACCAGAAACTCAATGCTTTAAGTATTACCGATATTGAAAGCAACGTAAACCGGGTGGTAATCTTTATCAAGAGATTGGATGAGGGGGAAAAGATTACCAAAGTTGTCCCTTTGAATTTTGCTAAAGCAGCCGACGTGGTCTCTTCCGGGATACTGCAAAAACTACTCAGTGAAAAAGGAGAGATTAAAACCGATGCCCGCACCAATAGTCTTGTTATCACCGACGGTGAAGCCAACATCAAAGAGATAGAGGAATTTGTCAAAAAAATTGATTTACCCACTCCCCAGGTGATGATTGAGGCAACAATTTTGGAGACAAACTCCAACTACACCAAGGATTTAGGGATTGACTGGCAATTCCAGAAAAAATTAGGAAAGGGAATTTCTGGAATTTCTTATGATGCGCATATGGCTTTGGGCGCGGGAGCTACCACCGGCGGCATATTCAAGTTAGGTACTCTTGCCGCAGACCAATTTGCCACTATTATCGAAGCATTAGAAACCAAGACCGATACTAAAATTCTCTCCAATCCCAGGATTGCCACGATAAATAATCAGGAGGCAATTATCAAGGTGGGAAAAAGCACCCCTGTTCTGATAACTACAGCCAGTGAAGGTGTTGCTTTCCAAAGTGTCCAATATATTGAGACCGGAGTAACCCTTACCGTTACTCCACAGATTACTCCTGATGATAATGTTACTCTGAAGATTCACCCGGTAGTGAGTGATTCATTGGGAATAGGCCCAGGAGGTGCTCCCATTCTCGCTACCTCAGAAGCAACCACCACCGTTTTAGTCAAGAGTGGTCAGACCGTGGTGATTGGCGGCTTGCTGAAAGAAACCAAACCGGTAACCACCACCAAGGTTCCTATTCTCGGGGATATCCCTATTATTGGCTGGCTCTTTAGAAAGAAAACAACCGGTACCGGTGAAGAAAAAAGGGATTTGATGATTTTTATTACCCCAAGAGTGGTTAAACAGTTGGAAAATCCCCCAAAAGATTAAACATTTTGATAATTCCTCTCGGACAAACCTCAACACACTTTCCGCAATTATTGCATTTTTCCGGGTTAATCTTAGCTAAAAAATTTTCTACTGTAATCGCTTCCGGTTCACAGACCTTGACACACTTCTGACAGCCGATACAGCCTACCAAACAGTTTTTTGCGGTGGCTGCTCCCTGGTCCTGAGAGTTACAGGCGACCAGGAATTTCCGAGAGCGAGGAAGAAGTTGGAGTAATCCTTTCGGACAGGTTTCCACGCATTTTCCGCAACCGGTGCATTTTTCCGGGTCAATAACCGGTAGCAAATTCTCATCCATTTTTATTGCTTCAAACGGGCAAGCGAGAGCGCAACTGCCTAATCCCAAACATCCATATTTACAGAGTAAATTGCCTTCCGCAATCAATACTGCCGCTTGGCAATCTTTAATCCCGCGATAGAGAAAACTTTTTTTGGCATTTTTCTCTCCTCCGGCGCAGAGAAGCCGGGCGACCTTTTTCTCTTTTAAACTTATTTCTTTTCCTATCGCCTTGGCAATCTTTCCGATTATCTCCGGCTTAGTTGCCGGACATCGGTCTGGTTCGGCTTCGCCTTTAACGATTGCCTCAGCTAAGGAAGAACATTTTCCGTAGCCACAAGCTCCGCAATTCAGCCCGGGCAAAAGATTGGCAATCTTTTCCACCAGAGGATTGAGTTCTATTTTTAATCTCTGGTGAGCCAGGGTTAAAAGAATGCCAAAGATTAAGCCTAACATCCCTAAAACAATGAGAGAAGGTATCATTATTTATTTTAACCACGAATTAACACGAATAAAAACTGACAGCGCATCTGTCATTGCGTGGCAATCCCTTACTTCTATGAAAAGATGAGATTGCCACGTCGCTAACGCTCCTCGCAACGACTTCGTCGGATTGCTTCACTATCGTTCGCAATGACTATTTTTTCGTGTTCATTAGTGTCCATTCGTGGTTACATTGTTTTTGTAATTTCTCGTAATAATTCTTCGGCCAATTTTCCTTCCTTTATTTTTCTGATGGGCTTGCCTTTTTTAAAAAGTAATCCTGCGTTCTTCCCCCCGGCAATACCGATATCCGCCCCTTTTGCTTCGCCAGGGCCGTTAACTGCACAGCCCATAATGGCAATTTTAAATGGGGAGTGGGGAGTGGGGAGTGGGGAGTAGATAAGTTTCTTTTTTACCTCTTTTACTATTTTAGGCAGGTTGATTGTGCATCTTCCGCAGGTGGGGCAGGAAATAATCTCCGGGTGAAAAAAACGAATACCCAAGCTCTGTAAAATCTCCTGAGCCACTTTTACCTCTGCTTCCGGAGATTCGGTCAAAGAAACCCGAATGGTATCCCCCAGCCCTTCTCTTAAAAGAATTCCAATGCCTAAGGAGGATTTTATAATTGCTTCTCTTCCGCTCCCGGCCTCGGTAATTCCCAGGTGAAAGGGGTAATTGCAGTCCTTGGCCATCATTCGGTAAGCGGAAACAGTACTTTCTACTTCCGGAGTTTTCAGGGAGATAATTATATCAAAGAATCCCGTATCCTCAAAGAATTTAAGCCAATCATTCACTGCGCTTACCAGAGAGAAAGCAATCCCCCTCTCCTCTATCCTCCCCCACCGTTTTGCTTCGCGAAACGAAGCAGTGGGGGGAGGAGATAGGTGGGGGTGTAAATCAATTGAGCCGGAATTTGCCCCAATCCTTAAGGGAATCCCTCTCTCCTTGGCTAAATGCGCAATTTCCTTTAACCCCTTCTTTTTCATATTGCCCGGATTTAACCTTACCTTATCGGCTCCGGCGGCAATAGCCTTTACCGCCAAAGAGGTATGAAACTGAATATCGGCAACCAGAGGAATCTTTACCGCTTTTTTAATCTTTTTTAGAGAGGAAACGTCTTCATCGCCAGTTATGGCCAGGCGAACTGCCTCACAACCACATTTCTCCAACCTTTTTATCTGGGAGAGGACTCTTTTCGTCGCGGAGGTCGGCACCTTAATCATAGATTGAATCAGTATTGGCGCATTCCCCCCAATAAAAAGATTTCCCAATCTTACCTTTCTTGTTTTTCGTCGCTTTATCATATTTTTCTTGCAGTATAGTAAAGCATAAGCAGAGCGAGCTCGACTTTATTCTCGGGAAGGCGCGAGATCTTCTCCCGCTGATGAAGAGGTTATCGTTAAATGAATAGGGAACTGACGCTTTTCTCCAGGTGGATGCATCTAATTGCCTCCCCCAGGAGAGAGGCAACGGAAAGAACCTCAATCCTTTTAAGCTGCTTTTCTTTGGTTAAAGGGAGAGTATCGGTAATGATAAGTTTCCTTAAGACCGACTGGGCAATATTTTCAATGCTTTTTCCGGAAAGCACTCCATGGGTGATACTGGCGTAGATATTCTTTGCCCCGTTTTCTTTTAGAACAGCCGCGGCTTCGCAGAGAGTCCTCCCGGTAGCAATAAGGTCATCAACGATAACTACGTTTCTCCCTTCAATCTCGCCGATAATATTCATCACCTCCACGCTATCCGGGGAATCCCTTCTTTTGTCCACCACAGCCAGGGAAGCGCGCAGTCTCTTGGCAAAGGCTCTTGCCGCTTTAATACCGCCTACGTCGGGAGCAACTACTACCAAATTGGAAAGACCGAGTTGCTGGAAATATTTAATCAAAACCGGAGCCGCAAAAAGATGGTCTACCGGAATGTCAAAGAATCCCTGAATTTGAGGGGAGTGGAGATCCATCGTTAAAACACGGTTTGCTCCTGCGGCGGTAATCAAATTAGCTACCAGTTTAGCGGTAATCGGCACTCTCGGCTGGTCTTTCCAATCTTGCCGGGCGTAACCGTAATAAGGCAATACCGCGGTGATTCTTCTTGCGGAAGCGCGTCGGCAAGCGTCAATCATTACCAGAAATTCCATCAGGCTTTCATTTACCGGGGAGGATATGGACTGGAGAATAAAAACATCTTGGCCTCTCACATTTTCCCCAATCTTTACGGAAACCTCTCCATCGGGAAACCGCCTTACTTTTATTTTACCTGAAGGAATTTTTAAATAACGGCATATTTTTTTGGTTAATTGAGGGTTGCTATTGCCGGCAAAAATTTTACATTGATTCATTTTTTTCCTCCAATACTACTGGCGGATTCGATTCGTCCACCAATACTACTGGGCGGAGGCGAACCTTCCCTTTAAAATTTTTTCTGCTCTGATTAGGTCTTCTTTGTTATTAATCCCTAAAACTTCATCAGGATTATCGGTCCGGAAGGAACTAATTTTGCCTCCGGATTTTTTAAGGATTCTAACCGCGTCGGTAAGGTAATATTCCTTCTTGATATTATCGGGCTTAATTTCGGAAAGGGCAGTAAAAAGCGGTCCTTTCCGAAAGACGTAAACGCCGGTATTAATCTCTTTAATCAAACGCTCTTTTGAAGAAGCATCCGCCTCCTCAATAATTCCTTCAACTGAAGTGTCTCCATTTCTTAAAATCCTTCCGTAACCGGTAGGATCCGGAAAATTTGCGGTAAGAATTGTTCCGGCCGCTTCCTCCTCCCGATGGGTAGCGATAAGATTCTTTAAGGTGGAAAGCGTTAGAAGAGGCGCATCGCCGCAAAGTACTAAAATATCATCCTGATAGGAAGAAAGAAAAGGCTCTACTTGACGAACCGCATGTCCGGTACCTAAAAGTTGTTCTTGCTTAACAAACTCCACCTTTTCCCCGGTTAATTCTTCTTCTACCTCATTTCCCTGATAACCGATAATCACGATTATTCTAGTTAAATTTAGTTTTTTTAACCTGGATATGATGTAGAAGAGCATTGACCTACCCTTCAGTTGCTTAAGGACTTTCTGCCCATCGGAATTCATCCTGGTTCCAAGACCCGCCGCCAGGACAATCGCAATTAGTCCATCCATCATTCTTTTCTCCAAAGGCGAGGAAGTTTCCTGAAGCGTGCCTTGTTAGCGACGAACGGGCACGGTGTCCCATAGGGACGAGTGAGGAGCAACGAGAGTGCAGATTCCCTCGCTGGGGGAATCAAACGTGCCGCTGAAGGAAACTTCCGAGCCTATCTGCCCGGCGAGGGCTCGAACCTCGGTTCTCGGCTCCAAAGGCCGGTGTGTTACCATTACACCACCGGGCAAAATACTTCAATTTCACCACAGAGACTCAAAGTCCCAAAGGACACAAAATTATTTATTAATAACATATTTCTTTGTGTCTCTGTGCCTTTGTGGTGAATACTATTTTTATTTTTCGCTTGGTTTCACCCTTGGTGTTGGATTTGCTTTTTCCTTTTCGTAAGCCTCCAGGACCATTTTCTGGAGGTAGTTTCTAAATTCGGTGGTAATCGGATGCGCTAAATCACGGTGTTCATCGCCAGAATTTGTACCTTCACCCGAAGGAACCACCGGTTCCAGTTGCTGCCCGCACTGATTGCAAAACTTAGCCCGCAGAGAATTTTTTGCCCTGCATTTTGGACAGGGTTTCTCCACTTTCCTGCTGGGCATTGCCACAAAAAGCCCGTTTCTGCCTTCAATAACCCGAAGGTCCTTCACTACAAAACTATTATCAAAAGTTACTGAAGTATATGCTCTTAACCGACTATTCGCTTTCTCCATAAGGGTAATTCTTGTTTCCGTAATCTCCATCCTTTATTCCTCCTTGCTTCTAACCACAAATACTTTTCCTTTTGTCAGCCGGGAAGCAATTTTTGCGGCATCTTTGCTATCTTTAGCAATCCCAAAAAGAGAGCCTCCACTTCCCGACATCAAAGCGCCTAAAACCCCGCTCTTTTTGAGACATTCCTTATAATCTCCAATCTCTGGATAGTTCCCTAAGCTCACCTCCTCCAATCGGTTAAAAAGATACCTTCCAATTTTGTCCAAATCACCTTTTTCAAGAGCAGACAATATTTTAATGCTATTTTTTCTCTTCGTCAAATCCAAAGAAGATAATTGCCGATAAACATCTCCGGTGGAAATTTTAATTTCGGGAACTATAATTACGTACCAGATTTCAGGAAAAGGGGAGAGAGGGAAAAGTATTTCTCCTCTTCCCCTGGCCAGGCATCTCCCTTTTTTAATAAAGAAAGGCACATCGGAGCCTAATTTTGCGGCCAAGCCAAGCAATTTCTCCGAAGGAAGATTTATTCTCCAGAGTTTATTCAGCCCAAGTAAAACCGTAGCCGCATTACTGCTTCCTCCGCCAAGACCGCTGGAGAGAGAAATATGCTTCTCAATTTTAATCTCTACACCCCGGTTTATCTTAAACTCTGATTTTAAAAGGAGAGCGGCTTGATAAGCAAGATTCTTTTCTTGGGGAAGGTCTGTCCAATCCATCGGAGTCGAGCCTTTTATTAAAGAAACCTTTATTCGTCCGGGGTTCTCTTTTAAGGTAATCAAGTCATAGAGACTCACCGTATCCAGAATTGACTCAAGATTATGGTAACCATCCTCTCTTTTTCCGGTTACTTCCAGGAAGAGATTAACCTTTGCCGGGGAGCGCAGGGAGAGAATCCTCATTTTGAGGTAGGCCTGGCAATTTTTACCATCGCGGGACGAATAATCTTGTTTTTCAAAAGATAACCGGAGCGCAATTCCTCCACAATTTCGTTTTCCCGGTGTTTCTGGGAATCAATAGTCTCCACCGCCTCGTGCTTGAGAGGATCAAAGAGTTTCCCCAGCACTTTTTGCCGTTGCAAGCCTTCTGAGGCAAGGATGGCTAAAATATCTCTCTGGATGAGAGAGAATCCTTTCCATAAAGTTTCGGACTCCATATTTTTTTGTCGGAGAACGTTTTCTAAAGCATCAAGGACCGGCAAAAATTTTACGAGAAGTTCTTTTTGGCTAAATTCTAAAAACTGCTGTCTTTCCTTTTCCTGGCGCTTTCGGAAATTATCAAATTCGGCAGATAGCCGGAGCAATTGCTCATAATATTCCCTGGTCTTTTCTACTCCTTTCCTCAACGCTTCCAGGTCCTTGCTTTTAAGACGAACAATCCTTTCCTTCATCATTTTTTTATTCTTTTCCCCTACTTTACTATTCTTATTCTATTTAAGGGCCAATAGACAAATAGAGGTTTGCCTACCAGATTTTTCTTAGGCACAAATCCCCAATAACGGCTATCCTTGGAATTAGCGCTATTATCCCCTAATACGTAGTAACAATTTTCAGGAACCTTTGCCGGGAATTCCGCCCCATACAACCCGCTATTATAGTAGTAACGATTTTCAATTAAAGTATTTTTCACCGGTTTGCCATCAATAAAGATTTTCCCATCCATAATCTTTACCTCTTCTCCCTGTAAAGCAATCAATCTTTTAACAAAATCCTTGCGTGGATTAAGAGGATATTTAAAGATGACAATCTCGCCTCTTTCCGGCTCCCGGAACTTATAGACAAGCTTATTGGCCAATAATCGGTCCCCTACCTTTAAGGTGGGGAACATTGAGGAACTTGGTATCTTAAACGCCTGGACGAAGAACGTCCTGATGAACATTGCCAGAAGAAAGGCAATGAAAAGCGACTTTATGTTTTCAACAATAATCTTTTTCTTATTAATCATTTTGTAATTGTAGTGGCAAAGCTTGCTTTGCTGATGTAGTGGCAAAGCTTGCTCTGCTGATGTAGTTGCAGAGCTTGCTCTGCTGATGTAGTTGCAGAGCTTGCTCTGCTTATGTAGTCGCAGAGTTTACTCTGCTATTGTAGTGGTCAACCTTGGTTGACCGACGAGCCCCGTTAGAGATGAATCTCTAATCGGGGCGAGCAAGCTTGTCCACTACAGTTCGTTACCTGTGGTGCACTAATTCATCCGACCCGAAGCCACTCTCGCAGAATTCCCCCTTATACTAGTATATACAAAGATAAAGGAAATAACAATTCCAGCAATTCCTTAGAGTTTATTTTTGCTTTCTGTTCC
>Ga0210009_1001397_pt1 | contig 21014 bp, 12 predicted proteins | sample CryGeyCG2114_065_FD_185457 | JGI IMG/M metagenome (GOLD analysis project Ga0210009, IMG submission 185457) | Groundwater microbial communities from aquifer - Crystal Geyser CG12_big_fil_rev_8/21/14_0.65 (SPAdes) (version 2) | ecosystem: Environmental > Aquatic > Deep subsurface > Groundwater ... | reverse complement strand
CCGGGACGCCCAGACCAAGAAAGGTATCTACTCGGACGACTTCTCGAACACCGCCCAGTCGGACATCTACCACGCCGAATGGGACGCCCGGGTCAACGAGATCGCCCGCTTCGTCGCGCCGGACCGCATTCCGCACTCCACCGTGCTCTCGGTCGATCAGGCGGGCAGCAACGCGAGCTTCTTCGGCAGCCTGGCGCTGCTGCCGGGCAACGAGACCGTGCTCGTTGAACAGAACGACTGGTCCGAGGAGCGCAACATCAACCCCTACGCCGTGTTCGACAAGCCCCCGGCCATGCTGCAGATCACGCCCAACCTCGGACGGCGCGGCCAAACCGGGATCGCCGTCACCGGCATCAACTTCACCCCGAGCAAATCCGGCATCGTGCTGCGCTGCGACGGCCAGGTGATGGCCAGCAACCTGATCAGCGACGAGGCCGGTCGGGTCAGCGCCTCCTTCACCATCCCGACCAACGCCCGCAACGGCAACCGCATCGTGGAGATGGCCGACGGCGTCTACTCGGCCCGGGCCAGCCTGCAGATCAACGATCCGCTGGTCATCACCCGCATCGAGCGCATCATCGAGAACCGCATCATCCGCGTGCCCGTGGTACAGGTGGTCTGGCGCACCCAGACCATCTTCGTGCCCCGCGATCCGCTGGCCCAGACCTTCAGCTTCACCCAAAACCAGGTGATCTCCAGCATCGGACTGCAGTTCACCGCCAGGGACCCGAGCATCCCGGTCACGGTGCAGATTCGCGGCGTCACCACCGGTCTGCCCAACGGCGTGGTGTTCGCCGAGAAAGTGCTGGCCCCGAACGAGATCAGCCTGAGCGGCGAGACCCGCATTCGCTTCGACGACCCGTTCTACGCCGAGGCCAACACCAGCTATTCCGTGGTGCTGCTGACCAACAGCACCAATTACAAGGTCCGCACCGCCACCCTGGGCAAGATGGGCCGCTGGGGCATCATCACCCGCCAGACCTATATGGAGGGCGTGCTGCTGGAGAGCTCCAACGCCGAGACCTGGACGCCGCTCAACGGCTCCGACCTGGCGATGAAGATCTACGGCTACAACTTCCAGTCCGAGGGGATGATCCGCTTCCAGCCGATCACCGGCGTGCAGTTCTCCGACATCAACCTCGACGAATACTCGGCCATCCCCCAGGGCACCGGCCTCGACTGGGAATACTCCACCGACGGCGGCGTGACCTGGGACGCCATGGTTCCCGCCGAGGAGGAACGGCTGCCCAACCTCGCCACCCGGGTCCAGATCCGCGTGCGCCTGAGCAGCTCGCTTGCCAACGACACCCCGGCCATCAACTTCCGGGACGTCAACCTGGTGGGCTACCTCAACAAGACCACCGGGGCCTACCTGACCCGCGAGAACAAGCTGACCCAGGGGGTGGAATCGACCAAGGCCTATGTACAGATGCAGATCCCCAGCGGCACCACCCTGCAATGGTTCGCCAGCAACGACGGCGGTCTGACCTGGGAGGCGATGACCATCCAGGACACCCGGCCCATCGACGAGAACTGGACCGAGTACACCCTGGTGCGCACCTTCACCGACAACACCGGCAACAAGGTCCGTTACAAGGCTGAGATGACCGGCACGCCGCTGATCTACCCGCGCATCCATTCGCTGGGCGCGACCCTGAGCTAAGGAGGCACGGCCATGATCGTTCGACGCAAAGGCGGCCTGACCGAGTTCATTCCCTCGCCGCAGGAGAAGCGCGACGGGCTGATCCGCGACCACGCCCTGGGCCTGCTGGAGAATCTGCACCAGCGCCTGGCGCGGCTGGAACGGGCGTCAAAGCTCCCGGCCGCCGAAGCGGAGGCCTTCACAGCGCTGCTGGCGCGGATGCGGGCCGACGAGTCGCGCAACCTCGAGCTGCACGCCAGCCTGATCACCTCTGATTCCGCCTCCGGCTGACCGGCTTACTGCCACCGCCAACCCAGAAACCCCGGATACGGCCAGCCCGTTCCGGGGTTTCTGCCGCCTGTGCGCCGCCCAATCCGACCAAGTTCGCAAGTTATTGAAAATAAACGTGTTAAATGTCGGCTTCGGCTGTTCTTCTACTTGATTTGTGTCCGGAAAGAAGCATTCATTCATGGTGTAAGCAGAGGCTAAAAAGCCTTGCCAGACAACGACTTAGAAGCGCCATGAACGACGGAGGCACGCATGAACCTGAAAGAGATCCACTACGGGATCGAGATCGAGACCGTAAAACGCACCCGGGAGCAGATCGCCTGGGCCATCCACTCGGTGGTGGGCGGCACGGTCCGCCATGTCGGCATCCCCAGCAGCTATGACCCCTGGGAGGTCGAGGACCTACGCGGCCGCGTCTGGAAGGTGGTGGGGGACGCGTCCCTGACCAGCGTCCCGGCCCATCTGCGGGCCGAGGTGGTCAGCCCGGTGCTCGGCTACGACGACATCCCGCAACTGCAGGAGGTGGTTCGGGCCATCCGCCGCGCCGGAGGCAAGATCAACAGCCAGTGCGGCATCCACATCCATATCGACGCCGCGCCCTTCGACGGCAGGCACCTGGGGAACCTGGCCAAGATCATCTACAAGCAAGAGCCGCTGATTCTCCACGCCCTCGGCATCAGCCGCGACCGGCTCAACCGCTACACCCGGCCGGTCAGCGACGAGCTGATCCAACGCATCGAACAGCATCGCCCTCGCACCAAGGACCAGCTCAACCGCATCTGGTACGGCTACCACAACCGCCAGCCTCAGCACTACGACAACAGCCGCTACCACGGGGTCAACCTGCACAACGTCTGGTACCGGGGCACGGTGGAGTTCCGCTGGTTCGAGGCGACCCTCCACGCGGGGCGGATCAAGGCCTACCTGCAGTTCTGCCTCGCCGTCGCCGCCAAGGCGCTCAATGGCCGGGCCGCCTCCAGCCGCAAGCGGGACTTCGCCCCCCAGAGCGCCAAGTACGACTTCCGGGTCTTCCTGCTCCATCTCGGCCTGATCGGCGACGAGTTCAAGACCGCCCGCAAGCATCTGATGGCCAACATGCCCGGTGATGCCGCCTTCAAGAATGGACGGCCCAAACCGGAGGACGTCCAGCCGGACGAAACCGAAACCACCACTCTCACCAACGAGGCCGGGCAAGTTCCCGGCCTCACTGTTTAAGGAGGTGCCCCATGAAGATTCTGATTCGCTCCACCACGCTGGACGGCGAACCGATCCCCGGCAGCGGGGAAACCATCCAGGCCTCTGACTGCCTCGAAGTTGTCGAGCTAATGCGCGGCCAGACGCCGTTCACCGCCAGCCGAGCGCCCCGGGACTTCATGACCGAGGTGCTCTCCGGCATCGAAGGCGGGCCGATCCAGCCTCTGCCGGAAGACGCCGCCGCTGCGGCCGCCGAGTTTCTCACCCGTCTGGCCCGGCACGGACTGATCGAGTTCCTGCCCGACGACAAGGCCAGCGATCCCTGGCCGGAACGATTCCTCGAAGCACTGGAGACGGTGCGGCTCTCCGGGCGCACCAACATGCTCGACCACCCGGAGGTGACCCGGCTGACCGCCGAGATGGGCTACCCGGAGGTGGCCGAGTGGCTGACCGACCACCGGCGGGAATACGCGGCCTTCGTTCTCGAAGGGACGAGACCGCCCGGCAAGAACTTCGGCGGCAAGGAGGACCCGGCTCCATGTGTGGACAAGTAGGCATCATCTTCGGCCGCAAGCGCAGACGGCCAGACGAGCGGGATTACCTGCGCGAGGTCTTCATCCGCATGCTGCTGCACAGCGAGGAACGCGGCCCGCACGCCTCCGGTCTGGCCTGGCTCAAGACCGACGGTAGTCACCGCATCTTCAAGCGGCCGATGCGGGCGCACGATCTGGTGTACGAAAAACCGTTCCAGGAGCTGCTCGGGCAGGTCGACAACGAGACCACCATCCTCATGGGCCACACCCGCTGGCGCACCCGGGGCAACGAGTTCAACAACCGCAACAACCATCCCATCCGGGCCGGGATCGTCATCGGCACCCACAACGGCACCATCTACAACGCCGATTATCTGTTCCGCCGTCTTGGGCTGCCGCGCTACGCCGAGGTGGACAGTGAGCTGATCTTCCGCCTGGCCGACCGCTTCGCGCCCGAAGGCCTGATCGACCAGGAGGGTCTGAAGAAGGCGCTCGCCCTCTGTCGCGGCCAGATGAGCGCCGTGCTGGCATCAAAGCTCAACCCCGGCACCATCACCGTGCTCAAGGGCAACAAGCCGCTCTGCCTGCGCATCCACCGCCAGCACCGGGTGGTGCTCTACGCCTCGGAGCCCGCCTTCATCGACTTTGCCGTGGACAACGAGAAGGGCTGGCGCGAGCTGGAGGTGCCGCCCATGACCATGCTCACCATCCGCCACGAGGATGTGCGGGCCATCGACAACAGCGAATTCCGCTTCATCCCCCAGGAGCGCAAAGGGACACTGCCCAAAGGAGTGAATGCATGAACATTGGAGAATCCTCGAAGCTGAACACAAACCCGGAAGACACTCCCGAGACCATCCTCCGGCTCTTCGTCTACGGCACCTTGAAACGGGGCTACTGGAACCATCAACGCTTCTGCACCCAGGCCCGCAGCATCGAACCGGCCGTGGTTTGGGGCAGGCTCTACCACCTCCACGCCGGGTTCCCGGCCATCGAGGTGCCGGAAGGTCTGATCCTGGCCCGGGGCAGCTCCGATCCACTGGCCGACGCCCGCAGGCAGCAGGAAAGCGGCACGCCGCGCTTCGGCCGCCCGACCGGCGACTGGGATCTGATCCATGGGGAACTGGTGACCTTCACCGACCCACAACGCGACCTGCCGCCCATCGACCGGCTGGAAGGCTTCCGGCCCGGTGGGCACAGCATGTACCAGCGGGTGATGGTGGCGGTGCTGTGCGGGCGCACCTCGATTCCAGCCTGGACCTATTGGATGCCATGCCCGTCTCACAGCGTGAGAGTCGCTAATGGCAACTGGGAGCGCTTTTGAGCTGCTGTCTGCGGCTTTTTGCGGCTGAAAGCGGTTGACAATCGGCTCCAGGAAATGTAATTTAAGAGCCTGTTAAGTTGGGATTATTGTGCTCGACGACCAGGCTTCCGCCGCTGGCGGATATGACGAAAAAGCGAAAGCGTCCGACAGGAGCTGAAAGAAATGGCCGAGATTGAAGACCGCTGGTTATCGGTGGACGAGATATGCAAATACCTCGGGGTCAGCAGTGACACCGTGTATCGCTGGATCGACCGGTTCGGTATGCCAGCGCATCGTATGGGCCGACTCTGGAAGTTCAAGAAGGATCAGGTCGACGCCTGGGTCGAGGCCGGTGGCGCGTCCGCCGACTCGTCCAAGGAAGATGTAGGCAAGGATTCGAAAAAATGAAAAACGGAACACAGGCTAAAATCGGAGCGACGCCAGGCCGGAAGGTCTATGCCGTCGACTTGTTCTGCGGGGCGGGTGGACTGACACATGGCCTCGTGAAGGCCGGTGTCGATGTCCGCCTGGGCGTGGACATCGATCCGGCTTGTGAACACCCCTACGTCGCCAACAACAACGCCAGGTTCCTCCTCAAATCAGTGGAGGAGCTGGAAGCCAGCGAGCTGGAGCGCCACTACAGAAAGAACGGGATCAAACTCCTCGCCGGTTGCGCTCCGTGCCAGACTTTTTCCACCTACAACCAGAAGGCGACGGAATCCGACAAACGCTGGTGGCTCCTGCTGCAGTTTTCGCGACTCGTGGACGAACTGTCACCGGATCTTGTGACCATGGAGAACGTTCCGCGACTGATAGAACAGAACGTTTTCGACGAGTTCGTGGCCAACCTCGAAGGCAATGGGTACTCGGTCGCATACCGGGTCGTCAATTGCGCCGAATACGGCGTCCCCCAACAGCGCAACCGTCTGGTGTTGCTGGCATCCAAGCTCGGGCCGATCTCACTTCTGACTCCCGAGCAGTTCGGCAAGAGGCCGAGAACCGTCAAGGAGGCTATCGGCAACCTGCCTCCTCTATCGGCCGGAACGAGCCACCCGAAAGACCCTCTGCACCAGTGCTCCGCTCTTTCCGAAATCAATATGCGCCGCATAAAGGCTTCCAGGCCCGGGGGGACATGGCGTGACTGGCCCAGGGAGTTGGTGGCCGACTGCCACAAGAAATCTTCCGGAAAGACCTATCCCAGCGTCTATGGACGCATGACCTGGGACGATCCCGCCCCGACGATGACGACTCAGTTCTTCGGGTTCGGTAACGGACGTTTCGGCCACCCGGAGCAAGACAGGGCGATTTCACTCAGAGAAGGCGCGATCCTGCAGAGTTTCCCACCGGATTACGAGTTCACTCGACCGGGAGAACAGGTCTGCCAGAAGTCCATCGGCAGGCTGATCGGCAACGCTGTTCCCGTCACCCTCGGAGAGGTCATTGGGGCCAGCTTGCTGTCGCACGTATCGGAAGCGACCAAAAGAGCGTATCGGTCGAGACGGAGGAGCCGGTCACAATGACATCAATCAACGTAAGTTCGGCGAACGGTGTCGTTCGTTTCGGTGCCGTTCCCGAGCCCGGTCAACTCGTCGAAGTCCGACGTCGTCAATGGGTGGTCACCGATGTTTCCAGTGGAGCCTTGTCACCGGCGAGCAACGGTGACCAACACCTCGTCGGCCTGTCATCCCTGGACGAAGATTCCATGGGCGAAGAGATCCAGGTCGTCTGGCAGATGGAGGCCGGAGCCCAGGTCCTGGAAAAGGCGGGTTTGCCGTCGATCACCGGCTGGGACAGCAACGACCGCCTGGAAGCCTTTCTTGACGCCGTTCGCTGGGGAGCCGTCACCAACGCGGATCGTTCTTTTCTGCAATCGCCTTTCCGGAGCGGGATAACCATCGAGGACTATCAGCTCGATCCGTTGGTTCGAGCCGTCGAGATGGCCCGCGTCAATCTCCTCATCGCGGACGATGTCGGCTTGGGTAAAACGATCGAGGCGGGACTGGTCATCCAAGAGCTGCTCGTCCGTCATCGCGCCAGGACCGTGTTCGTCGTTTGCCCCGCCAGCCTGCAGGTCAAATGGCAGACCGAGATGCAGGAGAAATTCGGCCTCGAGTTTCGGATCGTCGACACCGAGTACGTCAAGCGCCTCCGTCGCGAACGCGGTATCCACGTGAATCCCTGGACGTCCTATCCACGTCTGGTCACTTCGATGGACTGGATGAAGAGCGGCGAGGGTTTCCGGTTGTTGAAGGACGTACTCCCTCCTCACATTACCTATCCGCGAAAATTCGACATTCTGGTCGTCGATGAGGCGCACAACGTCGCACCGGCGTCGGCATCCATGTATGCCCTGGAAAGTCAGAGAACGCGGCTGATCCGCTCACTCGCTCCACACTTCACCCATCGGCTGTTTTTGAGCGCCACACCCCACAACGGATACCAGGAGTCCTTCACCTCGTTGCTGGAGTTGCTGGACGATCAGCGGTTCGCCAGGACGGTGATGCCGGACGAGAAACAACTCCACCGCGTCATGGTTCGCCGACTGAAGAGCGACATCGTCGACGCGAACGGCAAGCCGGTGTTTCCGGCGCGTAAGCTCGAAGGTCTCGAAATCGACTATTCGGAGGAAGAGCGGCAGATCCACGCCTTGCTCGGAGAGTACACGGCCGACCGTTCGAAGAGCGTCAAAGGCACGCGCTTCGAATATGGAACCGATTTCGTTCACATGCTTCTCAAGAAGCGCCTCTTTTCCTCGCCCATGGCTTTCGCGCTCACGCTGGCGAAACATCGGGACACTCTCGAGCGCGGCAAGCCAAAAGGCGATCGCGACACCATGGACGATCGCATTCTGCGCAAGGCGATCCTGAAAACCGAAGAGGAGTATTCGGACGATTCGCTGGTGGAAGAAGCCCAGCACGAAGCGGTCGAGGTGGTAGGCGAACTCGCGCCACCGTTGTCACGAGAGCAGAAAGATATGCTCGACCGTCTCACCGCATGGTCTGAGAAAGCACGCAACCGCGTCGACTCGAAAGCCAGGGCCATTCTCGACTGGCTCGAGAGCCATCTGAAGACCGATGGTCGGTGGAACGGAAAGCGAGTGATTCTGTTCACCGAATACCGGGCCACCCATTCGTGGCTCCATCAGATTCTCACTACCAACGGCTACGGCGGCGATCGCCTGATGTACCTTCATGGAAGCATGCTGCCGGACGAGCGCGAATCGGTCAAAGCCGCGTTCCAGGCGCATCCGGACATTTCACCGGTTCGCATCCTGCTCGCGACCGACGCGGCCTCGGAAGGTATCGACCTCCAGAACCACTGTAACTACCTCATCCATGTCGAGATTCCGTGGAATCCGAACGTCATGGAGCAGCGCAACGGCCGTATCGACCGTCACGGGCAGAAGGAAGACGCCGTCTTCATCTGGCATCCGGTGGGGAAAGGCTTTTCCGCGAGAGCCGCAGACAGATCCGTCAAACCCGGCGATGTCGCTGGAGATCACGAGTATCTGATGCGTGCCGTCCTCAAGATCGACACGATCCGGGAGGACCTCGGCAGCGTCGGACCGGTCATCGCTCGGCAGATCGAAGAAGCCATGCTCGGCAGGCGTAGCGGCCTGGATACCGCCTCGGCGGAAGCCAAGGCCGCCAAGGCGAGGAAGTTCGTCACGGCGGAAAAACGTCTTCAGGAGCGCATCGCCCGCCTGCACGAGAGACTCATGGAAGCGAAGAACGATTTCCATCTGTCGCCCGAGCACATTTCGCGTGCGGTCGAGGTCGCTTTGGATCTGGCGGAAAAGCCATCGCTAAAACCTACCGGATCGACCCACGGCGAAAAGGAAAGCGTTTTCGAAGTGCCCGTCCTGCCCGGCTCCTGGGGCAGAGCAACAGTCGGACTGGAACATCCCCATACCGGCGTTCGCCGCCCGATCACCTTCGATCACGATGTCGCCAAAGGTAGAGACGATGTCGTCCTGGCCCATCTCAACCACCGGTTGGTGCAGATGTGTCTGCGCTTGCTTCGGGAGGAGATCTGGAAGCTCGACGACGTCAAACGACTTCACCGCGTGGCGGTCCGAACCGTGCCCGACAGTGAATTGCGAGTCCCTGCGGTGGCGGTCTGGTCGCGTTTGGTGATCACCGGCGGAGACCACCATCGCCTTCACGAAGAGCTGACCCTCGCCGGTGGCGAACTCGAACACAAACGGTTCGCCCGGATCTCCCAGGTCGGCAAACTGGAAGCTCTGGTTGCCCAAGGTTCGCCTATCGAACCCGACCAGGCGCTGTTCGACGTTCTGAAGGACAGGTTCGAGCGCCACGAAGACGCTCTCATGGCCGCCGTCGAAGCGAGATCCAGGGACCGCTTGAAGTTTCTCGAAAACACTCTCGACAGGCGCATGAAAAGCGAAATCGCCGACGTTCGAACGGTTCTGGACGAACTCGAGGCCAGCATCCGCAAGGAGCTGAAGTCGGATCGCCAAGGTGGCCAGCTCTATCTTCCCGGGTTCTCGCCCGAGGAGATGGCGCAAGTGAAGAAAGACGTCCATGCCCTCGAAGCCCGTTTGGCTCGGATTCCGGAAGAGCGGGAAGAAGAAAAGGCCGCGATCGAAAAACACTACGCCAACCCGGTAGATCGAACGTTCCCGGTGGCCGTCGTGTTCCTCGTTCCGCAATCACAGGCAAGGAGGGGCTGATCCGGCATGAAGAATCTATCCAAACACGCCGAATGGCTCTCCCTGATCGAGATATCCGGTCCGTTTCTGACTGTGTCCATGCTGGACAAGGCGTTCCCGCAAGGGCTGGAAGCGGTGGAAACTCCGCGACGCCAGAAACTAAGGGCCGCCTACGAGGAATGGCGCGAAGCGGTGGACCAGGAAGACAGGCTGTTGCCGGAATTGCACCGGGAATGGGTCCGTCTGGTGCTGACGGAAATGCTCGAATACGACCAGGAATCCCTCGTCCACGCGGGAGACTGGCCGGACGGAATCCCGAGCGTTTCGTCGCAGGAACACGCCGGGACATTCAAACCCGACTGGATCGTCCGCTCTCCCGCAGACGGAAAGCCGCGCCTTTTCATCACGGTTCTGCCGCCGGACACCGATCTCGAATCGGTCCAGCGAGGTGACGGCTGGCCCGTTTCCCTCCAGGAGCGCATGACCCTGCTTTGCCGTGCCCATGGCGTGCGCGTGGGGCTTTTGACCGATGGCGAACGTTGGATGCTGGTCAACGCGCCGGTGGGCTCCACCTCCAGCCAAGCGTCCTGGTACGCCCGTCTCTGGTTCCAGGAGCCGATCACGCTGAAGGCCTTTCAGTCGTTGCTCGGTGTCCGGCGCTGTTTTGGCCCGGCGGAAGACACCCTGGAATCGCTTCTGGACGAATCCCTCAAGCATCACGAGGAGGTCACGGACACTCTCGGCGAGCAGGTCCGTCGTGCGGTCGAGGTGCTCGTGCAGTGTCTCGACAAGGCCGATGAGGACCGCAACCGGGAACTGCTCCGCGACGTGAAGCCCGCCGAGCTCTACGAGGCCGGGCTGACCGTGATGATGCGACTGGTGTTCGTCCTCTGCGCCGAAGAGCGCGGGCTGCTCCTTCTCGGTGATTCGGTCTACGACCGGTGCTACGCCGTCTCTACCCTGCGCGGTCAACTGGCAGAAGAAGCCGATCGTCACGGGCCGGAAGTGCTCGACCGCCGTCACGATGCCTGGGCCAGACTGCTCGCCGTCTTCCGGGCCGTCTATGGCGGTATCGAGCATGAAAGCTTGCGGATGCCAGCCTTGGGCGGCTCGCTGTTCGATCCCGATCGTTTTCCGTTCCTGGAAGGCCGAGCCAAAGGCACTCGTTGGCGGGACACCTCGGCCGCGCCGCTGCCCATCGACAACCGCACCGTGCTGCTACTTTTGAACTCGCTGCAGATCCTGGAGCAGTCCGGTGGTGCGCTGCTGCTGTCCTACCGTGCGCTCGATGTCGAACAGATCGGGCATGTCTACGAAGGCCTCCTCGAACATACCGTGGCTCGCGTTCCCCATTTGACCCTGGGCCTGCAGGGGTCACAGAAGGCGAAGAACCCGAACGTGGCTCTCGCGGAGTTGGAATCGGCTCGTCTGGACGGCGAAGCGGCGCTGGTCAAATTGGTTCTGGAAGTCACCGGGCGTAGTGAATCGGCCATCAAGAACGGTTTGTCCAAGCCCGCCGACGACACGGTCTTCGGCCGGGTGATGGGTGTCTGTGGTGGAGACACGGAACTGGCCCAACGTATCCGCCCCTTCACGAATCTGCTCCGCACCGACGCCTGGGATGATCCGATCGTCTATCGCGACAATTCGATAATGGTCACCCTCGGGGCCGACCGGCGTGAGACCGGCACCCACTACACCCCGAAATCCCTCACCGAAAGTATCGTCACCACCACGCTCGAACCGGTGGTGTACGTCGGCCCGGCCGAAGGCAAGCCCCGCGAGGAATGGACGCTCAAGTCGTCTCGGGAGATTCTCGACCTCAAGGTCTGCGACCCCGCCATGGGTTCGGGGGCCTTCCTTGTCCAGGCATGTCGCTATCTCGGCGAGAAGCTGGTCGAGGCCTGGCTGCATGAAGAGGCGGCCGGAAAGGCCATCACCGTCGACGGCGAGGCACTCGACCAACTCGGTGCGGGGGAACCCCTGCCGTCCCAGCTCGACGAACGGCTGACCATCGCTCGCCGTCTGGTGGCCGAGCGCTGCCTGTACGGCGTGGACATCAACCCGCTGGCCGTGGAGCTGGCCAAACTCTCCATCTGGCTGGTGACCCTTGCCAAGGGCAGACCGTTCGGCTTTCTCGATCATAACCTCCGCTCCGGCGACAGCCTGTTGGGTATCCACCGGTTGGAACAGCTCACCGGGCTGCGGATGGATACAGAATCCGGACGGCAGTACCAGCTTCGCATCTTCGGCCAGAACGTCGAGGCGGCGGTCAACGAGGCCATCGAGCTGCGCACGCGGCTCCGTGCCACCACCATCCGGGACATAAGGGATGTGGAGGCCATGGCCCAACTGGACCGGGAGGCTCGGCGGAAACTCGAATCCGTCGAACTGATCGCCGACGCTATGATTAGCGAAGCGCTGCGTTGTGGCGGCAATACTCGGGTACTCGATACCGCGCTGGACACGCTCGCGACCATGGCGGGTGATTTCCTGAGCGGTAACGAGAAGATGGGTGAGCAGATTGTCCGTAAGGCGAAATCCGGCTTGGCTGTCGACTTACCCGGCTCTAAGTCGATCAGGAAGCCCTTTCACTGGACTTTGGAGTTTCCGGAGGTTTTTGGAAGCAAGCAAGCTGGCTTTGACGTATGGGTAAGTAATCCTCCTTTTATGGGTGGACGCAAGATATCGTCGAACCTAGGCGAGTCCTACGAAAAAGCGATCAAACGACTCCTGATGGACGGTGCCAAAGGTTCTGTGAACCTGGTCGCCTACTTTTTTCTCCGCTCGCTCCTATTGCTTCGGAACACTGGCATCGCTGGCTTCATCGCGACGGACTCCATCACCGAGAGCGACACGCGGACGCAGGCCCTTTCGCGTGTCTTTGAGAGCGCGACGACCTACTTTGGACTCTCGTCCTTCCCTTGGCCTGGAAAGGCTGGCGTCCACGTCTCAGTGATAGTGTTCAGCCTACGAACTTGGAAAGGGACCGTAGTGTTGGATGGCGAGCAGGTTGAGTCAATCTCGACAATGCTTGAACCCGGATCTGAATTACAAGCTCCTTATCCACTCTCATCTAACGCTGGTTTTTGTTCTGATGGAGTGAAGGTACAGGGCATCGGTTTCGTTTTAGACGAAACTGAAGCTCTTTCAATCCTTGCGACGGAACCGGCGTCTAATGCAGTGATCACGAAGTACGTTGTCGGTGACGACATCAACAAGTGTCCCCATCAAACCGGTTCTCGATGGGTCATCAACTTCTGGACACGAGAGAAAGACGAGGCCGAAAAATTCAAGACGCCATGGGCGATTGTGGAGGAACGAGTGCGTCCGTATCGCGAGAAGCTAACGCGACAGGTGCATGAAAGCTGTTTCTGGAAGTTCTGGGACCGTCGTGAGGCATTCCACAACCGCGTCCGTCAACACGGCAAAGCGCTTGTGGCTTCCAAGTTGTCGAAACACTTCTGTTTGACGTTCGGCAACCCGGCGCACATCTATTCGGAGAAGGTAAAACTCTTCGATTTCAAGACCTACAGCGCTTTCGCCGTTCTCCAGTCGGTCGCACATACAGAATGGGCACTTGTCTGGGGCTCGACGACAGGAGAGACGCCTGCATACGTTGGGACGAGCTGCTTCGACACATTCCCTTTTCCGTCTAGCATGCTGGTTGGCGACTCTCTCTCGCACGAGGCGATCGATCCACGTCTTGAGACCGTCGGCAAAGCCTATTTCGAACAACGCGCCACCATGTGCGAAGTGCGGCAGCTGGGATTCACTGCCGTTTACAACTTGGTGCATTCGCAGACTGAGAATGCCGAAGACGTCGTTCGTCTTCGCGAATTGATTGTGCAGCTCGACCGAGCCGTCCTTGCTGCCTACGGATGGCAGGACATTGAGCCTCATTACCAGTTTGTAGAGACGAAGCGTGGAAGCCGCTTTGGCGTCGACGGCGCATCTCGTGTCGAGGTGCTGAAGCGACTTTCGGCACTGAACCGTCAGCGTTATGAGGAAGAGGTCGCCCGACGGCTGCATTCTGAGGGCGCACCGCGAACATCATCCCGAGCCCCTCGCTCTGGTCGCTCCAGCTCACCCGCTCCTTCACTGCCTGTCCTTGATTTCGAAGCGAGATCAATTGCTGCCGTGAATAGCACAGATTCAGTCAGCGCCGTTTTCGACTTCCTGCGCACCCACGAAGGTTGGCACACCAAGGCCGACATCCTAGTCGCCACCCACATCAGCGACGCCAAATGGAAGCCAACCATCGATGACTTGATGGCAAGTGGCAGGATCGAACGTCAAGGCGAACGACGTGGCGCACGATATCGTGCCGTGAAGAATGGAGGCAACCGATGATGATCCTCGGAATGCGCACTTCCCCGACGACCGTTCGATATGCCGTGCTCGATTGCAACGGAGAGGCTGTATCCTTGGTCAATGCCGACTCGGAGAACAAACTCGATTTCCCCGCCGATTGCCGAAGCATCGAACAAAAACTGCACTGGCTCCACCAGGAGTTGGACCGGGTATTGCGCCAATATCCGGGCATCGAAAGGATCGTCATCAAAGCGAACGAATACGGCCGAGGTGGGGAGAAGGCTTCCTCCCGGGAAGCCGCCTATTTCGACGCCGTCGTATTGATGACAGCGGGTACGCGGCAGCTTCCCGTGGAGGTGAAGCTGTACAGGACGATCGGAACTCGCCGCAACGAGGTCAAAACGTTTGCGGAGACCAACGTCGGGGCGACAAACCGCTATTGGAACGAGCAGATGGCAGATGCCGTCTCTGCCGCGTGGTCTGGGAGGAATGATTGATCATGCCTCCTCACGTTCCGCTCAACACGGGAGATCGTTTCTACAAATACGAGCTGCAAGCACGGCTGGGTGGAGGCGGCTTCGGGGATGTTTGGTTGGCCCACGATCACAGCATTTCCAGGGATGTCGCCGTCAAGGTTCTGGCCACGAACGTCACCATCGATGAACGGCTACAGGAAGCTCGCATAGGAAATCATCTGGATCATCAGAACCTGGTGAAGATGCATTACGCCGATGTCGTCCAGCACAACGGCGTCGACATCGTCATCATCGCGATGGACTATCACGTCAACGGCTCGATCATGAATGGAGTCAATGCCGGTAACTTCATGCCCATCCCAGATGTGATTCGCTTCATGGTCGATATCCTGCGCGGGCTGGAGTACCTCCACGAGCTGAATCTATATCACAGCGACATCAAACCTCAGAACATCCTGATCGGGACCAGTAATCAGGGAGTCCTCACGGATTATGGCATTTCGTGCCATTCACCCGTCGGCTGCTCCGCGCCACACCGGGGCTTCTACAAGCTCCATGCCGCTCCTGAAGTTCTGCAAAACGGGCATGTGAGCGTGCAAACCGACATATACCAGGTCGGGATCACCGCTTTCCGGCTGCTCAACGGTCTCGGAATGGTACGCGACAAATACAACAGCCTCGGGCAAACCGATTATTACCAACTGGTTCAGCAGGGCAAGGTCGTCCAATCCGTGGATTATTTGCCCTTCATCCCACGGAATTTGAAAAGCGTCATCAACAAAGCCGTCCACGTCGACCCCGCAAGTCGCTACCAATCCGCCGTAGAAATGCGTCGTGCCTTGGAGCGGCTCGGTTATCCGGGATACTGGACCTGCGACCCCTCCGGTGGATTTGTGGGACACAACGCCAACTACGAGTTTCGTTTCGAGGAGCAGCCGAAGGGGGCCAAACTTTTCGACTTCACGGCATTCAAGAAGAACAAGTCGACCGGCCGGGAAACTCGTGTCGGTGAATATTCCATGAAGAATGTCCACCGAAAGCAGTCTGACGAGGCGAAACGAAATTTCATGCAATGGGTGGTAACAGGATGAACGAAAACGAGAACAACACCGCCAGAAACGCCTGGCTCATCCGTCTCGGTGACGAAGCACACAACCGACGCTTTTCGGTGACCGTCGATCACGGCTCTTCGCTCTTCCGGGGGGTCGAGGAAGGCGATGGCGTGCTGATCGCCGGCGGCGATCCGTTGGCTGCGGTCTCGTTCGCCCGCATCTACCGCATTCGCGCCAAGCTCGACGAAACGACATTCTTCTTCGATGGCGTCCTTCCCGTGAATGGCGGAAAGGCGCTAACCGACCTTGGGGTGACTGCGACCGAATCCAAGGCTGCCATGTCGAGACTGGAATGGCCAATTTTCGAGGCGGCGCTGAAAATGGCCTGTGGTATCGCCTTCGGTGCCTTGCCCGTGCTGGAAGGCGGCTCCGCCGAGGAGCAGGCCTACGTGCGGGAGTTGCTTCAATTGGCCGTCATCGACGACCTTCTCGGTCCGGCGGACGGCCCGGTTGAGGAGATCGTAGGCATGAGCGTCCGCGATCGCTACCTGGTCGGCAAGCTGGCTCCAATGGATACTGAACCGGATGCCGCAGAAACGGACAATTTTGGAACATCCGGAAAGGTCGATCCGGATGATCAGGGGGAGGAGATCGAGACCTCTTCAAGCCATTCTCTCGTCCCCTCGTCCATGGGATTCACCTTCTGCGTCGACGGAAAGCTCGAAAGCGTCCAACTGTTCGCCAACTGGGGCCGCTACGAAAGGACCCAGAGCGAACGGGAAGACGAAGAAACAGGCAAGTCGAGACGTTGCTGGAAGCGCATCCCGTCAGGCGGCTCCGCCGTGGTCTCCCTGAATAAACGAACAATCGATCCAATCAGAGTCGATGCCGATTGTCCTTCCGTAGTCGTGCAAGGCTCGGTCAGCGCACCACTGGAGAATGGCGACCGACTGGTGACGCTCTTTCTGGTCAATACCCAGACCATGCCCGAACAGAATCAGGATCAAGCCTGGATCTTCCAGCCCGAACTGATCGTGCGAGACAAGGATGGACAGGCCGTATTCCGGCGTCGCCCGATCCTTCGGGCCGACGAATTCGACGAGGAACGCGAAGCCCTGGAGATGATCTACCGGGATCGGGTCGAGTTTGCCGTCGGACATGGCGTCTCGGTTCACGCGACCGTCTCGAAAGAGGAAAGCGAACGGGCCACGGAAGTAGGGACCACCATCCTGCCGGAGTACGAGATTCAGGTGACCGAAACCCCAGGCCTCGACCCGGAAGACCGTCCGGCCATGCGCCGCATGATCGCGGATGGCCTGCTCGATATGGAACGTCTCGCCGATCTCGAACGGGGCGAACTGATCGCCGGTCTGAAGGTGCTCACCGACGACTATGCCGACTGGATTTCCGAGGGTAGAAGCCTCGTCGGAAGCGGCTCGTTCGGTTATGACGCGACTGCTACCGAAACCATGGAACGGTGCGCCCTGGTACTGGAACGGCTGAAGGAAGGCGTCGAGGTTCTATCGACCGACGACCGGGCTTTGGCCGCGTTCCGTTTCGCCAATCGGGCCATGGCCGCGCAACGCGTACACAGTCTTTACTCACTCGCCAAACGTCGTGGCGACGAGGTCACCGTCGAGGCATTGAACGTTCGCAAGAACCGCTCTTGGCGACCTTTCCAGTTGGCGTTCATGCTGCTTTCCATTCCGGCGCTCGCCGATCCGACTCATCGGGACCGTACCCAGCCTTTGGAGGCCTTCGCCGACCTACTCTGGTTCCCCACCGGTGGCGGCAAGACCGAGGCCTATCTCGGAGTGGCGGCTTTCACCATGGGTATTCGGCGATTGCAGGGAGACATGGGCGGTCTCGATGGCGGACGTGGTCTCGCCGTCATCATGCGTTATACCTTGCGCCTGTTGACCCTGCAGCAGTTTCAACGGGCTACTGCCCTGATCTGCGCCATGGAGGTGCTCCGTCGAGGTGAACCGGCGGTCTGGGGCGAGACACCCTTCACCATCGGACTCTGGGTCGGCCAGCGGGTCACTCCGAACACCACCGAAGAGAGCCATGCCGCGATCGAAAAGGAACGGGACGGCAAGTATGGCACGGGCTCGACACCGGCCCAGTTGACCAGTTGTCCGTGGTGCGGCTCCGAGATCGCCCCTGGCCGTGAAATCAGAGTCGACAGGGATCTCGGTCGAACCTTCCTCTATTGCGGCGACAAGTATGGCCGCTGCGAATTCAGTCAGGCCAAATCGAAGAATCTGGGACTTCCTGTGCTGGTGGTGGACAACGAAATCTATCGTCATCCGCCCTCGATGTTGATTGCCACCGTGGACAAATTCGCCATGATGGCTTGGCGTGGTCAGGTGCGCACACTCTTCGGCAAGGCGACCAGGGAATGCCCACGCCATGGACTGCTCTGGCCCGAGGCCGATTGCAATGGCAACCACAACGCCAAGGGCAATCTTCCACGTGTGAGCGTCAATGAGATTACGCCGATCCGCCCGCCTGACCTCATCATTCAGGACGAATTCCATCTCATCAGCGGACCGTTGGGAACCATGGTTGGCCTGTACGAAACCGCCGTGGACGAGCTGTCGACCTGGTCGATCGACGGAAAGACGATCCGCCCCAAGGTCATCGCCTCGACCGCCACCGTTCGTAAGGCCGAGGAACAGGTGAACAACGTCTTTCTCAGGAAGGTTTCGGTGTTTCCGCCCCATGGCCTCGATGTCGAGGACAACTTTTTCTCGGTTCAGCGCTCTGTGGAAGACAAGCCTGGCCGTCTCTACATGGGGATCTGCTCGCCGGGCAGTTCCCGTCCCGCCGTTCTGATCCGTGTCTACGTCGCCCTTCTGACCGCCGCCCAATCGCTATTCCAGCGCTTCGGCGCGGCGGCCGACCCGTACATGACCGTGGTCGGGTATTTCAACTCCCTGCGCGAGCTGGGGGGCATGCGGCGGCTGGCCGAGGACGACGTGCAGACCCGTGCCTATCGCGTCCAGATGAGCGACGTGAAGCGGCCAGGGCTGAGTCAGCGTTCGGTACGCATCGTGGACGAACTGACGTCGCGGGTCTCCAACAAGGAGATACCAAAAAAACTCGACCAACTGGAGGTCAAATTCAAGCCCACTTGGGAAAAAGGTGAGACGCGGGCCATCGACATCGTGCTGGCCACCAACATGTTGTCGGTGGGTGTCGACGTCAACCGCATCGGATTGATGGTCGTCAACGGCCAACCGAAGAACACGGCGGAATACATTCAGGCCACGAGCCGCGTCGGCCGTTCGTTCCCGGGGCTCGTCTGCACCGTGCTCACCTGGTCGCGGCCTCGTGATCTGTCCCATTACGAAACCTTCGAGCATTACCACGCCACGTTCTACAAGCATGTCGAGGCTCAGTCGGTGACGCCATTCGCGGCAAGGGCGCTGGACCGTGGCCTGACCGGTGCGATGGTGAGTTTGCTCCGGCTCGAAAACGATTCCATGAACCCGAATCCCGGGGCGCAATCCCTCGACAGTTCCGGTAAGGCGGAAGCCCTGAGAGCACGAAAGGTGCTGTCCGAGCGTGCCTGGAAAGTGAAGGACAAGGCGGCGAGAACCACCGCCGACAACATGACCGCCGATCGGATCGACCGGTGGGTGAAGGAAGCGGTGAAGGCCGGGCGCAGACTGGGGTACGAGACGGCGCGAGGGCAAGGGGACCTCGCCGCCCTCCTGAAAAAGCCCGGAGCGCTGGCGTGGGACGAATTCACGGTCCCCATGTCGATGCGTGAAGTGGAACCCGGTGTTCAACTGATCATGGATGCCTCGAAGCACTCTACCGAACCTCCGTCCTGGAAACCGAAGGTCAAGAAAACGAACGGAGGTGACGCATGAGTTCCTATCTCGTCGGGCAAGTACGTCCCAGTCAACTGCTCTGGACCTATGGTCCCGGAGCCCTGATCGACCTGCCGAATCTTTCGGTGTTGACCATGGGTTTGGATCGATGGAATCCGGACCGATGCCCCCCGATCGAGGAGGCACGACTTCTCGCCGCCGTTCGCCGGGTCCTCGGCCCTCAAGTGGAACGGTTGCGGATGCCCCCCTTTCTGAGGGAGGACGGCGTCGACCCCATGTCCGCCGAAGGAAAGATCGGTGTGCCGGTCCGACCCTTTCCGCGTTGGTTGAGATGCGTCAAATGCGGCTTGCTGGCCGAATACGATTCGGGCCTGTTTGACATCAAGGCCAACCCGTACCGTCCGGAGCAGACCCATTTCGTGCATTCGAACTGTGAGAAAGGCAAGAACGCCGACGCGGTTCCCGCCCGTTTTCTGCTCGCATGCAGGAACGGTCATCTCGACGATTTTCCGTGGCATTGGTTCGTGCATGGCGGCCCCTCGGAGTGCAAAGGGACGCTGCGTTTCTTCGAGCGAGGCGCATCCCTGCAGACCGAAAACCTCTGGGTCAAATGCGACACCTGCGATGCCGCACGCTCTCTGGTCCATGCCTTCGGGCGGGAAGCGCAGGAAAATCTTCCCGCTTGTAGAGGACGGCATCCCCACCTCAACCAGTACGAGGAATGCGGCGAGGACCCCAGAACCATCCTCCTGGGGGCGACCAACGGGTGGTTCCCGATCACGCTGTCCGTTCTCGCGATTCCTCTCGAACGCGACCAGCTCGGTCAATTGATCCTGGATGGATGGGAATACTTCTCGGATGCGGAATCGGCCGACGAGATCAAGGTGATCGTGAAGACCCTGGTCAAGAGCGGCAGCCTGCCGGGAATCGACAAATGGGATCATAGGGACATATGGAAGGCAGTCGAAGACCGACAGGAAGGTAGATCGGGCACAACGGTCATATCCGAGGGCGACATCAAGGACCCCGAGTGGGACGTCCTGACCTCGGACGATCCTCCGACGGACTGGCCGCATTTCCTGAGCAGCAAGACCGAAACGCCGGAGGGCTATCGAGACCGTCTGGCCAGTGTGCTGCTGCTGGAACGGCTCCGAGAAGTGAACGCCCTGATCGGCTACACCCGGGTGGAGGCTCCCGAAGAAACGACCGATCCGGACGAGCGTCCTCCGATGGCCGATCTCAGTCGGAACAAGCCCGATTGGATACCAGCCAGCGAGGTACATGGCGAAGGGATATTCATCAGGTTCGACGAGAATGCCGTGGCCGAGTGGGAAAAGGGAAAAGCCGTTCAGGCCAGAAGCCAAAAGTTGGAGGCGGGTCATCGAGGCTGGCGGAACGCACGTGGGCTGGACCCCGACGAGGGATACCCTGGAATCAGATATGCCATGCTGCATACGTTCGCCCATCTTCTCATTCGGGAGCTGGCTCTCGAATGTGGCTACAACGCGGCGAGCATCCGGGAGCGCATCTACGCGAAGAGTGACAGCGAATCACCCATGGCGGGTGTGTTGCTCTACACGGCGGCCGCCGATTCCGACGGGACACTCGGTGGACTCGTCGAACTCGGAAAACCAGAGAATCTGGGGCGCTTGATCGAGCAGGCGCTGGATCGCGCCACTGTCTGCTCGTCCGACCCCC